>ENA-UEYI01000325-UEYI01000325.1-human-gut-metagenome-genome-assembly--contig:-NODE-325-length-48829-cov-16.098416_pt1 | contig 48829 bp, 63 predicted proteins | sample MGYA00242900_ERZ507916 | MGnify/ENA primary metagenome ERZ507916 (study PRJEB26167, sample SAMN06115521) | human gut metagenome | host: Homo sapiens | place: China:Chongqing | collected 2015-09-02...
TATATTTGTCAGCGTGGGGTACGGCCCTGCACTGCATAGAACGGTTTTAGATCAGCTTGATGCCGAGATTCTCTTTGAGCACGGCCTTGTTCGCCACGCAGCGCGCCGGGAGCTCACCCTCGGTGAACGCGGTCGGCAGCAGGTCGCAGACCATATTGATCTGCGTCTTCTTTGAGCCCGTGCCGTAAGAGCCGCTGTGGGGATTAAGGATCACGTTGTCCATCTTGAGCAGAGGATCGTCCGGAGAAATGGGCTCCTGCTCCATGGTGTCGAGTCCGGCATAACGGATCTCACCCGTCTCCAGCGCCCATGCGAGTGCTTTCTGGTCGATGACCGGGCCGCGGGAGGTGTTGATGATCATCGCATTTTCTTTCATCTTGCGGAAAGCATCCTTGTTAAACACGTGGGTCGTCTCCGGCGTGAGGATCACATGAATGGAGATGATGTCGCTGCGCTCAAGGAGTGTGTCGAAATCAACAAACTCGACGTCCGGATACTGTTCTTTCACCGCGTCGGACACATAGGGATCACAGGAAATCACCTTCGTACCGAAGCCGTTGTGAAAAATATCGTGCAGGTGACGGCCTGCGCCGCCGAAGCCGTAGAGTCCAAGTGTCATCTCGCGCACGTCGCCCGGCATGAGGTACTTGCACTTCGGCCAGCCGCCCTTACGTATCTCGCGGTCATAATACGCGGTGTTGCGCGTCAGGCCCATAATCATGGCAGTCGCCACGTCGGCCAGCTCCTTCGCGCAGAAGCCGGGCAGATTCAGCACAATCTTCTTCAGCTCTGACGCCGCATCCAGATCGATTGAGTTCACACCCGCGCCGAAGCGCTGCACATACTTCACTTCCGGCAGCGCCTCCATCACCTTGCGAGTGATGGGCGGGTTGCCCGTGCCGAGGATTGCCACTGCGCCGCGACAGCCCTCGATGATCTCATCTTCCGTCACGTAATGCGCCAGCTCCAGCTCAATGCCGGCGGCTGCATACGCTTCCTTTACTCTTTGCAGCTCCTCGTAGGAGACGCTGCCATAGTCCTTGTCCACAACTACTGCTTTGTACACCACAATCCGCACCTTTGTCATAAAATAGAAAAATTTTTAGGTTTTTATTAGGAAAAATCATAAGGTTCACCTAACGAATTTATCGTAGCACGGCGTTGACAGGAAGTAAACTTCCAAATATAATATGGACATTATGTATTTTTTGTCATAGCGCAGGGAAAGGTACGAGGGCTATCGTTATTATGAACAAAAACTACGATTACTTTTTGACGATTGTAAAAATGGGAAACCTGACCAGGGCTGCGGACGCACTTTACATCACGCAATCCTCGCTGAGCAAATATCTCAGCCGGCTGGAGGCCGATTTGAACATTCAGCTCTTTGACCGCTCAAGTTCTCCGATGGTGCTGACTTACGCCGGACATCTATATCTGGAGTACGTCAACCGGCTCCTAGCCATGGACAGTCGCCTTCAGGCTGAGTTCGATGAGGTGCGCAGCGAGACGCGCGGCGAAACGACCTTCGGGATCACCAGCTGGCGCAGCAGCATCATGCTGCCCACGCTGCTACCGGTGCTGCATGATCGCTACCCGCATATCCGCGTGAACGTGTCCGAGGGACGTAGCTATACCTTTGAAAGTGCCATGCTTAATGGGCAGGTAGACTTCTGTCTAGTCCCATACCCCGCCCACTTCAATATGGCCACCACACATGAAGACATGGGACGTGAGAAGCTCTATTTGGCAGGGAACCGCTCGCATCCGGCAGTACAGAAAGCGTTGTCCGGCCCGCGCAGCGCGGACGGAATGCCGCGCTTTGACCCACAGCTGCTCAATGGTGAATATTTCATTAGCCTCAAGCCCGGGCAGGTGCTCTCGCGCGTCAACCGCCAGTTCCTGACAGAGCATGAGATCACGCTGGCTGGAATGTGGAACACGGAAAATACGGTGACGTCGCTAAATTTGGTCGATCGCACACTTTGCTTCACTTGCGTTCCGGCGCTGTGCCTACATCAGGAGAGCTTTCCCTCCAACATTGTGCTCATGGAGCTGGGCGATCCGCCGCTGGACTGGGGAAAAGCCATCGTCTACCCTAAGCAGACGCGGATCACGCGCATCATGCGCATTGTCATTGATCTGGTCAAGGAATTCTACCACAACGATCCGCAGGTGCGCCAACAGTACCGGGAGAAGAACCTCGCCGAATGGCGCGCCGGTCAGGAAAGGAAAACGACCTAAATCACACAGAAGGGAGCCTCACCGTCCGTCCTGCCGTGTACGCACGGCGAGGCGGCGGCTGTCCATCTTATGACCGTTAAACAGGAAGAAAGCGCCGTTTGTCCGCCGGACGCGCTGGAAAAGCGCATCCAGCAGGCGCAGCTCACCAAGTGCCAGCACCGGATTGCGGACTATTTTCTCAAGAACCGAAACCGGATCTGCCGCATGACCAGCCTCGCCATCGCGCAGGAGGTCGGCGTGAGTGACGCGTCCGTGATTCGCTTCTCGCGCGCTGTGGGCTATACGGGCTTCGCCGACCTGCGCGAGAGCCTGTACGACGCCTTCCGGCAGGAGCTCACCAGCATGGACATCGGCCGCTACGCGCCCGCGCAGCGGCTGGACCTCCAGATCAACGAATTTGGAGGGCTGAATCTTTCAACAGACTTTCTGTGCCTCATGGCGCACAACATTGAGCAGTCCGTCCGTCAGAACGATCCTCGCCTGCTCGGGCGCGTGGTGGATCTGCTCGTGGAAAGCCGACGCAAGCTCATTATCGGCGTGCAGGGCAGCAAAAGCTGCGCCATGCAGTTCTCCCGCCTGCTAGGCTTCCTTCTTGAGCGTGTCGAACTGCTCTCTACCGGCGAAAGCGACGAGATTGCCATGCTCTCCGGTCTCGGGCCCGAGGATACCATTGTGGCTGTCAGCTACGCCCGCTACTATAAGACGGACGCCTATCTTGCGCAACTCGTCCACCGGACGGGTGCGAATATCGTCGTGCTTGCCGACAGCACCAAGTCGCCCTGGGCGCAGATCGCGGACGTACTGCTTCTGGTGGAAACACGGCACATGGGTTCGTTCAACTCCACGCTGGGCACGACCTGCCTGCTCGAGTACCTTATCACAATGCTCTGTCGGAAATACCCCGACCGGTGCAGCAAGCGCTTGGGCGAGCGCGAGCAGATGGTCGCTCCCCTGCTGCTCGTCCCCCGAGCATTCTTTAGCTACAGCACTACAGGAAACAAGCGGTTTTTGATACGGCTGCCCACACAACCTGGCAGAGTGTCCAAAAACAGCTTGTATTTTTTAGTCAAAAGCGCCACTTGAATGTAGTGATTGTCGTGGTTATTATTTGAACTGTAGTGAGCTGGCCACAATTTTGTCCAGCCCCGCCTTTTTATATCCGGAATTACAATCAATAATAATGGGAGGGTACTGTGAAAACATCATTTAGTGTCAGAGGCAGCCCCAGGGTGGAAAAAGGGCGCAGCAAAGCAAGTGTCCCAGAGACGCCGCTATAATACAGTTGCAGACCTAACCGGCCAAAGCGTCCAAGGAAATTGAACCGGCAGTAACAAGGCCAAGAGAAACAAGCAGCTTGATTGCTTCTTTTGCGGAAGAAAGCGTTTGCTTCCTTTTCAGATCCTCCGGCATATCAAACTTCTTCAAATCGCTCGGATTGAAAACCTCGCCGGTTGACAGCATGGCATAGATGGCGGTCAAAATCATTCTGGCGATCGCAATGGTGGCGCGTTTCTTTCCTCTGCGCTTCATCAAACGCTCGAACTTGATGCGGTAATAAGGCTGTTTTTCCGTAGATTTCACAGCAGCATGAGCGGCTTCTACCAAGGCAGGCTTCAAGTAAACGCCGGCTCGGGATATTCTGACGGATTTCTTTTTCCCGGCGGATTGGTTACTGGCAGCAGAGAGATTTGCCCTTCGTATTCGGCGACGAGATTGCTAATGATCTCATCAAGCTGAGCAATACGATGATCAATATCCGCAAAATGCCCTTGAACGATCCGCACTCTTTCCTTTTGCTCCGGTATCATATTGAAGCCGCTGACGGCTTCAACCACATCTGAAGCTTTCTTTTTCAGAGAACAGCGAAGCAGAGAAACACAGTGTTCAGGGTCTACGGTATCCGTATCCAGCAAGTAATTCTCGATGTCCGTAGCGGACTTCCCAAGCATGTCGGAGACTACGGCATCCAACGTCAGATTACACACAGTGAAAGCGTTCTGAAAACGGTTCTTTTCACTGGAACGCATGGATACGAGCTTACTTCGATAGCGGGTGAACTCGCGGAGAATACGGATATCCTTACTCGGAATGTAACTGCTGGGAACTAAGCCCATACGAAACAGATTGCCGATCCATTTGGAATTCTTTTTGTCGTCCTTGTTTCCTTTCACAGCGGAAACCCACTTTGGGTTCGCGATAACGACATGGCAGGAATCTTCAAGGACATTCCAGACGGGGACCCAATACTTGCCGGTGCTCTCCATACAAACGTCTTTGCAGTCGTATTCAAGCAGCCACTTCTTGAATGCAACGAGACCGTTGTAGAAGGTGGAGAACCGCTTCTGGTAATAATGCGGCATAACATACTCGCTGGTAATGATTGTGGCGACGAGAAAAGTTTTGTGAACATCGACGCCGCAGCAGATGGGATATGTGAGCTTCATACTGCCCTCCTTTCTGAGATGAAAGAGGCAGTGACTGCGCCGCCACACAATAAACACAGAAGTATTTATCAATTCTTACTGTGCGGACCCGAACGACCCACTTATTTGTGCTTGAAAGACGACGCTTACACTGATTTTTATACTGCCTTTGCGACTGGAGAGTTGCATGCAACTCCTCCTACCGTGCTTTGTAGTGTGCCTCTCAAACACATTATACAGGAAAACGGGAAATTTTGCGGCTTCCGTTTTCATCCCTATTTGTGCCGGTGCCGCACCGGCATGGTAATTTTTATGAATGAGCTAACATTGATGGACTGCACACTCCGAGACGGCGCGAATGTTGTCGGAACGGGCTACTCTGCCGAACTAACCAAGATGATAATCGAGGGCCTGATCCACAGCAATATCCGCGTCATCGAAATGGGCAACGCTTACGGCATCGGTGCGAACGAGACCGCATCCAAGAAAGCGCCTCTCACGGACGAGGAATATCTGCAGCTGGTCCAGCCCTATCTCCCGCAGGCGGAGATTGGTATGTTCATGGGCGTGAAGAACGCCAACGAGAAGAACATCGCGCTGGCGGCCAAATACGGTCTGAAATTCCTGCGCATGGGCGCGAACGCCGGCGACGGCGCGCAGACGCTTGAGGGCATTCGCCTGGTCAAGCAGTACGGCATGAAGTGCCGCTATTCCATGATGAAGGCCTACCTGCTCACGCCCGAGGAGCTGGCCGAGGAGGCTCGCATGGTCGCGGACGCCGGTCTGGACGAGATCACGATCATGGACTCCGCCGGCACGATGCTGCCTGAGGAGGCTGAGACATACGTCCGCGCGGTGCTCGACGCCGTCTCGATCCCCGTCGCCTTCCATTGCCACAATAACCTCGGCCTTTCCGTGGCCAATGCCCTCGCCGCCGTCCGCGGCGGCGCAAGCGTGCTCGACTGCGGTCTGATGGGCATGGCGCGCAGCGCCGGCAACTGCGCTACCGAGCTGATCGCCGCCGTGCTTCAGCGTCAGGGCAAGCTGGCCTACGTTGATCTCGACGCGCTGCTGAACTTCATTGATCAGGAGCTGGAGCCCGCCATGCGCGAGCATTATCATTGCCCCGTCAAGCCGCTCGATCTAGTGTACGGCTACGCTGGCTGCCACTCGAATTTCTACCCCAACTTCGCCGCCGTCGCCAGCGAGAAGAACGTTCCCCTCTTTAAACTCATCACCGCAACCTGTGCCATTGACCGCAGATCGCCCAGCGTGGAGTTGATCCGTCAGGTCGCCGACACGTTGTAAATGGAGGAATAGTACTATGACTGTTTATCTGAGCGAACACATCTGCGACTCCGCCCGCAAGAAGCTGGAGGCAGCCGCCACCATCGTGGACAACTTCGACCACCCCGAGGAGATCGACGCTATCATCGTGCGCACCGCTCCCGTCACCGCCGAGCTGCTGGAAAAGGCCACCAAGCTCAAGGTCATTGGCAAGCACGGCGTGGGCTACAACAACGTGGACGTCGCCGCTGTCAAGGCTAAGGGCATTCCCATGGTCTACACGCCGCTGGCCAACGCCGACTCCGTGGCAGAGATGGTCGTGGGCCTATTCCTGCTGCTCGAGCGCGGCCTTTACGCCGCGAACCAGAAGTGCCGCCGCGGTGAGTTTCAGAAGATCGCCCCCGCAGACTTCCTTGGCACGCAGCTGCGTGGCAAGACGCTCGGTCAAATTGGCATGGGCAATATTGCCCAGCGCATCGCCAAGATCCTGTGTGACGGCTTCGGTGTGAAGATTCTCGGCTACGACCCGTTCATCTCGACCGACGAGGCGGTCAAGCGTGGCTTTGAAAAGGTCGAAACCGTCGCCGAGCTGCTCGAGCGAGCGGACATGGTTAACATCAACGTTCCGCTCATCGACAGCACCCGCAACTTGATCGCGGGCGAGATGTTCAACCACTTCAAGCCCGGCGCGGTTCTGGTCAACGCCGCCCGCGGTGGCATCGTGAACGAGGAGGATCTCTACGACGCGCTCGTGAGCGGCAAGCTCAAGGCCGCCGCCTGCGACACCTTCGTCGTTGAGCCGCCCAAGCCGGGCCGCTACAAGGATCTCTTTTCGCTGGAAAACTTCAGCGCCACGCCGCACCTCGGCGGTAACACGGACGACGCGCTGGAGAATGCCGGCAATCAGGTCGTGGACGACATTCTCACTGTGCTCGCCGGCGGCAAGCCCTCCTGCCTGATCCCTGAGCTGCGCTGAAGCACTGCCATCTTCTCTCTCACTTTCCCTTCACCTACCCCCGCAGCCGTTTTCCGCTTTTCGGCTGCGGGGTTTTTCTATCCTGCGCATTGACAGCCCGCACCCAGCCGGGCTATACTGGAAAAAAACCGTCCGATTGCGGGAAAGCGAGGGGATTTCACCATGGTGATCGAACTGAATATTGCCCGGCGCGTCGTATCCGAGCTGCACGACGCGATCCGCCAACCCATCAACCTCATGGACGAGAATGGGCGCATCATTGCGAGCACGGACGCCTCCCGCATCGGGACGGTGCACTCTGCCGCCTGCCAGGCCATACGGGAGAACATGGAGTGTCTCGTCGTGCGGGCGGACGGGGAATATGCCGGCTCGCGCATCGGCGTGAATGTCCCCCTCCGCTTCGATGGGAAGATTGTCGGCGCGGTGGGCATCACCGGCGGAAATTACGAGGAACTCAGCCGCTACGTTCACCTGATCCGGACAACGACCGAGGCGTTGCTGCGCGTGCAGGCGGGCAGGGCAGAGGAGACAAATGCGGAGCGCCGCGTGCAGGCTCTCTGGGAGGATGTGCTCTTTCGGCCGGACGAGCCGTCGCCCAGTGCGCTGCGCGCGCTGGCGCAGTTCTGTGCGCTCGAGCCGTCCGACACCTTCGGCGCGGCGGTGATCAAGCCGACCTGTGTCGGAAGCTCAGCCCCCGCCTCCTGGCAGGAGGCCGTGCGGAGTATGGCAGGCCATATGGGCAGCGCACTTCCCCTCTACTGCGCGCCGGATCATGCGGCGCTATTCTTCCGCGAGGCATCGGCAGAGCTGCTCGGACAGCTCGACGCGCTCGCCGCGCTTCCGGAAGGCAGTGCGGCGTTTTCCGTCGGCTTTACCCGCCAGAAAAACGAACTATCCGCTCTGCGCCAGGGCTTTCGCCGCGCCCAGACGGCCTGCCGTGTCGCGCGGCTTCGAAGCGCGCGGTGTGCCGTATGCTACGACAACCTGACGCTTGAGCTGCTGCTCCCCGACCTCGCCCCCCAGACCTGCCACGACTATCTCGACCAGCTCTTTGCCGGACAGGGCGGCGAAGCGCTTCGGCGCTGGCGCACACTTCTCACCGTCTTTTTTGCTTCCGACGGCTCGGTCACAAAAACCGCCGAACAGCTCTTTGTGCATAAGAATACCGTGCAGTATCAGCTCCGCAAAATCGCGGAGGCCACCGGATTTGACCCCCGACGCATGGACCACGCAGCCATTTTCCAGATGGCGCTTCTCCTCATTCCGGACGAACCTTGACGCTTCATGCCCCCTCTTTTGTTACCAATAACAAAAGAGGGGCGTTTTTTCTTGGTATGCGCTACAATGACAAGTCGACGCGCGAATGCTATACTGAATCCATATCAAAAGATGGGAGAGCGCCCCTTTGCGGGTGCGAAAGCGATATGAAGGTTATCATTGCCGCTGACTCCTTTAAGGGAAGCTGTTCGGCGGAGGAAGCCGTCTCCGCTATGGAGCGCGGCGTCCACAAGGTCTTTCCCGATGCGCAGACGGTCGGGATCCCCGTTGCTGACGGCGGCGAGGGGACGGTCGATGCGCTCGTCGCCGCCACGGGCGGGAAGAAGGTCTGTATCACGGCGCACGACCCACTGGGCCGCCCCATTTCCGCAGAATATGGCGTTCTGCCGGATGGCACGGCCGTCGTGGAGACCGCCGCAGCCTCCGGCCTGCCGCGGCTGCGGCCCGAGGAGCGTGACGCGTTCCATGCGACCAGCTGCGGAACAGGCGAGCTGATCCGCCACGCGCTCGAGCACGGCGCACGCCGCCTGATCCTTGGTCTGGGCGGCTCAGCCACCACGGACGGCGGCATGGGGCTCGCGCAGGTGCTCGGCGTCGCGTTCCTTGACGCCGACGGCAAGGCGCTCGCTCCGGGCGGCGGCAGCCTCGCGCGGCTCGCACGCATTGAAACCGATGCAATCGTGCCGCAGGCCAAGGACTGCACGTTCGTTCTCGCCTGCGATGTGCGCAACCAACTATGCGGTCCGGAGGGCGCAGCTGCCGTGTTCGGCCCGCAGAAGGGCGCAACGCCCGAGCAAGTCGCTCTGCTTGATCAGGCGCTCTCCCGCTATGCGTCCGTCCTCTCCTCCCAGCTCGGCAGCGACGCCGCGCAGCGGGACGGCGCGGGCGCCGCAGGCGGGATTGGCTGCGCCATGATGGCCTTTTTCGGCGCATCTTTCCTCTCCGGCATTGATTTGGTTCTCGACGCCGCGGGATTTAGCACCGCAGTTGCCGGTGCCGACCTCGTTCTTACCGGCGAAGGACGGCTGGACGCACAGTCCGCTTACGGCAAAGTGCCTTGCGGCGTGGCCCGCCGGGCCAAGGCCGTCCGGAACGTACCCGTCCTCGCCATCGGCGGCGCGCTTGGCGACGGCGCGGAATCCCTGTACAGCTGCGGCGTGGACGCACTCGCGAGCACCGTCAGCCGCATCACGACCCTCGAGAGCGCCATGACCAACGCCGTCGCGTCAATTGAGGAAGCCACTGCGCGTACCATGCGTCTGCTTGACGCGGGACGAAAAATGGAGCAAAATAAGGTATCTTAACAAAAATACAGTAAGGAGACAAGACCATGAAAATTGTTGTACTCGACGGCTATACGGAAAATCCCGGCGATCTGAGCTGGGGCGGGCTGGAGCAGCTCGGCGATGTAACGGTCTATGACCGCACCTCCTACACGGAATCCCCGCTCATTGCCGAGCGCATCGGTGACGCAGAGATTGTTGTGATGAACAAGACCCCCATCTCGCGTGCGACGCTGGACAAGTGCCCGAACATCAAGCTCATCGCGGTACTTGCCACCGGCTATAACGTGGTGGACATCGCCTATGCCAAGGAGAAGGGCATTCCCGTGTGCAACGTGCCCAACTACGGAGGCTACTCCGTCAGCCAGTTCGCCATCGCCCTGATGCTTGAAGCCTGCCTACACATCGGCCACCACAACCAGACCGTTCACGACGGCAAGTGGCAGAACGGCAACGAGTGGTGCTACTGGGATTATCCCCTCATTGAGCTTGCAGGCAAAACCTACGGCCTGCTCGGCTGCGGCAAGATCGGCTATCACACGGCAGAAGCGGCCAAGGGCCTCGGAATGCACGTCATTGCCTACGACAAGTATCCCTCACAGGCCGCCCGTGATCTGGGCGTGGAATTCGTGGAGCTCGACGATCTCTTCGCCCGCTCTGATGTGCTGGGCCTCCAGATGCCTCTCATGGAGTTCAACACCGGCATCATCAGGAAGGAAAACATCGCCAAGATGAAAGACGGCGTCATCATCATCAACAACAGCCGCGGCCAGATGGTCGTCGAACAGGATCTGGCTGACGCACTCAACAGCGGCAAGGTCGCCTTCGCCGGCCTGGACGTGGTGTCCACCGAGCCGATCCGCGCCGACAATCCCCTGCTCAAGGCCAAAAACTGCATCATCACTCCCCATATGTCTTGGGGCTCGCAAGGCAGCCGCCAGCGCATCATGGACACGACAGCGGAGAACGTCAAGGCTTTCCTCGCCGGCAGCCCGGTCAACGTTGTCAACCGGTAAAAGGAGCGTGCAGATATGGAATACCGTCGTTTCGGGTCGGATTGTGTGATTCGCATTCAAAAGGGCGAGGAAATCCTCGCCGCGCTCCGTCAGGTCTGCACACAGGAAAATATTGTGCTGGCCTCCGTCAATGGGATCGGCGCGGTGAACGACGTGACGCTCGGCGTGTTCAATAGCAAGAAGTTCGTGTATGAGTCCACGCGCTACACCGGCGATATGGAGATCGTCTCCTGCATGGGCAATGTCACGCAGAAGGACGGCGAGGTGTACCTGCACCTGCACATGGCCGTTGCCAACGCAACGAAAGGCGTGGTCTACGCTGGCCACCTTAACGATGCGAAGATCAGCCTGACGGGTGAGTTTATCCTGCGCATCATCGACGGCAGGGTCGAGCGCGAGTATTCGCCCGAGGTGGGCCTGAACCTCTTCCGGTTCTGAGTCCTTGAGGTCAGCCAGTCTGACGGCATTGTTGCCCTGTGTGGTCGATGTATGTCTCCGCCTCCGTGAGGAAAATTCTGGAGGTCGGGACGATCTTGTACCCCTTACTGAGCAGATAGTCCAGAATGTCCGGCAGCGCCTCCGGCATGTGCCCCCGCATTGCGGAAAAGCACGTTCGAGCCGCCGCTCACCTTTGATGTCACACACCGGGTGGTTTTCCCTGTTGAAATGCATTTCCATTGGAATGCCTACTGCATTTTCCACCGCTAATGTGAAGTGCTATGAACGCAAGATATGTGGCAAGCAAGAAGATCCCACCGGAGACGGTGCAGGAGATGATGCGCCGCTCGCTCTACCACATCAAGTGGTACTTTAGCAAGGACCGGCCTGAACACCAACAAGGGCAAGGCGGAGAGCCAAAAGAGCGTCGTGAAGTACGCCAAATGGTATACGCGGAAAAGGAGAAGCAGTACCCAGCCTCGTTCAAGGTAGACTTTGTCGGAAAGCCATATGAGGGCGCGTGCTACTACCTCATCACCCACTGCCCCATCTGCGCCTATGCGGAAAGGCTGGGCATCTCGGAGCTGATGCCACTGTTCTGTGAGCTGGACGAGGTCATGGTCTCCCTCCAGCACGGCGTGCTGCACCGCAGTCAGACGCTGGCAGGCGGCGGTAAATACTGCGATTACTTCATCGCAGGAGACAAAGAGTAACTGCAAAAGCAAGAGGCAGCGTGACTTTCGTCACGCTGCCTCAGTCTGTCGAAAAAGCCCAGCTCAAGCTGGACTTTTTCGACAGACTGACTCCCGGCATCCACATCAGCGGATGCCGGGAGTTTGTTCCGTTTTAAGCCTTTCCAAATCGTCAAAATGTGTAAGTTGTGTGTAAGCTCACAGCACCTTGTCACAGAAAATCACGGTTCAGCGGAAAAATTCGCAGTTTTCAGCCAAGAATCTTCGGGAATCAGGCGGTCTTTCTATCTCTTAGTACATGCCGTCCATGCCGCCCATGCCGGCGGGAGCCGCGGGTGCGGGAGGTTCGGGCTTGTCGGCGACCAGCGCCTCGGTGGTCAGCACCATGGAGCTGACAGACGCGGCGTTCTCCAGCGCGGAACGGGTGACCTTGGCAGGATCCACGATACCGGCGCCGATCATGTCGCAGTAGACCTCCTTGTAGGCGTCGAAGCCGTAGCCGACCTTGCGGCTGCTCTTGATCTTCTCAAGCACCACGCTGCCGTCCACACCGGCGTTCTTGGCGATCTGGCGGACAGGCTCCTGCAGCGCGTTGACGATGATCTTCACGCCGGTCTTCTCGTCGCCCTCGACCTTGCCGATGAGCTTCTCGACCGCGGGAACGGCATTGACGTAGGCCGTGCCGCCGCCGGCGACGATGCCCTCCTCGACCGCCGCGCGAGTCGCATTCAGAGCGTCCTCGATGCGCAGCTTCTTTTCCTTCATCTCGGTCTCGGTGGCCGCGCCGACCTTGATGACCGCCACGCCGCCGGCGAGCTTCGCCAGACGCTCCTGCAGCTTCTCCTTGTCGTAGTCGCTGGTGGTGACGGCGATCTGCGCGCGGATCTGAGACACGCGGTCCTTGATGGCCTGCTTGTCGCCGGAGCCGTCCACGATGGTGGTGTTCTCCTTGGTGACCTTGACCTGACGCGCACGGCCGAGCATATCGACGGTCGCGCTCTTGAGCTCGTAGCCAAGCTCCTCGGAAATGACCTGGCCGCCGGTGAGGATGGCAATATCCTGCAGCATCTCCTTGCGGCGATCACCGAAGCCGGGTGCCTTGACGCACACGACGTTCAGCGTACCGCGCAGACGGTTGACGATCAGGGTGCTCAGCGCCTCGCCCTCAACGTCCTCGGCGATGATGACCAGCTTCTTGCCGCTCTGGACGAGCTGCTCGAGGATGGGCAGAATGTCGGAAATGACGGAAATCTTCTTGTCAGTGATGAGGATGTAGGCATCGTCCACGACGGCCTCCATCTTCTCGGTATCGGTGACCATGTAGGGGGTGATATAGCCGCGGTCGAACATCATGCCCTCGACGACCTCGGAATAGGTCTCGGCGGTCTTGGACTCCTCGATGGTGATCACGCCGTCGGCGCTGACCTTTTCCATAGCCTCGGCGATCAGCTTGCCGATGAACTCATCGCCGCTGGAGACGGTGCCGACGCGGGCAATATCGTCCGTGCCGTTGACCTTCTGACTGTTGGCCTTGATGGCCTCGACCGCGGTCTCAACGGCCTTGGCCATGCCCTTCTTCATCACGATGGGGTTCGCGCCGGCGGCGAGGTTCTTCAGGCCCTCGCGGATCATGGCCTGCGCGAGCAGGGTGGCGGTGGTGGTGCCGTCGCCCGCGACGTCGTTGGTCTTGGTGGAGACCTCACGCACAAGCTGAGCGCCCATGTTCTCGAACGGATCGGGCAGCTCGATCTCCTTGGCGATGGTCACGCCGTCGTTGGTGATGAGCGGAGCGCCGAACTTCTTATCGAGCACGACGTTGCGGCCCTTGGGGCCGAGGGTGACCTTCACGGTATCGGCCAGAGTATTGACGCCGACTTCAAGCGCCTTGCGGGCCTCTTCGCCGGATTTAATGAGCTTAGACATAAGAGTGTACCTCCATTAGAAATTCCGCGGAACGCGAAAATAGTTTAGATTATTTTTGCCGCGACATGTGCGTGGCAAAAATACTTTGACCCAGCCGCCTTGGGCGGCGTCGCCAGTCCGCAGACTGGCGGTGGGGAATCCAAAGGGGGAGCCTGCTCCCTCTTTGCGCATTTTACTCAACGATGGCAAGGATGTCGCTCTGACGGACGACGGTGTATTCCTCGTCGTCGACCTTGACCTCGGTGCCGGAATACTTGCTGGTGATGACCTTGTCGCCGGGCTTGACGGTCATAACGACGTCGTGGCCGTCGACCATGCCGCCGGGGCCGACGGAAATGACCTCGGCGATCGAGGGCTTTTCCTTAGCGCTGGCGGTCAGGATGATGCCGCCCTTGGTGGTTTCTTCGGCCTCGAGCATCTTGAGGATGACGCGGTCGGCAAGCGGAGTGAGTTTCATGGGAATGTGCCTCCTTCTATATTTTCACAAATTTGAAAAAACAAATTCACCGTTGGTTAGCACTCCTTACGGCCGAGTGCTAACCAACGGTGCTATCATAGCGCAAGGCAAGCGATATTGCAAGGGGATTTTATGAAAAATCCGGTCGATTTGCAAAAATTCACAGTTTGGTAAAATTCTCTCAGCGCGCCGTCGCGTTCGGGTCGCAGCCGGCAGGGCCGAAGAAATTGAGCTTTTTGTCCGCCAGGCGGAGTGTCACGTCATGCGAATGGGAGCACTCGCCGTCCAGACAGGTCACGATGTCGCCGTTGTCGGAGTGGATGCGCACGACCTTCGCCGTGGAAAAGCGCACCACGTCCTTCGGGAGCTTTTCGTGGTTTCCTGCGGAGTAGTCCGGGAAGAGCCGCGCGAAGCGGAGCTTGCTGATGTTCTTCACCAAAACCGTGTGCAGCACGCCGTCGTTCATCCGCGCCTCCGGCACCGGCGTGGAGCCGCCGCCGTAGTAGCGTCCGTTGCACATGGATACGAGGGCGAAGTCGTCCTCGATCCTCTCCTCGTCCAGCCAGACCGTCCAATGCCGTCCGATGCGGCCGAAGATGCCATTCGCCGCCACGCTGACCAGATAGCTGCCGCGCCCGCTCAGGTGCGGATTGGCGCTGAACTTATGCACGCTCTCGGCAATGCGCGCGTCGATGCCCGAGCAGGCGATCGTCAGGCAGTAACGCCCGCTGCAGTCGATGAGGTCGAGCGCCTGCGTCTTGCCGTTCCAGAGATTTTCCGCATCGAGAAACTTTTCGTAGTCCGCGCCGAAGTTTTTGAGAAAATCGTTGCCCGTGCCGATGGGGATGCAGGTCATCGCGGCGTTGGCATAGCCCGCGATGCCGTTGGCGACCTCATTGACCGTGCCGTCGCCGCCGCAGGCATAGAGCCGCACCTCTTCTCCGCTCTCGGCAAGACCGCGTGCGAGCGTGGCCGCGTGACCGACCGACGCGGTGAGCATACACTGTACGTTCAGACCGTGCTTTTCCCGCAGCGCCTCTGCCATCGTGTAGATGCGCTGGCGGCTGTCGTTCTTACCGGCCGACGGATTGATGATAAAAACGTGTTTCAAGGCGTTTTCCTCCTTACACTCTCTTCCCGTACATGAACAGGTCGCACTTGAGCATACCGTTGTAGAGCTTGCGCTTTTTGTCGGCTGTGCGGCCGAAGCAGCGCTCAAACTCCGTGTGCGACGAGAGCACATAAACGCGCCAGGTCTCCGGCAGCTTACCCACCGCCCGGCCAAAGGCGCGGTAAAGCTCCTCGGCCTCCTTCTGCTCCAGCAGACGCTCGCCGTAGGGCGGATTCGTCACAACGCGCCCATACTGCCCGCCCCAGTGGAAGCGCGTTGCGTCGTCCACCTCAAAGCGCACCGTATCGTCCACCTCGGCAAGCTCCGCGTTGTGCCGCGCGATCTCAATGGCGTGCGGGTCGATGTCGCCGCCCCAGATCTCGTAGGTCTTGTCATGAAATTCATTGTCCATCGCCTCGTCCGCCGCGTCGAGCCATATTTTTTTGTCCACCATCGCCCAGTGCTGCGCGGCAAAGCTGCGGTTCAGACCCGGGGCGCGGTTCCTGGCGATCAGCGCCGCCTCGATAGCGATGGTGCCGCTGCCGCAGAAGGGGTCGCAGAAGGGGTCGCGGCCATTGTAGTGCGAAAGCTTCACCATCGCAGCCGCCAGCGTCTCCTTGAGCGGCGCCGCCACGCCGACGGCGCGGTAGCCGCGCTTGTAAAGCCCCTCGCCGCTCGCGTCGAGGCAGAGCATCACCTCGTCCTTCATGATCGAGAAGCGGATCTGATAGCGCTTGCCGGTCTCCGGCAGCGTTTGCAGCCCATAGGCCGCCCCGAGCCGCTCGACGACCGCCTTCTTCACGATGGACTGGCAGGCGGGAACGGAGTGCAGCGTGGAGTTGATGGAATAGCCCGTCACGGGGAACTCGCCCTCGCGGGGGATCCAGTCCTCCCAGCGCACGGCGCGGGTGCCCTGAAAGAGCGTTTCAAAATCCGTCGCGCGGAAGCTCGCGAGCACGAGCAGCACGCGCGCACCGCAGCGCAGATTGATGTTCAGCCGCGCAAGGTCGCGCTCCTCGCCGCGGCACAGCACACGCCCGTTTTCCACGCGGACGTCGGCAAGACCGAGCTTTTTCACTTCATCGCCCACCAGGCTCTCGAGCCCCAGCAGGCAGGGAATGGCAAATTGCAGCATGGCGTTTCCATCGCTTTCCTCTTTCGTTTTTTCCAGTATAGCGGACGCGGCGCAAAAACGCAATCGTCCGCGCGCAAAAAAAGCATGGTAATTCCCCTCGCCCTATGGTATACTATGGAAAAGCCCCAAAGGAAAAGCCCCAAACGCCCCTCCGGCGGGCAATGTAACGTTAAAGTTGCGCGTCGGACAGGCAAAAACGCAAAACGCAAGCGCAGGTTGGTGGAAAAAACACGGCGCGGGCGGTAGGATAGCTACACAGAGAGAAACGGAGGAACAGGGAAATGGCCTTTGGCGAAAAGCTGCAGGAGGTCCGAAAGCAAAGCGGCATGACGCAGGAGACCTTTGCCGAGCAGCTGCACGTCTCGCGGCAGGCGGTGTCGCGCTGGGAGTCCGGCCGCGGCTACCCGGAGATCGAAAAGATCCTCTACATCTGCCACCGCTACCACACGACGCTCGACGCGCTCTTCGCCGACGAGCTTCCGCCCGTCGAGGCGGAGGAGGCCGAGGTCGAGCAGCCCATCGCCGGCAAGCCGCTCAAGCGTTCCTTTGTTGACTTTCTCAGCAATCTTTCCCCCTATGACAAGCTCATCGGCGGCACGCTGATCTTTATCGTTCTGCTTTCGCTGATGGCGCTTGCCCACAGCATGAAAGGAGGTTCGGGAGGCAACATGACATTCGTATGGATCGCCGCCATCGTCATTTTCGGCATTGCCGAGGCGGCGACGGCGGGGCTGGTCTCCATCTGGTTCGTGGCGGGCGCGGTCGCCGCGCTGCTCGCGCTGGAGCTCGGCGCGGTGCTCTGGCTGCAGATCGTCGTTTTTCTGGCGGTCTCCATCGCGGCGCTGGTCGCAACGCGCCCGCTGGCGCACAAAATGCTGGATAAGACCATCGTTCCCACCAACGCCGACCGCGTGCTGCACCACACGGCCAAGGTCACCGAGACCATCGACAACGAAAACACCACCGGCGCCGTCTACATCGACGGCAAAACATGGACCGCCCGCAGCGAGGACGGCGACGTGATCGCCCGCGGCTCCATGGTCACCATCGTCCGAATGGAGGGCGTCAAGCTCTTCGTCAGAAAAGAAAGGGAGGAACCGTAATATGCCTATCGCATCCATTTTCAACTACATCGGCGTCATCGTGCTCGTCGTGCTCGTGCTCATTCTTGTTGTGAGCAACATCCACGTCGTGCAGCAGTCCCGCGCCTACGTCGTCGAGCGTCTCGGCGCGTACAGCGCGACCTGGAACGTCGGCCTGCACCTGAAGATCCCCTTCATTGAGCGCGTGGTCAAGAAGGTCAGCCTCAAGGAGCAGGTCGCCGACTTTGATCCCCAGCCCGTCATCACCAAGGATAACGTCACCATGCAGATCGACACGGTCATCTATTTTCAGATCACCGACCCCAAGCTCTACACCTACGGCGTCGAGCACCCGATGAACGCCATCGAGAACCTGACCGCCACAACGCTTCGCAACATCATCGGCGAAATGGAGCTCGACCAGTCCCTCACCAGCCGCGACGTCATCAACGCCAAGATGCGCTCCATCCTTGACGAAGCGACCGACCCCTGGGGCATCAAGGTCAACCGCGTGGAGCTGAAGAACATTCTGCCGCCCAAGGAAATTCAGAACGCCATGGAAAAGCAGATGAAGGCCGAGCGTGAGCGCCGTGAGTCCATTCTGCAGGCCGAGGGTCAGAAGCAGAGCCAGATCCTCGTCGCCGAGGGCGAAAAGCAGTCCACCATCCTCAAGGCGGACGCCGAGAAGCAGGCCGCCATCCTCCACGCCGAGGCCGAGCGTCAGGCTGCCGTGCTGCGCGCCGAGGGCGAGGCCGAGGCCATTATGAAGGTCCAGACCGCGCTGGCGGACTCCATCAAGCTTCTCAACAACGCCAACCCCAACGATCAGGTCGTCAAGCTCAAGGCGCTCGAATCCTTTGAAAAGGCCGCCGACGGTCAGGCGACGAAGATCATCGTGCCGAGCGAGATCCAGAGCCTTGCGGGCCTTGCCGCAAGCTTCAAGGGCCTGCTGGAGGACGAGAAGAAGTAAATCCCGCACCGCGAAAGAGAGCGCTTCGGCGCTCTCTTTTTTGTAACCCTTTTGTAACGACTTTTCCGCAAAGGCATGTTATTATGTAAATCAGCAACATGACTTGGGGAGGAACACCATGAAAACAAAGCTTACCGCGCTGCTGCTTGCCGCGGCGCTCGCGCTGACGCTCGCCGCCTGCGGCGAAAAGGATATTGCGGACACGCCGCTGCCCGACGAGCCGCCGGAGCCTGTCGCCGAGCAGCCCGCCGCGGACGATGAATGGCTCGCCCTGCACGCGGACGACGTGCTGCTGCACACGGAGCCGTTCACCCTCTGCGAGGGCAGGACGGCGACGCTGCGGCTCTATGGCCGTCAGGACGGCGAGTACGATTGCGGCGTGAGCCGCGTCCTTCTCCTGTGGGACAACGGCAGCGAGCAGGAGCTGCGCACCGCCGACGTCGGCGACGACATCTGGTGCACGGACGGCTACACGAACTGCTGGACAGAGGACGGCGGGCTTGTGACCGGCGACTACAACTTCGACGGCTACACGGACCTCGGTCTGCAGATCGACACGCCTGCCTACAACCTGCCCTATTATTACTGGTTCTACGACGCGGAGACCGCCAGCTTTCAGCCTTATGGCAGCTGGACCTATCAGCTTGAGATCGATGCGGAAAATGAGGTCTGCATCTGCCAGTGGCATGTCACGCCCGAGTATTACACCGACACCTACCGTCCCGATGGGGAAGGCGGGCTATACCTCGCGCGGCGCGATACAGAGGTTTATTACAGCGCGGACGGGGTAAAGAGCTTCACCGAGGTCTACACAGCCAATGAAAAGCCGCTCGCCTATGCCGATCTCGACCGTGACAGCGAGGACGAGATCCTCGTCCTCACGACCTCGGAGCCGGATGAATTTGCAAAATGCCGCTACACGCTGGAGGCGAGGAAGTACAACGGTACGGTGCTCTTCACCAAGGAGGTCACCCCCTACTATACCGGTTGGGACACTTTCTTCCTCTGCTACGGAGAGGATGAAAACGGCGTGTGGGGCGCGGATGTGCTGTGCTATCAGACCCATGAGGACGGGGGCGTGGGCAGCTGCTCCTACGATTTGATCTCCTACGCCGGCGGGCGGGAGCGCTACCTTGACGGAAACACCATCACCTTTGTGCTCGAGGCGGACGGTGCCGCGCCGGTCCCCGACATCGACCGTGCGACGCAGGCGGAATTTGTGCGCTTCCGCGAGGGGGTGGCGTCGCTGCTGGAGGGAAGTTCCTATCTGCTCTTTTGCAGCGGTCCTGCCGAGGACCCCGACACACAGCAGGCAGTTGAAAATATCCTTGCCGGGCTCGACGCGCTGGAGGCCCGTCTCTACTCCAATGCGGGCTGAGCGCGATGCGCGCGTCTGATGCTCATCATTAGCTGTGCTTATCAAACCGTGCAAAACCATAAAAAGCGCCCGAAAACGGGCGCTTTTCTCTCTCTTTTTTTGGTCCCTCCGTCACCTTGTTTTTCTTGCGCAAATGCTCTATCATACGATACAATATCTACAATGGCAGCACAGCTCGCGCACTTATATTATACGACAGGAGGACGGTCCCATGGAACTGCTCAAGGAACGCATTCGCCGCGAAGGCAAGGTCCTGCCCGGCAACATCATCAAGGTCGACGGCTTTCTCAACCACCGCGTCGACACCAAACTGCTTGAGGCTCTGGCCGATGAGTTTGCGAAGTATTTTGACATCAGCAAGATCACCATGGTTTTAACAGCGGAGGCAAGCGGCATCGCTTTGGCCACGATCTGCGCTCAGAAATACGGTGTTCCCATGCTGTTCGCCAAGAAGGCGAAGAGCGATAACATCGAGGGCGGATTGTACCAGAGCGAGGTCTTTTCTTATACCTATAAAAAGAAGGTCACGCTGATCGTCAGCCATGAGTGGCTGCACGCGGACGACCACGTTCTCATCATCGACGACTTCATGGCCAAGGGCTACGCGATGCAGGGTCTCATCGACCTCGTCAACGCCGCGGGCGCGACACTCGAGGGCATCGGCGTCGCGGTCGAAAAGGGTTTCCAGGGCGGCGGCGACAAATTCCGTGCCTCCGGCGTACCGTACAAGGCCCTCGCCGTCATCGAGCAGGCAGACGAGAACGGCATTCTCTTCCGTGAGGACGACTGAGATGAAAAAGGTACTGGTATTGGATTTCGGCGGGCAGTACAATCTGCTCGTCGCGCGCCGCGTGCGTGAATGCGGCGTCTACTGTGAGATCAAGCCCTACACCATGTCGATGGACGACATCCGCGCTTTTGACCCCGCCGCCATCATCTTCACCGGCGGCCCCGCGACGGTGTTTGAGCCGAACGCCCCCGCGCTCGACAACGCCATTTTCGAGCTGGGCCTGCCCATTCTCGGCATCTGCTACGGTCAGCAGCTGATGATCCATCAGCTCGGCGGTGCCTGCCGCAGAGCCGAGGTCCGCGAGTATGGCAAGGTGGAGCTGACGCACGACGGCACGAGTCTGCTGTTCGACGGCGTTGAGCCGACGAGCATCTGCTGGATGAGCCACGGCGTCGAGGTCGAGCGCCTTTCCCCCGGCTTCCGCGCCATCGCGCACACCGCGGGCTGCGCCTACGCCGCCATCGAGAACGCGGAAAAGAAGCTCTACGGTGTGCAGTTCCATCCCGAGGTGCTGCACACCGTCCACGGCACTGAAATTCTGAAGAACTTTCTCTATAAGGTCTGCGGCCTTTCCCCCGAGTGGAGCATGGCGAATTACGTCAGCGAAGCCATTGAGGAGGTCCGCGCCAAGGTCGGCAGCGGCAAGGTGCTGCTGGCGCTCTCCGGCGGCGTGGACAGCGCCGTGGCTGCCGCGCTTCTCTACCGCGCGGTCGGCGAACAGCTCACCTGCATCTTTGTCGATCACGGCCTGCTGCGCAAGGACGAGGGCGATCAGGTCGAGCGTGCCATGCACGACTGCCTTGGTATGCACATCGTGCGTGTGAACGCGCAGGAGCGTTTTCTCACCAAGCTCGCCGGCATCTCCGAGCCGGAGCGCAAGCGCAAGATCATCGGCGAGGAGTTCATCCGCGTCTTTGAAGCGGAGGCCAAAAAGCTCGGCCGCGTCGATTTCCTCGCGCAGGGCACCATCTACCCCGACGTGGTGGAATCCGGCGTCGGCGGCGAGAGCGTCGTCATCAAGAGCCACCACAACGTCGGTGGGCTTCCCGACCATGTGGATTTCAAGGAGATCATCGAACCCCTGCGCCGTCTCTTCAAGGACGAGGTGCGCCAGCTCGGCATTGAGCTCGGCCTGCCCGAAAGCCTCGTCTGGCGTCAGCCCTTCCCCGGCCCGGGCCTTGCCATCCGCGTCATCGGCGACATCACCGAGGAGAAGCTCGCCATCGTCCGCGAGGCGGACGCCATCTTCCGCGAGGAGGTCGCCAAGGCCGGTCTCGAGCGCAGCATCAACCAGTATTTCGCCGCGCTCACAAACCTGCGCTCGGTCGGCGTCATGGGCGACGAGCGCACCTACGATTACGCCATCGCGCTGCGCGCGGTAGAGACACAGGACTTCATGACGGCCGACTTCTCGCGCCTGCCGTGGGAGCTGCTCGACACCGTCTCCCGCCGCATCGTGAACGAGGTCAAGGGCGTCAACCGCATCCTCTACGATGTCACCAGCAAGCCCCCCGCCACGGTGGAGCTGGAGTGACCGACCGTCCAATCAATTTAACGCTCTCTCCTCAAAGCCCCCGGCTGCGGTCGGGGGCTTTGCCTATATCCGCGTGATGATTTTATGATAATCATATATAATTTATCGTAAAACGATAAAAACATATTGACAAACGAATGCTCGGCGGTTATACTGTCCTCATCAAGCATCTTGAGGAGGTCGGAAAAATGAAGTGGAACCGTTGGATCATCAAGGCGGCCAAGATCATCACAAAATTTACAGAGCTCGGCTATTGGATGACGGCCGCTCTCATGCTCACAGCCGGAATATACTCGTTTGCGGACCGCACATTTCTCGCGGACGCTCTGGCGGGATCGATCCGTACCGGTCGATTGGAGCTCAGCGTCCTCGGCTTTGAGTTCAGCGTACCGACTGCGAACGGCATTGATATGCGGGCAATGCTTCTGTATTTTGCCGCAGCCGTCGTGCTTCCTTCCCTCATGGCGATGATCTTCCGCAATCTCTACCTTATCATCAAGCGGTCAGAGAGCAGCACGGTTTTTCAGGCGGATAATATCCGTATGCTCCGCGAGATCGGCATTTTCGCCATCTCCATTCCGCTCGTGGGGCTTGCGCTGAGCACCGTGTGCCGCTTGATCCTCGGCACCGATACCGTCGAAACGAGCGTTCGGCTCTACGGCTTCTCCATGGGTCTTGTGATCCTCTGCCTGACGCAGTTCTTTGCGCGCGGCGTGGAGCTGGAACAAGATGTGGAAGGGCTTGTGTAAATGGGAAAGATCATTCTGAGACTGGACCGCATGATGGTCGAGCGAAAAATGTCGCTGAACGAGCTGGCAGAGCGCGTCGGCATCTCCAACGTGAATCTGTCCAAGATCAAGAACAACAAGGTGACGGCGATCCGCTTCTCCACGCTCGCGGCGATCTGCGAGGCGCTCAACTGCGATGCCGGCGATATTCTTGAATACCGGGAAGATGACAAAGCCTGAATGAAAAATCGGAAAGCCGACGGCTCTCCGATTTTTTCTCTTGACAATATCGATATTCGATAGTATACTCTCCTCAAGAATATCGAATATCGATAAAAGGAGGCGGTACAATGGCCCGCGAAAAATTTCAGACGCTCACCGAGCAGATGTTTTACGTCCTCCTCTGTCTGCGCGAGGAATGCTGCGGCATGGACCTGATGGAGCGTATCCGTCTGCTCACGAGCGGCCGCGTGAGCGTCGGCCCCGGCACGCTCTACAATCTTTTGGAGCAGTTTGCCGCCGAGGGCTACATCGTCGAGACCAAATGCGAGGGCCGCCGCCGCAGCTACGTCCTCACCGAAAAAGGCGAGGAGCGGCTGCACGGCGAGATGGACCGCCTGACGGCGCAGATGAACGATTACCAGCGACTTTTGAAGGGAGGCGACAAGCCATGCGAACTGACCGATGGAACAAGAAGCGAGAACTGAACCTCTACGCCTTCTACGACCACACGGGACTCGAGCGGCACCTGGAGAAAATGGCCGCCAACGGCTGGATGCTTGAATCCGTCGGCACCTACGCCCTGCGCTACCGCCGCTGCGAGCCGAAAAAGCTCCGCTTCGCGGTGGTCTACTACCCCAAGACCGACAGCTTTTGTCCCGACGAACCAAACCACGAGAACCTGACCTTTTGGGACTACTGCGCCGGCGCGGGCTGGCAGATCGTCACGCAGCGCGGCGACACGCACATTTTCTACAATGAGGACCTTGACGCCGTGCCCATCGAGACCGAGGCCGTCGTGCAGGTCGAAACGATGGAGCGCGCCAAGAAGGGCTATGTGCTCAGCAACACGATCACGGTCGCCTGCATGCTGCCGTCGATGCTCTATCTTCAGGTGTCGCAGCTGCGGCGCGATCCGGTCGTCTTTCTCGCGGACGGCTACGACCTCACCATGATGCTGATGATCTTCGTCATGATCCTCCTCTTCGGCGTCGAGCTGCTCGGCTACCGGCTCTGGCTGCGCAAGGCGAAGCGCAACGCCCGCGAGCTGGGCATCTTCACCCCCACCCACTCGAGCCGCTGGCTGAGCTTCCTGCGCTCGATCTGGATCTTTGTCTTCTGGGCGCTCATGGTCATCCCCCTGCTTTTCCGCAGCGCCGGTCTGTGTATCGTTCTCGTCTCCACCGGCGTTGTGCTCGTCCCCGTCGGCGGAGCCGTGCTCGTCGGCAAGCAGGTGCGGAAAAGGAGCGTACCGCCGAAAAAACGCAGGCTCATCTTAGCGCTCACGGTTCTTTGCTCCGTCCTGTTATCCGTCATGCTGATGATCGGCGTCATGACCTACGGCATATCAAGCGGCTGGTTTGACGACGTACCGAAAAACGCGGAGGAATACACCTACACCGTCGGCGGCAGCCCGCAGGTCGGCTACCTCTACCATGACACGCTCCCGCTCTATGTGCAGGGCCTGACCGATACCGACTATGCCCGCTACTCCTGCGAGGCTCTCGAGCGCGGAGACTCCGTCTTCGTCCGACAGGTCGAATACCGTCAGGAGCTCCCCTATGACGTGCGCTGGAGCGACGAGAATGACCCGCCGCTGCCGGAGCTGTTCTACACCGTCATCGACGTGAAGCTCGCCCCGCTCTTCGACTTCTGCCTCCAAAGCACGCTGCACGCAGAAGATCTCTACGGCAGCGAATACCGCGAGACCGATCCCGCGCCGTGGGGCGCCGACCGGGCGTGGCGGGAATGCGACGCCCATAGCGGCGAAAAATATGACACCTGGCTGCTCATCTACGGTCAGCGCATCGTGGAGTTCCATCCGCGCGGTTTCTCACCCGATGCCGCGCAAATGGCTGTGATCGGTGAAAAGCTCGGCAAATGATGAAAAAGCTGAGATGGCTCACGCCGTCTCAGCTTTTATTCACCTGTTCGGCTCCATGTCGCCGGCGAGCGTGTCGAGGTATTGGTAGTACGGCATCAGGAAGCGGAAGCCGTCGAGCACCTCGCCCTTGAGCTGCGGCGTGAAAAGCACGCCCTCGGGGTTATCGTCATACGCGATGGCAATGTTTTTGCGGTTGTACCACGGATTCAGCAGCTTGCCCGCGTCGCCCTTGGGCCGCTTGAATTCCTCGCCGGAGAGCACAAATTTTGACTTATTCAGCCGCCGCGCCAGCCTTTCGAGCGGTTTGGGGTCGTTGTCGATGCGCGCGCGGAGCTTCGCCATCGTCGCCGCCCCCGCGTCCCAGTAGCCGCAGCCGTAGCTGTAGTAGTTCGGCGCAAGCTCAAAATAGAGCGCGGGCACGCTCTCAAAGCGCTCGTGCGGCCGCTCGATGGTGAACCACAGATGCTCCTTGTACGGCCCGCGTCCGTGCAGCCGCCGCGCGTCGCGGTAGATGCGACAGACGTGCAGCCGCCAGTCCTGCCTGGGATAGTCCTCCGCCAGCGCGGAAAAGACCTCCTTCCCCAGCTCGCGCATGGGAATGTCCACATAGTCCGTAAAATCCTGCTTGTGCGCCATGAACCAGCCCCGCTCGTTATTCAGGCTGATGCCCCAAAGGAAGTCGATGGCGTTCTGCGAAAAGCCCTGAAACATAGAAAAGACCTCTTTGCTTTTGTTTTCGTCAGTTTATCAGCTTTTCCGCGCCGCGTAAAGTGACAAATGCAACCACAAAGAAAAAACGCAGCCTAAGCTACGCTTTCTCTTTCTACAACGAACGAGAGGAGGAAACTCTCAGAAGTTGGCTTATTGTCCGCGCTTACTTGGCGGAGTGACCGTGATCGACCTCATACATGTGCTCGATGAGCTCGAGGACCTTGTTGGAGTAGCCGATCTCGTTATCGTACCAGCTGACGACCTTGACAAAGGTGTCGGTCAGGGCGATGCCGGCGGTGGCGTCGAAGATGGAGGTGCGGGAGTCGCCGAGGAAGTCGGAGGAAACGACGGCCTCGTCGGTGTAGCCGAGGATGCCCTTCAGCTCGCCCTCGCTGGCCTTCTTCATGGCAACGCAGATCTCATCGTAGGTGGTGGGCTTCTCGAGGTTGACGGTCAGGTCAACGACGGAAACGTCCAGCGTCGGAACGCGCATGGACATACCGGTCAGCTTGCCGTTGAGCTCGGGAATGACCTTGCCGACCGCACGGGCTGCGCCGGTGGAGCTGGGGATGATGTTCGCGGTAGCCGCGCGGCCGCCGCGCCAATCCTTGAGAGAGGGACCATCCACCGTCTCCTGTGTGGCGGTGACCGAGTGGATGGTCGTCATCAGGCCGTCCTTGATGCCGAAGTTCTCATGCAGAACCTTGGCAATGGGGGCGAGGCAGTTGGTGGTGCAGCTCGCGTTGGAGACGAACTGCATATCGCTGGTATAGTTCTTATGGTTCACGCCCATGACGAACATCGGGGTGTCGTCCTTGCTCGGCGCGGACATGATGACCTTCTTTGCGCCGGCGGCAATGTGACCGGCAGCCTTTTCCTTCGTCAGGAACAGGCCGGTGGACTCGACGATATACTCCGCGCCGAGCTTGCCCCACTTCAGGTTCGCGGGGTCTCTCTCGCTGAACACGGGAATGACCTGACCGTTGACGACCAGCGCGTTCTCGCGGCTTTCGATGTCAGCCTTGCAGCGGCCGTGCATCGTATCGTACTTGAGCATATAGGCAAGATAATCGGCAGGGCACAGATCGTTGATGCCGACCACGTCGATCTCGGGATGCTCGAGGCAGGCACGGAACACCATACGGCCGATACGGCCAAAGCCGTTGATACCGATTTTAATAGACATAAAATGCGCTCCCTTTCGTTTTTACGGAATATATCAAATGTATGGCACATTTGGTATTATAGCATACTCTTTTTCAAATGCAAGTGTTTTTTCAAAAAATTTTCCTTTACACGAAAGTTCTTGTATTTTCGACAGGAGTTTGGTATTCTACTTATTACCTCACATTGCACATTGCGCTCATCGCGCTGCGGTACTTTTTTCCACACGAAAATCGCGCCGTCCTGCAAAGGATATGAACAGCTTTCCCAAAGGAGGCGCACTTTATGATGCCGCTTGACGAAAAAGACCTCCAGCTTCTGGCCGAGGTCCTGCCGAACGTTTCGGCCCAGCTCCGCTCCTCGATGGCGAACGTGTTTGCCGCGGCGAACCGTCTCGCGCCGGCGGAAGCGCGTGAGGCCGACCCCATGCTGGATAAAAATGCAGCCATTCTCACGATGAGCTGCCATCAAATGCTGCGTCTGGTCGGCAACCTCTCCGCCGCGAGCGAGCTGGTGCAGGGCGGACGCTTCCGGCTGTGCAATGACGATATCGTCGGCTTCTGCCACGCGCTCTGCGAGCGTGCCGAGCCGCTTTTCGCGCTGCGCGGCGTCGCGCTGCGCTTTTCCGCCAGCCACGAGAGCCACATCATCGCATTCAACGCCCCCATGCTCGAGCGCGCGCTTTTGAACCTGCTCTCCAACGCGCTGAAATTCACGCCGGAGGGCGGCACGGTCAGCATGCGCGTCAAATGCGGCGAGCGCCATGTTCAGCTCACCGTGGCCGACACGGGCCGCGGCATCGAGCCGGAGCGCCTTGCCCACATCTTCGAGCGCTATCTGGATACGGACCGCCTTGATCCCGCGCCGCCGCACGGTCTCGGCGTCGGGCTGTCCCTCTGCCGCCGCATCGCGCAGGGCCACGGCGGGATGCTCGTGGCGGAATCCGCTGTCGGTAAGGGCACGGCCTTCACGCTCTCGCTGCCCAACGCCCGCTCGACGGATCTGTCGCTGTCCGACCGCCGCTTTGACTATGCCGGCGGCTTCGACCATGTTCTCATGGAGTTGAGTGACGCGCTGCCGAGCCGCGCGTTTCTGCAAAAATACCTGGATTGAGGGAGCGGCACGCATGGCAAAGAAGGTTTTAGTCGGTATGTCGGGCGGCGTGGACAGCGCCGCCTGCGTCCTCCTGCTGCAAAAGCAGGGCTATGCTGTTTCCGGCGTCACACTGCGGCTGCACCATTATAAGGACCGTCCCGGCACCTGCGGCAGCGCCGACGACATCGAGGAGGCCGCGCGCGTCGCCGCGCAGATGGGCATCTCCCACCGGGTGCTCGACCTGTGCGACCTTTTCCGCCGCGAGGTCATGGGGCATTTCGTCTCGGAATACTGCGCGGGCCGCACCCCGAACCCCTGCTTGGACTGCAACCGCGAGCTGAAGTTCGGCGCGATGCTCGACTGGGCGCTCGACCACGGCTTCGACTATGTTTCCACCGGGCACTATGCCCGCGTCAGCTTCGACGCTGCGTCGGGCCGTCACCTGCTCCTGCGCGGCGTGGACGCGCACAAGGATCAGAGCTATGTGCTCTACCAGATGACGCAGCGCCAGCTCGCGCATCTGCTGCTTCCCGTCGGCGAATACAGCAAGCCGGAGATCCGCGCCCTCGCCGCAGACTTCGGCCTTGAAAACGCGCAGAAGCCCGACTCGCAGGACATCTGCTTCGTCCCCGACGGGGACTATGTGCGCTTCCTGCGCGAGTTCGGCGGCGTCACGCCCGAGCCGGGCGACTTCGTCGATACGAGCGGCCGCGTCCTCGGTCGTCACCGCGGACTGGTCGCCTACACCGCCGGTCAGCGCAAGGGTCTCGGCGTGAGCGCCGACCGCCCGCTCTACGTCCTTTCCAAGGACGCGGAGCACAACACCGTGCTCCTCGGCGACGACGCGGAGCTGTTCTCCTCCGCCCTGTTCGCCTCGCACGTGAACTGGATCATTACGCCGCCCGCAGAGCCGCTGCGCGTCACCGCCAAAACGCGCTATTCCCAGCGCGAAAGCGCCGCGACCGTCACGCCGCTGGACGGCGGCGCGGTCCGCGTGGACTTCGACGAGCCGCAGCGCGCCATCACCGCGGGGCAGGCCGTGGTCTTTTACCGCGGCGACGTTGTCGCCGGCGGCGCGACCATCGACAAGGCTCTATAAAAACGAAAAACGCTCCGCCTGCGTTCCTTCCCTGAAACGCGCGGAGCTTTTTCTCACTTACCGTTCGCTGACGAACCAGTCGTCCACAAAGATCATGTCGTCCACGTCGCCGCGGACGCCCTGCCACTCTCTCATGCTCTCACCTCCCCGTGCCATACCATGCAGTATATGCGCGCAGCGGCGAAAGGTTGCACGAAAAAGGGCATTTGGGCAAAAGGAAACCATTGGTTGACAAAACGAAACACCCGGTTGGTGGCGCAGAACGACCGTTTTTGCTAAGCTGATGCCATCAAAGCAAAGGAGAAAGCGCCCATGAAGCTATGTGAAAAACTCTATGAGCTCCGCCGCGCGGCGGGCCTCTCGCAGGAGGAGCTGGCCGAAAGACTGAACGTCTCCCGTCAGGCCGTCTCCAAGTGGGAGAACGGCGCCGCCCAGCCCGAGCTGAGCAAGCTCGTGGAGCTCAGCCGTCTCTACGGCGTGAGCGTCGATGAGCTTTTGAGCCTTGAGGAGGCGGAAAAGGGTGACGCCAAGGCCGCCTCGTCTGTCGAAGCTTCCTCGCCCGCGCCCGCGCAGGAGACCCTTGCCACGCCGAAGAAGGTTCGCCGGCAAAAGCTCCTTCTCGGCGCGGCGGCGGTCTGCCTCGCCCTCGCCGTCGGTCTGGCACTCTACAATAACCACCGCGTCAAGCAGCTCGAGCGGCAGGTCGGCTCTCTGCAATCACAGATCATGAGCGTGCAGTCCAGCCTTTCCTCGCAGATCGCGGGCATCAGCAGCTCCGTGCGCGAAGCGATGGAGGAGAGCGCCACGCTGACCGCGCAGTTCGACTACACGGTCAAGCGCTTCGACCTGGACGCCTACACCTGCACGGTTGCCTTCGCCCTCCAGCCCAAGACGGTGCAGGACGATCTTGCCGTCTCCCTCCGTCTCCGCTCCCTTGCCTCCGACGACGGAACGACCGCCGTCGAGCTGGTCCGCGACGAGTACGACGTCTACCGCGGCGATGCCGTTCTTTCGATGAACGACGCCGGCTTCGAAGCCACCGCCGCCTACGATACCGGCGGCGAGCGCCAGCTCGAGACGATTCGCGACCTGCCCGGCTTTGCCGACGAGGCGCTGCCGAAGCTCTATGAGGATCTTTCCTTCGGCTACGTCCTCAGCCGTTCCTATTCCAGCTCGGACATCCGATGCAGCGTCAAGGGCTGGGAGGACGAGGACCACCGCACCGCAAACCTCTACCTCGGTGCCTACGACGCCGCCGTGAAGTCCGCGCGGCTCGACTATCGGGTGGACGGAAAGAGCGCCGCGCAAAGCACGCTCCGGTTCATGGAGGTCGACGACGAATGCTCCGCCGTACAGTGGTGGATCAGCGACATTCCCGATGAGAGCACCGCCGGCGTTTACAGCATCTATGGCGCAGAGGGCGTGGAATTTGGCCTTCCCTACGGTGCGGAGCTGCAGGTCGTATTCCATGCGGAGCTGACCGACGGCACGCGGCTCTCGGCAATGCTCACGCGCGAGATAATGCCCTCCGCCAACAACAGCGCCGACGGCGAGAGCGAGACCACCGCCATGCCCATCATCCTCACAAAAGACTGAGCCGTTCAGAGAGCGCCGCCCGCGGGCGGCGTTCTTTTTTGCGCCGCTCGCGCCAAAGCGTCCAGGAAACGCGCCGCAGCCGTCCGAAATTTTGACGGAAAAAGGGCTTGCAAAGCCCTCGCGTTGTGCTATGATGAGGCCGAAACGAAGCGCGCGACACGCGCATTTTCGAAAGAGAGGATGAGGAGAGCTTGTTGGAATTTCTGGAGCAGGAGCACATCAGCCCCGCGCTGCTCGACGGCGTCCGCGCCTACCGCGCACAATACCCCGCCGAGCCGGCGCTGCAGGGCCGCATCCCGCAGCCGCGCTATCATTATTATGGGAAAGAGGTCTGGGAGGCCGCCATCGCCGCGCTGCTGTGCGGCGAGAACCTGCTGCTCGCCGGCAGCAAGGCGACCGGCAAGAACGTGCTGGCCGAAAATCTGGCGCAGGCCTTCGGCCGCCCCGCGTGGGACGTTTCCTTCCACGTCAGCATGGACGCCGCCGGACTCATCGGCATGGACACCTTTGAAAACGGACAGGTGACCTTCCGCCCCGGCCCCGTCTACCTCTGTGCGAAGCACGGGGGCTTCGGCGTGCTCGACGAGATCAACATGGCCAAAAATGAGGCTCTTGCCGTGCTGCACGCCGCGCTGGACTTCCGCCGCGCCATCGACGTCCCCGGCTACGACCGCGTGACGGTCGACCCCGCCGCGCGCTTCATCGGCACGATGAACTACGGCTACGCCGGCACGCGCGAGCTGAATGAAGCGCTCACCTCGCGCTTTGTTGTCATTCAGATGCCGCCCATCGCGGAGGACGGTCTGGACCGTCTGCTCGGCGAGGAGTTCCCCACGCTGGAAAAAAAGTACCGCGGACAGCTCGTGCAGCTCTTTCTCGACCTGCAAAAGAAGTGCGAGAGCGCGGAGATCTCCTCCAAGGCGCTCGACCTGCGCGGGCTTCTGGACGCGCTGCGCCTGATCCGCCGCGGCGTGAGCGCCGGTACAGCGCTCGACATGGGCATCACCAACAAGGCCTTCGACGCCTACGAGCAGAGCCTCATCCGCGACGTTATCGCCGCGCGCATCCCCGCGAAGCTCGACCGCAGCCGCCTGTTCACCGACTGATATGGAAACCGACAGCTACAGCGCCAACCAGCGCCGCGCCATCAATCTGGTCTGGACCGCCTGCGGCGACTATCAATTTGAGCCGCAGTTCCTCGCCCTCAAGGCCGACGGCACGCCGGACTTCTACATGAACTGCGTCATCGGTCTGGTCCGCAAGTGGCTGGGTGACGAGATGCCGCGCCGTCTCTTCGCCCTTTGGGCGGACGACACGCGGCGCTCCGCGTTCGACGACCTCGCGTGGCTCGCGCTGGAAAACGCCGTCTATGAAAAGGAGCTTCCCGTCCGCCCCGTGCTCACGGAGCTGCGCCGCGCCCACGCCGCAGAATTTTTTGCCTCGGAATATCAGCTCTCGCGGCAGGAGTGGATGGACAAGAACCAGCTCGTCTATTCGCTCCAGTCCGCCCGCTGGAGATCTGTCCTTGGGCAGAAGCTGCCGCTGCTCGCCCCGTGGGAAAAGGGACTCTCCGAGGCCCTCGCCTGCCCGGGCACGCTCGACGCGGACGATCTGGAGGCCGCCGTCCGCGCGGCGTTTGAGAAATACCTGCAATTTGACGGCACGCCCCATAAAAAATCATCGCTCCGCCTTCATTTCAGCGACCGCTGGGCGCCGCTGCTCACCAAGCTCCTGCCGGTCGAGATCGTCCGCACCGACGAGCTGACCGTCGGCCGCTCTGCGGTCGCCGGCGAGAACGGGATGGTGCGCGCGTCCAACGCGCTGCGCGCCCAGCTTCGCTCGAACGAGCGCGAAGCGGAGGATCACGACTACATCGAGCGCTGCTTCGGCCGCAGCCTCTATTCCCCGCAGGCGCTCGCGCGCATCGAGCAGCGCTGCTGCACCGGCGATCACCTCGGCTGCCATCTCTGGTTCACCCGCGGCGAGCGCGTGCCGGGCCAGCCCATGCGCACCGACACGCAGCGTCTTTTCGAGCAGGCTGCCGAGCAGGCCAAGCGCAACCGCGCCGCCTACGTCCGCGACAGTGCGCTGCATCAGAATGCTCTCCTGCGCCTGACGGAGCAGATCCGCAACTGTATGCTCATCCATCAGCAGCCCGAGGACATCCTCGCCCGCGAGGGGCGGCTGGACGGTACGCGCGTCTGGCGCGCGCCGGTGCTGCACGACGGCCGCGTCTTTCTCCGCAAGGACGAGGAGAGCCGCGCGGGCTTCACCGTCGACCTGATGCTCGACGCCTCGGCCTCGCGCCTGCACTGTCAGGAGAGCATCGCCATTCAGGGCTACCTTCTCGCCAAAAGCCTCGCCTCCTGCGGCATCCCCGTGCGCGTGACCGGCTTCTGCAGCCTGCGCGGCTACACGGTGCTGCGCGTTTTGAAGGATTTCGGGGACAAAAACGGCGAGCATCGCGTGTTCGACTACTTTGCCGCGGGCTGGAACCGCGACGGTCTGGCTCTGCGCGGCATGGGCGAGCTGATGAAATCGGCTCCCGCGGACAAGCACCTGCTGATCCTGCTCACCGACGCCAGCCCGAACGACAGCCACAAAATTCTCCCGAGCGGCAAAATTCCGCTCAGCCGCGATTACGACGGTCAGCCCGGCATCGACGACACCGCCGCCGAGGTCCGCGCCCTGCGCGCGCAGGGCATCCGCGTCGCCGCGGTGTTCATGGGCGAGAACACCAGCGTTCCGGCGGCGAACGCCATCTATGGCCGCGACCTCGCGCGCATTCGCCGCATCGACCAGCTTGCCGCCGCGGCGGGCCGCCTCATTCAGGATGAGATCCGGGAGCTATCCGGCTAAACAGCAAGGGCGCGTTCTTTTGAACGCGCCCTTTGGCTTTATGTATACCTCTCTGCTCAGCAGCATTCCATCGGATAGGCGAGCTGCCCGACCGGCCCGTGCCGGAGAGCGAATGGCCCGATGAAGGTTGATACGGTAAAAAATGAGGAGTACCTTTTTGAGGTACTCCTCTCCATATCGCTGTTCATTTGGGCGGATCCTTTTTATTTGTGTTGTAATCCAACAGATCGCGAATCCCCTGCATGAGAACCAGAATTCCGATCAGCCAGCAAAGACCTCCCATTGCGAAAGCGAAGGTCCTGTCTCCGGACCGGGGACACATCATAGCGTAGAAGACCAAGATGTAGGCCGGGATCTGTAAAAGGACAAAATAAAGAATCAGCTCGAGCGGCTTTTTTTGCGGAGAATGGCCCCGCCAATGCAGCAGATACGCCACAGTCAGTATGACCGCCCCGGCAAATACGGTATGAAAAAGCAGGGGAGCTTCCTGTTCCATCAACATAGTGGGACCCTCCTTATGTCATAAATTTGCAAATGCTTTTATTTTGCAGCCGCATCTGCTTGATTCGCTCCATTGACGATCATTAAACTCCTTATGCCTATCATGCAGCTGTTTTGGAACTACGAAGCAATGAAAAATTGTGTGCCCCATTGAAATAACTCTCTTTGATAATATATGCATTTTATACCAAAAACAGCAAAATGTCAATAAAACATTGTCCAATATTGCCATATCAAATAGGTGCAACACAGGTGCAACAAAAGTGCAACAGTTTGCTCTATTTTTTGCTCAAAACCTGTCAGAAAGTCGTTTCAAACTTGTTTCGGACTTGATAAAAGATTGTTTCTGAAAAATTACATGTTTGTTGGAAAAGCGACGGAAACACGCGAACATAGCAGAAAATCCAGTCTAAAATATGCATAGAAAACGACCGGAAATCTTTCGATTTCCGGTCGTTTCTGGTGCGGACTACTGGACTCGAACCAGTGACCTCATGCGTGTGAAACATAGCCGCGCTTTTGCCTCACCGTTTTTCTTTGTTTTTCGCTGTTTTTCTCTCATTTTCTCACTTGCAGGCAGTTGCAAACAGTCAAGGACATTTGCGGTTACTAACAGAAAACTAACAGTTTCCGGCCTCCTCGACGGCGGCAATAAGCTGCTCGGCATCCGCATGAACATAGATACTTGCCGTGGTGGTATAACTGGCATGACCGAGTATCTTTTGAAGAGCCTCGGGCGCAACGCCGGATTTCCGCGCCCAGCTCGCGTAGGTGTGCCGCGTCGCGTGCGGCGTTTTCCTCGCGATTTCCAACCGTTCAAGCAAGGGGTAATAGTCTCTCCGCCGGAAATTCGGGACAGTGCGCTGCCCCTCGTATCCCGATAAAAGCAGATCACCTGTTGCGCGAGCCTTAAAATCTACAAAATACGCGCGCCCCTCTGTGCGGATGGGAATAATGCGGTTCTTTCCGGCCTTGGTTTTTTCGCCGCCAATGACATAGTTTTCGTGGCAATCATCCGCAGGCAGGCCGAACAGCTCGCCGATTCTCATGCCGGTATAGATCAACATGAGGACGATTTTTGCGGTGTCGCTGCCATCTTCTTCCAGTTTTCTAATGTCCTCGTCGGTGAAAATTTCCTTTTCCTTTTTGACGTTCTCGGGCAGCTTGACAAACCGCGCAAAATTGGTCGTGCATATCTCCTCACGCATCGCCCAATCCGACATCTGCGTAATGAGCTGCTTATACTTGCTCACGGTGGAGTGGCTCTTCCCCATATACGGATCAATGGCCGCCTGAAAATCCGCCGCGCGCAGCTCGCGGAATTTCCGCTCATAGAGCGGCGCAAAAATCTTGTATGCTCCCTCGTATGATTCTATGCCGTGCTCGCCGATCTCGCGGTAATGCTCCGCTTTCCAGCCCTCGAAAACCTCGGCGAAGGTCATGTTATACCGCTCTGTCAGATCTTTCCCGGAGAGCCGTTCCAGCGCGTCCAGCGCCTCAGACTTTTTGCCGTAATAGCCTATGATGATTTTATTTTTTGCAGCTACCCACGGGCGCGATCTCCGGCCTTGCAGCCGGTAGACCGTGCCCTTTCCATTTCCGCGCCGGAGCGCCTTGCGGCTCTTTCTTTCCTGCTCTGCCCCACACTGACAGCAGAACGGGCCGTCCGGCACTTCCCTTTTGCATTTAATACAGATCATTAGTTCACCCTATAGATAATTGACATTCTCCGCTGGAAATTTCGCCAATGACAAAACCGTTATTCTGGTGTAGTATAAATACGAGCTCAATATAGGGACTTCGGAGCCTCGGAAAGGGGCTGCTCCCATGTCGGACCATGAACTTTTGGAAAAGCTGCGTGACCTTACGCCTGATCGTCAGGCGCTTGCGTTGGAGGTTCTGCAAGAGCTTCTAATATCTCAGCAAATTTCCTCTTGTTCTCAGGCGATAACCGACGCAACAAATCCATAATGCGCGCATCCTCTGGTGAAAGGCCGTCGCTCTTCGGAGCGGCGGCCCTTTCTTTTTCTGCGCCGCGCAGCACTTCATCGGTAGACGCTCCAAAATAATCGGCAATCTTTACCGCGGTAGCCCCTGTAACGTCGCTCTTTCTTCCCATCTTCAGATCGGTCATAAGCCCTTTGCTTATTCCGATTTCTCCGCACATTTTGCTTGGTTTCACACCGTTGTTGTCGCACAGCGTCTTAATGTTTTCGTACAAGTTGCTCATATTATCTCTCCGCGATTGGTTATAATGCCAAAAGTACTTAATAAGGTACTTTCACGCTTGAAAAGTACTCAATAGAGTGATATTATACGAGCGTGGACGTACGCAGTAAGGTACTATTTTGGTTGGTGACGCATTCATAATAATACCTTTTCGCGTAATTGTCAACAGGTAGAAAGGGGCGCACGGCATGAGAAAACGGCGGGTCGCCTTCCCGCCGCTCCTCGTCACACTTTGTTTCCGCCGCGTTGCGGGTACAGGCGAGTACCCCTCGGCGCGGTTGACCGGCTTCGTATGAGAAACGGGCGCGCTATCCGCGCCGCTGTCCGCTCAGTTACCGGAAACACAGGAAATTAGGCATGAAGCCTGCGATGGCCGATGTAGCCTGCATGGGCATCACCCCTTTCCGCACGTGCGCCCCTATTCTACCACATACACCTATTTAAGTAAAGGAGTTGAGAGCGTGGACGCGGCAGATTTCAAGAAAACGGTGAAAAAGAAGTTGATCGACCTCGACCGGACGCAGGAGTGGCTTCAATCGGAGATCACGAAGCGAACGGGGCTGTATATCGACAGCAGCTATTTCTCCAAGATCATGCGCGGCGAAAACAAATCGCCGAAGATCGTGACGGCGATCAAGGAAATTCTGGAGCTGGATTGAGAAATGATGTGGTACAGAATAAAGGAAATCCGCAACAAAAAGGGAATTTCGCAAGAGGAATTGTCCGTTAAATCCGGCATTTCTCGAACAATAATTTCAGGTCTTGAGAGCGGAACGCGCACAAACACTTCGGCTGGCACATTGCTAAAAATTGCCGATGCGCTCGGAGTTGGCGTTGAGGAGATTTTTTCGCAGCGCGTCCAACATGGTAAACAATGAGAGGAGGAGCCCTTGTGCAAATCATTTCGACTATGACGCCGCAGGGCGCGGCGGAATACCTGCGAGCGCGCGGCATGAGCATTTCCCCCGATACCCTGCGCCGCGGCATTGAGCAGGGCGTTTATCCGTTCGGCCTGTGCATCAAAACGGACGGGAGCGCCGTCTACCAGATTTTCAAGCGCCTGCTGGACGAGTGGATCGCGGAAAGGGGCGCTGAGGCATGAGCAAAGAAACGCGGGGGGGGCAGCTTGTGAACGGCAAGGAAGTGGCACGGCGTCTGCGCGTCCCTTACCGAACGGCGCTTGACCTGCTCCGGTCCGGCAAGATAACGAGCCGGAAAGAAAAAGGCGTATGGGTAGCCGAGGCCGCGACCGTGCAGAGGTTCAAGCGCGGGAACGACCGGAAGATCGAAAAGCTGCGGGCTGATTATGTGCGGCTCTATTGGGAGGGCCTTTCTCCCGACCAGCTGCAAGCGCGCGTGCGCGACGACATGGCGCTGCGCGGCATCGTCTGCACTGCCGGCGGCTTTGCAGAGCAGGCTATCTATGCCGACCTGATGAAAGAGAGGAACACCACATGAGACATGACCACTGTACCCGCGAGCAGCGCAAGGCCGACGCTTCGGCGCGCATCGCTGCCGTCTGCCTGTTCCTTGCGGCGCTGCTTATCATCGTCGCAGCCCTAACGGTCAAAACCACCGGGCAGCCGTACAAGGGCGAGCCGCCGGTCATCGAGGACAAGCTCTTCGGCGAGGACGAGCCCGCAGAGGGCTGCGCGGTGCTCGACATCGGCGAACCGCTCGGCGAATTTAAGCTGACCGCCTATTGCCCCTGCGCAAAGTGCTGCGGCAAGTGGGCGAACGGCATCACAGCGACCGGCATGACCGCCACCGAGGGGCGAACCATTGCCGTTGACCCTCGCGTGATCCCTTACGGCTCGACCGTCACGATCTACTACGAGGACGGCACGGTACATACCTACACCGCCGAGGACTGCGGCGGCGCGATCAAGGGAAACCGCATCGACGTGTTCTTTGACAGCCACGGGGCCGCCCGCGCGTTCGGCGTACAGAGTGCGATGGTATATGTGGAGGCGGCGGCATGAAACGGCGGCGAGAGTTGGCAGACCTTGAGCCTTGCCCGAAGTGCGGCAGGCTCGGCGGCGAGCGCAAGCAGAGCGTGAACATCACGGGCAAGTATTACGTCCGCTGTCGCTGCTGCGGCTACACGACGTCAAGCAACGGAGAGCCGAACAATGCCGTTGCGATATGGAACCGGCAGAGCCGGAAAGGAGGCATCCCATGAACAATCTGCAAGAACGCCGCGTGTTCCTCGGCCTGACACAGCCGGACGTGAGCCGCGAGCTTCGCAAGGTCGACCCACGCATGGACGTGGGCATGGTGTCCCGTTTTGAACGCGGTGCGTGCTTACCGACCGCCGCCGTGCTGAAACGGCTGACAGAGGTCTTGCAAGCCTCTGTGAGCGATCTTTACGGCGCGGAGGACGTGGCGGCTATGGAGGAGCAGAACGGCGGAGAAGTGACCGTAGAGCCGACGGAGAACGCCAAGACGCTTGTGGCGTTTCTGCGTTACGGCGCGGAGCAGGCGCAGACACGCTTCGAGCTTTGCCGTCTGACCGGCTGGACGGACCGCGTTGTGCGGCAGGCCGTCGAGGACGCGCGAAAAGCCGCAGGCGACGACGGGCCATTCATCGTGACCGCCGTCGGCGGCAGGGGCTATTACCTCACCGACGATCCGGACGAGATCGAGCGGCACTACCACGGCGAATACGCCCGCGCCATGTCTATCCTCGTCAGCACCAAAGGCGAGCGCCGCTATCTGAAGAAGCGAGGCCGCCTATGACCTACCTGTGCAACCGCTGCGGCGCGATCATTTACGAGCCGCGGACGGTAACGAGCCGTGAAAACCTCGACGGCGAGAACGGCGTCGAGTGGCGGACAGACCTTTACTGCCCCGGGTGCGGGGCGGAGGAAATGTATTTTGAAGAATTGGAGGAGACCGAAGATGGATAACACCCTGATGAAAGTGACGCAGCTCCCCGTGATTGAGGAGCATTTGAGGAGCCGGAAGGAGCAGACGGAACAGCGCGTCGCAGAGGCAATGAGCCTTGTCTGCACCGACGAGACCTTAACCAGCGTGAAGAACATTCGCGCCGAAATGAACCGCGAGTTTGCCGACGCCGAGACCCAGCGCAAGGCCATTAAAGCCGCGATCATGGAGAAGTACGACAGCTTCGAAGCCGTCTACCGTGAGTGCATCGCCGACCCGTACAAGCGCGCCGACGCAGACCTGAAAGCCAAGATCGACGCGGTGGAAAGCGAGATCAAGAGCCGTTGCGAGGAAATGCTGCTGTGCTATTTTCAGGAGCTGTGCGCGGTCAACGAGATCGACTTCCTTTCGTTCGGGCAGACCGGCGTTAAGGTCGATATGGCGAGCGCCAGAGCCAAGACGCCGAAGAAGCTCATGGAGCAGATCAAGCTAAAGGTGGACGGCGTGGCGCAGGACATGAAAACCATCGGCACGATGGGCGAGAACGCGCCGGAGATCATGGTGGAGTACAAAAAGAACCTCGACCTCTCGCTTGCGATCTCCGTTGTCAACGAGCGCCACCGCCGCGCCGAGGAGGAGCGCGAGGCCGCGAAGCGCCGCACAGAAATGGAAGAAGCCCGCTCTGCCGGAGTACCCGCCCGCGAGGATACCGGCGCAGCGGCCCCGCAGATCGTCCCGAAGCGCGTGGAGCAGGCGGCGGTCGAACGCCTCACGGTGTCGTTCCGCGTGACCGATACGCGCGAGCGCCTGCGCCTTTTGAAGCAATTCCTTGTCAGCAATGGCTATCAGTACGAATGATTATTTGAGGAGGATATTACCATGAACGAAATGCAGACCTACAACAGCACCGAAGTTGTGAGCGCCAAGAGCGTGAACACCGAAATGATGATCTCCCGTCAGGCGCAGGAGGTACAGGCGGCAATGGTCGTCGCCAAGCGTTTTCCCCGTGACGAGATCGAAGCGAACAACCGCATTCTCAACGCCTGCAAGCGCAAGAGCCTTGCCGAGCGCGCGATCTATGAATACCCGCGCGGCGGCGAGAACGTGACCGGCCCCTCGATCCGTCTCGCCGAGGTCATGGCGCAGAACTGGGGCAACCTCGACTTCGGCATTACCGAGCTGGAGCAGAAGAACGGCGAGAGTACCGTCATGGCCTACTGCTGGGATTTGGAGACCAACACCCGCCAGACGAAGATCTTCACCGTGCCGCATATCCGCTACACCAAGAAAGGCAGCGTTGCCCTCACCGACCCGCGCGACATCTATGAAATGGTCGCCAATCAGGGCGCGCGCCGTATGCGCGCGTGCATTCTTGGCATTATCCCCGGCGACGTGGTAGACGCCGCTCTTGCGGCGTGTACCAAGACGATGATGGGAAAGAGCGATGAACCCATGATCGACCGCGTACGCAAGATGGGACAGGCGTTCAAGGACGACTTCGGCGTACCGATGGAGTGCCTTGAAAAGTACATCGGCTGCAAGGCCGAAGCGTTCACGGCGCAGAGCATTGTGCGCCTGCGTAATGTGTATACCTCACTGAAAGAGGGACGCGCGAGCCGCGAGCAGTATTTTGATCTCCCGACCGTCGAAGTGGACGAGACCACAGGCGAGGTCAAGGACGAGCTGCCCGCCCCCGCTGATGCCCTCGGTACGCCGGACGACGGAAAGGCCGGCACCCCCAAGCAGGTGAGCATGAATGATCTGTAAGGTCAAGGTCATTTCGACCGGCTCCAAGGGGAACGCCGTACTGCTGAATGATGAAATCCTCATTGACTGCGGCGTTCCCTTTCGGGAACTCGAACCATACTGCAAGGGATTGAGGCTCGTCCTGCTGACGCACGTTCACGGCGACCATTTCAACCCCGAGACCATCAAGCGCCTGCACTTCCTGCGCCCTGCGCTGCGCTGGTGCGTCCCTCCGTGGCTCATGGAACCGATGGGACGCATCGGCGTGGACCGCCGCGTGACCGATGAGGCTATGCAGCGTCACGATCTGTTCTACCTTTTATCCGAAAGCACTTCCGCTTATGTATGGTACGACCCAATTCCGCATGATGTTCCGAACTGTGCGTGGCATATTCAGTTTGCAGACGGCGAGAAATCGGACGGTTTCGACAGCATCTTCTATGCGACGGACTGCGCGTCGCTGAATGGGGTATCTGCGTTGGCCTACGACCTTTATCTGATCGAAGCCAACTACGGCGAAGAGGAGATACAGGAGCGCATGAAGCGCAAGCTGGAGGCGGGAGAATTCAGCTATGAGAGCCGCGCGATGGAGAGCCATCTATCCCGCGAGCAGGCGCGCGCATGGCTCCTCCAAAACGCCGCCATTGGTAAGAGCCGTGTACTCTATCTGCACCAACACCAAAGTGAGGAGGCCGCCTATGATACCTTGGGTACAAGTTTACAGCAACCTGCGCCAGCGCCATGACAAGGAGGACTGCCTATGAGGTCAAGAGGCGCGCTGACATGGTTTGCAGTTGATACCTGCATACACACCTCGCCGAAGGTGGTAGACCTCGCTTCAAAGCTCGGCCTTGACCTCGACACGACGGTCGGAAAGCTGTGCCGCCTGTACGCATGGGCAAAGACAACGGGAAATGAAAGCGGGTATATCGGCTTTATCCCAAATGAAGAGATCGCCGGTATTCTTCGCTGGAACAAGAAACCGCAGGTGCTTGTCGGAGCCCTCACATCAAGCGGCATCCTCGACAAAGACGAGGACGGCGGATACACCATTCATGGATGGTACGACCGGAACGGAAAATCCACGGAAAAAGCGCGGAAAGATGCAGAGAGAAAAGCATAGTTTCTCCACGGAAATTCCACGGAAAATCCACGGAGATTCCCGCTGTACAAATACAGATACAGATACAGAGAGAAATACATAGTCTTTTCTTCTGTTAAGCGCGCTATTGTTAGACTTCTACAGAACAGGAGGATTGCCCCATGACGAAAGAGGAGATGGTCAAGCTCTCCGGAATGCTGGATGCGTTCTTCACTTCTGCCACTGCCGGTCAGCGCGCGAGCGGGAACGAGAATATCTTCCTTGCGTACTATCTGGCGCTGGAACCGTTCAGCTACGCGCAGGCCCGCGAGGGCATCATCGTGCATTCCCGCAAAAGCCGGATGTATCCGGCCCCTGCGGAGATCATCGCCTGTATGCCGGAGGCCGTGGCGGGCGGGGAGGAGAACGCGCCGCCGTGTGACCGGGGCTGGATGCGGAAGCACATTCCGCCGGAGAACATCGGCAGCGTTTCCCGCTATGCGAGGCAGCACGGTATGACGTGGCCGCAGGCCGCGGCTGCGCTCAGAGGGGCGCGGGTGGCGCCATGAGCGGCTATCGCGGCTGCTGCTTCGCTTGCCCGTTCTACTCGCGGGACTACCGCGACTATCTCAACTGCGAGGGCGGGCAGCTCAAAATGCCGAAAGAGGCACTGGACGACTACATGGCGCGGTACTGCGCCAACTCCACAGCATGGCGCAGCTGCACCATTGCCCGCGCCCTGCTGCTGAACTACGAAAGGAAAGAACGACATGACAAACAAGCAAAAGATCGCCGAGCTTGAAACGAAGCTGCGGCGCTACGAGAAAAGGATCGGCGATTTGCAGAAGCTCAACGCGAAGCTCTCCGTGCAGGTGGTTGGCTCCACGCAGATCGGCAAGGCCGTGGACGCGATTCTGATCCAGACGGCGCTCACCTACGGCGAGACCGCCATAGACCCCGATACCGGCGAGGAGATCGGCAAGCGCCTGACGCTTCCGCCCGTCGAGGTGAGTGAGCTGCTGAAGCGCTACGAGGTCCACGCCCGCAAGGACGATGGCGGACAGTACATCATCGGCGTCGGCCTGCGGGACGACCCGAACGACCACAAGGGAGGCAACGCATGAGAATAGCTGTTATGGACACCAACGTGTTCAATACGATCATCGCCGCCGTAAAGGGCGCGGTGTCAACAAGCGTGGCAAAGCCGATGTACGGGCATATCCGGCTGGAATTTCGCAGGGAGAACAAGGCGGTTACGGCTATCGCCACAGACGGCTGTCGTCTCTTCGTGGAGCACGCGACCTGCTTTGAGATCGAAGAGGATTTCGATTGCTACATCAAGCCGAGCGTTCGCCTGCCGCGCGGTCAAGACATGCGCTTGGAGCTGAAAGAGCGGAGCAAAACGGAAAGCGCGGTTGAGATCGAATGCCTCGGCTGCATCTTCGGTTTTGTTCAGCCGGTCGGGGAGTTTCTGGATTGGGAAAAGGTCCTGCCCGGTGCGCCGACGTTCCGCATCGGCGTGAACGCCGAGTATCTTCTCTCGGCGTTGCAGGCGGCAAAGGCCAGCGTCGGCGGCACCTTCAAGCAGCCTGCTATTCTGGAATTCCGCGGGCCGATTGCCCCCATTACGATCAAGACCAACCGCGAGGACGTCAAAATGGTCCTGCCGGTGCGCATCAAGGAGGCGGACAATGGCTCTGACGGCGGCTGATGTGGCAAGAATGTCCCCTGCGGCGCAGAAGCAAATCGCCGCGAAGCTCGTCGGCGAGGCGCAGCGCAAGAAACGGAAATACCACAACGAGCCGACGGTCTCGCACGGGATCACGTTTGACAGCAAGAAAGAGGCACGCCGCTATGAGGAGCTTTTGCTGATGCTCAAGGCCGGAACGATCCGCAGGCTCAAATTGCAGGTCGATTTCACCTTGCAAGAGGCATACACGACGCCGGAGGGCGAGAGGGTACACGCGATGCGCTATCGCGCAGACTTCGCCTATGAGCGTCCTACAAGGCCGGACGCGGCGGGCGTGGTTTACTGGATTCCGGTCGTCGAGGACGTCAAGAGCAAGGCGACAGCGACGGACAAGTACAAGCTCAAGAAAAAGTTGATGCTGGAGAAATTCAACATCACGGTCAAGGAGGTCTGACATGGACATAGCAATTATTCTCGCGCTGGCGCTGGTGGCTCTTGCCGCCGCTCTGCTCGCGTGGGCGTGGTGGAGAAACCGCCCGCCCTGCGCGACCTGCCGCCACCAGTACAAGCGCTACGAATGGTCGAATGGGCGCACGGCCTACTCCTGCCGCCTGCGGCGTGGGAAGTGGAACAAGCTGCGCATCGTGCAGGACATTGATGACTGCCCGCATTGGGAACGGAGGAAGCATGAGAAAGACGATTGAGGTCTGCCGTCCCTGCGTGGAAGCGATGCGGCGTGCCGGAAAGGTGCTGCGTGAGGTAGAGCATCGGCGCGACGAGAAAGGCACCTGCTTTTGGTGCGACCGGCGGCGCTTCGTGAGCCGGTATGAGATCGTGAGGAGGCAATGAAAAAATGAGTAAGGCTGTCATGCTGAGTATCCGCCCGAAGTGGTGCGAAAAGATTGCCCGCGGCGAAAAGACGATTGAGGTGCGCAAGACACGCCCGAAGATGAACACGCCGTTTAAGTGCTATATCTACTGCACGCTGCCAAAATATCCGCACGAGGACTTCATTGCGACGGACTATCCAAGGCCACAGTTTTACGGCGGCGGCAAGGTCATCGGGGAGTTTACCTGTGACCGGATATTTCCCATCAATGTTTTCGACAATGGTAGCATTCAGAACTGGCTTTTCGAGCACATGAAGCGATCTTGTCTTACATACGAGGAGCTTGCTGGCTACATCGGCAACGGGAAAACCGGCCACGGCTGGCATATCTCCGACCTTGTAATCTACGATACACCGCACGATCTGGGCGAGTTTTCCCCTGTGTGCATATATAAAGCCGATGATGGAACGTGCCCAACGCGCAGGGTTGCTTGCTCATTCCAGCGATATGACTACAACCATGACGGGAGCATCAATCTTGTTGAGTGTGGGAGGCCGCTTGAGCACCCACCCCAGAGCTGGTGCTATGTGGAGGCGATGTGATGGGACGGCTGTGGGATTACTGCGCGTTCTGCGGAAAGCGCATCGAAACGGGCGAAAAGTGCTACGGCTTGCCAAACGGAGAGAGCGTATGCACAGATTGCTGTGTTGCAGAAAACGAGGGCGCGGCTGTATCCGACGGGGAGGAAGAGCAGGAGAACGACAATGGCTGAATACATCGAGAGAGAAGCATTCAAGCAAAAATATCTGTGCTGCGGATATTTGCCGGAAATGTCAGAAAAGGAATTTGACGAATTTCCCACCGCCGACGTTGCCCCGGTGACGCGGTGCAAGGACTGCAAGCATAGCTGGGAGGATATAGGCGGACTGTGTTGCTCGCATGGGGCTTGCGTTGACCTTACTGTGCCGGGTGATTTTTATTGTGCCTATGGGGAAAGAGCGGAGGTGACAACAATTTGTCAAAGCTGCGGCGCGATGATGGACGGTGAGCCATGTACGCCATCGAAGTGATCCGCGTCCGCCGCGACAAGCGCTATGTGATCCGCCGTGTATGCGGCACATACGCCGTCCCCGCCGAGGCTGTCGGCAAGAGCTATGCCACCGAGGCCGAAGCACGGAGAGCCGCGCGGGACATGGGTGTGAGCATTGAGGCCGTGGGCGACCTGTACCAGATATGCCGGACGCGGGCATGAAAAAAGCAGCGGCCCCGTGTTTGGGGCCGCTGCTTTGCTATTCGTCAAGCTGAGATAGAATAAAGCTCTTGATCTCTGCGTTAGGGGTAGTGCCGTTCTCGGCACAATGGGCCTTGTAGCGCTCGGCGGTCTCGCGGTCGAGCTTGCAGCCTATAACGGTTGATGTCTTGTATTGATAGGCATTCTGCGCGCGGCGCTGGGCGTCCGTTCTTGTTGCGCTCGTTTTGGCTCTTGGCATTTGTCCAACTCCTTTTCGACATGCTGCATAGTCAGTATTATATTTTGCGCCGCGTATTCTGTCAACGGTTTAACCGCATACGAAATGAACAAAATATATGGTTAAACATTGGCAATATTGCCATCTTGAAAATATGGTTAAACCATATATAATAGACCACAACGACAGGCCGAGAGGCCGGAAGAAAAGGAGAATATTCAAGATGAAGAAACTGACCGTTTTCAACTTCTGTAGCCAGATAGGCGCAGCCAGCGACGAGATCCCCGTCGTTGTGAAAGCCGGTATGCAGGAAATTGGCCGCTACCGCAGTTTATACAAGATTCCGGTGCAAGCAATGCCTGGGGTGCTGGATGCTAAAATCGCCTATGTTACTTTGGGCCGCGAAGAAATCATCATCCAAGTCGCATTGAAAGACTACAGCACCAAGCTGTAACTACACGACCGGCTGACCTATCGGCACGACGGGGAGAAAGGACACAACATGTTTCCGATACGCAACAAACACGATCTCCGCTTGGCGTATGAGCTGCTGAACCTGCTGTCCGGCAGGCCAAGCTTCAACCCGCGCCCCATAAAGGCCGGCGTCAGGGCCTACCTCAAGTCCGATGACGGCAGGTTCCCAAACTTCGGACGAGAGCGGCGCATCGTCTGCGACGATGGCATCGACGGGTATCTCGAATTGGTAGAGCTGCCGGAAACGGTCACCGACGAGAACGACGCGCGCGACTACTTCGAAGCCTGCATTGAGATTAGGTCGCTGCCGTCCGCCTACGACTGCACGGGGCAAGCGTTCACGAGTTGGTACAAGCTGTTCAAGCGGCGCGGTCACTACTTCGCCTATCACCGAGTATGCTTTGACGTGTGAAAGGAGCCACCATGAAAACCTACGCCGAAATTCAGAACGAGGTACATGACACCTGCCGCCGGTTCCCTGATTGTTGGCACAATCCCGCTACGGCCTGTCCCTACTGGCCCGTATGCGGCACCTTTAAGGACGAGGACTATGAGACCGTCGAGGAGCGCGGGAAAGCCTTTGAGGAGGCTATCGCCGCTCGCTACGACGAGCTGCACCGCCGAGGGTAATTCCCTCGGCGGCTTCTTCCTGCCCGAACGAGGGAGAGGGGGAAAGGGGGACTATAGGGGGATAAGGGGGAGAGGGTGCGTATTCCCGTGATGTGTGTATATGGCAGAGAGGGTATATCGCGTGCGCGCACAAAAGACGGCAGGGACCAGCGGGGAAAGAAAACGCCCGCGCCCGTGGTGAAAGCCGTGAAAAGGCGTGATACGCTTTAAAATACAGAACATTTCAGAAAGGCGGTGGCGGTATGGCGGAGCTGAATGATAAGCAACAGCGTTTCGTCGAGGAATACATGATCGACTTGAACGCTACGCAGGCCGCTATCAGAGCGGGCTACTCCGTTAAGAACGCGGCTTCGATAGGGGCGCAGCTGCTAAAGAAAACTCAAGTTCAGCGCGCAATAGCGCGCGCGAAGGCAGAGCGCAGCCGCAGGACCGGCATCACGAGTGACCGTGTGTTGCAGGAGCTGGCCCGCATAGCCTTTGTCAATGCCGCCGATCTGATTGACCCCGAAACCGCGCAGGTGCTGCCCAACGCAAGCCCCGACGATCTGAAAGTGATCTCTGGCGTCAAGGTGAAATATGTCCCACACAAAGAGCTTAACGACGACGGCGAGATCATGATTGTCGATGCAATAGAACGCGAAGTGAAGATGTGCGACAAGGTGAGAGCGCTTGATATGCTCTGTAAGCACCTTGGACTGTACGACGCGAAGCAGGGCGACGACGAGGAGGGGACCGGCATTGTGGAGCTGCCCGCGGCTATGCCCACACCTCTGCCGCCCGAGGACGACGAGGACGGTGACGGCCCATGAGCGCCAATGTGATCTGGTCGCCGCAGGAGCGGCAGGCGCTTTTCATGAGCCGCTTTGAGGACGAAGCGCTGTACGGCGGCGCGGCGGGCGGCGGCAAAAGCGACGCGCTTGTGATCGAGGCCCTGCGGCAGGTCGATGTCCCGCACTATAAGGGCCTGATCCTGCGAAAGACCTTTCCCCAGCTCGCGGAGCTGATCGACAAGACGCTGAACTACTACCCGCGGCTGTTCCCGCGCGCCCGCTACAACGGGAGCAACCACACATGGACGTTCCCGAGCGGCGCGAAGATCATTTTCGGCTCGATGCAGTACAGCAAGGACAAGGTCAAGTATCAGGGGCAGGCGTATGACTTCATTGCCTTTGACGAGCTGACGCATTTCACCTTCGACGAGTATACATACCTGTTTTCCCGCAACCGACCGAACGGGCCGAATACGCGCGTCTATACGCGCTCCACGGCGAACCCGGGCGGAGTGGGGCACGGATGGGTCAAGGAGCGGTTTATCACCGCGGCCCCGCCGATGCAGACGGTATGGGAGCGCGTGATGATACGATACCCGGACGGGCACGCGGAAAAGCGGTGGAAGAGCCGCGTATTCGTGCCGTCCACGGTGTTCGACAACAAAATCCTGCTCGCAAACGACGATAACTACCTCGCCCGCCTTGCCTCCATGCCGGAAGCAGAGCGGCAGGCGCTGCTATACGGCAATTGGGACAGCTTCTCCGGTCAGGTGTTCCGCGAGTGGGTAAACGACCGTGAGCACTACACCGACCGCATCAAGACGCACGTCGTCTCTCCGTTCCTGATCCCGAAAGGCTGGACGATCTGGTGCGGAATGGACTGGGGCTATTCCCGCCCGTTCTCCATCGGCTGGTACGCGGTCGACCATGACCGGCGGCTCTACCGCATCCGCGAGTATTACGGCTGCACCGGCACGCCGAACGAGGGCGTGAAGATGGAGCCGACCGCCGTGGCGCAGACCATGCGGCGCATCGAGGCGGAGGACCCGAACCTCAAGGAGCGCACGATACACCGCGTGGGAGACCCGGCGATCTGGGGCACGCAGGGGACGGAGAGCATCGGCTCCCTGTTCGAACGGGAGCGCGTTTA
>ENA-UEYI01000330-UEYI01000330.1-human-gut-metagenome-genome-assembly--contig:-NODE-330-length-48596-cov-13.071395_pt1 | contig 48596 bp, 37 predicted proteins | sample MGYA00242900_ERZ507916 | MGnify/ENA primary metagenome ERZ507916 (study PRJEB26167, sample SAMN06115521) | human gut metagenome | host: Homo sapiens | place: China:Chongqing | collected 2015-09-02...
CCACCTGTTGCTATAATTGCGTACATATGGCACCTCCTATTATCATTACTCGCCAGTTGTGGTGTCGCCCGGGCAATCCGGACGGACTTTGAGACCTCACTGTGCGGCATACTTGATTATAATAGCATAGCAGTTTGGTTTCGTCAACAGATTTTTTGACTTTTTTGCCAAAATTCTTGACTTTTTCCTATGGATCGTGCTATACTCTCTTCGCTAAAACTTGGTGTGGACTTTTCAAGTCTGACTTTTTTTCGCCACACAATGATTCTTTTGAGTCATTGTGTGGCGTTTTCTGTTTTATCCTGGATACAATAAACCCAGACTATTATATAGGAGGAAATACCACATGAACGAAACATTTATGAAAGAAAAACCGATACTGCCACTGCTTACCTCCATGGCGCTTCCGATGGTCATATCCATGATGGTAAACGCACTTTATAATATTGTAGACAGTCTGTTCGTCGCCAGAATCAATGAGAATGCCATGACAGCGCTGTCCCTCGTCTTCCCGATTCAGAATTTTGTCAACGCGCTTGCCATCGGATTCGGCGTTGGTATCAATGCACTGATTGCCTATTTTCTCGGAGCAGACGACAAAAAAGGCGCCGACCGCGCCGCCACACAGGGACTTGTTCTGGCACTCATCCACGGCGTTGTCGTCACTGTGTTAAGCATCTCCATCATGCCGGCTTTCCTGGACATGTTCACCAACGATGTGCAGGTATATCAGATGGGAATGGAGTACGCGGTGATCGTATTTGCGTTTTCGACAATCACCATGGCGAATCTTTCCTTTGAGAAAATCTTCCAGTCCGTGGGACGCATGAAAGTATCCATGATCGGACTGCTGTGCGGAAGTATTACCAATATTATCTTAGACCCGCTCCTGATTTTCGGCATCGGAATTTTCCCGAGGCTTGGTATCGCCGGCGCAGCGATTGCCACAGCGATCGGTCAGCTGTGTACCCTCCTTCTTTACCTGACGGTGTACAACAAGCGCCCGATCCCGGTCAAAATCCGCAAAGAATACCTTGTTTTTCATAAGGAAACCGACCATCGTCTCTACTCGATCGGAGTTCCTGCCATCTTAAATCTTGCCCTGCCATCGCTGTTAGTATCCGTCTTAAACGGTATTCTGGCAGCTTACTCCCAGATCTATGTGGTCATTCTGGGAATCTATTACAAATTACAGACCTTCCTCTATCTTCCGGCAAACGGCATTGTCCAGGGCATGCGTCCGCTGATCGGCTATAATTACGGTGCCGGCGAGCAGAAGCGCGTGAAAAAGATCTATGAGATTACGCTTGCGATGAGTGCTGTCATTATGGCGCTCGGCACAATTTTATGCCTGGTGGCATCGCGCGGTCTGATGGAACTGTTCACCGAAAATGCCGAGACGATCGCAGCCGGAGGAACCGCACTGCGCATCATTAGCGCAGGCTTTATCATCTCCTCCGTGTCCGTCACAGCCTCCGGCGCCTTGGAGGGACTTGGAAAAGGAACGCATTCCCTTGTCATATCGCTGTTCCGCTATGTAATTCTCATGATCCCGGCAGCCTTTGTATTGTGCCGTATCTTTGGACCAACCGGAGTATGGCATGCTTTCTGGATCACCGAAGCAGTCACCTCGGTCATCGCCGCTTATGTCTACCATAAGGCGGCCGGAAGCAGAAAATAACATCTGTCAAAAAAGAGGCTGGTGCTTTAAGCAGACATTTCTTTTCTCCCTTTTCTGAAAAGTGTGTCTGATGCTATTATCAGAGAATTTGATGAATATTTATACTTTCGCTAACTGTTTTGGCGATTTGAGCGATTTGCTGGGTTACTAAACCATACTGCACCCAGCTATCCTCCCAGACTAAATTTGAGTTCTGGTTGAAAGCATAAAGAAAGGCTATCCAATCTTTTGACTTGGTAGCCTTTGAAAATTTTTATTCAGTTTTTAATGATTATTCAGCTTTAGGAAGTGGAAGTAATAATTCTTCAACTACTGCACCAGCACTGAACTCTACTTTGATTGCACCGCCAATGGTATCAAGAGCATATACTTTTGCCAATTCTGCTTCATCATTTGTTGTTACTCTAATAATGATGTTGTTTGTGGTCTCATATACGCCAGACGTTACAACAAATGGGATTTCCTTATTTACCATTGCATTTGTTATCTTTTCCTGTAACTCTGTGAGATATGCCAATGTGTAAGTACCTTTTACAAAAGTAGTATTTTTTTCACTTCTGCCAAGTTCCTTACAAATAGCTGTTCTATTAGCTGGTGTATCTTCTGTAAGAACGATTACAAATTTTCCATTAGCATCTGTATAGGAACCACCAAAAAACTCTGAGGTATCTTTGGTTAAGTCACTGCTATTTACTTCTTCGTTATATTCTCCCTTATTGTCTGCAGGAACATCTTCTATAATAGTTTCTGAAGTATCTTCGATTTCTGTACTTTTACTTTCTTGAATGTTTACAGATTCTTCTTTGTTGTTCTGTAAATCCTCAACTTTATTATTGTTTTCGATTGGTAATGACTCAACTGTTGGTGTGTTGGTATCCTCTACTGGTGATAAGTGTATTACCATAGGAATACATAAAACCAATAAGGCAAAGCATGTTGCGATTGTTCCCCACTTAACCCATGCAAAATTATTTTTTCTCTTGTTGTTCATATGAGCTTCCTTAATATATTGATTGTTAATGTCACCAAGAGTATCAAACAAATCTTCTTTTTTCATAATACATAACCCCTTTCCGATAAGTATTCTTTAAGTTTAGAACGTAATCGGTTTAATGTAACCGATACATTACTTTCAGTCATTTCATACCGCCTTGCAATTGATGAAACGCTGTCAGAATACCAATATCTACAGATGAATATGTTTCTCTTTTTTGGTGGCAAGGTTTCCAGAAAAGAATTGATTGTTGCGACAAGTTCTCGTCTGTCAATTTCTTGCTCTACATCATCTACGCCAGATACACACTCTGCAAGTTCGTCAAGAACGACTGCTATTTCTCCGTTTCCACGTTTCATCACATGATTATGTTTGTATTTGTTAAAAGCTAAATTTCTTGTGATTTTCCCAAGGAACGCAGATAGAATTGTTGGTATAGTTGGCGGTATAGAGTTCCATGTACTTAAATATGTATCATTGACGCATTCTTCTGCATCTTCATTATTACCTAGGATATTTTTTGCAATAGAAGTGCAGTATTTCCCATACTTCTTTGCAGTTGCAGATAATGCACGCTGGTCTCTATTTAAATACAACTGAATAATGTCCTTGTCGTTCATACTCAATCCTCCTTTCTGATTTTTTCCCTTACACCTATATAGGCAACTTCTGAACCATAATCTTACACTTTTTTCAAAAAATTTTTGTTGCCTTTCCGAGAGCCGTATCGTATAATATCTTTTGTTATCCGTCCTCCGCATACAGCTGCGGGATCGGTCTTGCGCAATGAATGCCCGCGAACCATGTCAGGCGGGGAACCGAGCAGCATTAAGCGGGACCAGTCATGTGCCGCAAGGGCGCCGGTCACGCAGCTGTATACGGAGGACCTTTTCTATCCTCACGAAAGGGGCAATGTGGTATGTATCAGGCGCTGTACCGCAAGTGGCGGCCCAAAACCTTCTCCGACGTGGTCGGGCAGGAGCACGTCACCGAAACGCTGCAGCGGCAGGTCGCGGAGGGACGGCTCTCGCACGCCTACCTTTTCACCGGCACGCGCGGCACGGGCAAAACCACCTGCGCAAAGATCCTCGCCAAGGCAGTCAACTGCGAGCACCCCGAGAATGGTAACCCCTGCAACAAATGTCAGAGCTGCCTCGGCATCGAGTCCGGCGGCTTTCTCGATGTGATGGAGCTCGACGCCGCCTCGAACAACGGCGTGGACCACGTCCGCGCGCTGCGGGACGAGGCCATCTACTCCCCTGCGCAGGTGAAAAAGCGCGTGTACATCATCGACGAGGTGCACATGCTCTCCATCGCGGCGTTCAACGCGCTGCTGAAAATTCTGGAGGAGCCGCCGGAGCACCTGATGTTCATTCTGGCGACGACCGAGCTGCACAAGGTGCCCGCGACCATTCTCTCGCGCTGCCAGCGCTTTGCATTCCGGCGCATTCTGCCGCGCGAGATCGTGGGACGGCTGAACTACATCGCGGAGCAGGAGGGCATCGACCTCCGGCCGGACGGTGCGGAACTGCTCGCGCACATTGCCGACGGCGCGCTGCGCGACGCGCTGAGTCTTTTGGACCAGTGTGCGGCGGCGGGCGGGACCATCGACAGCGCGGCGGTGCTCGACGCGCTGGGACTGGCGGGCAACCTCCAAACCGCGCAGCTGATGGACTGCGTTCTGCAGCGCGACACAAAGGCCGCGCTGCTGCTGCTCCACCGGCTCTACGGCAGCGGCAAGGATGTGGGCGCGGTGCTCGGCGAGCTGTCCGCGCTCGCGCGCGACCTACTCATTTCCGAAACGGCTCCCGAGGGCGGCGCGGCGCTGCTCACGGGCGGCTACGACGGCCAGACGATGGACGGCCTTTTGCGGCAGGCTGACAGTGCGCGGCTCATCGCCATCTGCACCACGCTCCAGCGCGCGGCGGCGGACATGAACGTGAGCGTCAACCGCCGCACAGATGCGGAGCTGTGTCTCCTGAAGCTCTGCGACGAAACGCTCTCCGGCGACCTGAGCGCCATCAACGCTCGCCTCGCGCGGCTCGAACAGCAGATGACCGCGGGCGCGCGTTATGCTGCCGCGGAAAGCACGGCGCAGGTGGTGCCCGCGCCGGCGGAGAAGCCCGCTCCCGCAAGGGCTGCGGCGAAGCCGACAGCCGTGGAGGACGAGGCGCCGCCCCCGTGGGAGGACAGCGTGCCCGCGCCGGCAGACGAATCCTTTGACGACGCTCCCCCGCCCTACGGCGAGCCGGCAGAGCCGGAACGTCCGCAGAGCGCGACGCCGGCTCCCGCGCCGCAGGCCGCAGAGCCGAAGGCGGAATCGTCCGCACCGACCGGTGACAGCGACATCTGGCTCGCGCTGATGGAGAGCTACAAAAACCGACTCACGCCCGACAAGCGCGCGTTCGTCGGTCAGGCGGACGGACGGCTCGCCAACGGCGTGCTGACGGTCTACTGTCCGACGGCGGTGACGAAGGCCATGCTCGATACCGAGGCGGTCGCCGCGGTGCTGCGTGAGGTGACGGGGCAGAGCGTCGGCCGGGCAGTCGCCGTGCGCTTTGTGGTCGGCGAGCCGGAGGACGGGAAAAAACGCGACAAATTCCAGGACCTGCTGCGTATGGGCAGCAAGTTCGATAACTTCAACATCAAGTAACATCAGGAGGAATACGGATATGGCAAAGGGTTACAGCGCGCGCCGCGGCTTCTCGAACGGCGCGGGACAGGCGGCGCAGCAGATGCAGATGCAGCAGAAGCTCATGCAGATGCAGCAGGAGATGGCGAAGGCTCAGCAGGAGGTCGAGGAGGCCACCTTCACCGCGAGCGTCGGAGGCGGTGCCGTCAGCGCTGCGGCGAACGGCAAGAAGGAGATCACCGCGCTCACCATCAAGCCCGAGGCGGTCGATCCCGAGGACGTCGAGATGCTGCAGGACCTCGTGATCTCCGCGGTCAACGAGGCGCTGCGGCAGGCGGACGACGCGATGAGCAACCGCATGAACAGCTTCACCAGCGGTCTGAACATCCCCGGTCTGGGGCTGTAAGCGCAGAATACAGCAAGGAGACGCCACCCACCGGACGGCGTCTCCTGTTTTTTATTTTTGGCTCAGGCGTTCGCCGGCCGCGCGCAGCGTCCTGCGCAGGAAGATGGCCGAGAGCGTCAGACTCACGAGCTCGGCGATGGGGAACGACCACCACACCAGCTCCAGCCGTCCGGTCAGGGAGAGCAGATACGCCACCGGCAGCAGCACGCAGATCTGGCGGCAGACCGAGACGATCAGACTGTAGAATGGTGTGCCGAGCGCCTGAAAGACGCTGCCCGAGACGATGCAGAAGCCCGCGAGCGGGAACGTCAGGCCGATGATGCGCAGCGCGGTCCTGCCGATGGTCAGCATCTCCTCCGAGGGGGAAAAGAGACTGAGCAGCGTACCGGGGATGATCTCGAAGAACGCAAGACCCACGCACATGATGGCGATGGCTGTGACAGCCGAAAGGCGGATCGTCCTGCGGAAGCGCTCTGGCTTGCCCGCACCGTAGTTGTACGAAATGATAGGCACCATCGCGTTATTCAGGCCGAAGATGGGCATGAAAATGAAGCTCTGGAGCTTGAAGTACGCGCCGAACACCGCCGTCGCCGCCTCGGTAAAGGAGATGAGGATCTTGTTCATGCCGAACACCATCACCGAGCCGATGGACTGCATGATGATGGACGGCACGCCGACCGCGTAGATCTCCTTGATCGTCGCGGCGTGGGGACGGATCTCGCGGCGGCGCAGATGCACGTCGGGATTGCGCGTGAGGTTGAGATAGAAGCCGATGGACGCGCCGACGAGCTGACCGATAACGGTGGCGATCGCCGCACCGGCGACCTCCAGCCGCGGGAAGCCGAGCAGGCCGAAAATGAGGATGGGATCGAGAACGATGTTGGTGGCCGCGCCGGCGATCTGCGTGATCATGGAGAGGTTCGTGCGTCCCGTCGATTGCAGCAGGCGCTCATTATACATCTGGAAGAACAGGCCGATCGAGCAGCCGATGCAGACGGTCACATAGCCGCGTCCGTAAGTGATGATCTGCGGGTTGTCCGTCTGAAAGCGGAAGAACGCTCCTGCAAGCGTCCAGCCGATGAGGGCAAAGAGCGCAAAATTGCACAGCGTCAAAAACAGTCCCACATTCGCCGCGCGGTCCGCGCCCGCCTGATTCTTCTCGCCCAGCGAGCGGGAGAGCAGGGCGTTCATGCCCACGCCCGTGCCGCCGGAAAAGGCGATGCACAGCGTTTGGAGCGGGAACGCAAGTGATACGGCGTTCATCGCGTCCTGACTGAGCTTTGCCACAAAGATGCTGTCCACCACGTTGTAGAGCGCTTGAAACAGCATGGATACCATCATCGGCACCGCCATGCTGAAGAGCAGCCTGCCGACCGGCATGGTGCCCATTTTATTTTCCTGTAGGATCTCTTCTCTGATATTTTCGTCCATTTTCCGTATCTCCGTGCGTGAAAGGGTGCTCCATCCGGCGGACAGAGCACCTTTTTCTTTATTTTTTCAGTTCGCCGTTCGCGGCCTTGGTGAGGTAGGCGTTGATGAAGCCGTCGAGGTCGCCGTCCATGACCGCCTGAATGTTGCCGGTCTCATAGTCCGTGCGCGTATCCTTGACGAGCTGGTAGGGCATGAAGACATAGGAGCGGATCTGGCTTCCCCATTCGATCTTGAGCTGCACGCCCTTGAGGTCGCTGATCTTCTCCGCGTGCTGCTGGATCTTCAGCTCCATGAGCTTGGATTTGAGCATCTGCATGGCGTAGTCGCGGTTCTGGAACTGGCTGCGCTGCGTCTGGCAGGCGGTGACGATACCGGTGGGGATATGAATGAGACGCACCGCAGACGAGGTCTTATTGACGTGCTGGCCGCCCGCGCCGGAGGAGCGGTAGACCTGCATTTCAATGTCCTCGGGGCGAATGTCGACCTCGATGTCGTTGGGCAGCTCGGGCATGACCTCGAGCGCGGCGAAGCTCGTCTGGCGGCGGGCGTTCGCGTCAAAGGGGGAAACGCGCACCAGACGATGGACGCCGTTCTCACTCTTGAGATAGCCGTAGGCGTTCTCGCCCTTGACCATGACCGTCGCGCTCTTGATGCCGGCCTCTTCGCCGTCGATATAGTCCATCATCTCGAACTCGAAGCCGTGCTTGTTCGCCCACTGCATATACATACGGTAGAGCATCTGCGTCCAGTCCTGCGCCTCGGTGCCGCCCGCGCCGGCGTGGAAGGTCAGAATGGCGTTGCAGTTATCATACTCACCGGAGAGCAGCGTCGTGAGGCGAACCTCCTCGATCCGCTTCTCCAGATCGGCGAAGCCCTCCTCCAGCTCGGGCAGCAGGCTGGCGTCGTCCATCTCATTGCCCATGTCGATGAGGGCGAGCAGATCGTCGCGCGTGGAGACGAGCTTTTCAAAGCGGTGGACCTTATTTTGCAGCTGCTTGGTACGCATCTGATTGGCCTGCGAGCGCTCGATGTCGTTCCAGAAGCCGTCCTCATGCGCCTCGGCCTCGAGCCGCGCGATCTCGTGCTTGGAGGATTCGATGTCAAGTGCCTTCTGAAGGTTTTCAAACGTGTCGCTCATGGCGAGCAGCTTCTGCTTATAGGAATCGTATTCGATAACAGCCATGGTGATCTCCTCTTCTCATACTGCATTAGTCGAAAAAGTATATCATACCGCCGCGCGAAAGGCAAGAAAAATCCGCCTCGGCGGCGGATTTTCCCAATTTTTTATCGTCAACGGTGCAAACTGCCCCATAAAAACAAAAAATCCACGCATCCCTGCGTGGTTCCGTTTTGGTCGCTCAGCGCTCGCTGACGATCTGCTCCGTCGTGCCGAAAATCATGTCATCGACGTCGAAGCCCTTGAAGTTTTCAAACATCATATTGGTTCTCACGCTCCTTTCTCTTTTCAATTTCAAGTGTAGGATACCACTTCTTCGTCAAGTGCGCAAGCGTGATTTTCAACATATTTCACAAAAATATTTTCGCCGTTTTGTGCTTTGCGCTAATTCGTTTTGCTTGTTTCCGCTCAAAGCCCTGTGGTAAAATAATGTATCCAATTTTGTTCTTCGGGAGGCGAGAGGACGCCTATGTACGAATTTTTTGCCGGCGACTACGACGTCGCCGTCATCGGCGCGGGCCATGCCGGCATTGAAGCCGCGCTCGCAAGCGCGCGGCTGGGGCAGAAAACGGTCTGCTTCACCATCAACCTTGACGCGGTGGGCAATATGCCCTGCAACCCCGCCATCGGCGGCACGGGTAAGGGCCATCTTGTGCGCGAGCTGGACGCGCTCGGCGGCGAGATGGCAAAGGCCGCCGACCGCGCCTGCATCCAGTATCGCCTTTTGAACCGCGGCAAGGGCCCCGCCGTGTGGTCTCTGCGCGCGCAGGCGGACCGCCGCCGCTATCAGCAGATCATGAAGCATACGCTCGAGCAGCAGGAAAACCTGACGCTGCGGCAGGCGGAGATCGTGGAGCTGCGCGTGGAAAACGGCGCAGTCTCCGCCGTCGTCACCGCGACGGGCGCGGTGTTCGGCGCAAAGGCCGTCATCCTCTGCTCGGGAACCTACCTCGACGGGCGCACCATCGTGGGCGAATGCATTCAGTCAAGCGGCCCCGATGGGATGCACGCAAGCCTGCCGCTCGCGGAGCGGCTGCGCGCGCTCGGACTTCCTCTGCGCCGCTTCAAGACCGGCACGCCCCCGCGCGTCAACGCCCGCAGCGTCGATTTCTCCAAAATGGAGCGGCAGGACGGCGACGCCGAGCCGCTGCCGTTCTCGTTCACGACCGAGCACGTTCCCTGCAATCAGGCGGTGTGCTACCTCACCTACACGAACGAGGAGACACACCGCATCATCCGCGAAAATCTCGACCGCAGCCCCATCTACTCCGGCGTGATCGAGGGCGTCGGGCCGCGCTACTGCCCGAGCATCGAGACGAAGATCGTCCGCTTCGCGGACAAGCCCCGCCACCAGCTCTTCATCGAACCGATGGGGCTTGATACCGAGGAGCTGTACATTCAGGGCTTTTCCTCCTCGATGCCCGAGGACGTACAGGTGCGGATGGTCCATACCATTCCGGGGCTCGAGCACGCGGAGATCATGCGCCCCGCCTACGCCATTGAGTATGACTGCATCGACCCCACCGCGCTCAAGCCTACGCTGGAAACGAAAGCCATCGCGGGGCTGTACGGCGCGGGGCAGTTCAACGGCTCGTCCGGTTACGAGGAGGCCGCCGTACAGGGCTTTGTTGCCGGTGTGAACGCCGCGCGCAGGCTCGCGGGGCAGTCTCCCTTTGTTCTCTCCCGCTCGGAGAGCTACATTGGCACGCTCATCGACGATCTTGTGACCAAGGGTACGAATGAGCCCTACCGCATCATGACGAGCCGCAGCGAATACCGCCTGCTTCTGCGGCAGGACAACGCCGACCGGCGGCTCACAAAGCTCGGGCACGACATCGGCCTCATCTCCGATGAGCGTCTTGCCGCCGTGGAGGAAAAGTACGCCGCCGTCGCGCGGGAGATCAAACGGCTCGAGCACACCGGCCTTCCCGCGAGCGATGCGCTCAACGCGCTGCTGCGAGAGCGCGGCACGGCGGAGATCACGGACGGCAGCCCGCTCATCGCGCTGCTGCGCCGCCCGCAGCTGCGCTACGACGATCTGCGGGCCTTCGACGCCGGCTGCGCCGCCTGCCCGCAGGACATCGCCGAGCAGGTGGAGATCACCGTGAAGTACGAGGGCTACATCCGCCGCCAGATGGCCGAGGTCGAGGAGTTTACGCGGCTCGAGAGCCGCCTGCTGCCCGAGGAGCTTGACTATTCCAGCATCGACGGTCTGCGGCTCGAGGCGCGGGAAAAGCTCGCCGCCATCCGTCCCCGCTCGCTCGGACAGGCGGGGCGCATTTCGGGCGTGTCCCCCGCCGACCTCGCCGCCCTGATGATTTTTTTGGAAAAGGAGAAGCGCCATGAAAATTCTTGACCTGACCCACCTCATTGAAGAAGCCATGCCCGTCTATCCCGAGACCGAGCCGCCGAAGCTCACACCCTCAAACACCTTCGAGCAGCACGGCTTCCGCGAAACGCTGCTGACGATGGGCTCCCACACCGGCACGCACATGGACGCCCCTGCGCATATGCTGCGCGACGGCAAGACGCTCGATCAATTTCCGGCGGACAAGTACATCGGCACGGCCTATGTGCTCGATTGCTCCGACCTTGCGGGAAAGGAGATCCCCAAAGCGCGGCTCCAGCTCCATGCCTCGGAGATCGAGGCCGCAGACTTCCTGCTCTTCTACACCGGCTGGGAGAAATATTGGGGCAGCGAGCAGTACTTCTCCCCCTTCCCCGTGCTCTCGCTCGAGGCGGCGGAGTACCTTGCCGCCTTTCCGCTCAAGGGCGTCGGCACCGACGCCATCTCCATCGACCCGATGGACACGGCGGACTATCCCGTGCACAAGATCCTGCTCGGCGCAGGCTTTGTGAACACAGAAAACCTTTGCAATCTCGCCTCCCTTGTGGGGAAAGCCTTTCCCTACGCGACGCTCCCCCTGCGCTTCAAGAACGCTGACGGCTCGCCCGTGCGCGCCGTCGCCATGCCGGAGGATTGAACGAAAAGCCGTTCTGCCGCGGGCAGAGCGGCTTCCTTATATTATATAATGACGGAATGCGGCAAAGCCTCCGGTTTGCACCGGAGGCTTTGCCGTGAGTGAAGAAAAGATCGTCGCCCTTGAGCGAGTTGTTTCGATCAGACGTTGCCGATGGTGGCGACCATGACAGCCTTGATGGTGTGCATACGGTTCTCGGCCTCGTCGAACACCTTGGAGTTCGGGGAGAGGAACACCTCGTCGGTGACCTCGCGGATATCGTAGCCGAGCTCCATCTGGCTCTTGGCCATGGTGGTGTCGAAGTCGTGGAAGGAGGGCAGGCAGTGCAGGAAGATGCAGTCGCTGTTCTCGGTGGCCTTCATTACGTCGCCGGTGACCTTGTAGGGGGTGAGCTGCTTCACGCGCTCGGGAATCTTGTCCTCCTCGCCCATGGAAGCCCAGATATCGGTGTAGAGCGCGTCGGCGCCCTTGAGCAGAGCCTTGTCCTCGCCGTACTCGACGACGGCGCCGGTCTCCTTGGCGACCTCGCGGCAATACTCCACGACGTCAGCGGCGGGAGCGAGCTCCTTCGGGCCCCAGCCGACATAGTGCATGCCGAGCTTGGCGCAGATGTACATCAGGCAGTACGCCACGTTGTTGCGGGTATCGCCGCAGAAAACGAGCTTGCACTTGTTGAGGGGCTTCTTAGTGTTCTCCATCAGGGTGAGGATGTCGGCGAGCGCCTGGGTGGGATGATCGACGTCGGTCAGACCGTTCCACACGGGAACACCGGCGTTGGCGGCGAGACCCTCAACGACCTTCTGGTCGTAGCCGCGGTACTCGATGCCGTCAAAGAAGCGGCCGAGGACCTTCGCGGTGTCGACCATGGTCTCCTTCTTGCCCATCTGGGAGGACTTGGAATCGAGGAACGTGACGTGCGCGCCTTCGTCATAGGCGGCAACCTCAAACGCACAGCGGGTGCGGGTGGAGGTCTTCTCGAAGAGCAGAACGATGTTCTTGCCGGCGAGCAGGTTGCCGCGGATGCCGGCGCGCTTCTTCGCCTTCAGATCGGCGGCGAGGTTGAGCATATAGCGGATCTCATCGGGGGTGAAATCCTTCAGCGTGAGAAAAGAACGGCCTTTGAGATTAACAGGCATGGGATAGTCCTCCTTCAAGATAGTTCGCCCCCCATGGGGGAAATTGACTCATGTTCTGTACATAGCATATCAATTTTTGAAAAACGCGCTGGACATTTTCAGTTATTTTTCTTGTATTTAACGGCAAATTTGCGCGGCGTGCCCTTTGCCGCTCCGCTTCCCTGCGAGCTTTCCGGCACTTGCCAAATGGGTCACCTCTGCGGTATACTATACACCGAAACAACGCATAAGGCAACCCCGCGCCGTCCGGCGCGGGCCGAATGAGGTGACCGATATGAAAGACCTTGCCGCGATGCAGTCCTTTGAACGCTCCCGTCTCGACCGGAGCAAGCTGTGCTCGTTCGACAACGAGACCATCGAGGCGCCGACCGCGCCGCTGATCCATCAGGAGGCCCGCTTCCTCTACATCTGCGAGGGGCACGGCGTCATCCGCATCCAAGGGCACGACGTGGAGCTGCGGCCGAATACGCTTCTCTCCATCCTGCCGTGGCAGATCACGGCGGTGACGGAGGTCGCCGAGCCGCTGCAATATCACCTCGTGATCTACAACCTCCACACGCTCAACCGCTACATCCGCGCCTTCTCCGACGAGCGCGGCGACGCGGTAGACTGGCTCGCGCATATTGAACGGCAGCCCGCGCTCTACTGCAACGAGGGACAGGCCCACCGGATGCAGCAATTTTTCCTCTCGCTGCGCGAGGAGGTGGGGCTGGAATCCATTCTCGGCGCGGCCCCGCCGAAGGTCCTCGGCTCGCTCGCCGTCGTCAACCGCCTCGTCGAGCTGGTGATCCTCATGGAGCGCTTCCGCGCCGAGCAGCCCGAGCCCGCCGCGGCCGACCGCGCCTCCGCCGCGCCGGACATGAGCGAGATCCTGCGCTATCTCTACTGCCACACCGGCGAAAAGCTGACGCTCAAGGGGCTCTCGCGCATCTTCTATGTCTCCGAGAGCAGCCTGAGCAGCTATATCAGCGGCATGACTGGGCTTTCGTTCTTTGACCTGCTCAACGAAATGCGCATCGGCAAGACCGCGAATTATCTGCTCTATACCGACCTCACGCTCGAGGAGATCGCCGCGGCGCTCGGCTATGTGGACGCCTCGCATATCTCCAAGGTTTTTTCCGCGCGCGTGGGAATGCGCATCAACGACTACCGCAAGACCTACCGGCGCGTGGAGAGCATCTGCCGCATCGAGACCGACCGGCGCGTCTACGCGCTGGTGGAGTATATCTGCCGCAGCTACAACGAGCCGCTCTCCGCACGCGCGGTCGCCGAAAAATTCGGCTGCACCGCCGCCGAAATGAACCGCGCACTGATGCTGCAGGTGGAGAAGAATTTCGAGGAATTTCTCAACTACGTCCGCATCAACCGCGCCGCCGAGCTGCTGCTCACCACCGACCAGACCGTGACCTACATCGCCATGGAGGTCGGCTACGCCAACGTCAAGACATTCAACCGCAATTTCCTGCGCTTCAAGGTGATGACACCCGGCGATTTCCGCAAAAAGGTCGCGCTTCAGGAAAGTCGCCTATAATCTCTTTTTCCCTTGCCGCTTCGGCTGTTTTTCCGCAGCCGAAGCGTTTTTTTCGCCGCTTTTCGAGCTTCGATTCGGTCATTTTTGTTATTTTGCACAAAAATCATACGCTTTGCAAGTATTTCATGATATGACTTGACAATAACCCGGCGAGGTGTTATTTTGGACATAAGCCCTTTGCAATTCATTTGCCGCTCTCTTGCGTCATACACATCAAGTATGGACGGCATTGATGCAGGGGCCGGCTCCGCACGGCGGACATCCATCCCTGCAAGCCCTGACCGTTCCGAGGAAGGAAAACGGTCACAACAAATTGAAGGAGGATACAAACCATGCGCAAATCCATGAAGAAGCTCATTGCTCTCACCCTCGCCTGCCTGCTGCTCGCGACACTGTTCGTTGGCTGCGGCAAGAAGGACGACGGAGGCAGCTCCGGCGGCGACACCATCAAGCTCGGCTGGATGGGCTCGCTCACCGGCGACCAGGCCGCCTACGGCACCTGCGAAAGCCAGACCCTCAAGATGCTGGTCGAAGACCTCAACGCCAACGGCGGACTGCTCGGCAAGCAGGTCGAGCTGATCTGCTACGACACCAAGGGCGACGCGCAGGAGGCGGTCAACGTCGCCAAGCGCCTGTGCGCGCAGGATCAGGTCTGCGCGATCATCGGCCCGAACGCCTCGGGTCAGTGCATCGCCATCCAGTCCGTCCTCGACCAGTACAAGATCTCCGATATGTCCACCGTGGCGACCAACGAGAAGGTCACCATGCAGGACGGTCAGCTCAAGGAATACAACTTCCGCGTCTGCTTCCTCGATCCCCAGCAGGGCAAGATCGCCGGTTCGTTCGTGTATGATAACCTCGGCTTTGACAAGGCCGCCATCCTCTACGACGTCAACGACGACTACGCGCTGGGTCTGAAGGACAACTTCGTCAAGGTCTTTGAGTCCAAGGGCGGCACCATCGTCGCCGAGGAGGGCTACACCGCCGGCGACACCGACTTCACCGCGCAGCTGACCAAGATCAAGGAAGCGCAGCCCCAGATCATCTTCACCCCCATCTTCTATCAGGATTTCATCATGATCCACAAGCAGGCCCGCACCCTCGGCATTGAGGTGCCGATGCTCGGCGGCGACGGCTGCGCGTCCGAGGTCCTCTTCGACGCCGCCGACGCGGTGGACGGCTCCTACGTCATCAACCACGTTTCCCTCGTCGATCCCGCGGGCGACGCCTTCCGCAAGGAGTACGCCGAGAAGTACAACGGCGCGAAGATGGAGCTCAACGGCTACATGGCGCACGACGCGTTCCTGCTCTGGTGCGCGGCGGTCGAGAAGGCCGGCAGCGATGACCCGCAGGCCATCGCCGACGCGTACTCTCAGGTCGAGGTCGAGGGTATGGCCGGCAAGATCAAGATCTCTGCCGAGGACCACAACCCCGTCGGCAAGTCCGGCTGCGTGGAGCGCATTGACGGCAAGAACAAGACCTACGTCTTTGAGACCTACATCGCCGCAGACTAAGCACATTCCCAAAACAGAAAAAGCAAGCACCCTTTCGACACTCGGGCGCCCCGCACGGGGCGCCCGAGGTTAACAGGACAAAAGGAGGCTATACATGGGTATAGAATATTTTCTCCAGCAGCTGGTCAACGGCATCTGCCTCGGCGGTATGTACGCGCTGATGTCGGTCGGCTATTCGCTGGTCTACAGCATTATGAACTTTTCCAACTTTGCCCACGGAGGCGTCATCATGGTCGGCGCTTATGTGGGCTATTTTGCACTCACGGCGATGAACGTTCCGTTTCTTCCAGCGTTTCTGCTCTGCGGCGTGGGCAGCGGCCTGCTCGCCGTCATCATCGAGCGGCTGGTCTACTCGCCGCTGCGTAAGCGCCATGCCCCGTCCCTGTACTTCATCATCTCGGCGATGGGCGCTTCTATCTTCCTGGAAAATTTCGTCATCGCCACCATCGACGGCACCCCCAGAAACTACCCTCCGATCTTCGATAACCGCATCAACATCGGCGGGATCTCCCTTGGCGTCGACAGTCTGCTGATGATCGTGGTCTCGGCCGTCGCGCTGCTGATTTTGATGTTCATCATACAGAAAACCAAGGTCGGCCTTGCCATCCGCGCCTGCTCCTACAGCGAGAAGGCCTCGACCCTCATGGGCATCAACGGCGATCTCGTTATCTTCATTATCTTCCTCATGGGCGGCGTGCTCGCCGGCTTCGCTGGTATGCTTTACGGCATGCGCTTCATCGTCAAGCCCACCATCGGTCAGGTCACGAACAAGTCCTTTGTCGCGGCGGTGTTCGGCGGTCTCGGCAGTCTCCCCGGCGCGATCGTCGGCTCGGTGCTGCTCGGCATCATGGAGATTTTCGTCGCGTCCTTCAACTCCAACCTGCGCGACCTGTTCGTGTACGGACTTCTGATCCTCGTCCTCGTCATCAAGCCGTCCGGCCTGATGGGCAAGGTCGTGGAAGACAAGGCGTAAGGAGGGAGGAACGATATGTTTAGCTGGTATTACATCGAAGGCATCCTCATTCAGTCCTGCTACACCCTGCTGATCGTGCTCGGCCTCTCCATCCTCACGGGCTACACCGGTATGTTCTCGTTCGGTCACGCGGGCTTCGTGTGCATCGGCGCGTATGTTTCCATTCTCTGCACGATGGCGTTCGGCCTGCCCTACTGGCTCTCGCTCATCATCGCGGGTCTCGCCGCCATGCTGCTCGGCGCGGGCCTCGGCAAGATCACGCTCAACCTCAAGGGCGACTACTTCTGTATTGCCACGCTCGGCGTGGGCGAGGCGATACGGCTGATCTTTAACAATTTGCAGCTCACCATCAACGTCGGCGGCAAGGACTTCCTGCTCGACGGCGCGAAGGGCGTGGCGAGCATCCCGCTCAAAACGACTCTGTTCGGCGACTGGAACGCACTTTCCAACGGCGACGTCGGCACCTTCCTCTCCACGCTCTTTTCCTCGGCGCTGTTCATCGTCATTATCTTCCTCACCGCCACGGCGCTGCTGATGAACTCCAAGCACGGACGCAGTATGCTCGCCGTGCGCGAGGACGAGCTGGCGGCCCAGATGAGCGGCATCAACACCTTCCGCTCCAAGATGCTCGCCATGTGCATGTCCGCGCTCTACGCCGGCATCGCAGGCGGCATGATGGCGCACTACTTCGGCTATCTTCAGCCCAAGATGTTCCTGATGACCAAGTCTACGGAGTATACCATCATGGTCATCTTCGGCGGCATGGGCTCCATCACCGGCTCGGTGCTCGGCACGGTGCTGCTCTGCGCGCTACCGGAGCTGCTGCGCGCGGTCGGTGACTGGCGTCTCGTGATGTACGGCCTCGCCGTTATCGTCATCATGATCGTCCGTCCGAAGGGTCTCATGGGCGGCAAGGAGCTGCCGGTCGGCAGGATCTGCCGTGCCGTCGGCCGCGTTTTCACCAAGAAGAAAAAGGACCTGCCTCCGCCTGACGGCGGCAGCATCGGAGAGGAGGCGTCGGTATGAGCGACATCACCTTCAAGCACCATGACCCCAACGTCATGCTCGAGCTCTGGCACGTCACCAAGCGCTTCGGCGGCCTGACCGCCGTGGGCGACGTTTCCTTCAAGATCAAAAAGGGTGAGATCTACGCGCTCATCGGCCCCAACGGCGCGGGCAAGACCACCATCTTCAACCTCATCACGGGCGTCTACGCGCTCACCGAGGGCCGCGTCATTTTCGACGGTACAGTCGTCGGACAGGGCGACGCCATCATCAAGGACGATATGCGCGAAACGGATGTCAAGCCCTTCCGCAAGCAGCCCTACGACATCATGTCCCGCGGCATGGCGCGCACGTTCCAGAACATCCGCCTGTTCAAGAGCGAAACGGTCTACAACAACGTTCTCACCGCGTGCCACGCGGAGGCGGATTACAACATCTTCCAGTCGCTTTGGCGCCTCAAGGCCGGTCCCAAATGGCTGACGAAGTACTATTACCAGGAAAAGGCTCTGCGCGAAAAGACCGAGGAGCTTTTGAAGATCATGGGCATCTGGGAGCAGCGCGACATGATCGCCGTCAACCTGCCCTACGGCCAGCAGCGCAAGCTGGAGATCGCCCGCGCGCTTGCGACCGATCCCAAGCTGCTGCTGCTCGACGAGCCCGCCGCCGGCATGAATCCGGAGGAGACGCTTGCCCTGATGGACCTCATCCGCGAGATCCGCGACCGCTTCGACCTGACCGTGCTCATCATCGAGCATCACATGGACCTCGTGATGAACGTCTCCGACCGCATCTTCGTGCTCAACTTCGGCAAGCCTCTTGCCGAGGGAACGCCCGCGGAGATCCAGAGCAACCCCGAGGTCATCGAGGCCTATCTCGGAAAGGAGGACGACGGCGATGGCGATGCTTGAAATTCGTGACCTGAACGTTTACTACGGCGGCATCCACGCCCTCAAGGGCATCTCGCTCGAGGTCGAGGAGGGGCAGATCGTCTCGATGATTGGCTCCAACGGCGCGGGCAAATCGTCCATGATGAACGCCATTTCCGGCATTGTGAAGTACAAGTCCGGCGAGATCCTCTACAAGGGTCAGCCGCTGCCGACCGCCGCGAACAAGGTCGTCCGGCTCGGCGTGTGTCAGGTGCCGGAGGGCCGCCTGATCTTCGCGAACCTCACCGTTTACGAGAACCTGAAGGTCGGCGCGTATCTGCGCAGCGACAAGGACGGCATCGAGCGCGACCTCAAGCGCGTGTATGAGATTTTCCCGCGCTTGGAGGAACGCAAAAATCAGATCGCCGGCACACTCTCCGGCGGCGAGCAGCAGATGCTGGCGATGGGCCGCGGCATCATGTCCGCGCCCGACCTCATCATGCTCGACGAGCCGTCCCTCGGCCTCGCGCCGCTGCTGGTCAACACCATTTTCGATACCATCCGCGAGATCAAGGCCATGGGCAAGACCATTCTGCTCGTGGAGCAGAACGCACTCAAGGCGCTCTCCGTCGCGGACAACGCCTATGTTCTCGAGCAGGGCCGCATCACCAAGTCCGGCCCGGGCAAAGAACTGCTCAAGGACCCCGCCATCGCGGAGGCCTATCTCGGCAAGGCGGCTCGCTGAGCCGAACCATAAATTTTGGAGGTAATTCCCAATGGCTAAAACGGCACAGGATGTCATGCAGCTCATTCGTGAGCAGGGCATCAAGATGGTCGATTTCAAAATGGTCGATATCAACGGCCAGTACCGCCATGTGACCATTCCCGCTCAGAATTTTACCGAAGCGACCATGACCGACGGCATCGGCTTCGACGCCTCGAACTACGGCTATGCCGTGGTCGAAAAGAGCGACATGGTCTTTATTCCCGACCCCGCTACCGCACAGATCGACCCGTTCTGTGAGGTCTCCACCCTGTCGATGACCGGCAACGCCATGATCATCGACTACCCCCACAACCGCCCGCTCGACCAGTATCCGCGCAACATCGTGCTGGCAGCGGAGCAGTATATGCGTGATACCGGCATCGCCGACACGATGCTCATTCTGCCGGAGTTTGAGTTCTATCTCTTCGACGATGTAGCATGGAAGGTCGCGCCGAACGAGATTGGCATGAGCCTCGACGCGGAGCAAGCGCATTGGAACGGCGACATCAACGGCCGCGGCGTCATCGTCCCGCGGCAGGGCCACTACCACATTGCCAAGCCGCTCGACCGCACCTACGAGTGCCGCAGCGAGATGTGCCTGCGCATGGAGGAGGCTGGCATCCCCATCAAGTATCACCACCCCGAGGTCGGCGGCGCGGGCCAGTTCGAGATCGAGCCGAAGCTCGGCGAGATGAGCAAAATGGCCGACGCGACCATGCTCATCAAGTACATCATCCACAACACCGCCCTCAAGTACGGCAAGAGTGCCACGTTCATGCCCAAGCCCGTCTACGGCGAGGCCGGCAGCGGAATGCACGTCCATATGCTGCTCTTAAAGGACGGCGAGCCGGTGTTCTCCGACGACAACGGCTACTCGCATCTCAGCCGGGAGGCCCACTGGTTCATGGGCGGTCTTCTCAAGCACATCCATTCCCTCTGCGCCATCACGAATCCCAGCACCAACTCCTTCAAGCGTCTGGTGCCGGGCTTTGAGGCGCCCGTCACCGTCGGCTATGCCACGAGCAACCGCAGCGCGGTCATCCGCATCCCCGCCTACGCCAAGACGCCGAATATGCGCCGCTTTGAGCTGCGCAATCCGGACGCCACCTGCAACCCGTACTTCTGCTACGCGGCGCTGCTGATGGCCGGTCTTGACGGCATTGAAAACAAGATCGACCCGCACGAAAACGGCTGGGGCCCCTACGACGTCAACCTCTACACCCTCTCCGACGAGGAGAAGGCCAAGCTGCAGGGTCTGCCCACCTCGCTTGACGCGGCGCTTGACGCGCTTGAGGCCGACCACGACTATCTCACGAAGGGCGGCGTGTTCCCCGAAGCGCTGCTCCGCAGCTTCATCGCCGCCAAGCGCAGGGAATGCGCGGCCATGGCCGCCATCCCGCATCCCGCGGAATTCGAACGCTACTACAACCTGTAAAAAACTGCGCGCATCCATCGGGGGACCGCCTTCCGGCGGCTCCCCCCTTTGCGCGCCCGAAACCACGCTCCGCGCCGCGCGGAGAGCAAAGGAGAACGATCATGGAACAAGTCCTGCTGGATCAGATCATCGCCCTGCGCGCACAGCTCCACGCCTGCGCGGAGGTCTCCGGCCGCGAGGCCGTGACAAAGCACACCCTGCTGACCTTCCTGCGCGAGCATACCTCGCTGGAGCTTCATGAGCTTGCGGGCGGCTTCTACGCCGCGCACCGTGAGCCGGAGGGCACAAAGCCCGCGGTCGCGCTGCGCGCGGATTACGACGCGCTGGCGACGCCCGAGGGCGGCGCGGCGCACCTGTGCGGTCACGACGGACATGCCGCGGCGCTGTGCGGCGTCGCGCTGATGCTCGAGGGGCAGTCCATCGGGCGCAGCGTGTTCCTGCTCTTTCAGGGCGCGGAGGAGACCGGTGCGGGCGCGGCGCTGTGCTGTGAGCTTTTTGACCGCGAGAAGGTCGACGAGATCTACGGCGCGCACAACCTGCCGGGCTTTCCGTTCGGCGCGGTGCTCACCCGCGCGGGCACCTTTGCCTGCGCCAGCCGCGGCGTGACGATTCATTTTGTTGGTAAGCCCGCCCACGCCGCCTATCCCGAGACCGGCATCTCCCCCGCTCCCGCAGTCGGACAGCTGTTGGTCGATCTGCCTGCACTCGCCGCACCCGAGCAGTACCGCGGCATCACGCTCTGCACCGTCATCGGCGCGCAGATGGGCGAAAAGGCCTTCGGTGCGGCGGCGGAGTCCGCCGAGCTGTGGCTGACGCTTCGCGGCGAGCACGACGACGATCTCGCGCGGCTCCGCCGCAGTGTGCTCACCCGCGCGCAGGAGCTGGCCCACAAGAACCATCTGGAGTTTTCCTTTGAAGAACAGGACATTTTCCCCGCCACGGAAAACGACGCGCTCTGCGCCAGCCGCGTCATGCGTGTGTGCCGCGGCACGCTCCTGCATGACCCGATGCGCTGGAGCGAGGATTTCGGCCACTATCTGCACCGCTGCCGCGGTGCGTTCTTCGGCGTGGGCGCGGGCGAGGATCACCCGCAGATCCACACCGAGCACTACGAATACCCCGACACGCTTCTGGAGCCGACCGTCGAAGCGTTCCGGGCGCTGCTCACCAGCGAATAAGAAAGGACCTGCGCCGCGCGGCGCAGGTCCTTTCTTTTGTTTGTTAAGGCAATACCGCATAATGGTACAAGAGCGATTTGCTCGCAAAGCGCCGCGGCTTTCATTGTGCGGTGTTGCCTTAAGCCTTTTTGCGGATGAGGATGAACGGGGTGCATTGCCCCTCCTGTCCTGCGGGATTGTCGCGCACGATCTCACAGAGCTGCTCGTCCGTCAGCGTGACGTCGCGGCACTTGCCGAGGATCACGCAGTCGATGTCGCTCGCGTCAATGATCATGGCCTTCACGCCGGTCTTTTCGTAGATCTCATCGCAGACGCCGGAGGGGTTTTCGGGATTGAGAATACCGTAGTCCACATACTCCTTGAACGAAATATCGTAGTCGATCAGACCGTCGATGCCGTCCACCTCGTGTCCGCAGACCTTGTAGAACACGCCCTTCTTGCCGAAGAGCTTTGTCACCGCCGAGCAGAAGGCCGCCAGCAGCACGCGCGGCAGGCCGCAGATCATAATGATGAGCTGCATCTTGTGCGGCGTGCCCGCGCCGGGACCTGCGGGCGTGACGTGTACGAAGCGGCACAGCAGCTTTGCCCAGAAGCCGGGGTGGATGTCCTTGCGGTAGACGATGCGCTTCTGGCACAGGGCGATGACCTTCTCGCTGATGCTCAGCAGGTCGCCCTCCTCATAGAGCGGCTTGACGTAGCGCTCGATCAGGTCGATATAGTTCTCGCCGATCTGGACGAAATGCGTCTGGATGGCGTGGCGCTGATAGACGCCGGTCGAGGTCTCGATCTCAACCTTTTTGGACTCATTTGCAACAAATTCCATGAAAAAATGCCTCTTTCGTGCAGGATGATCAAGTGTGCATTTATTGTACCACAAAATCCGCAAAAAGCTACTGTTATTTGCAAAAAGATAAAAATTCGGAAAAGCGCGGCGAACGCCGCGCTTTTCGCTTGCTTATTGTCCTCTCTGCGCCTGCGGCATCTCCCATGCCAGATGGTCGGTGTGGAGCAGATGATGCGATTTCTCTCCGAGGGGCTTGCCGAGATAGTCGCGATAGAGCGCCTGCACATCGGGATTTTCGTGCGAGAAGCGCAGCGCTTCGCCCTTGTCGAGCCGCCAGAGCACGCCGCCGCGTGCCTCCGCCAGCTCCTGCCCGTCATGAATGGGCTGACCGCCGCCGCCCGCGCAGCCGCCGGGACAGGCCATGACCTCGACAAAGTCATAGCTGACCTCGCCCCGCTCAAGGGCATAGAGCAGCTTCCGCGCGTTGCCGAGTCCGCTCACCACCGCGACCTTCACCTCGCCCGCCGTGGGAATGTTGAAGCTCGCCTCCTTCCAGCCGTCCATGCCGCGCACGGCGGTGAAGGCGTCGGGATCGGGGTTCTCGCCGGTCACGAGGTAGTACGCCGAGCGGAGCGCGGCGTCCATCACGCCGCCGGTCGCGCCGAACACGACCGCCGCGCCCGTGCCGCTGCCGAGCGGGGAGTCGAACTCCTCCTCCGGCAGATGGACGGGGGAAATATGGTTCGCGCGGAGCATGATGTCCAGCTCGCGCGTGGTGATGCTCACGTCAACGTCGGAAATACCATCCTCGCCGCGCATGGTCGGAAGCGCACACTCGCTTTTCTTTGCGACGCATGGCATGATGGACACGACAAACAGCCGCTTGGGATCAATGCCGATCTTCTCGGCAAAGTAGGTCTTGGCAATGGCGCCGAACATCTGCTGCGGGGACTTCGCGGTGGAAAGCTCCTCTGTCCGCTCGGGGTACTGCGACTTGAGGAAGCGCACCCAGCCCGGGCAGCAGGAGGTGAACATCGGCCAGCGGTAGTCCTTTTTGTGCGTGAAGCGCTCGAGAAACTCGCTGCCCTCTTCCATAATGGTGAGGTCGGCGGCAAAGTCGGTGTCGAACACATAGTTGAAGCCCAGCTCGCGCAGAGCAGCCGCCATGCGCTTGGGCGTGGCAAACTCCGGCGAAAGGTTGAACTGCTCCGCCCAGGCCGCGCGCACCGCCGGCGCGACCTGCACGACCGTGACGGTGTTGGGGTCGTCGATGGCGTCAAAGACGATTCCCGTGTCGTCGCGCTCTCGCAGCGCCGCCGTGGGGCAATGCGTGATGCACTGGCCGCAGTAGGTACATTCCGTATCCTGGATGCGGCGATTGCGCGAGGCGTCCACCGTCGCGCGGGAGCCGGTGCCGAGCAGATCCCAGATCTTCACGGTCTGTACGTTCTCGCAGATCTGGATGCAGCGCATACACTTCACGCACTTGTCGTTCTCGCGGATGAGCGGCGTGGAGTAGTCCACCGCCTCCCGGCGCAGCTTGGTGGGATAGTGCTCGCCGCGCATATTGAAGTCGTTCGCGAGCGACTGCAGCGTGCAGTTGCCGCTGCGCGAGCAGCTCGTGCAGCTCGTGTCGTGCTCGGAGAGGATCAGCCGCAGGTTGGCGCGGCGCGCCTCTCGCGCCATGGGGCTGTTGGTAAAGACCTCCATGCCGTCCGCCACCACATTGTCGCACGCGGGGACAAGGCGCTCCATGCCCTTGACCTCCACGCAGCACAGACGGCAGGCAGCGATCTCGTTGACGTCCTTTAAGTAGCAGAGCGTCGGAATGTTGATGTTGAGCATCCGCGCGGCCTCGAGGATCGTGGTCGTCTCGGGCACCGTGATGCTCTTATGGTCGATGGTCAGCGTCACATTCTTTACCATTTGCCCTTCCTCCCTCCGCGGAAAATGCCGTAGCCGAAGTGGTCGCAGCGCAGGCAGCGGGACGCCTCGGCGTAAGCCTCCTCGTCCGTCAGGCCGCACTCAATGCACTTGAAGTCGCGCTTGCGCTCGTCGGCCTCGCGCTCGGTGGTGTTGATGCGGCCATGGGGCGGCTTGTTGTTCAGCCGTGCAGTTGGGACCTCCACACCCACGTCGATGACATGGTGATAGCCGAGGTATTCGTCGATGTTCGCCGCCGCGACCTTGCCCGCCGCGATGGCGCGGATGACGGTGGCCGGACCCGTGGCGCAGTCGCCGCCGGCAAATACGCCGTCCATGTTGTCGATCTGGCCGCTGGCCTCGGCAACAAAGGCACCGCGCTTGATGGTAATCTTGCTCTGCTCGAAGCCGTGTGTTTCCACGCCCTGTCCGATGGCGACTACGATCCCATCCGCCGCGATGCGCTTTTCAAAGAGCTTTGCCTTCTCCGGCTTGGGCCGGCCCTTATCATCCATCTCGCCGATAATCTGCGGCTGCGTCCAGAGCGCGACCGCATGGCCCTGCCCGTTCGTCTCGATGCGCACGGGGGCCTGCAATGTGACCAGCTCCACGCCCTCGGCGACCGCGCCCTCGACCTCCTCGGGCAGCGCGGTCATATCCTCCCGGCGGCGGCGATAGACGCAACTCACCTTACGCGCGCCGAGGCGCACTGCGCTGCGGCATACATCCATCGCGACGTTGCCGCCGCCGATGACCACGATCTCCTTGCCGCGGAAATCGGGCATGTGATCGTCGCCGATCTCGCGCAGCATCTCGACCGCGGACATGACGCCCTCGGCGTCCTCGCCTTCGATGCCGGTCTTTTTATCCGTGTGTGCGCCGAGTGCAAGATAGAGCGCGTCGTATTGACCGCGCAGCTCGTCGAAGGTGATCTCGTCTCCGATGTCCACATTGACCTTCGCATCAATGCCGACGGAGAGGAGCGACGCGATCTCCGCGTCCAGGATCTCGCGCGGCAGACGGTAGGCGGGAATGCCGTAGCGCAGCATACCGCCGAGCTTCGCCCGCTTTTCATACACCGTGACCTTGTGGCCCATCAGCGCGAGGTAGTACGCCGCGGAAAGACCGCTCGGCCCGCCGCCGACGATGGCGACCGTCTTGCCGGTCTCCTCAGCGCAGGCGGGATGGGGCACATAGCCCGCGTGGTCCACCGCGTAGCGCTTGAGTCCGCGAATGTTCACCGCGTCGTCGATCATGTTGCGGCGGCAGCGCGCCTCGCAGGGATGCTCGCAGATGTACGCGCAGGCGGAGGGGAAGGGGTTATCCTGCCGGATGAGCCGCACAGCGTCCGCGTAGCGGCCATACTTCACCAGCACGGTGTAGCCCGGAATGTCCACGCCCGCAGGGCACAGCGCCACGCAGGGGACAGGATTCTGCATCCCGCCGAGGCAGCGGTGGCGCAGAACGTGCTCTTCATAGTCGTCGCGGAAGCCCTGGATGCCGTCGAGCACCAGCCGCGCCGCGTCGCGCCCGATGGCGCAGTCCGCGCTGTTGACGATCACGCGCGCCGTGCGCTCGATGAGCGCGATGGTCTCCATCGTCGCCTTGCCGTCGAGCACGCTCTCCATCAAATCGGAGAGCTGACCGAGGCCGACGCGGCAGGGCACGCACTTGCCGCAGGTCTGCGCGTGGCAGAGGTTCAAAAAGTTCATCGCAAGATCCACCGGGCACAGTCCCGGAGGGCTGGCGGCAATGCGCCGCTCCACGTCGCGGTACAGTCCGTCGATCACGGTCTGGGCGCGCGACGGCGTCATAATGTCAAGTCTCGACAAAACCTTCACACCTTTCCGAATCGCAAAACGCGGGCACATCCTACGGCGCGCCCGCTGTCTTTTAATTATAGAACATTTCTATAGGTGATGTAAAGATAAATTTTTTATACAAATCGCCAAAAATGCAGGCTGTCTCTGCCTTTCTCCGCGCAAAAAGGAGGGCTGCCCTTCGGCAGCCCTCCTGAACGGGACCTTGCTTACTTCTTGTCGTACATATCAATGAGCTTGACGAGGTGCTCGTAGCGCTCCTTGGCGGCTTCCTCGTTGCGGGCAAACAGAGTGTCGGCACGCTCGGGGAACTCGCGGGTCAGGCGGCTGTAACGGGCCTCGTTCATCAGGAACTCCTGATAGCCGCCCGCGGGCGCCTTGGAGTCGAGGGTGAACTTCTGCTCGGCAGCGGGGTTGAAGCGGAACAGGTTCCAGTAGCCGCACTCGACGGCTTTCTTCATTTCCTTCTGGCAGTTCATCATGCCGCCCTTGATGGAGTGCATCTCGCAGGGGCTGTAGCCGATGATGAGGGACGGGCCGGGATAAGCCTCGGCCTCGCAGATGGCCTTGATGGTCTGCGCGGGGTTGGCGCCCATGGCGACCTGCGCGACGTAGACGTAGCCATACTGCATCGCGATCTCGGAGAGGCTCTTCTTCTTGGTCTCCTTACCGGCTGCCGCAAACTGCGCGACCTGACCGATGTTGGAAGCCTTGGACGCCTGTCCGCCGGTGTTGGAGTAGACCTCGGTATCAAAGACGAAGATGTTGACGTCCTTGTTCTGGGCGATGACGTGGTCGAGACCGCCGTAACCGATATCGTAGGCCCAGCCGTCGCCGCCGAAGATCCACTGGGACTTCTTGGCGAGGTATTCCTTCTTGTCGAGGATCTCGGCGACCAGCTTGCAGGCGGCGCAGTCACAGAACTTCTCGCCCTTGGCCTTGAGCTCGGCGGCGTGCTCAGCAAACTGCGGAACAGCGGCAAGCTCGTCGACGGTGGCGATGCTCGCCATCAGCGCGGCAACGTAGGCCTTGGTCGCCTCGGCGTTGGCCTTGCCGTCGGTGAAGGTGTCGAGCCACTTCTGCGCGGCTTCCTTGAGCTCGGGACGCGCCCACTCGACAGCGATCAGCTCGCGGGTCTTGTCGGCAAGGTCCTCACGGAGCTTCTCCTGACCGATGAACATACCGAAGCCATGCTCGGCGTTGTCCTCGAACAGGGAGTTGCACCACGCGGGACCGTGGCCGTTCTTATCCGTGCAGTACGGGGAGGTAGCGCCGGGGCCGCCCCAGATGGACGAGCAGCCGGTGGCGTTGGAGATGTACATACGGTCGCCGAAGAGCTGGGTGACGAGACGCGCGTAGCTCGTCTCGGCGCAGCCGGCGCAGGAGCCGGAGAACTCGAGCATGGGCTGCATGAACTGGCTGCCCTTGACGGTGGTATCCTGCATATCGGCCTTGGGCGCGACCTCGTCCAGGCAGTAGTCGAAGACCTCCTGCTGCTTGAGCTCGCCCTCCTGCGGGACCATGGTCAGCGCGCCGACCGGGCACTGGCCGATGCAGACGCCACAGCCCATGCAGTCGAGCGGGGAGATGGCCATGGTGTACTTATAGACGCCCTTGCCCTTACCGGCCTTGATGTCAACAATCTTGGCAGCGGCGGGAGCGTTCTTGGCCTCCTCCTCGGTGAGAGCAAAGGGACGGATGGTAGCGTGCGGGCAGACGTAGGCGCAGTTGTTGCACTGGATGCACTTGGTCTCGTCCCAGGTGGGAACGGAGACGGCGACGCCGCGCTTCTCGTAAGCGGCAGCGCCCAGCTCCCACTGGCCGTCCACGTGCGGCATGAAGGCGGAGACCGGCAGGCTGTCGCCGTCCATGCGGTCGATGGGGTCGAGAATGTCCTTGACCTGCTTGACCAGCTCCGGCTTACCCTTGAGCACCTCGGCCTTGTCCTCGTCCACGGCGTTGGCCCAGTCGGCGGGAACGTCGATCTTCTTGTAGGCGGTGGCGCCGAGGTCGATGGCCTTGTGGTTCATATCGACGATGTCCTGGCCCTTCTTCAGGTAGGAGTGCGTCGCGGCGTCCTTCATGTACTGGATGGCCTGCTCCTCGGGCATGACCTTGGCGAGGGAGAAGAACGCGGACTGAAGGATGGTGTTGTTGCGCTTGCCCATGCCGATCTCGATGGCGAGGTCGATGGCGTTGATGGTGTAGAGCTGGATGTTGTTCTTGGCGATGTAGCGCTTGGCGTCCGCCTTGAGGTGATGGTTCAGCTCATCGAAATCCCACTGGCAGTTGATCATGAACACGCCGCCGGGCTTGACGTCGTCGACCATCTTGAAGCCCTTGATGATGTAGCTGGGGTTGTGGCAGGCGACGAAGTCGGCCTTGTTGATGTAGTAGGGGCTCTTGATGGGCTTGTCGCCAAAGCGCAGGTGGCTGATGGTCACGCCGCCGGTCTTCTTGGAGTCATACTGGAAGTAGGCCTGAACGTACTTGTCGGTATGGTCGCCGATGATCTTGATGGAGTTCTTGTTCGCGCCGACGGTACCGTCGCCGCCGAGACCCCAGAACTTGCACTCGATGGTGCCTTCCGCCGCGGTGTTCGGGCAGTTCTTGTCCTCGGGGAGGGAGAGGCCAGTCACGTCATCGACGATGCCGATGGTGAACTGACGCTTCATCTCGTCCTTCTTCAGCTCGCTGTAAACGGCGAAGACGGAAGCGGGCGGGGTATCCTTGGAGCCGAGACCGTAACGGCCGCCGATGACCTGAATGTCGGTCTTGCCGGCGTTGGCGAGCGCGGTGACGACGTCGAGGTACAGGGGCTCGCCCTGTGCGCCGGGCTCCTTGGTGCGGTCGAGGACGGCGATCTTCTTGCAGGTCGCGGGAATGGCCTCGATCAGGCGCTCGGCCTTGAACGGGCGGTACAGACGAACCTTGATGAGACCGACCTTCTCGCCGTGGGCGTTGAGGTAGTCGATAACCTCCTCGGCCACGTCGCAGATCGAGCCCATCGCGATGATGACGCGGTCGGCGTCGGGCGCGCCGTAGTAGTTGAACAGCTTATAGTCGGTGCCGAGCTTGGCGTTGATTTTATCCATGTAGGACTCAACGACCTCGGGCAGCGCGTCATAATACTGGTTGCAGGCTTCACGATGCTGGAAGAAGGTATCGCCGTTCTCGTGGGAGCCGCGCATATGGGGATGCTCGGGATTGAGGGCGTGCTCACGGAAGGCCTTGACGGCGTCCATGTCGCACATCTCGGCGAGGTCCTTATAATCCCAGACCGCGATCTTCTGGATCTCGTGGCTGGTGCGGAAGCCGTCGAAGAAGTTGATGAAGGGGACCTTGCCGGTCAGCGCCGCGAGATGGGCGACAGGGCTGAGGTCCATGACCTCCTGCACGTTGCCCTCGCAGAGCATGGCAAAGCCGGTCTGGCGGCAGGCCATCACGTCGGAATGGTCACCGAAGATGTTCAGCGCGTGGGTGGAAACGGTACGCGCGGAAACATGGAACACGCAGGGGAGCTGCTCGGCAGCGATCTTGTACATATTGGGGATCATCAGCAGCAGGCCCTGAGACGCCGTGTAGGTGGTCGTCAGAGCGCCGGTGCCGAGGGAGCCGTGCACCGCGCCGGCCGCGCCGGCCTCGGACTGCATCTCGACGACCTTCACGCGGGTGCCGAAGATGTTCTTCAATCCGTTGGCGCTCCACTGGTCAACAAAGTCGGCCATGGGGCTCGAGGGGGTGATGGGGTAAATCGCGGCAACTTCGCTGAACGCATAGGATACATGCGCGGCAGCGTTATTACCGTCCATGGACTTCATTTTTCTTGCCATAAATGAAACCTCCTGTTATATTCGCCGCCGGGGAGCGGCGTTTTTCGCGTCATTACGCAAAAACTGACGCTATCATCATAGCACGATTTTCACCCGCTGTAAACGTCACTTTCGCAAAAAACATTCATTTTTTTGCAGGATTTTATTTACATTTGGTAAGACTCTCCACATTTTTGCAATTAAATATTCAAAATATTTAATATTAACTCCTGTTTTGCAGGATATCATTCCTTTCCCCTCCGCGCCCCGCGCCGCGCTTGCCTTATGCGGCAAACTGTGGTAAACTGAAAATAAGAAAACAGGCAAGGAAAGGACGGCAGCGTATGGTCACAACGGTGCGTTCCCTCGGTTTGCAGGGCATTTCCGGTTATGAGGTCACGGTGGAGTGCTTCCTCTCGGGCGGGCTTCCCGCATTCGACGTGGTCGGCCTCGGCGACACGGCGGTGAAGGAGGCGCGCGAGCGCGTCCGCGCGGCGATCAAAAACTGCGGAGCGAAGTTCCCCGTCAGCCGCATCACGGTCAACCTCGCGCCCGCGAACCTGAAGAAAGAGGGCACGGTCTACGACCTTCCGCTGCTGCTCGGCATCCTCGCGGGCGAGGGTGAGATCGACGCGCCGGACCCGGCCTCCGCGTTCATCGGCGAGCTGTCGCTCACCGGCGCGCTGCGCCCCATCAGCGGTGTGCTGCCGATGGCGATGGCCGCGGCGCGTGCGGGCGTGAAGACCCTTTATGTCCCCGCGGCGAACGCCGCCGAGGCGACGCTGGCCGACGGTCTGACCGTCTACGGCGTGGAGAACGCGCCGCAGCTTCTGCGCCATCTGCGCGGCGAGGAGCGGCTCTCCCCCGCGCAGCGCTGGGAGCCGACGGTCGAGGCGGACAGCGTTCCCGATTTCGCCGACGTCATGGGACAGGAGAATGTCAAGCGCGCGCTGGAGATTGCCGCCGCAGGCTCCCACAACGTGCTTCTCATTGGTTCGCCCGGTGCGGGCAAGTCCATGCTCGCGCGGCGTCTTCCTTCCATTCTCCCCGACATGACGCACGAGGAGGCGTTGGAGTCCACCGAGATCTGGTCGGTCGCGGGACTGACCGACAGCAAGCACCCCATGCTCACGCAGCGTCCGTTCCGCTCTCCGCATCACACGCTTTCTGCCGCAGCCATGTCCGGCGGCGGCAGGGCGCTCTCTCCCGGTGAGATTTCCCTCGCCCACCACGGCGTGCTGTTTTTGGATGAGTTTCCCGAGTTCCACCGCGATGTGCTCGAATCCCTCCGCGCTCCGCTCGAGGACGGCGAGGTGACCATCACCCGCGCCGCGGGCAGCGTCACGCTGCCGAGCCGCTTCATGCTCGTGGGCGCCATGAATCCCTGCCGCTGCGGCTGGTACGGGCATCCCTCCGGGCGCTGCCGCTGCTCGCAGAAGGACGTGGAGAAATACGTCTCCAAAATTTCCGGCCCGCTGCTCGACCGCATGGACTTACAGGTCAGCGTCCCCTCGGTGGAGTTCGAGGCTATGCGCCGCCGCGAAAAGGCGGAGTCCTCCGCCGCCGTGCGCGAGCGCGTCAACGCCGCGCGGGACATTCAGAAAAAGCGCTTCGCCGGCACGCCCATCACCTGCAACGCCTACATGACCGCGCCGATGGTCGGTGAATTCTGCCGACTCGACGCCGCGGGCGAGAAGCTCTTAAAGGGCGCGTTCGACCGCCTCGGGCTCACCGCCCGCAGCCACGATAAGCTGCTGCGCGTCGCGCGCACCATCGCCGACCTCGACGGCAGCGAGAGGATCGAGAGCTTCCACCTTGCCGAGGCCATCCAGTACCGCAACACGGACATTCTAAGGGGGGAAGGCTGATGAAAAAGTACGATGCTATGCGTCTTTCCGGCACGATCCTGCTCGCCCATCTGGCGCTCTGCGCCGCATTCCTCCTGCTGCTTATCGCTGCATCCGGCTCAACATCGACCTTTACGTTCCGCTCGCCCTACGGACTTGTATTGGGACTGCTGTTCATCGGGTTACCGGCGTTTGCCTTTGGCTGGGGGCTGCGGTCGGCGAAGGACCCCTTTGACAAAAAGCTCTGCTGGAATGCCGCAATGGTGCTCTATGTACTTAACGCGGCCGCTTTCCTGCTTGCGCCGGAGTTCGGCACCGGGAATGTGATCGCTATGTGGTGGGGGATGCCGATGGCTCCCGCGCTCGCGGGACTGAACGCATTTGCCGCGCCGCAGTCCGCCCTCTATCTTTTCGGCGGCGCGCTGCTCGCCGCCGTCGAGCCGCTGTGTCTGACGCTCGGCCTGCTCTCCGGTAAGCGCACAGAGAACGAAATCAAAAATAATACCGGCGCTCCCGCCGAGGCGGCGGAGCGCACGGACGATAAGGAGAAGAACCCCCATGCGTGAAATGATCTTGTGCAAGCTCGGCGAGGTGGTCCTCAAGGGCCTCAACCGCCGCAGCTTTGAGGATAAGCTGATTGGAAACCTGCGCCGCCGCACGGCGAAGTGCGGCAATTTCCGCATCTACTCCAAGCAGAGTACCATTTATGTTGAGCCGGTGAACGACGAGAGCGACCTCACCGCCGCCTACGCCGCCTGCAAGCAGGTCTTCGGCGTCATCGCCGTCAGCCGCGCCCTGCCCTGTGAAAAGGACGTGCAGGCCATCATCCGCACCGCTAAGGATTACCTCGCCCCGGAATTTGCCCGCGCGAGGGATTTCAAGGTCGAGAGCAAGCGTGCGGACAAAACCTTCCCGCTCACCTCCATTCAGCTCTCCCAGCAGGTCGGCGGCGCGCTGCATCAGGCGTTCCCGCGCTGCGCGGTCAACGTCCACGACCCCGAGTTGACGGTGTTCATCGAGATCCGCGACGACGCGGCCTACGTCCACGGACCCGCCGAGGCGGGTGCGGGCGGACTGCCCATCGGCATGGGCGGCAGCGCCGTGTCGCTGCTCTCCGGCGGCATCGACTCGCCCGTCGCCTCCTACATGATGGCAAAGCGCGGCGTATCGCTCGAAATGGTCCATTTCTTCTCCCCGCCCTACACCTCCGACGCCGCCAAGGAAAAGGTGCTCGAGCTCGCGCAGCTGCTCACGCCGTGGTGCGGGCGGCTGACCGTCCACATCGTGCCGTTCACCGAAATTCAGGAACAAATTCGTATAAACTGCCCCGAGGACCATTTCACGCTCATCATGCGCCGCTTCATGATGCGCCTCGCCCAGCGCGTGGCAGACGAGGTGCGCGCCAAGGCGCTCGTCACCGGCGAATGCCTCGGGCAGGTCGCCAGCCAGACAATGGAGGCCCTGCGCGTGAGCGAGGATGTGGTGGAGCTGCCCGTCCTGCGTCCGCTCATCGGCATGGACAAGGAGGAGATCATCCGCATCTCCCGCAAGATCGGCACGTTCGACACGTCCATTCTCCCCTATGAGGACTGCTGTACCGTCTTTACCCCACGCCATCCCAAGACCAAGCCCCGTGTGGAGGAGGTGCGCGAGCTGGAGGCCGTGCTGGACATCGACGCGCTGTGCGACCGCGCGATGGCGGGCCGTGAGCGCGTGCGGATCAAGCTGTAAGGAGGCTGCCCATGTCCCATACCGCTGAACTCATTGCCGTCGGCACCGAAATTCTCCTCGGCAACATCGCCAACACGGACGCGCAGATGCTCTCGGAGGAGCTCGCCGCGCTCGGCGTCAACGTGCTCTATCACACCGTCGTCGGCGACAATCCCACACGTCTCGCCGAGGCATTGGAGCTTGCGCGCCGCCGCGTGGACATCCTCATTACCACGGGTGGCCTCGGCCCGACCTACGATGATCTCACCAAGCAAACCATCTGCACCGTGTTCGGGCGCAAAAACGTCTTTCATCCCGAGATCGCCGACGCTCTGCGCACACACTTCGCCTCCATCGGCCGCGAGTTGACAGAGAACAATCTCCGGCAGGCCTACCTGCCGGAGGGCTGCACCATTTTCCACAACCACAACGGCACCGCCCCGGGCTGCGGCTTCTGCGAGGGCGGCGTACACGTCCTCATGCTCCCCGGTCCGCCGCACGAGTGCCGCAAAATGTTCCGGACCGGCGCGATCCCCTATCTACGCACGCTCTCCGACGAGATCATTGTCTCCCATTCCCTGCGCATCTACGGGCAGGGCGAGAGCCAGATTGAGGCGATGCTGCACGACAGGATCGCCTCGATGGTCAACCCCAGCGTTGCGCCCTACGCCAAGCCCGACGAGTGTATGCTGCGCGTGACCGCCAAGGCGAAGAGCGAGGCGGAGGCCGAGGAGATGCTGCGCGGCGCGATCGAAGAGGTCATGCCCGTCATCGGCGAGTGGGTCTACGGCATTGACGTCGGCAGCCTGGAGGAGGTCGTCTCCGCCCTGCTGCGCGAGAAGGGGCGGACGCTCGCCGCCGCGGAGAGCTGCACCGGCGGTCTCATCGCCAAGCGCATGACCGATCTCCCCGGCGCGTCACAGGTCTTCATGGGCGGCGTCGTGAGCTATACGAACTTTGTCAAAGCGAACGTGCTCGGCGTGCCGCAGGCTCTGCTCGACGAGCACGGCGCGGTCAGCGAGCCGGTCGCCCGCGCGATGGCCGAGGGCGTCCGCGCCGTCACCGGCGCGGACTACGGCATCTCCGTCACCGGTGTCGCGGGTCCCGACAGCGACGAGCGCGGCAACGCGGTCGGCACCGTCTACATCGGTCTTGCCGGCCCGGACGGGACGCTGTGCCGCCTCCGCCATTTCGGCAAACGCTCGCGCGAGCGCATCCGCGGTCAGAGCGCCAATACGGCCTTCGACCTTCTGCGCCGCGAGCTTCAGAAATAAGCAAAAACGGCCGCGCGGCCGCGTGTGACGGCGCAAAATGAACAAATTGCAAATTTTACTTTCCGCATTGCAAAGCCGATCATTTTGTGCTATGCTTGACGCAAGGATACCGTACCGTCGCGGTACGGATGTTATGCAAAGGAGTGATTTCTTATGGTCAGACTTATCATGGGTGAAAAGGGCACCGGCAAGACCAAAAAGCTCATCGAGCTTATCAACGCCTCTGCTGCCGAGGAAAACGGCAATGTGGTGTGCATCGAGGCCAAGTCCACGATGACCTTCGACATCCATTATCACGTTCGTCTCATTTCTGCCGACGAATATCAGATCACCACTTACGAGGGCCTGCGTGGCTTCGTCAGCGGTCTGTATGCCGGCAATTACGATATTTCCCACATCTTCATCGACAACCTCTTCAAGATCGTCGGCGGCGACTGCAATCAGGCGGCGGACGACTTCCTGGATTGGCTCAACCGCTTCAGCAACAATCACGGCGTCAAGTTCACCGTTTCAGTCTCCGGCGACCCCGGTCTTGCGACCGACGGGATGCAGAAGTACCTGTAACGCAAAACCGCAAAAGGAGACGGCAGGAAGCCGTCTCCTTTCTTTTTTATTTCAGCACATAGACATTGCCGATGCCCAGCAGGCGGCACAGCTCCGTCTTTTCGGCGATGTCCGTCTCGCTCTCGTACCATACGACCGTGACCGAGCCGTCCTTCTCCGTGCGGTAGCCGCACGAGCTTTCGTGCTGCGCCGAGCGGTGCGTGCGCAGCGTGCCCTCGGACAGCAGCTCGATCAGCTCACCCTCGGTCAGCTCGCGTGTGTCCGTTACCGCTCCCGCACGGGTCACCTGCAGCAGCGGCACGGCGCGCAGCGCCACGCTGCCGCCCTCGCCCGCTCTGACCGCCGCCGCGTAGACCTTCTCCATCGGCGCGCGCGGGCTGACCGGCACGCTGCCGGACTCCTCCGTGATGCTCCCGGCGGTCACGCAGCCGGACGGCGCGCTTCCGTCCGCCGCTTCCGTGACCTTGATCGCGGCGTGCAGCCGGTCATAGGTGCGCAGCAGCACGGCAGCCGCCTGCTCGCGCGTCGCTTCCTTTTTCGGCTCGAAGTTGTATGCGCTCACGCCCTTGATGATGCCCATGCGGTAGGCAAGCGCGACATAGCCCTGCGCCACGGAGACGTCCGAAAACGGGCAGTTGTCCGCCGCCGCACCCGACAGCATGGCGAGCCCCAGCGCGCGCACGGTCATCTTCGCCATCTCCTCGCGAGTGATCGCATCATTCGGACGGCATTGACGGCTCTCGCCCGTCAATGCGCCGTGGGCATAGGCCGTCTCAATGGCGTTGTAATACCACTTCGCCGTATCCTGATTGTCCGTAAAGCTGCCCTTCTCCGGCGTGACGAGCTCCCAGCCCATCAGACGGCAGAGCGCCGTGGCGTAAGCCGCGCGGGTCATCGTCCGTCCGAGGCCGAACCTGCCTCCGCCGACTCCCTGCAGCAGCCCGGTCTGTGCGCAGCGCCGGATGCTCTGCGCCGCCCAATGGCTTTCCGGCACGTCGGAAAAGCCCGCCGTTCCCGCTGCGCCGACGCTCAGCGTCAGCAGCAGCGCCAGCACAAGTGCCGTCAGGCACCTCCAAAGACGCATCATATCTTGTTCCGTCCTTTCCGGTGTTCGTCCGCCCGCCGCCGGTCCGCGCCGTATCCGCGCGGCGCGGGCGCCGAATGTCCGCAATGTGCTGTCATTATATGGGAATCGGGCGCAAAAAGCAATCTCTGTTTTGCTCTTTGCACGTTCTTGACAGCCTTGCTCCTCCGGCATATAATCATCGCGCGGGCCGGCGGCCCGCCAAAACGCACTGCTTTCAAGAGGTATCACGCATGGATAAAGAGAGAGCCCGGCGGCTTTTTCTCACCGCCTTTTTCCTTTTCGCGCTCGCCAACGGCCTGAGCGGCTCCATCATCTCCAACTACTTCAAGGATGTTTTTCAGGTCGATTCCGTTCAGCGCGGCCTGCTGGAGATCCCGCGCGAGCTGCCCGGTGTTGTGGGCGTGTTCGTCATCGCCGCGCTCCCTTCGCTCGGCAACGTCTCGCTCTCCGTTCTCGGCTTCGCGCTGTACTGCGTCGGCCTGCTCGTGCTCGGCCTTTTCTCCCCGGGCTACTTTGTCATGCAGCTCTTCGTCTTCACCTATTCGCTCGGCGACCACATGGTCATGCCCATCCGCGACGCCATCGCCATGGACCTCGCCGACGAGGGCAGGACGGGTACATTTCTCGGACGCTACCGCGGCATGATGACGCTCGGCTCCATGCTGGCCTCGGCGCTTGTGTTCGTGGGCTTCCGCGTCGGCTTTTTCTATTTCCGCACCGGCGTCATCCCCTCGTTCTGCGCTGCGCTGGTATTTCTCATAGTTGCGCTCGCCCTTCTCTGCCGCCTGCGGAAAACGCTGCCCGCGCTGGATGTGCGCAAGCGCAGCGGCGAGCGCAGGAGACTTCCCGTCCGCCGAAGGTACCTGCCCTATTACATCGTCACCGCCGTCTACGGCTTCCAGAAGCGGATGCGCCTTGTCTTTGCCCCGTGGGTCATCATCGAGCTTCTCTCGATGGGCGCGGACGCGGTGGCGCTGCTCGGCATCGCCGCCTATTTCTGCGGCGGCTGGGTCGCCCCGCTCATCGGAAAGTTTTTAGACCGGTACGGTGTGCAGAAGGGGCTCGTGCTGGAGTCCGCCGGCGTTGCCGGGGTGTTTCTCTTCGCCGCGTGGGCCGCTTCCGGCATCGTGAACGGCTCGCTGCGCGGCTGGGGCGGCATGGCCGCCGCGTTTGCCTCCTACATCCTCATTTTCCTCACCGACCATTTCAATTCCGTCCACGTCATGCTCATGCGCGAGCTGAGCGAGTCGCCCGCGGACGTGATGGAAAACCTTTCCTTCGGCCTGAGCGTGGACCATGTCCTCGCCGTCACCGTCTCGGGCCTGCTCGGCGCGGTGTGGAAGTATGTCGGACCCCAGTATGTGTTCCTGCTTGGCGCCGCCGTCTGTCTGGTCCATCTCGGCGTCGCGCTGTGGCTGAAAGCACAGAACCACGCTGCCGTCTGAGCTTTCTTGATACGTCAAAAGCGTCCCGCCGTCGGCGGGACGCTTTTGTTCTCTTTTCTTACGGCAGCGGGATCTCCTTGATGTCAAAGAGCGTCTTGAGCTCCACCGACGTGCGGGAGTCGCCGTAGGTCTTGATCTCGGCGAGCAGCGCGTCCAGCTCCTTCGTGTCGCGCACGGCGAACTGGAGCAGCGCGTTGAACACACCGATCACATGGTGGTGGCTGATGACCGCAGGGCTCTGCTCGCAGAAGACACAGAACGCAGCGTACTTCTCCGGCTCGAGCGACACGGAGATAAAACCCGTGATGTTGCAGTCCAGCCGCGTGCGGTCGATGTCGATGCGGTAGCTGCGGATCACGCCGCATTCCTCCATGCGGCGGATGCGCTCGGAGACGGCGGGCGGCGTCAGCCCCACCTGGTCGCCGATGTGGCGCAGGGTGCAGCGGCTGTCCGCCTGTAGGATATTGAGGATCTGATAATCGGTTCGATCCATAGCTTTCTCTCTTTCTCCCTCTTTGCCCTTACATCACGCGGCCGCGCTTGATGACCTTCTTGGCAAGGTTGCTGCCGAAGCGGTAGCAGATGTAGTCCAGATCCGGCGCGTCCCAGATGACGAGGTCGCCGAGCTTGCCCGCCTCGACCGTACCGACCTTGTCAGCCATGTCGATGGCTGCCGCGCCGTTGAGCGTTACGGCGGTCAGTACCTCCTCGGGCGTGAGCCGATACTTCAGACAGCCGAGGTTGATGACGAACTGCATATTCAGGCACGGGCAGGAGCCGGGGTTGAAGTCCGTCGCCATCGCGACGGGCACACCCGCGTTCACCATGTCGCGCGCGGGCGCGAACACCGCGCCGAGGTTGAAGCTCGTCGCGGGCAGCAGGCAGGCGATCACGCCGCCCTTTGCCATCGCCTCGATGCCCGCGGGCGGGCAGACGATCAGATGCTCCGCGGAGATCGCTCCCAGCTCGCCGGCGAGCTGGCTGCCGCCGATGGCCTCGATCTCGTCGGCGTGGATCTTGGGACGCAGACCGTACTTGAGGCCCGCCTCGAGCACCTGACGGGACTCCTCCACCGTAAAGGTGTCGGCCTCGCAGAACACGTCGCAGAACTTCGCGATGCCCTGCTCCTTAACGAGCGGCATCATCTCCTCGCACACAAGGCGAATGTACTCGGCGCGGTTGGCTTTGTACTCGGCGGGCACAAGGTGCGCGCCCATGAAGGTCGCGACCATGTCCATCGGGTGCTGCTCGTCGAGGTCGCGGATCACACGCAGCGCCTTGAGCTCATGCTCGGTGGCAAGACCGTAGCCGCTCTTGGCCTCGCAGGTGGTCGTGCCGAAGGCCATCATCTCGTCGAGCGCCTTCGCCGCCTTGGCGGTCAGCTCCTCCTCGGTGGCTCCGCGCGTGGCGTTGGTGGTGGACTGGATGCCGCCGCCGGCGTTCTGAATTTCGAGGTAGGTCTTGCCGTGCAGCTTCATGCCCAGCTCGTTCTGCCGCCAGCCGCCGAAAATGAGGTGCGTATGGGCGTCCACGAGACCCGGCGTGACGAGCTTTCCCTCGGCGTCGACGATCTCCGCCCCCGCGGCTGCGGGAGCCTCGCCGGTGCCGACGGAGGCGATCACGCCGTCCTCAATGAGCACCCATGCGTCCTTGAGGAATTTGATCTTCCCCTGCTCGCTGCCGCGATGGGCGCTTTTGCCCTCGGGCGTGGCGAGCAGGCCGATGTTTTTCACCAGTAACTTTTTCATAAAAGCGGTTCCTTTCTTACGGTAAAGGGACTTGTTTCTTTGATAATAGCACAAAAAGGGGCATATTGCTATGCCCCTTTTTTGAAATATTTTAGTGCTTCATGCCCTTGACCGCGTCGGCGACGATGGCGTCGTCCGCGAGGTACGGCATGGTGATGTGATCCTGGCCCTCGTACATCTTGTTGTACTCGGCCACGGTGGTCATGGCGTTCTCATTGCGCGCCCAGCTGCGGCGGGCCACGCCGACCATGGTATCCCAGGGCATGGACATGCGCAGGATGGTATCGACGCGCTCGGAGCCGTCGAGCACCATGCCGAAGCCGCCGTTGATGGCACGGCCGATGCCGGTGCCGCCGCCGTTGTGCAGCGCGATGTAGCTCATGCCGCGCGCGGCGTTGCCGGCGTAGCACTGCGTCGCCATCTCGGCCATGATGTTGGAGCCGTCCTTGATGTTGCTGGTCTCACGGAAGGGCGCGTCGGTTCCGCCGGTATCGTGATGGTCACGGCCAAGGATAACGGGGCCGATCTCGCCGTTGCGGACCATTTCGTTGAACTTGAGCGCGAGGTTCATGCGGCCCATGGCGTCCTGATAGAGGATGCGGCACTGGGTGCCGACGACCAGCTTGTTCTTCTCCGCGTCGCGGACCCAGACGTAGTTGTCGTAGTCCTGATAGCGGCGGTTGTGCGCCTTGATGTACTCGGCAGCCGCCATGTCGGTCTTGTGCAGGTCCTCGGGGTTGCGGCTCAGGCAGCACCAACGGAACGGGCCGTAGCCGAAGTCGAACAGGCAGGGGCCGAGAATGTCTTCGACGTAGGACGGGAAGATGAAGCCGTCGAGGTCGTTCTCGCCGTTCTTGCAGATGCTCTTCACGCCGGTATCGTACACGGCCTTGAGGAAGCTGTTGCCGTAGTCGAAGAAGTAGGTGCCGCGCTCGTGGAACTTGCAGATCATCTCATAGTGATGCTGCAGCGTCTTGTCAACGAGCTTGCGGAAGCCCTCGGGGTCCTTGTCCAGCATCTCGGTGCGCTGGGCGAAGGTGAGGCCCTGCGGGCAGTAGCCGCCGTCGTAGGGGACGTGGCAGGAGGTCTGGTCGCTCATGAGGTCAACGTGAACGTTGTGCTCATAGAGGTACTCGAGCAGATCGACGATGTTGCCGCAATAGGCAACGGCGCAGGGCTTGCCCGCCTTCTGATGCTCGAGGGCGATCTTGGTCGCCTCCTCGAGGGAGTCGGTGCGGTGGCTGACCCAGCCCTGGGTGTAGCGGGTGTCGATACGGGAATCGTCGACCTCGGCGATGATGGACGCGGCGCCGGCGATCTCGGCAGCCTTGCCCTGCGCGCCGCTCATGCCGCCTAAGCCCGCGGAGATGAACAGACGGCCGGCGAGGTCCTTATCGTTGGGGATGCCGAGCTTGAGACGGCCGGCGTTGAGCAGCGTGTTGAACGTGCCGTGGACGATGCCCTGGGGGCCGATGTACATCCAGCCGCCCGCGGTCATCTGGCCGTAGTTGGCGACGCCGAGCGCGGCGGCGCGGTTGAAGTTCTCCTGATCGTCGAAGGTGCCGACCATCAGGCCGTTGGAGATGATGACGCGGGGCGCCATCTTGTGGGAGTGGAACAGGCCCAGAGGATGGCCGGACATGACGACCAGCGTCTGCTCGTCGGTCAGCTCCTCAAGGTACTTCTTGATGAGGCGGTACTGCATCCAGTTCTGGCAGACCTGACCGGTCTCACCGTAGGTGACCAGCTCATAGGGATAGAGCGCGACATCGAAGTCGAGGTTGTTGTCGATCATGACCTGAATGGCGCGGCCCTCGATGCACTTGCCCTTGTACTCGTCGATGGGCTTGCCGTAGAGCTTGCCCTCGGGACGGAAGCGATAGCCATAGATGCGGCCATGCTCCTCGAGCTCGGCGGCGAACTCCTTGGCCATCTGCTCGTGATGGTCGGGGTGGATGTAGCGCAGAGCGTTCTTGATGGCGAGCGCCTTATCGGCCTCGGTCAGGTGGGATTCGCGGCGGGGTGCGCGGCGATAGCAGGATTCCATTTTCGGGTACTCGGGAAGATCGTAGTCCAGCTTGATCGTCATGGCTTCGTCAGCGAGATTGATCATGGGGTGTTCCTCACTTTCTAAAATTTTTCGATTTCTCTCAATTTTCGGTTTTATCTCAAAAGAATCTTGTGCAATTTGCTTTACATCTTGCATTATAGCAAGAACCTGCTATAATGAAAAGAACTTCTATTGTATTGTTATCATACTTTTTTAGTATAGCTCATCAGGAGGCGCCTTCTCATGACCATTCGTCAGCTTGAATACTTCTGCGCGGTCGCGGAGGGGCGCAGCATTTCCGCCGCCGCCCGCGCCCTGCACGTCGCCCAGCCGCCCATCTCGCGCCAGATCGCCCAGCTTGAAGCCGAGCTCGGTGTACAGCTTTTCGCCCGCGAGAGCCGCGGCATGAAGCTCACCGAGGCCGGACAGGCGCTCTACCGCCAGAGCCGCTCGCTTTTTCTCAATCTCCGGCGCGTGGAGGAAAACGTCCGCAGCATCGGCGCCGGCGAGGGCGGGCGCATCAACGTCGGCGTCATTTACTCCGCCATGCCCTATGCCCTGCATTATTTGGAGGCGTACCACGCCCGCTATCCCAAGGTCGAGTTCTACATCCGTCTCGGCTCCCCGCAGGACCTTTTGAACGACTTGGACCGCGGCGAGCTGCACGTCCTCTTTCTCCGCCGCTCCACGCAGGAGTCCGGCAGCCTGCACGAGCGCATCCTCGGCGAGGACGCGCTGGAGCTCATCATGACCGCCGCGACCGACCCCGCGCCGGAGCTGGACGCCGTGCCCATCGAGCGGCTGCGCGGCGTGCCGATGTGCCTGCTGCGCTCGGACGACCTCTGGGGCTACAACGATTATCTGATGAAGGAATGCCGCCGCAGCGGCTTTGAGCCGAACGTGCCCTGCCAGTGCTACGATACGCCCATGGCGATGCAGCTCGTGCGCTCGGGCTTCGGCATCAGCTTCCTGCCGCATTCCATCGTCGAGACGCACCCGAACTCCGGCATCTACGCCAAGCCTCTGCGCGGCATCCCCGCCAAGTCTTACCCCGTCCTCGTCTGGAGCGACGATGTGCAGGGCGCGCCCTGCGTGCAGCGCTTCATCGCGGAATCCTGACCGGCGCGGCTTTACTTAAAAAAATTAAGTGCCCCGAAACAAAAGAGAAAGAAAACCTGTTTACGCCCGCCCGGGCACACGGTATAATGACAGCGTAAGCATCAAAATACAGGTTGGAAATTGTCTGACCTGACAAAAACGGAGGAAACTTATCATGGCACGACTGATCGAATGCATCCCCAATTTCAGCTGCTCCAAGGAAAAGGACGAGGCCACCTATAACGAGCTCGTCAAGACCGCGCAGAGCGTCCCCGGCTGCACCCTGTTCGACGCCCAGACCGACGGCAACCACAACCGCTGCGTTTTCACCCTCATCGGCTCCCCCGAGGCCATCGAGGAGGTCGCCTTCCAGCTGACGAAGGTCGCCACCGAGCGCATCGACATGAACCACCACAAGGGCGAGCACAAGCGCATGGGCGCCACCGACGTGATCCCCCTGGTCCCCCAGTCCAAGGACGTGACCGTTGAGGAGTGCGTGGAGATGTCCAAGCGTCTGGGCCAGCGCATCTGGGACGAGCTGAAGGTCCCCTCCTTCCTGTATGAGGATTCCGCTACCCGTCCCGAGCGCCGCAACCTGGCTACCTGCCGCAAGGGCGAGTTCGAGGGTATGCCCGAGAAGCTGCTGCAGCCTGAGTGGGCTCCCGACTTTGGCGAGCGCAAGATCCACCCCACTGCCGGTATCGTGGCCATCGGCGCCCGTATGCCCCTGGTCGCCTTCAACGTGAACCTGGCCACCTCCGACGTGGAGATCGCCAAGAAGATCGCCAAGGTCATCCGTGGTTCCTCCGGCGGCTTCCGCAGCTGCAAGGCCATGGGCTTCATGATGGAGGACCGCGGCATCGCCCAGGTCTCCATGAACATGGTCAACTATGAGGACACCCCCCTGTACGTCACCTATGAGATGGTCAAGGCTCTGGCTGAGCGCTACGGCACCTATGTCGTGGACTGCGAGATCGTTGGCCTGACCCCCGCCAAGGCTCTGGTCGACTGCGCCGAGTTCTATCTGAAGGCCCGCGACTTCGACTGCCACAAGCAGGTCATGGAGTATCACCTGCTGGACATGCAGGGCTGAGCCTGAACGGGATAAATAAAGGAGAATATGAACATGAAGAAGTTAGCCGAACTGACCACCACCGAGTTTGTTGACCTGCTGGCCTCTGACGCTCCCGCCCCCGGCGGCGGCTCTGCCGCTGCCCTGGAGGGTGCTCTGGGCGCCGCTCTGTCCGCCATGGTGTGCGGTCTGACCACCGTTGGCAAGAGCAAGGAGAAGTACGCCGACTATCAGGAGTTCGTCATCGAGAGCCAGAAGAAGCTGACCGAGCTGAAGGTCGCCTTCGTGGACGTGATGGACCGGGACACCGAGGCGTTCAACGTCGTCAGCGCCGCTTTCGGTATGCCCAAGGCCACCGACGAGGAGAAGGCCGCCCGCTCCGCCGCCATCCAGAAGGGCCTGGAGGGCTGCACCGCCACTCCCTTTGAGATGATGGAGCTGTGCTGCAAGGCTCTGGAGATGACCCACGAGCTGCTGGGCAAGACCAACGACAGCGCCGCCAGCGACCTGGGCGTGGCCGCCCTGTCCCTGCGCGCCGGTATCCAGGGCGCCTGGCTGAACGTGCTCATCAACATCGGCAGCCTGAAGAACAAGGACCTGGCCGCCGACTATAAGAAGAAGGGCGAGGAGATGCTGGCCAAGGCTCTGCCTCTGGCTGACAAGATCTACGAGAACGTCCTGGCTCAGATGTAATTTTTTCCACAACGGGTCAGCCGGGCTTTGCCCGGCTGACCTTGTTGCGCCTAAAAACCAAAGACTGATTGACATAGACCGATTGACAGAGTAGACTTAAGCGCGTCAAGTGCCGCCGGATGGGAGGTCGCCGGCGGACGAAGGGAGCGTCCCGCGTCGCTAAAGCCGCATCCGCTGCCATGGAGGACACAGCTCCTTTCATGGCAACACGCCGTGAAAGGAGCATTCTGCTTTTTATGAGTTCCAAAGAAAAAACCATGTTTCTGTGCCGTCTGGCCCTGCTGACTGCGGCCTATTTCGTGCTGAGCATCACCCTGACCGTAAAGACCCCCTATCTGGAGATCACCTTCAAGTCCCTGCCCGTGGTGGTGGGTGCCCTGATGTTCGGCCCGGTGGGCGGCGGTCTGGTGGCCCTGTTCGGCGAGCTGCTTGCCCAGATGATGGGCCCCTATGGCCTGATGCCCACCACCGTGCTGTGGCTGCTGCCTCCCCTGACCCGGGGCCTGCTGCTGGGCGCAGTGGCCGCCGCCCTCTCCAAGCGGGGCAGCCATCTGGAGAAGCGGCCTTTGATGTGCTATGGGGTCTGTCTGGGGGCGTCCATCGTCACCAGCTGCGTGACCACCGTATGCCTGTGGCTGGACAGCCTGATCTATCACTACTATAACTTCGCCCTGATCTTTGGCAGTGCCCTGGTCCGTTTCGGCAAAGAGATCGTGGTCACTGCGGTGGTCACCTCCCTGGCCATCCCCATGGTGCGGCTGCTGCGGCGCATGGGTCGGGTAAGTCAGCCCGCCTGATGCCGGCCGGGGCGCAGAAGGAAAGGAAGTATCTTTATGGAATGGAAGCTGTTGCCCCAAGCCGATCAGGTGACCACCACCTGGTCCGGCGGAACCACCACCCAGTTGGCCATCGCTCCCGAGGGCGCAGTGTATGCCGACCGGGATTTCCTGTGGCGGCTGAGCTCCGCCAAAGTGGAGCTGGAGCACTCTGACTTCACTCCCCTGCCCGACTATAACCGCCTGATCTCTGTGCTCCACGGCGAGCTGGATATGAAGATCGGCGACGGGGCGCGCTTCGGCCTGGAGCCCTTCACCCTGCGCTCCTTCGACGGCGGCGTGCCCGTGGAGTCCTGGGGCAAGTGCACCGACTATAACCTGATGGTCCGCAAGGACAAGTGCCAGGGCATCGCCCAGTCCATCGCCCTGACAGGCGGGGCCACCTGCCGCTGGACCGCCCCCCTGGCCGCCCCCCAGGAGGGGACCCAGTGTACCCTGGCCCTCTACTGCGTCCAGGGCGGCGTGAGCCTGCCCCAGGCCGGCGTCCAGGCCCAGGAGGGCCAGCTGCTGCTGTGCCGCCAGGCCGACGAGGGCGCCGTGGAGCTGAAAGCCCACGGGGACGCCGTGGTCATGGCTGCAGCGATCTATACGCGGTAAAGTTTTGATTTTCGCCTTCCCCCCAGAGTGGGGAAGGCGAATGAACTGACAGAGAACACACTAGGAGGAACGCACATGGCCATATTGATGCCCGGGGGCCCGGTGGGCAAGGCGTTAAGTGAAAAGACCGCCCAGAATGCGGCCCGGCTGAGAGAGCTGGGCGTGACGGCCACCCTGGAGGTCATCCGGGTGGGCCAGCGGCCGGAGGATATGGCCTATGAGCGGGCGGCCATGAAGCGGGCCCAGGCCGTGGGCGTTCAGGTGCGCCAGACCCTGCTGCCCGCCGACGCCCGGCCCGAGGAGCTGGTGGCGGCCTTAGAGCGGGTGAACCGGGACGACTCCGTCCACGGCTGCCTGCTGTTCCGGCCCCTGCCCGAGCAGCTCTCCGCCCCCGGCCTCACCGAGACCCTGTGCCCGGAGAAGGACGTGGACGGCATGACCGCCGCGGGCCTGGGCGGGCTGATGACGGTGGAACGGGGCGGCTTTGCCCCCTGCACCGCCGCCGCCTGCATGGAGATGCTCCGCCACTACCGCATCCCCCTGCGGGGGAAGAACGTCACCGTGGTGGGCACCGGGCGCACCGTGGGTATGCCCCTGGTGCTGCTGCTCATCCAGGAGGACGCCACCGTGTCCGCCTGCCACCTTCAGACCCCGCCGGAGCGGCGGATGGAGCTGTGCCGCACGGCGGACATCATCATCTCCGCCGCCGGGGCCGCCGGGGTCATTGACCGGGCGCACCTGGGCCGGGGACAGACCATTGTGGACATCGGCCTGAGCCCCGGGCCGGACGGGGAGCTGCTGGGGGACGTGGACTTTGACGCCGCCGAGCCCCTGGCCGCCGCTCTCACCCCCAAGAAGGGCGGCGTGGGCGCCGTGACCACGGCGGTGCTCATGGCGCACACCGTGGAGGCGGCCATGCGCAAGTGCGGGCTGGAAGAATAATTCGAACACTTTGAGAGGAGGTGCGGTGGATGACGGGACAGGAAGCGGTGGAACGGATCCACCAGGAGGCTTGGATCGGACGGGAGCCGGGACTGAGCCGGATCACAAAGCTGCTGAGTATGGTGGGCGACCCCCATAAGGCGCTGAAATTTGTCCACATCACCGGGACCAACGGAAAGGGCTCCACGGCGGCCATGACCGCCTCGATCCTGGCGGCTGCCGGGCTGCGGGTGGGGCTTTATACTTCGCCCCACCTGTGGCGCTTTCACGAGCGCTTTCAGGTGAGCGGCCAGCCCATCCCCGACGAGGCCCTGGGCCGCATCGGCGAGCGGGTCATCCTGGCCGGGCGGCAGATGGACGACCCCGCCACCGAGTTTGAGCTGATGACCGCCCTGGGGATGCTCTATTTCCAGGAGGCCAAGTGCGACCTGGTGGTGCTGGAGGTGGGCCTGGGCGGACGGCTGGACTCCACCAACGTCATCCCCGCGCCGGAGGTGGCGGTGATCACCAACATCGGCCTGGAGCATGTGGAGCAGTTGGGTGACACCCACGCCAAGATCGCCGGAGAGAAGGCGGGCATCATCAAGCCCGGCTGCGACACCGTGCTGTATCACCAGCGCCGGGACGTGGAAGAGGTCGTCACCGATGCCTGCCGCCACGCGGGCAGCCCCATGACCGTCACCGACCCGGACAGCCTGAAGGTCCTGTCCACCGGGCGGGACGGCCAGGACTTCCTCTATCGGGGGGAGGGCCCCTATCACATCAACCTGCTGGGCCACTATCAGCTCAGCAACGCCCTCACCGCCCTGGACATCGCCGCCGTGCTCCGCCGCCGGGGCTGGCCCATTTGCCAGGAAGCGGTGCTGGAGGGCATGAAAAAGGCCGTGTGGCCCGCCCGCATGGAGCTGGCCCGCCGGGACCCGGACGTGATCCTGGACGGCGGCCACAACCCCCAGTGCATGGGGGCCATCCGCCAGGCCCTGGAGGAGCTGTACCCCGGCAAGAAGATCTATTTCCTGGTGGGCGTGCTGGAGGATAAGGACTATCACTCCATGGTGGGGCAGCTGCTGCCCCTGGCCAAGGCGTTCATCACCATCACCCCGGACAGCCAACGGGCCCTCCAGGCCCAGGCGCTGGCCGACTACCTCCGCGGCGAGGGGGCCGAGGCCCACTCCTGCGAGACGGTGCAGCAGGGCATGGAGAAGGCCCTGTCCATGGCCGGACCGGAGGACGTGGTGTGCGTGTGCGGCTCCCTGTACATGATCGGCGAGGCCCGCCACGTGCTGGGCCTGTGCTGACGGACTGAAAACAAGAAGAGAAGAGAGACAAAGGACCCGCCGGAAACGGCGGGTCCTTTGTCATAAAATGTTTACACAAAATGCAATTGCAATCTCGCTCCGGCGTGATATGATAAAGGGGACATGGTCCCGGGGCGCCGGGGCGAAGGAGGCACGACTTATGTTTCAGTCTATCGGATTTTTAGGCACCGGCCAGATGGGCGGGGCCCTGGCCCAGGCGGCGGTGAAGGGGGCCGGGGGAGCGGCGGTGCTGCTTGCTAACCGCACCCAGGCCAAGGCCCACGCCCTGG
>ENA-UEYI01000337-UEYI01000337.1-human-gut-metagenome-genome-assembly--contig:-NODE-337-length-48213-cov-29.211110_pt1 | contig 48213 bp, 46 predicted proteins | sample MGYA00242900_ERZ507916 | MGnify/ENA primary metagenome ERZ507916 (study PRJEB26167, sample SAMN06115521) | human gut metagenome | host: Homo sapiens | place: China:Chongqing | collected 2015-09-02...
TTGTTTTGAACATTAATTATCATTAATTGAACATTAATTATTCCATTAATTTTTTCGTTAATGTTCATTCTCGTTAGGCCGATAAATTGCTGTTTATAGAGCGATTTTGCGCTCCCTCAGTGTTTTTATTTTTCTCCCATTGTGTTTTGAAATCGCTCCCACAGTGTTTTGAAATCGCTCCCACAGTGTTTTTTTACCAAAAAGGCGAACCGAAAGCAAGAGTAGCTTTCGGTTCGCCATTTACGTTTTATAAAGTGTGAGAGATCAACGTATTAGAGGCCCAACTTCTTAGCAATAGCTGCGGGGATAGCCTTCTTGTTGATCAAGATGTTCATCGTCTTGTAAGCTACATAAGCCTTAGAAGCGTAGAACATACCGTGGTACTTGCCGTAGTCACCCCAAGAGTTCTTTACCATGAAGTATTCGCGGCCGTGGTTGTCCTTGGCAAGACCGTAGATGACCATACCATGGTCGTCAGTAGTCTCCCAGTTGTCGTAACCCTGCTGACGAAGCTCTTGTGTGATAGTAAGTTCGTCGTTAGAGGGCACTTGAGCACCGGTGTTGATCGTACCGCCCCAACGAGCTGCGTCAGAACCAGTGAGGTCACGCACCTTGAGATTTTTAGGTACATAAGCATAGTCCTTACCATTGCGACGACCGAAGTACTCTTCCGTTACGTCAGCACCCCAAGCGAAGCTGTAACCATTCTTAACGGCATTGTCCATTACCTCCATAAACTCGTCAAGAGGCAAGTTGTAGCTCTCTGCCCAACGCCAGTTGTCTTGGATCTCGAGAATGAACTTAGAGTAGAAGGGGTGGTGCGTATAAGAGGTGAGTGATACGTAATCGTCCATGTTGAGGCCGAGGTAGTCAGTCACGTATGTCTTCGGCGTGTAAGTCTTGCCATCGGCAGCCTTTACCTCAGTCGGGAGTTTACCGAAGTAGTTGTCGTAGATGTTAGCGAGGTCCTTCTTCCAAGTGAGCGAGATTTTGCTTTGCTTACCCTTAGCGATAGCACCTACGTAAGCAGAGGTTACAGCGTCGAGTTGGTTGAAGTTGAAGAGGCTGTCACCATAGAGTGTGCCTGGAGCGGGCATGGCGTCTTGGGGTACCATACCGTAGTTTTTCATGCAGTAAACGGCATCGTAGAATGAGCCACCTTGTGAGAAGCTAACGTCGCCATGAGTACGAACGGCCTTGTCGGCACGATCCATGTAAGTGTTGTAAACGAGGAAAGACTCGCAGAGGTCGTGTGTGCCCTTGCCCATGCGAAGGAGTTCGGCCTCAAAGTAACCGAGTGAAGAGTAAGCCCAGCACGTACCGCTTTGGTTTTGGTCCTTGATAGAAGTGATGGGGTTAGCCTTGATAGTAGTGAAGGCAATAGTGTCTTTTTTAGCCGCATGCGCTTTCTTGCTACGCGCTGCAAGGCTTCCTGGCAGCATGAACAATGCAGCTGCTGCGATGAGGAGGATTTTATTCATATATAAAAGTTATAAAATATTTTTTTTGACAGAGGTTGACGAGTAAGTTTGTCTGTTTCTTTTGTTGACAAGTTAACGAGTTAACAGAAGTCAACGGGTAAGTTTGTTTTATATACAAGGTAACTTACCCGTTAACTCGTCTACTCGTTAACTCGTCTACTCGTTGATAAATCGTTCAACGTCTTCCGTGCGATACGGAATGCGATCTTTGCCTAAGAAGCGGCAACCGTCGGGGGTGATGAGTACGTCGTCTTCGATGCGAATGCCCCCAAAGTCGCGGTATTCGTTGATGCGGTCGAAGTTGAGGAACTCAGCGTTCGTACCCTTTGATTGCCAGTCGTCGATGAGGTCGGGAATGAAGTAGATGCCCGGTTCGTCGGTTACGACATGCCCTGCTTCAAGGCGGCGACCAAAGCGCAAGGCATTGGTACCAAACTGAGTAGAGGGACGCGTCTCTTCGTCGAAGCCCACGTAAGTCTGTCCAAGGCCCTCCATATCGTGTACATCCATACCCATCATGTGGCCCAAGCCGTGAGGCAAGAAGAGAGCGTGTGCACCAGCGCGAACAGCCTCTTCGGTGTCGCCCTTCATCAAACCGAGGTCTTTCAAGCGATCGGTCATGAGCGCACAAACGGCCATGTGAACGTCCCACCAACGCACACCGGGGCGCGCATGAGTTAGGGCGAGGTCATGACAATCGGCTACAATGTCGTATATCTCCTTCTGCTTCGTTGTGAAGTGGCCGTTGATAGGCGTTGTACGCGTGTTGTCCGAACAATAGTTTTCGTTCGTTTCGGCACCAGCGTCCACCAAGAGTAATCTGCCTGCCTCTAAGGCACGAGGTGAAGGATAGCCGTGGAGGATTTCGCCATGCATCGTCACAATACTTGGGAATGACACCTGTGCGCCATAGCTTGCAGCTATGCCGTCGAGCACACCGCCAATGTATTGTTCCGTTATGCCGGGCTTTGCTAAACGCATGGCCGTCGTGTGCATCTTGTAACCTATCACGGCTGCACGTTCGAGTTCGGCAATCTCTTCCTCCGACTTGATAGAGCGCAACTTAATCACGGCCTTAATCAGGCTGAGCGAAGCCGCTTCGCGCTGCTTAGAGGGGTGAATGCCTAAGAGGTCCATGATCTGAATCATGGTGTCGTGGCGGTAGGGCGGTAAGAAGTGCACCTTGCGGTCGGCCGCAGTGGCATGCTTCACAATCTGTTCCAACTCCGCCATGGGGGCAGAGGCCTCTACCCCACACTCTTCAGCCATTTGGGCTACTGAGGTGACAGAGCCGTACCATACGATGTCGTCGATGTCGATGTCGTTGCCTATCAATATTTCGTTGCCCGAATCAGCATCTATCACGCCAACGAGGCCATCACGGTGCTGACCGAAGAAATAAAGGAAGGAACTATCTTGACGAAACTTATATACGTTTGAGGGATAGTTGTTAGGACTATCGTTGTTGCCAAAAAGCACTATCAAACCGCTGCCAACTAACTCGCGTAGCTTACGGCGGCGCTCCATGTACGTTTCTTTTGAAAATAACATAGCGAAAGTTTTTTTGTTTTTTTAGTTGACAAGTTAACGGATAGTATGTTTTTTTGAAAAGTAACTTACTCATCAACTTGTTAGCTCGTTAACTAATAACTTTTTTACTCCGTAATTATATTGGGCAAAAGTACAGAATTTTATTCAATTTGGTGTAACTTTGTCGTTGATAAAACCAAAAAGAGTCACAATATGCCATATACATTACCACAAAATACGGGTTTGGTGCTTGAAGGCGGAGGAATGCGCGGTGTGTTTACGAGTGGCGTACTCGACTATCTTCTTGACAGCGGCATCACCTTCCCTTATTGCGTAAGCGTGTCGGCAGGTGCTTGTAATGGCCTATCGTATATGAGTCGTCAGCGCGGTAGAGCCAAGAAGTCGAACATCGACCTGCTGAGCCAATATCGTTACATCGGCATGAAGTATCTATGGACGCAGCACAGCATACTCGACCGCGACTTTCTTTACGACCGCATGCCCCACGAAGTGTTGCCCTTCGACTACGATACGTGCTTTGCCAACCCCATGACGTTTGAAATGGTCACTACCAACTGCCTTACGGGCAAGGCTTGTTACCTAACGGAGCGCAAATCCCCCGAGCGTTTAATCGCCTTGGCCAAGGCTTCATCTTCACTGCCCTATGTATGTCCAATCGTATGGATAGACCGTCAGCCGATGCTCGACGGTGGCATCGTCGACTCTATACCCATAGAGCGTGCTATCGCTACGGGACATCCGTTTAACGTCGTCGTACTGACGCGCAACCGAGGCTATCGCGAGACGTCGCGCGACATCAAGATTCCGAAGTACATCTATCGACGCTTCCCGCGTCTGCGTCTGCTCTTGAGCAAGCGTCATGCAATCTATAATGCGCAGCTCGAACTCATCGAGCGCCTTGAAGATGAAGGTCGCGTAATGGTCATTCGTCCGCAGCGCCCACTTGAGGTGACGCGCCTCTGTAGCGATGTAAACAAACTGACCGCCCTCTACGAAGAAGGCTACGACTGCGCCAAACGTGCGTTCGAAAGCCTCAAATAGCCGTTCACTTTCGTGCACCTTTTCTCGCCATGGCAAAATGAAAGCAAGCTTTCTTTTGCTCATCTGGCTTAACGAAAAGGTTCGCCTTTTTATAGAAAACGCAAAAAACGAGTAAAAGCTACAGAATGTGAGAAAAAAATTTGGTAAAGCCAATAAAACGCTTTATCTTTGCACTCGCAAATAAGACATAGACAGATTTTACCATTTGCACAAGGAGAGATGGTAGAGTGGTCGATTACAGCGGTCTTGAAAACCGCCGTGCTGAGAGGCACCGGGGGTTCGAATCCCTCTCTCTCCGCCAAAATCAGCGTAACGAGTTGTAAAACAACAAGTTACGCTGATTTTTCGTTTAAGGGCGCGCCAAATCTGCGCCAGAATTTTTCAGGTAATAGAACAAACGCCTTTAATCCACCTATATGATTATATAGAAGTTATGTAGAATCGTTAGCAGAAGACGATGATGTGCAGAACTTTTGGGGATGGCTTTTCGATAAAGCAGAGTTGAATGATAAAATGCCATTGAATTTACCAAACAAGTTCAAAGACGAATACGAAAGATTTCTTGGAACCAAAATCATTGCGACAAACAATGAAAGAATGGGCAAAAAGCCTATGAGAGTTATACAAACAAGACTGACAACTATTGATATGGAAGAAAACAAAATAGAGATATATCGTTCTGCAGACGGAAAGGTCGAACTGAATGTAAAACTTGAAAAAGATACTTGTATGGCTGACTCAAAACCAAATGGCTGAGTTGTTTGGGGTAGACAGAACGTCTATTGTTCGTCATATCAGAAACATATATAAGGCAGAGGAGTTGGATGAAATCTCAACCTGTGCAAAAAATGCACAGGTTCGTTTTGAGGGTAGCAGAAAGATAGTTCGCGATATACCATTCTATAACCTTGACATGGTTATATCGGTAGGTTATCGAGTGAATAGCAAGAATAGAAGAAAAAGCAGCGAGAATTACCGAATATACCTAATACGCCCCCACCTTCAAGACCATCAGGGGACAGAAAAGGCAAATAACGTAGGGAAGCCATTGTCAACAAGTGGCAGCCATCTATTATTAACAGGAATCTATAGCAAAATTGAATGCAATGAAGGAAATATTCATCTATATCGATGATGAAGGCTATTTCACATGCAACACCGGCATTACGGTGGACATGTGGAAAACCTTTCTGCGTGACGGCAAGCTAATGACTCCCGACCGCATCGACATGTTGGTCAAGTTCTACAATGAGCCTGGCCACAAGTCCACTTGCCGCACTTTAGCAGAAAAGTACGACAATGAGACCGTATCTGCCCCTCAGAAGTACAACTCCCACAATACCCATTTAGGCCAAGCACTTTGCAAACAACTCGATATGGTTGTAAAGCGCCCCAATAACGAAGGAGACTGTTATTGGATTATCGCCATGATGGGCAAAGACCTTGGGAACAACTATTTCGAGTGGAAGTTGCGCCCTGAGTTAGTGCAAGCAATGGAAGAATTAACCGTGCCTTTCGCTGACCTTGGTTCGTTTATTAACACCACCAATAATGCATTAGGCGAGTTCGTTGATACCTTTCGTTATACTCGAAAAGAAATAGCCTCATTAAGCCGTGCATCCCGAGGAGGCATTCTTTTCAAATATGATGACAATAGGGATTGGGCTATTAACGAAGGAGGTGGCACAGAAATTCAGTACCACATCTCCCTGCGTGGAAAGCAAATCGGTTATGGATTAGGTTTCAACACCCAATATGTACCCTTTGCCAATGATAAGTCCCCGGTAGGTTATATGCAACCCTACGTAGATGCCTATTTCAAAATCAAGAACACCTATCCGACAACCCTATTGAAAGCAAACGGATTCGATTGGATTGAAAGAAGCGAAGACGATCTCCGTCATTTAGAGCACAACACCTATTATCTGTTGGCTCGTACCATCGATATAGATAATGGCCAAATCAAATGGGTGGACTTCCAGACCATGTTGTCCTACCTGAAAGGCCCCATATTCCGAATGTACAAAGACATTTTCAAGAACAAACAAAAAACCGAAGGAGGAAAGAAACAAACTATGGAAACAATAGAACCACTATATAAATTGCTACGTCACAAGAAGAATATCATTCTTCAAGGCGCACCAGGAACAGGTAAGACATACACCACCGCATCGATTGCTGTCCGTATGTGTAACAAAGACTTCAATGACTTTGCCAACCATGACAAGGTGATGGCTGAATATGAGCGTTTGCGTGAAGAAGGTCAAATCGCCTTTTGCACCTTCCATCAATCCATGGACTATGAAGACTTTGTGGAAGGACTCAAGCCCGAGGTAAAAGGTGAAGGTGTGGAATACAAAGTGGAGAACGGCATCTTCAAGTCCATCTGTGAGAAAGCCCGAACCAACGGCGATTCAGACATCATCAAGTGCATAGACAAGTACTTGCAGTCGGTCAAAGGCTATGCCAATCGTAAGAAGATACCTTCGTTGACTGGCAAATCAGCTTTGTGGGTATGGTGGAAAGAAGGCAACGACACGATAAGCACCCGAAGTGTACTCTCGAAGTCCGAAAAGGGAGATGAGTATTCACCCTCACCGCTCAACATTGAAAAGGTCAAGATGCAAGCCATTGGTGAAGGTGTGGAAAACAACTGGCAGCACTATGCCCAAGCATTCATCAACGCTGTGAAGAAAGAGTATCAGCTGGAGAAGCAAGTGTCAGACAAACCCTTCATTCTCATTATAGATGAGATAAACCGTGGCAATGTTTCCAAAATCTTCGGTGAACTTATCACCTTGCTAGAAGCTGACAAACGAACAGGTGAAGGCAATCACACCATCAGCTTAAAACTCCCTTATTCAAAGGATGACTTCACTGTGCCCTCCAATCTGTATATCATCGGTACGATGAATACCACAGACCGTTCTACAGGCTCTATCGACTATGCGGTAAGACGACGCTTCGCCTTTGTAACGCTTGAACCCAGTGCCGATGTAATAAAGGATTGGTGCGAGGCGAATGCCACCATTGCCGATGATGTAAAGGATGCATCCTTGGCGTTATTCACTGAAATCAACGGCACATCTGCCGAGGACAAGCAATCCTTCATTGCCAGCCATAAAGCCGCTGACTTTGAGTTAGAAGATTTGATGGTTGGTCATAGCTATTTCATGGCCAAGGACATGGAGACCTTGAAATTCAAGATGAAGTACGAGGTCGTTCCCTTGATAAAGGAATACCAGAAAGACGGTATTTTGAAGTCCGTCAAAGGCGATAAAGCCTATTTTGAGAAATGGATGAACGCTGAATGTAACCATCAAGCTGACCAGTAATGCGCGAACACGAAAAAATACCATACGATTCCTTTGCCCAACAAGCCTATTGGGGTGAAGGTATGCGTCTTCCAGGCCAAAGCAAAGGTCTGGACAGATGGTTCTTTCAGTGGCAGTGGCGCAATACCATGAGGGCAGAAGATGAAATCGACTCTGACGAGCCCGTCATCACCGAGTCTGACTATTACGCCTCCTACGTCATTGGAGCGCAATGGTTCGACGAAGAGAAAACCATGCCCCTTGTCGTAACCACCAAGTATGGTTGTGACCGCATCGACTTCCTGAAGATGTTCAGCGTCTGCTTCAACAGTGGCATCGAGGCTAAAGAGTTCTCAAAAATCTATGCCGTTGATATGGAGCAGCCGCGCATCAAAGCCCCCGAGCTAAAGAGCGTGCTCAGTCCCCTCATTGTCGCCCATTTCCTCTCCATCGTGAAGGAAATCGTCAAGCGAGGACTGAAAAAAGACTATGTCCAACGAGAGGACAACCTCAAAAAGGTCAAAGGCCGTATTGCCATCTTCCGCAATGAACGCACCAACATTCAGAAGAAACGATACGATAAGGTCTTCTGCCAATACCAGGAGTATTCGGAGGACACCGTTGAGAACCGACTGATAAAGAAAGCCCTGCTGTTCTCCCAGCAGATATTGCAAGTCGCCGGTCTTTCTCCCAGTTTGCTCCCCCTGCAGCACACCGTCCATGAATGCCTATCAGCCTTTGCCAATGTCAATGATCAGATAGAAGTATGCGAGGTGAAAGCCATTAAACATCATAAGATATTCAAAGAATACGACGATGCTATCAAGCTCGCACAGATGATACTCCATCGGTATGACTACAACATCACCAATATCACCACTGCCGAGGAAGAGGAGTGCTCCGTCTTTTGGATTGATATGGCCATGCTCTATGAGCACTATGTGTTGGGACTGTTGCGAGAGGCATACGGAAACTTGATACACTATCAGGTACGAGGCCACACCGGCTATCCCGACTTCGTGTGCTATTCACCGCAGGTTGTATTGGACACCAAGTATATTCCACGCTTCAACCAAGGAAGTATTGACACCTATATAGTTAGACAGCTGAGTGGCTATAGCCGTGATAAATGGATATTCCCCACCCAGCCCGATGTCCACATCCCTTGTGTCATTATCTACCCAATAGAAGGGGAGGAGGAGAACCCTTTCAAGGACAAACCCTTGGAGGATTTTCTCAAGAAAGACGACCGCCACCTTTGGAACTTCCATCGGATAGCCGTCCCTTTGCCCATGTTGAACGAAAACCAATATGGCAAGGCATCAGAAAATAGCTAAACTCTTTGACGAAGACTTTTGGGGTACGCAATGACGAAGTTAGGAGCGTAACGCGTAATGAAACCAACAAGTTATGCTGTTTTTTCGTTTAGGAGTGCGCCAAACCTGTGCCGCTACTTTTAGGCAGTCTAACAATGCACATGTTTTTCTTGTTTTTTATGTGGTTTTCGGGATGTATTGGAATGTTTCTTTTTTGACTTGTGTTTCAAATGCCACATAATGTCTTTGTATAATACACACAGACCGCCACCTCCGAAAAAGACAATGCCCACGAACTCAACTGCACGGTTGAACTCTGGGTATGGGTATCGCCGTGATGCGGCCTCGGGATGGAAGGTTAACATGTAAGTTGGGACAAGTGCCATTACAAGGGAAACTGTGTAGAACTTGACTCTTATGGGGGCTGTCTTTCTGAAATAGCAGAATACGAAGCTGGTGATTCCCAATAGCGACAAAACAACAGTAAGTTCCAGGGTTTCGCCAGTAAACTCCCTGTGTCGCCACACCGTTACACCTACAGTCAGTATGGCGAGGGCAATGCTCACAAAACTGATGGCATAGCCTCCCCACACTGTTTTCTTGTTGTCAAAATGTTCACGAAAACGTTTTTCGGTATTTTCCAAAAGTATGTCTATGTTCTTCATTTCGTTTCAATAAAAACCGAGTGAGGCAACTCTTCCTTGCGGCAAGCCTTGCTTACGGCTAACCCTTTCATAAGTCGCCGTAAGTGCCGATGCATCCCATCTGAATGCCGTACAGTTGTCTCTTTCGTGTAGATACATATCTTTCACCGATGGTAACCCCTTGTGCCACTGAGCGTGGAGCGACAAAAATCCCCGCGAGGCGGTCTGCGATTTCTTTTATTCGCTTTTTGAGGAGATCTAAGGCCAAATCCACAAAAATGAGACAAAGAAGCCCCCTTAGGAACTTCATTACGTTTTTAGCAAAGCAAGCCGTGCTTCCGGTGTCAGTGGATGCATGCCAAAGTCATCGAGTATGAGCAGGTTTTTCTTCCCGAGTTTCTTGATGAGCTTTTGGTATGTACCCTCAAGACACGCCTTTGTCAGTTCGTGCATAGCGTATTCCTCATTTTGTCGCATGAATAAAAGTCCCCGTCCACATACATTAACGTATCAGGAAGACTGCTAAGAATGCTTGGCTTATTATATCGTTGATCATCCGTCAATTTCTTTTTCCATCTAGAGATGATGGCGATAGGTCTCCTCGGATCCTGATAACGCTTCTTTTCGTTAATCATTCTGACACCTGGCATATTTGCCAAGTATCGAATTAGGAGCGTCTCTACAGCTTCAGCGCGACAACGTCCTGAAGGAGAGTCAAGGTTGTTATATCTTGATACTGAGAACCGACCTGCCCAAAACTGCTTTTCCTTTATATCCTTTTGCTTCTCTTGATGATCCTTGTCTTTAAGACGTTTAGATGGGGGACGCTTAGTTATACCCACATACTTAATGCTAGGTCTGCGATCGTAAGGCAAACGACCCGTTATTAGATATATGCAACAAGAGTCTATTCCCTCCCGCTCATACATTTCGTCAAGAGAGTTATAAGGCCCCATCCACTCAATGACATATACTTCTTTGATTTCTGACATATTGTTTATACTGTTTAACCTCAATCGCTAAATCTTTAGACTTAACCTTAGACTTGATATTCAGCCAAGTCGGGATAACGCTCCAGCATTTTTTTGAAACGCAGAGTTTCGTAGCGTTCCTGCTATCACTTTTATCAACCCATTCCCACAACTGTGGATAAGTAGATCCAGATATTTATCTCTACGGATTTCTATTCGTTTATTTTGTGTAAATACACATTATTAACGACCACGAAGTTAGCCTTATTCCTTTGTACACGCAATTTTGAAGGCAAGAAAATGAGTCAATGGTCACATTTTAAACTCTTACAAGGCAGTTTTTCCTTCACACAACGCCGATAGACATTATCAATAGTTGAGGCATCTCAAAGATGTATGCTACCCAAATTATCAAGAATGTCAATGGCGAAGACTTCACTATGGCGGCACTTGTCATGCAAGTGAATGGTTTTCCAATTTCAAGGCAAGGTATATATTGCTTTGGATGAAGGTTCAGACGACTACCGTATCTATGGAGAAAAGGATGGAACGACTAAAGAATATCATCATGACATTGCTTTTGATGAACTGGACGATGTACTTGACTCAATGATAGAGACAGGAGGTATGACCAAGGAAGAGTACAAAGCAAAGGTAAAGGACTTTGTTTATAGCCTCTAACATCAGTATTTTGGTGCAAAGTTTGTGTTAAACACGAGGAATTTATCTTTATACTAATGGCTTTATACTAACTTTGTACAAATAATAGGATATAACGCTACATCGTGCTACAAGACGCTACAAGTAGGCTACATATTTCAATGCCTATAAAAGTTATGTAACATCCAGAAAATCAATATTACTACATGAGGATACAACTTTCAGAGTCATATTTGACTTATAGGCATTTAATAATTATGGTAAGATAGTGGTCATGATGAAGTATTATCCCCCTTTCATAAGGGCAAATCATAAACATAATACAAAGGCAATGAGATGATAAACAGAAGACCAAGAAAAAAACTCGGTTTTGAAACACCTATTGAGCGATTTTCTAAAATCTTTCTATAAATTTGCACTTGCCAGTTGAATTCGCGATTCAATGCTGCTCCTAAAGGTGCATTGGGTGGAGTTGTTTTAAGTGTTTCTCAGAGTTCCTCCAATATTGGGATTCAACAAATAAGCAGACTAGAGCAGTTCCTGCTTTTGTAGGTGCTGACATTGCAGGAGCCGTTTGGGGTGTCTGTTTAGGATGTGCAGGTGCAAAAGTTACTGGAGGAAATATAACATGAAAAAGCGTTGCATGGTCAGCTGCTTTTGGTGCTGTTACAGGTTCCACTGGTATTGTTGGAAAAGTTGGAAAATGGTTAACTAAATATATTAGAAACTAACACCAAAGTGCTTCTATGAAAGTATTAGCGTTTATAATTACTTATATATTACCTCCGATATTGGCTGGCATTCTTGCGCAGAAATTCGGAAAACCAATTCAAAAATTTTTGGAGAGATTATTTAATAATAAGCATGATGCTTAAAAATCAAGAAGGCTCACATATTCTTACAAGGATTGTGAGCCTTCTTGATTTTATCTCACTCCACCAACTCCATAAAAATCATGCTGCGGGAACTTTTCACACCCAATATACAGCGTATCAAAAGCATCAGTGCCATCGGTGCGATGCTCCAACAAGTCCTCCTCTGATTCGAGATTTTTCTCTGTGGACTTGTTTTTGCGAAAGCCATTGCGACCGCGTTCCACACCTGCCGATTGAATGGCAAGAATAAGATCATCATTGTTTTGTTTTACGAATGTTGGCTGCACTCGACAAAGTTCAAACAAGTTTGACTTTGTTCTCATTTGCACAACATTTGGCGGTTGAAATAAGGCATCAAGCGTTGCTTGCCTGAAAATCCTTGATTGATGAGCAAGTACTTTTATCATGGCGCATGGGGTTGCCCAAATACACATCTTGCACACTCCAACCGTGGCGTTCAAACTCATGCACAACTACCCAATGAAAATCTTGGTCGTTCACCGCATAGTTAGAGCCAAGAGCAGTGGCATCATAGTAATAGATGACACTGTAGTTGGCATGAGGCGCATAGTATGTGCAGAAGTCTGCAATAAGCGCAGGGATTTTACGTTCAAATTTTGGATCAGCCGTCGTAAGCAGTGGACCTCGTCACATAATGACGAAATATTGCATCGGAACTTCCTCGTTTGTCTAATGCTCTCATCCCATTAAGGGATTACGTATGCGAGTGTGCAGCTGCAATAAGGTTACACACTCGTCTTCTTAAAACGTTTTCGTAACTATTCAGCGGTAGCAAATTTCCATAGTCGTTGAATATGATATTTTGCGAAATATCAATACAAGACCAAGAGAAAAACTCAATTTCTCAACACCTAAAGAGGAGTTTTCAAATTTTGTGTGTAATATTGCACTTACTAGTTGACTCTTACTTCCAATTCGATTTTTCTAACTCATTTCTTATAAGGAAGAATAAAAACATCTATCTTTAAAGTTAGATATTTAGCTTTGCAATAAACTAAGAGTATATTATACGGAACAAAAATAAAGGAGCTCAGGAAGAACCGGAGCAACAAGACAACAGGTTGAGAATGGTGGTCATCACGGAAGAAGCCAAATGGGAACTGCTGTCAGATGAACTGTGGCAAAAAGGATATACGTATTTCCGTTGGGGCGGTTTCCCTCCTTGGGAAATTGACTTGCCAAGCAAAGGTGACAAAGTGGTGTTCCTCTATAATGATGGCTTCCAGTCATTCATGTATCTAATGAAAACAATCGCTATTGGCGAACAATCGGTGCCATTCCTTGAAGACATTGACGAACTTCATCAAGTGGATGACTGTACTGTCTACGTCTTGTCTAATGTAGTTGGTCCTGTCATTATAGACAATAGTGAGCTGAATTTGCTCAAAGAACTGTTGAAGGCAAGTATCTGCCAGATGAGCGTGTCTCACAACCATTGTCGGATAAGCTCATGGAGATATTTATCGGTCATCAGTTTTCAACTCATATTCATGAATTGTGACAAAGTGAATGATTCGATTCAGATAAACAGGTTTTAAAACGAGAACAAATGAACAAGTCTTTGTATGTGATAGGCTCTGAACCTCTGCACGAATGGGAACGTAGAAACAATTACCCTTCGTGTATTGTCTTGACAGGAAATGTATCTGCAAATACGTTTTCTGAATTCGCACATGATTTCGACTACACTAAATACAAACAAATATCTTTCGATGAATTGTTTGTCGGGGATATACTATATAAAAATGGCAAATCTTGTACATACGAAGAGTATCTTTCACAATTTGTTTGTGGGGATGCAATAAGACTATTCGTTCTTATTAAGCTTTACCTTAATATCAAGATTGCAAAGTCTTTTGTTGTTTATAGGGATTGTGTATATTCTGCCGATTATAAAACACTTGTACATGCTCCAGAAGCAACAGAACTTGTAGTTCTTCCATTTGTGGAGCATATAGGTAATGGGGCTTGCTGTGGTTATGACAAAATGTCCGTATTAAAGCTGAATAATGGTTTGAAAAGTATAGGCAAATGGTCTTTTGTAGCAGCCGACATAAGCAAATTAGAATTGCCTCACTCGTTGGTTTCATTAGGGGAAAACGCCTTTCTGATGTCTGAACTTGAAAGTGTAAGGCTATCGGACTCCTTGGAAGGTATACCTGACGGATGTTTTGATTTGTGTTCTCTTGACAGTATAAAAATACCTCGTAGTGTTAAGTACATAGGTAATAAATCTCTTCGGGGATTGATATGGACAGACGAGATAGAGATACCAGAAGGTGTCGAGAAAATAGGATATGATGCTTTTGAAGCTATGTATCATGTTTCTTTGCCATCAACCCTATTGGAGATTGCTCCAGATTTTTATTATGAAGAATGTATCAATGACCCTAATCATCCTCCATACATTGAGGTACATCCAAATAATAAGGTGTTTTACTCCAAAGAAGGAAGTTTGTATTTCAAAGCGACAGGACTCCTTGCTATTGATAGTAAATATAATGGCCCCAATAAATGTTGTATAAGGTATCAGTATGATGATGACAAATTACAAAAAAAGAATCGTAATGAAAATAGTTAGTTATAACATAGCAAAACGCATGAATAATCTTGCAGAGAAAGAAATGCCATACTTTACAAAGTTATTTGGATTCAAGGCATTTTAGATTCAAGGACAAATATATTAAATCAAGTATTTATGAAACACTTTCTGTTAACTTTATTACTGACATTTATTGTCGGTGTTTGCTCTGCACAAACAGAGCACATGAAATTTAAGGGCGTTCCTATGGAGGGTACCCTTCAGACATTCACAAACAAGTTGAAGGCCAAAGGATTTATGCCTATTGGCGTTCAAGATGGTGTATCTTTATTAAAAGGTGAATTTGCCAGTTACAAAGACTGCACCATTGGTGCAGTGGCTGACAAAAGCGGAATGATCTGTAAAGTGTCCGTTATATTCCCTGCTATGGATAAGTGGGGAGATTTGGAACGCTGTTATTCCAACTACAAATCCATGCTCTCGGAAAAATATGGTGCCCCCAAAGATTGTGTAGAAAATTTCCAACACGATTATGTCAATGATGACAGCTCGAAAATGTCTGAATTGGAAATGGACGGATGTAAATACTATTGCATCTTCGATGGAGATAATGGCGAAATTCAATTAGAGATTACCCATCAGAGCCTTACATGCTATGTAATGCTCAGTTACTTCGATAACGCCAATCAAGAAAAGTTGAGAAAACAGATTATGGATGATCTTTAATCCTTTATATCTTCCTCCGTTCTAAAAAGCACGCATATAATAGAAGTAAAGACTACTATTGCATGCGTGCTTATTTTTTTGCGTAATATTTACGCAATTATTTGGAAGTTCAAATTATTATTCCTACTTTTGCGTAAAAATAACGCATAAAATGAAAGATCTAAAGTATTATAAACAAATTTTCTGTTCTTCTGATCTTGAACTCTATTTTATGGAGGAAAATGGAAGTTGCAGTTTTGTAAAAAGAAAATACGATTACATTTATCGAGACGAAGAGGCTATCGTTGCGACAGATGCTCTAATGCCTTTGGTAGACTATCCCTCGTCAGATGATAGCTTAACAATTGTAGACAGAGTGGCATTTCTTTTCGGAACAAGTAATGGATATTACCGTTTCACAAAAATGTGCGAAACCAACAAAATAGATATTAAGGAAATCGAATGGTAAAAATGAATGAAGAAAAGCAGTATTGCTATAAATATCCGCATCCGTCAATAACGACAGACTGTGTTATCTTCGGATATGATGTAAAAGATGGACTATCGCTTTTATTGATTGAGCGAAAAGCAGAACCTTTCAAGGGTAGGTGGGCGTTCCCTGGAGGCTTTATGCATATTGATGAAGATACAGAAAGTTGTGCTCGAAGAGAGTTGCAAGAAGAAACTGCACTTACAGCAGCTGTACTGGAACAGTTGGGCTGCTATAGTGATGTCAATCGTGATCCTCGTGAGCGTGTAGTAACAATAGCTTACTATGGTATCATAAAAGAATCAAACGTCGTTGGCGGTGATGATGCAAAAGATGCAAGATGGTTTGCACTTAATGAAATACCAACATTAGCTTTTGATCATGACCGAATTTTGAGGGATGCCGTCCATAAACTAAAAGAAAAAATTCACTTTAAACCTATTGGGTTTGAATTACTACCCGATGTATTCACAATGCCTCAGTTGCAAGAACTATACGAAAGTATTCTTAACGTGAAATTTGACAGGAGAAACTTTGCCAATAAAATCCTTAAGTTAGGATTACTCGAAGAATATGGTGAACGTCCTAAGAACAAAGGTTCACGTATTCCAATAAACTATACTTTTAACAAAGAGAACTATGCCAAACTTAAAAGTTCTGGGTTTAGGCTTGAATTTTAAAACTATCATAAAATGGAAAAAGCAAAAGAATATACAAGCGAGGAACAGCAATGGCTTACGGAAAATCGTTTGTCAAGATTCCAAAATAGAATCACTCCGTCTTGGATAAGAGATATGGGGAAAAACGAGATTTTTGTGTTTGGCAGTAATGTCAACGGTTATCATGGAGGTGGTGCTGCCAGATTCGCCATGAACAACTTTGGTGCAGTATGGGGAAACGGAGAAGGTTTACAAGGTTCTTCATACGCCATTCCGACGATGGAAGGACTTGATAATATGCAAGATGCCGTTAAACGTTTTTATTTGTTCGCAAGAGCTCATGAAAATTATAAGTTCTATGTAACACCTATCGCATGTGGCATAGCTGGTTATAAACCTGAAGAAATCGCACCTATGTTCTTCGAAATTGCATATTTGGAAAATGTGTTTCTCCCTTTGTCTTTTTGGAAAGTTCTCACAAATAAAATGTTACGACTATGATTACAAACGATTCTCAAATGACAGGTGCTATAGGAGAAAGTCTTGTCGTTGCAGAACTAATTAAACAAGGGTGGGTGGCGATGAATGTAAATGCTTCCGTCAGAAACTGCAAGGCTATTGATGTAATCTGTATCAAGTGTGATGAAAACACATGGCAGCACCAATCTTCGCTTATACAAGTAAAAGCAAGACGCGGAAAGGATTTTCCTACCGGCTTTTCACTTAGGCAGAGCATCAACTTGGATGAACTAAACAGAGAGGTGAAAGGACCTTATGTTTTTGTTTCATTAGATGAAGACAACAATCCTGACTATTATATTTTGTCTCGCAGTCAATTCATAAAGCTGCTATATTCGCTTCATGATAGATACTGCAACAAAATTCAACGCGAGAAACCATTGAACCTGTCGCTACCAGCGGAACTCCATTTGGGGCTTTTGCAAGGAAACGATGGCAGACCGAGTAAAGGATTGCCAGGATTTAAGAATCCTTTCCCTGGAAATATATTCCATAATGCTTGGGAAAACATCTGGAAAGATTAGAATAGACACTATCCTATATTTTACCGCATACCATTGTAGACAATTAGTCTATAAGGGTATGCGGTTCTTTTCCTGACTTCGTCATTGCGTCACCCAAAAATCTTCATCAAAGAGTTTGGCGATTTTCTGATGCCTTGCCATCAACATTGTTTGGGTGTAAACCTCCTTGTTCAGAGGTAGCTTAATTTGTATTGTTGTGATAGTCTTAGCCAATGCAAGGACCTTGTCTACGCCCATCTTGATTTCTGAGACTTTCAGCATACGCTCCAGTTCCTTGTACACTTTCAAAGCCACGAAGCAGATGCATATATGTGCTTCTATTCGCTTGCGCGTAAAATGAAACATTGGACGTATCTCTATCTTTGATTTGGCTATGCGGAAGGCCCGTTCCACATGCCAAAGGTTGTGATAAGCCGTGTATACATCCTGTATTGGGACATCCGTATAGGTGAGATATCCTTCAGACCGTCCCATCGGGAGTCGTCGGCAATACGGTCATAGTTGATGGTTACTTTCACTTCACCATCCATCGACAAAAACTTGTTATAGCCTCTCTTGTTGATGTTGCCTTTGGTGAGCGCGCCATGCTTGTATGCCTTTTCCAACCTGCGTATTCCCTTCTCTCTGTTATAGGCATCTTTCTTTGCACGGTCATCTGTATAACCGACCAAGAGACGACGTCCGCCTCCTTTATCATATTCAACCATCTGACAGTCACGCTTGGGCTGTTCCAGTATCCAGCTCTTTACTTCCTGACTTTCATTCTTTATCTTCGCGCCGATTTTCTCAACAACAATAACTCCGATATTGCCGGAACGATGTCCCTTCTTTCTGATAAACATAGTTAAAAAAACTTTTGCGTCACCCAAATTAGGTGACGCAAAGACACAAAATTTTGTTTATCAACCAGTTGTAAAACACATGTTTTTTTGAGTGACGAGGTCAGGACAATTAAAAGAAATACGATATGTGGAACTACTGTAATATTTCCACTTGTGGAAATATTTAAAAAATCGTTATAACTGCTTTAAATCCATATTAATACAAAAATATAGGAATCCCACTAAATGTGAAGAAAAATTTCAAGGTTATTCTGAAGATAATTATTCTAAACTACTACTTAATCTGCAATCACCTGCGGATATTCGCCTGCCAAAAACGTGTTAAGTCTTTCTGACCAAGCAACACATTGCATTACTTTAACTATTTGCAGGTCAGAAGAGTCGCGCCGCCTGATAGCCGGCATAGAGAGCAACAAAGCCAGCCACAAGACTGACCACGACATTTAGGCACATGCCGGCAGCATCGGAAATGCGCAGCATTTGCATGTTTTCGTTCATAAACGTGGAGAATGTGGTGAACCCTCCACAGAAACCCACCGTAAGAAACAATTTAAGACTTTGCGGCATCCACTCCTGCGACAGTCCGCAGAACAGACCTATCAGCAAGCAGCCAAGCACGTTGACAGCCAGCGTACCGGCGGGCATCCATCCGTCAAACCAATTCTGCACCGTGCGTGTCAGCAGATAGCGCAACGCTCCGCCCACAAAACTGCCGCACCCCACTATCATCAATGATTTCAGCATATCCATATTCTTATTGTTAAAAAGCCTTCAATGCCGCGGCATTGAAGGCTTCACTATTTGTTTTCGTCCGTCACAGGCGTATTGTGCGATAAACGAACGGCTCCTTCAAAGGGATTTTTATCTTCAGCCGTTTGTCAATGTGATTCACATAGTCGGCAGCCTCGGCAAACGTGTCAAATCCTTCGGCAACGACGAAATAGTCCTTCGCCCCGTTCTGAATCACGTAAGCCTTCGCCCCGTTCTGCCGTAAGCGCGTGCAAAACGATTTTGCATTAAACATCTGACGCATCGCACCCACAACCACGCTGTAGCGCTTCATCTTGTTGACATCGTCGTCAAACGCCTGCCACACGTTGCCTTCAAGATACAATGCCGAGCAGCCGTCGACGGTCTGCACATACGGACGCGAAGCCTCCATTATTTTGTTGTGGATTGTCGGCTCGACAACGCTGTCGAGATCAGCCTCCGCGGCATTGCGGCTGCGCACCGCCGCCTCATACGACTCACGGTAGTTGCTCTCCGTTGTCTTGCAACCCGCCAATGTCAGAGCCGACAGCACTGCGATAACAACCAAACGCTTCATTGCCTGCTACTTCTTTTGATACTTATATATATCCTTGAGTTTCAAGAAATAATGCAGATGCGAGTAAGGCAGAATCGTGCCTTTGCCAGAGTTGCTGTAAGCCTGCTGGTAAGGAATCACCACCTCGCACGAATCGCCCACGTTCATAGCCATCAACGCGATTTGGAAACCGGTGATGTTGGCACTCAACACAGAGCGGTAAACACTGTCGGCAGGCGACGTCAGCAAGTAGGTGGAGTCGACGCCGACACCTCTGCACGTAAGTAGCTTATACTTCACGTCGACAGTCGAAGAAATCAGAGGCGACAAGTTGCCCTCCGTCGCCGAACGGTCGGTAAAGTAATGAATCAGCACATAGGCGTTGCGGTCAAACTCAGGTGTCACCTTCTGATAGTAAGGTGTGCCGTCGGCATTTGTGCGCGCCTCCTGCTGTGCCAGCCACGCATTGTTTTCATTGCGCCAGTCCTCATAGTACTTCCACACGTCGCGCACCGGATCGAGCTTGCACGCCGAGAGCACCAGAAGGAACAACGCCAATAAAGGAAATTTTTTCATTAAAATTCTACTTTTGGAGCAGTCTGAGCCGCTTCATCGGCTTGGAACTGCGGTTTCTTTTCAAATCCGAACATTCCGGCAATTATGTTGCCTGGGAATTTCATCACGGAATTGTTGTATTTGTTGACAGCGTTTGTGTAGTCCACACGCGCCGTTGAGATACGGTTTTCGGTGCCTTCAAGCTGCGTCTGAAGGTCGCGGAAGTTTTCCGTACCCTTGATGTTTGGATACGCCTCCGAAACAGCAAGCAACGACTTCAACGCGCCCGACAGCTCATTTTGCGCCTGCTGGAACTTCTTCAAGTTCTCCTCGGTCAGCTGGTCGGCGGTGATGTTGACCGTTCCCACCTTCGCGCGCGCGTCGGTCACGGCCTGCAGCGTGTTTGCCTCATGGGCAGCGGCGCCCTTCACCGTGCTCACCAAGTTTGGCACAAGGTCGGCACGGCGCTGATATGCAGTCTGCACCTTGCCCCAAGCGTTCTCCACCTCGTTGCTGTCAGCAACAAGAGTATTGTACTTGCCGACAGTGCAACCGCCGAAAATCAGCAACAGCACAACCACTGCCGCAAGCACAATCCACAATGTTTTTATCTTCATAACCGATCTATTGGTTTAGTTATCCTCTTAGAGCAATTTCTTAAGCAACGACTTCATTGTCACCTCCTTGTCGAGGATGCCGGCGAGGTCGGCAATGGCAACACGGCTCTGCTCCATCGTGTCGCGGTGACGGATGGTAACGGTGTTGTCCTCAAGAGTCTGATGGTCGACAGTGATACAGTACGGCGTACCGATTGCATCCTGACGGCGGTAGCGTTTGCCGATAGAGTCCTTGCCGTCGTATTGCACCTTGTAGTCGAATTTAAGAGAGTCGATGATTTCCTGAGCCTTTTCTGGAAGTCCGTCTTTGCGAACCAAAGGCATGATAGCGGCCTTCACCGGAGCCAAAGCAGCAGGCAGGTGAAGCACCACGCGGGTCTCTCCGTTCTCGAGTTTCTCCTCCTCGTAAGAAGATGCATAAACTGAAAGGAACATGCGGTCCACACCGATTGATGTCTCGATTACATAAGGCACGTAGCTATGGTTGAGCTCCGGATCGAAATATTGAATCTTCTTGCCAGAGAATTTCTCGTGGTTGCTGAGGTCGAAGTTTGTACGCGAGTGGATACCCTCAACCTCCTTGAAGCCAAACGGCATAAGGAACTCGATGTCGGTTGCGGCGTTGGCGTAGTGAGCCAATTTCTCATGGTCGTGGTAGCGATACTTCTCATCGCCGAGACCAAGAGCCTTGTGCCATTTCAAGCGGGTCTCCTTCCATTTCTTGAACCATTCAAGCTCATCGCCTGGACGCACGAAGAACTGCATTTCCATCTGCTCGAACTCACGCATACGGAAGATGAACTGACGCGCAACGATTTCGTTACGGAAAGCCTTGCCAATCTGTGCGATACCAAACGGAATGCGCATACGTCCTGTTTTCTGTACGTTAAGGAAGTTCACGAAGATGCCCTGAGCCGTTTCCGGACGCAGGTAGACGCGCATAGAGCCGTCGGCAGTGCTTCCCATCTCTGTCGAGAACATCAAGTTGAACTGACGCACCTCAGTCCAGTTCTTTGTGCCTGAAATCGGGCATACGATGCCGTAGTCAAGGATAATCTGACGCAATTCCTCAAGGTTCATGTCGTTCATCGCCTTGGCATAGCGCTCATGCAGCTCGTTGCGCTTTGCAGTGTGCTCAAGCACGCGCGGGTTTGTCTCACGATAAAGTTTCTCATCAAAACCCTCTCCGAATTTCTTTGCAGCCTTTGCTACTTCCTTGTTGATTTTATCGTCGAATTTTGCGATTTCGTCCTCGATAAGCACATCGGCACGATAGCGCTTCTTAGAGTCGCGGTTGTCGATCAACGGGTCGTTGAACGCATCGACGTGTCCGGAAGCCTTCCAGATTGTCGGGTGCATGAATATAGCTGAGTCAAGACCAACGATATTCTCATTCAACTGCGTCATGGCGTCCCACCAATAGCGCTTGATGTTGTTTTTCAACTCAACGCCATTCTGTCCGTAGTCGTAAACAGCCGACAAACCGTCGTAGATTTCACTTGACGGAAATACAAAACCATACTCTTTGGCGTGAGCCACAATTTTCTTGAACAAATCTTCTTGTGCCATTTTTTATCTTGTTTTTTCTAATAAATTCAATGTTCCGGGGGTCTGCTGACCGCCTTTTCGTTATTTTAAGGTGCAAAGTAAATAAATTTTCTCGATTTTCTTCTTATTTTTGCAGAGGCTTTCCTCTGAAATTGTATTTATTTGGTAAATAACCTACTTTTTTAACGACAAAAACATATTTCCAGAAGCCTAAAAAACTGACCCAACTATGAAAGAAGACGAAATAGACGACATCTCTGAAAAAATCGACGACGCCTCAACCGGCGCCGAGGCTCACTCCACTTATGTGGTTCCGAAAGACAAAAGCAAGCATTTGTCGGGAATGTTCCAAAACTGGTTTCTCGACTATGCGTCATACGTGATTCTGGAACGCGCCGTGCCCCACATCCAGGACGGTCTGAAACCAGTGCAGAGGCGCATTCTGCACACGATGAAGGAACTCGACGACGGACGCTTCAACAAAGTGGCGAACATCGTTGGAAGCACCATGCAGTATCACCCCCACGGCGACGCCTCAATCGGCGACGCCCTCGTGCAGCTCGGACAGAAGGAACTGCTTGTCGACACGCAAGGAAACTGGGGTAACATTCTCACCGGTGACAGCGCCGCAGCGCCACGTTACATCGAGGCGCGTCTTTCAGAATTCGCCATCGAGACGGTCTACAACCCCAAGACCACCGACTGGACCGTGAGCTACGACGGACGCAAGCCCGAGCCGGTGACGTTGCCGGTGAAATATCCGCTGCTGCTTGCGCAGGGTGCGGAGGGAATCGCCGTCGGTCTGTCGTCAAAAATCCTTCCGCACAACTTCGTGGAGATTCTCGACGCGGCGATAGCATATCTGCGCGGCGAGGAGTTTGCCCTGTATCCCGACTTCCCTACCGGAGGTTTCATCGACGTGTCGAAATATAACGACGGCGAGCGCGGAGGGTCAGTACGCGTGCGCGCAAAAATCGAAAAAATCGACAACAAGACATTGGAAATCACCGACGTGCCGTTCGGACGCACTTCGGGAAGCGTCATCGAGACTATCATCAAAGCTCAGGAAAAGGGAAAAATCAAAATAAAACGGGTGGACGACAACACGGCGAAACACGCCGACATCATCGTACACCTGCTGCCTGGCACGTCGAGCGACCGGACTATCGACGCGCTCTATGCCTTTACAGACTGCGAGGTGAGCATTTCGCCAAACTGCTGCGTGATTTCCGACCGCAAGCCGCATTTTCTGTCGGTGAGCGACGTGCTGCGCCACAGTGTGGACACCACCAAGCACCTGCTGCAACGCGAGCTCGAGATTCAGCGCGGAGAGCTGCGTGAAAGCCTGCTCTACGCCTCGCTCGAGAAAATATTCATCGAGGAGCGCATCTATAAGGACAAGGAGTATGAGCAGAGCAAAAGCGTCGACGAGGCTGTGGCACACATCGACAAGCGTCTGGAGCCTTTCAAGCCATCGTTTGTGCGCGACGTGACACGCGACGACATCCTGAAACTTCTTGAAATCAAGATGAAGCGCATCCTTAAATTCAACGCCGACAGCGCCGACACCTACATCCAGTCGCTGAAAGACCATATCGACGTTATCAACGACAAGCTGACACGGATGGTAGAAGTGACCATCGACTGGTACAAGCATCTGAAAGATAAATACGGCGCCCATTATCCACGACGCACCGTGATACGCAGTTTCGACAATATCGAGGCGACGCGCGTTGCCGAAGCCAATGAGAAATTGTATATCAACCGCGAAGACGGATTCATTGGCACCGGACTGAAGAAAGACGAGTTTGTGTGCAACTGCTCCGACATCGACGATGTGATTATCTTCTACAAGGATGGTAAATACAAAGTGACTAAAGTGGCAGACAAACTTTACGTCGGCAAGAACATACTGTATATCAACGTATTCAAGCGCAACGACCAGCGCACAATCTACAATCTTGTCTACCAGAACGGCAAGGGTGGCGTGGTCTACATGAAGCGTTTCGCCGTGATAGGCATCACGCGCGACAAGGAATACGACATGACACAAGGCACAAAAGGCACTAAGATATGGTGGTTCTCCGCCAACCCCAACGGCGAGGCTGAGACGCTGCGCGTGACTCTGAAAGAGAAACCACGCCTGAAGGTGCTGCAGTTCGACATAAACTTTGCCGACCTTGCCATCAAGGGCAAGCAAGCGATGGGCAACATGGTGACGAAAAACGAGGTGCACCGCATATCGCTCAAAGAGCGCGGAGTGTCGACGCTCGGCGGCCGCGAGGTGTGGTTCGACCCCGACGTGCTGCGTCTGAACTACGACGGCCGCGGCACATCGCTCGGCGAGTTCAACGCCAACGACAAGATACTGATCGTGCTCAAGAACGGACAATTCTACACATCTTCGTTCGACGCCGGAAACCACTATGAGGACAACATCCTGCTCATCGAGAAATTCGAGGAGAACAAGGTGTGGACAGCCGTGCTCAACGATGCCGACCAGGGCTACCCCTACATCAAGCGTTTCACGTTTGAGGCAGCATCGAAGAAGCAAAGCTTCATCGGCGACAACCCCGACTCTTCACTGATTACGCTGTCCGACAAGCGATACCCGCGCTTCCGCGTGACCTTCGGCGGTGCCGACGAATTCCGCGAGCCTCTCATAATCGACGCTGAAGAATTTATCGGTGCCAAGAGCTTCAAAGCCAAAGGCAAACGCGTCACAAACTTCAACATGGACAGCATCAAGGAAATTGAGCCGCGCGAGATGCCGGAGGAAGAACTTGAAGCTCCGACTGTCGATATCGATGTGGACAGCGTGGACGGCGACGACGTTATCAACCAGAACGACGTGCGCGATGAATTGACCGGACAACAACGATTGTTTGACGACGAAACCGAGGAATGATGCGCCTGAGACTGTCGATATTGGCAACGCTGCTTGCCGCTGCGATATGCGGACAGGCGGAGCCGCAGGATTCCACAGTTCTGCGTCCAGCCACAGTGACTGTGGCAATCGACGCAGGCGCGACACACAGCCTCGACACGTATCTCAGCCCGCTGTTCTACGACGGAATGCATCTGCGCATAGGATTTGAGAGGCAACGCGCATCTCGCTTCAACCCAGAGCGGTGGACAAACAAAATTGAGGCGGGTTTCACCTACGACCATCCGTCGAACCCCGCCGGCAACAACTCGCTTCACACCATCATCGCAGATGTGGATTTCGCCATGCTGCACCGATGGCGCGTGGCGCAGGGGCTTACGCTGCATGCCGGCGCCGGCATCGGCTTCCGCGGAGGCGTGACCTACAATCCCCGCAATTCCAACAATGTGTGCTCGCCGCTGATACGCCTCTATGCCGGAGCAAGCGGCATGGCGGCTTACCGTTTCAATGCCGGCAGGCTTCCTATGACGGTGCGCTGGCAGGCGACGCTGCCGGTGGTTGGAGGTTTCTTCCTTCCCGACTACGACCAATCGTTCTATGAGATGTATCTCGGCAACTATCGCAACACCATTAATTTCGGGTTCTGGCACAACCGTTTCGATATGGACAACACCGTATGCCTCGACTTCCATTTCGGCACGTCGTCGCTACGCCTGGGATACCGCAATGAGTTTACGACGGTTTGGGAAAACAACATCAGCCAACGCCGCGCCACACATAGCCTCGTGGTGGGAATTCAATGGGAATCGCTGCGGATTGACACGCGCCGAGCAATGCCTGAACGTGCAAAAATAATATCAGCAACTTATTGAATATGAAAACTGTCTGCTTAAACATATTGGTTATGCTGCTGTCGATTGCAAGCCTCTCGGCATGCCACGACGAGCCCCAGTTTGCCGACACGCCGACAGGCAATTTCGAGGCGCTGTGGTCGGCTCTCGACCGCCATTACTGCTTCTTTCAATACAAAAACGTTGACTGGCAGGAGGTGCACGACCGATATGCCGCGAAAATCAGCAACAGCATGACCTCTGAAGAGCTTTTCCGCGTATGCTCCGAGATGCTTAAAGAGCTTAAAGACGGGCACACCAACCTGTCGTCATCATTCGACACGTCGCGCTACTGGATTTGGGAGCAATTCCCGCAAAACTACGACGAGCGGCTTGTGGAGGAGCACTATCTGCACTTTGACTACCGCCGCACAAGCGGAATCTCATACCGCATCCTCGACAACAATTATGCCTATATGCGCTACCCGTCGTTCTCATACAGCATCGGCGAAGGCAACCTTGACAACGTGCTGGCAACGCTCGCCCTTGCCGACGGTCTGATCATCGACGTGCGCGACAACGGAGGAGGCATCATCACCAATGCTGAGACTCTCGTGGCGCGGTTCATCGACAAGCGCATTCTCGCAGGATACATCTCGCACAAGACCGGCTCCGGACACGACGATTTCTCCGAGCCATACGCTTACTACATCGACCCGGCAAAAGGCAGGGTGCATTGGACCGGAAAGCCGATAGCCGTGCTTACAAACCGTTCAACCTACAGCGCCGCAAACAATTTCGTGTCGATAATGAAGAGTCTGCCCAATGTGGTTGTGGTGGGCGATGCCACAGGTGGCGGATGCGGAATGCCGTTCACGTCGGAACTGCCTAACGGCTGGAGTGTGCGCTTCAGCGCGGCGCCTATCTACGACGCCGACCGACAGCTCACGGAGTTTGGCGTGCAGCCAACCGACGGCTGTCAGACAGACATGACCGATGCCGACCGTCAACGAGGCGTGGACACCATCATCGAGCGTGCGTTCGAAGCTCTGACCGACATGCAACGATAATCGTCAGCGTATATAAGGCTTGAAATTGTCGAGGAGCGAAAGCTCGTCGACGTGGCATGCCAACGACTCCGCCACAGCTGTCAGCTGCCCGGCAGTCAGCGCGCTTGTCTGCCCACCGTCGTTGACGGCAAGGCGATGGCTGGTGGCGGCAGGCTCTCCCGACACCGCCGCATCCACCAACTCTTTTAAAATCTTGGCAAACGCCTCGTCGGGACACGCTCCCTCTCCCCTTTCGGCAGTGTCGCCACTACGCACAAAATAGTATGCCCTTCCTCGATTGCCGCCGCGCTCAATACGCGTGCGTACATATAATTCAGGACTGACCGTCAAATCAAATTCCAACGATGTCAGACCCTCTTTTTTCAATATTTCAAGTATTTTGTCCATTTCTTACAATTTCAACCGAAATATCGCACTTTTTTTCTTTTCTTGCAAATATCTTCCGCCAATACGCAAACGCCCATACAAATCACAACAATTAACACAAGACAGTTGCTTTTTAACGCGTGGTTGACTATCTTTGTGAAATCATCAACAAGGACAAAACCTCAACGACAATGCAATCAATACTTATAGTAGAAGACGATATTACTTTTTCAACGATGCTGCGCACATGGCTCGGGAAAAAGGGTTTTCAAGCAGAGACAGCAGGCAGCGTGACTGCCGCCAAACGACTGCTTGAAAAGACTGCGTTCGACTTGATTTTGTCAGACCTCCGCCTGCCCGACGATGACGGCATCACACTGCTGCCATGGAAAAAGGAGCAAGGCATCGACGCCCCGCTAATCATCATGACAAGCTACGCCGACATCCAGAATGCAGTGCTTGCAATGAAGGAAGGCGCGAGCGACTATGTGTCGAAGCCCATAAAGCCCGACCTGCTGCTGCAAAAAATAAACGATGCCTTGGCTAACGGCACAACCGCCGACAACGACGTGGCTGAAAAACCGGCCACTGACAGCGCCGACGACTCCGACCCCGATTTTCTTGAGGGCGAGAGCGAGGCGGCACGAAAACTGTACAGCATGGTGTCGCTGGTGGCTCCCACCCAGATGTCGGTGCTTATCAACGGCGCGAGCGGCACAGGCAAGGAATATGTAGCCCACCGCATCCACCGTCAGAGCAAGAGGGCCGACAAGCCGTTTGTCGCCATCGACTGCGGTTCAATACCCAAAGAGCTTGCTGCATCTGAATTTTTCGGTCATGTGAAAGGCTCGTTTACCGGCGCGCTTGCCGACAAGACAGGTGCATTTGTGGAAGCTAACGGCGGAACACTGTTTCTTGACGAGGTGGGCAATCTAAGTTACGAGGTGCAGGTGCAGTTGCTGCGTGCGCTTCAGGAGCGCAAGGTGCGTCCTGTAGGCGCCACCAAGGAAATCGATGTCGACGTGCGTCTTGTCACCGCCACCAACGAAGACCTTCAGGCTGCAATAGCCAAAGGCACATTCCGCGAGGATCTGTACCACCGCCTGAACGAGTTCACGCTGCAGATGCCGGCACTCCACGAGCGTGGCGGCGACATACTGCTCTTCGCCAACTTCTTCCTCCGTCAAGCCAACCGCGAGCTCGACCGCAACGTGGAGGGTTTCGACGCTGAATCGCAGCGCATACTGATGGACTACGCATGGCCGGGCAACCTGAGGCAGTTGAAAAACCTCGTGAAACGCGCCACTCTGCTTGCCGCCGACACGTTGATTCATCCTCGGGATTTTGCCGACGGTCTTACCCCGGCGTCAGCACCTGCCGACGAGGCGGCTCCGCAAGCACAGGCTCCGGCATCGCTGCATCTGCGCAACAGCGACGAGGAGCGGGAGCGCATCATCGAGGCCCTGCAACAGACAAAATACAACAAGAGCAAGGCGGCTCAACTGCTTGGAGTGGACCGCAAAACGCTCTACAACAAGATAAAGCAATACGGACTTTGACATATTCTGCCACACAAAGTGAGGATTTACGACACCTCATCGTGTGGAAAAATTCCCCACTTTGAGAAACAGATTGCGCAAAGATTCGTTTATAACATATTGATTACAAACAATTTTGAGGCGCATCGGCGCATTGGCACAATTGTTGTCGCTTCAAAACATGGAGATAACGCACTTCGGCACCCTTGAAACGTTGCCTCTAAAAAGAAGACAGCATTTCAAGAAATGACTCATTAGTTTTGTGTGATAGTTCGTTTTTTTCATCGGCGGAGATGCCGACGCATAAGTTATAATTCCCTACGGTGTTGAAAGTGTGATTAGTTATTCAAGAGGCCATTTCCGCGACGGAAACGGTCTCTTTTTTAATGCTTCGCCACCTTGTCGGCATTGCGCGCCACAAAGTCCTTCCACGAAGAATAAGATTTCTGCGCTACAGGCCGCTGCGACTCGTAGAAATGACACAACGCCACGCCAAGAGCGTCGGTGGCGTCGAGATGCGGGTCGATTGCCTCACGCGGAATGTTGAGAATGCGGCGCAACATCTCAGCCACCTGCTCCTTTGAGGCGGCACCGTTGCCCGTAATCGCCTGTTTCACCTTCAGCGGCGCATATTCGGCAATCGGAATGTCCTTAACCAAAGCGGCAGCCATAGCCACCCCCTGCGCACGTCCGAGTTTGAGCATCGACTGCACATTCTTGCCATAGAACGGTGCCTCAAGCGCCATCTCGTCAGGCAGATACTGCTCTACCAAGCCCGTGACACGCTCGGCGATGCGGCGCAGACGCATATAGCGGTCGTCAAACTTGCTGAGCATAATCACGCCCATGGCAATCAGCTCCGGCTTGCGCTGGCGCACGCCGAGAATGCCATACCCCATCACGTTTGTGCCAGGGTCTATGCCAATGATAATCTTGTCCCAGTCAGCCTGCCGCTCCATCTACAAATCCACCTCCTCAAGAAGCGTTGAGAAACCAGCCACCTGATGTCCGAAGCGTTTTGCCATCTCCTCAACAAGGTCGTCGCCCACCTCCTCATACCACGCACGAAGCGTGTCGACATCGCTGGCGCGGAACTGCAACGAATAGTTGCGCCCGTCGCTCTCCTCGGCGTTGAGCACAAGCGTAAGCCGCGGCTCCGACAACCGCCCGTCGACGGTGGCTCTGGGAATATACTCCGCGCGGAGCCATTCAAGAAAGCGCTCCACGGCATCATTATGAGCATGGAAAGTTGTATTGTATACTATCATCTTTGTCGATTAAAAGTTAAACGAAGCCGTAATGCCGAAATGCTCGCCGTCGCTCACGGGAGCCATGGCAAGATTATGCTTTTTGGCAAACGGACGGGTAAAAATATAACTGCTGCCGGCACCTATCGCCGCGCCGGTCACCACATCCCACCAATCGTGCTTCTTGGCATAGGTGCGGCTCCAGCCCACATACGTGGCAAGCACATAGGCAGGCACGCCAAACTTCCAGCCGTAGCGGCGCTGCACAAATGCAGCGTTGGCAAACATCACCGCCGTGTGGGCCGACGGAAAAGCGTGGTTGTCACTGCGGTCGGGGCGCATCTTGTGCACCGTATACTTCAACAGATACGACGCTCCGAGAGTGGTGGCCGTTGAAAACGCAGCCTGCTTCAAACCCTGCCAGTCGCGCTCCACAATCACAGCCGTCAGCGTAGCCAGCGGCATAGCCACAAGCAAAGCATCGCCGGTGCGCTTCACCGCCTGGCGGGTGCTGTTGATTTCCACAACCTCCTGCGCGCGGCAACCCATAGCCGCGGCGGCAATCGCCAATATAATCACAAATACACGTTTCATAGCAAGTCAATCAATTTAGGAACAAACACAATCAGTCCGACCACAAAAGCCGCCACTGCCGTCAGCAACACGCCCCCGGCAGCAAGGTCCTTGGTGCGGCGTACAGCCTCGTCGTAGCCCGGTGACACACGGTCGGAAAGCGCCTCTATCGCCGAGTTAAACGCCTCAGCGGCAAGCACAGCCCCGATGCACATAGCCACAGCCACCCATTCCAACGCCGACAAGCCAAGCCACAGCCCGAGCGTCACCGCCGTCACCGCCGCCGCCGAATGAATCCACGCATTATGCTCCCCCCGCAGCAGCATAACGATGCCACGAAAAGCATATACAAAACTTTTAGCCCTCTTGCGCCAACTGAATTGTTTCTCTTTCATATTGCAAAGATAGTGCAAGGTGAGTGAAAAACATTCAAACTTGTTTGAAAATGTTTTTCCGAACCGCAGCCTATCTTATCAAAAGATAGTGCAAGGTGAGTGTAAAGAAAAGAGCTTGCTCAATTTTCTTTTCCGAATCGCAGCCTATCTCGTAGAGTCCATCAGCAAGTGCATAATTAGCGAAAGAACTTGAAGAATCTATCTTTTGGCGTGTCAAAGTCAATTTTTCCCTTGGTCTACGGTTGAGCTTCTTCTGAATTTCCATAATTCTTCGGTCTGAGAAGTCGGCGAAATATACCTTCCCACGCTCTTTCACAGAGGATTCAAGGGCGGCGCAAATGCGGTGCTGCTGCAAGGCAACAGAATCTGATTCTGCCACGTGGCGCGACGCATGCAACAGTGCTTTTGCCGAGGCTAAAGCCTCGTTAAGTTTCGTGAAGATTTTTTGCACATTGGTTGAAAGTTTAAGTCAAGTTTTTATACCTCGTTAACAATTTTTATTGGTAATTTTGTAGTCAGAAAAAAATACAAAATCAATACTGATTATGACTCTATTTGAACGACTTACCCAACAAGCCAAAGCAAACAAACAACGCATCGTCCTCGCCGAAGGTGCGGAAAAACGAACGCTTACCGCTGCCGACCATCTTATCGCCGACGGCATCTGCGACATCACTCTAATCGGCAATCCCGCTGAAATCAAACAACTTGCAGCGGAATTGAGTCTAAAAAACATTGAGCATGCCACAATCGTCGACCCTGCCGACGAGGCGTTTACTGAGAAATATGCGCAACTCTACTATGAGCTGCGCAAAGCCAAGGGCATGACGCTCGAGGGCGCGCACAAACAGGTGCACAACCCGCTCTATCTGGGCTGTCTGCTCATCAAGAACGGCGATGCCGACGGTCAGGTCTCTGGTGCGTTGAGCACCACAGGCGACGTGCTTCGTGCCGCTTTCCAGATTATCAAGCCCAAGAAAGGCATCAGCGTTGTTTCCGGCGCGTTCCTTATGCTGCTTCCCGAAGGTTCTCCTTACGGGACTGACGGCATGATGGTGTTTGCCGACTGCGCCGTAGTGCCTAATCCTACGGCACCGGAATTGGCACAGATTGCCGTATCGGCGGCAGAGACAGCCAAGGTGCTCGGCGGCTTTGATCCGCGTGTTGCCATCCTCAGCTTCTCAACCAAAGGCAGCGCAAAGCATGAGATGGTAGACAAAGTTATCGAGGCTACAAAGATTGCCAAAGAAATGGCTCCGGAGCTGGCTCTCGACGGCGAACTTCAAGCCGATGCAGCCATCGTGCCTTCAGTGGGCAAGAGCAAGGCTCCGCAAAGCGACATCGCCGGCACTGCCAACGTGCTTGTGTTCCCGTCGCTCGAAGTGGGCAACATCACCTACAAACTCGTGCAACGACTCAGCGGTGCACAGGCAGTGGGTCCTATCCTGCAAGGCTTGGCAAAGCCGGTCAACGACCTGTCGCGCGGATGCTCTTGGGAAGACATCTATAAAACTGTTATCATCACTTGCAACCAAAGCATAATAGCAAATCAAAAATAATGAAAATCCTCGTACTCAACTGCGGAAGTTCATCGGTGAAATACAAGCTGATTGAACTCGACGACAACGCGCAAAACGTCCTCGCCGAGGGCGGCGTGGAAAAAGTGGGTCTGCCCGACTCTTTCCTGAAATTCAAATACAACGGCGAAAAGGTGACAATCACCACGTCTATGCCAAACCATAATGTGGCTATCCGCATCATCCTCGACAATCTGACAAGCGCTAAATATGGCTGCATCAAGGATTTCGGAGAAATCGACGCCGTAGGCCACCGCGTGGTGCACGGAGGCGAGAAATTCAATTCGAGCGTGCTCATCACCGACGAGGTTATCGCCAAGGTGAAGGAATGCTACGACTTGGCACCGCTCCACAACCCAGCCAACATCGTGGGCATCGAGGCTATCAGCGAGATTATGCCCGACGTGCCACAGGTGGGTGTGTTCGACACTGCTTTTCACCAGACAATGCCTGCCCGCGCATATATGTACGCTCTCCCGTATGAGGTATATGAGAAATACGGAGTGCGCCGCTATGGCTTCCACGGCACAAGCCACCGCTACGTGGCACGCCGTTCATGCGAATTTTTAGGGTTGCCTTACGAGCAGCAGCGCATCATCACCTGCCACATCGGCAACGGTGGCTCAATAACCGCCGTAAAAGACGGCAAGTCAATCGACACTTCGATGGGTTTGACCCCGGTAGAAGGCTTGATGATGGGCACCCGCTGCGGAGATGTCGACCCTGCTGCCCTGCTCTACATCCAGGAGAAAGAGCATCTCGACAATGCCGGAATGCAGAAACTCATCAACAAGCAGAGCGGTCTGACCGGCATCTCTGGCATCTCTTCCGACATGCGCGACATCGACGCTGCCATTGCCGCCGGCAACGAGCGTGCGCGACTGGCTCTCGACATGTACAGATACCGCATCGTTAAATATGTTGGTGCATACACAGCGGCGCTTGGCGGTGTCGACGTGATTGTGTTTACAGCCGGTGTGGGCGAAAACCAGATTCAGCTGCGTGAGAGCGTATGCAAGCAACTGGAATTTCTCGGCATCGATTTCGACCCAGAGCGCAACAACTGCCGTGGCGAGGAGGTTGAAATCACACGTCCCGGCTCGAAGGTGCGCGTAGTTGTCATCCCGACCGATGAGGAATATATGATTGCCTGCGACACGAAATCGATTGTCGAAGGCGCGAAGAAATAGAAAAAGCTATCAATGTGCTGCATCATTGTCCCGCTTTGCGTAAAGCAGGCTTTGATGCAGCTTTTTTCTCAAACAAAATGGTCAGGAAGTTAACTTTCGGCATCTTCATGATGCTCTTTGGCAAAATCATTCTCGGCTTTGTGCTGCTGTCGGTGGTCAGCGTGGCCATCTACCGATGGGCGCCTGTCAGATACACGCCTCTGATGGCGATACGCAGTGTTGAGCAGATGCTCGACGGACGCAAGGTGCGCTGCGAGCATAAATGGGTGCCGCTCGACGAGATGTCGCGACACATGCCGATGGCTGTAATCGCCTCTGAAGACAACCGCTTCGCCTCTCACCACGGATTCGACTTCGTGGAAATCAAGAAAGCCGTGCGCGAGGCTGAAAACGGAGGCCGTCACCGCGGTGCAAGCACGATAAGCCAGCAGGCGGCTAAAAACGTGTTTCTATGGCCGTCGTCATCGTGGGTGAGAAAAGGCTTCGAGGCTTATTTCACTGTGCTTATAGAGGCTCTGTGGAGCAAGGAGCGCATCATGGAGGTGTATCTGAACTCTATCGAGACCGGCGACGGACTCTATGGTGTGGAGGCTGTGGCTGAACAAAACTTCAACACCACCGCCGACCAGCTGACCGCCCGCCAATGCGCACTCATCGCCGCCACTTTGCCCAATCCGCTGCGATTCGACTCCGCCAATCCTTCGTCATACATGAAGAAGCGCCGCTCGCAAATTCTGAGGCTTATGCGCCTCGTTCCGAAGTTTCCTCCGGAGGAAGATTGACAGTACATACAAAAAACGGGAAGCCGCCAAGCCTCCCGTTTTTTGTATGTACTGCAGAACAGCAATCACTATTCCACAACAATCTCTTTTGTCACTCTCGCACCACGTTTCACGATTACCACAGTTCCAGGCTGCGGTTTTGCAATCCGCATGCCCTGCAGGTTGTAATAGACAGGCGCAACATCGGCGTCGTCGACAGTCAAATCATATACGCCGGCGTCGTTGAAATGCTTGTAGCGCGTCTTAATCGACGGGATTTCAAGACGATAGGCAGTGTCTTTCTTTCCGCCAGACAGATTGAGGCGCAACGAATTGAGACGTATCGGGAAAATGCCCACATTATCGACATCGGCAATTTGCGCAAAGTCAACCGTATAATCTTGAGCGTCGCCCGACTCAAATCCCGACAGATTAGCCGACACATTGCTGCCGTCGGCAAGCGTGAACGACACCACTGAGTTCTTGACAGCCACACCGCCAGTCAGTTTCATCGTAAGCCGCAGTTCGTCAGGAAGGCTGTAGAGAAGCGTCGGCTGAACAGGGACAAGCGTAAGGTTGGGCGCACGAGTGCCCGACAGAGCGAAGTCGACTGCCAGACCGCCGCCGGCAAGCGCAGTTATCGCCGCATCACCATTCACATTGTAACTCTCAATTTTCCAAGCCTCCGGATTCGATGCGTCTTCAATAGGCATCAGTTCCGCCGTAGGGCACTGCACCGTAACGCCGACAGTGCACGTAATGCCATCCTTGACACCCGTCAGCGTCGCCGTTCCGTTTTTCAATCCCTTAGCCACGCCGTCGGCAACAGTCACTACCGATGCGTCGCTTGATGTCCAGTCAAGCGCACGCGGCTCGACAGCCATCTCCTTGCCTCCGACAATAGCGTTCAAGCCAATCTTCCATTCACGGTGGTTGTCGAGAACCACTTCCGGATAAGCCGCCTTGACATCGTCGGCAGCGACAATCGCCACCGTCACCTCCGCTTTTACTGCTCCCAGCGAAGCTGTAAGCACATGTGAGCCGCTGCCGGTGGCATAGAGAGTGGATCCGTCTGCCACAATCTCGCCAAGCGCGCCGTCGCAGGAAAGCGTGACGCCTTCAACATCCATATCGATGAGTTTGCCATATTTGTTATAGCCGTAGAAAACCGGACGATAAGAGCCATACCGAGGCATCCGCACCGCATAGTCGGCAAAACGTATCTCAGCCACCTCCTCATCGTCGGGAGCGTGGAGCACCGCAAAGATGCCGTTGCCCACCGCACGTTCGGGCGACACGCACGGACGGTTGATTGTGCCTTCCATCGCGTCCCACATCAATGTAGAGCCGCCGCCGTCGAAATCAAGAGCGTCGTAGCATCCGTATGAGCGCATAAGGTCGGCACCCTGCGGATAGGTAGTGCCGCCGCTGATGGTGCTGCGTCCGTCGATGGCACAGATTACGAGCATCGTGCGCTCCTTGTCATAGCCAATCAGCGTGCGTGGATTGAACGCGTCGCGAGGATTGATCCATCGGTTCGCCTCCATCACCGTCTCGCCTTCGCGAAGGATTTTGACATCGCCGCCTATAATCTCCTGCACGCCCTCGGGCTTGAGATTGCCATACGACGGCAACGACAGCGAATAGTTGACAGTAATTTCATCACCCAGTTTCAAAGACCGCAGCTTCTCGATGTTTGCCGTAGCAGCCTTATCGGCCGAGATGACTATTCCGTCGGCAGGTATCGCCATATTTCCACCGTCGTAAGCCGCCTGGCTCACCACCATTTTCAGATTCTTGTTCAATGCCCAAGTTTCGCCTGGAGCGAGCGTGAAAGCCACTTCCACGCCTCCTGCCGCCGTCTTGGTGTATTTTCCCATATAAGAGTTGTAGACCACCGTTTCTCCGTCAAGCCGATGGAAATTAGCATTTGAAATCGGCATCTCCACGCCGCCTATCGACGCGCTGTACGACAGGTCGGTGGCATCGATGCGCATATATCCGTCCTTGTCGATTATAAAGGCGTTCTCACGGCTCACCCTGTCGATAACGTCGGGCGACATCAGTTTTCCTCGGCTTGCGCTCGACATGTTTGGATAGCCCACGATGCCGTATTGCGAATACGGTCCGCCGAAACTTCCGGTGATGAAAAAGTCGCCGTTCACACCCGTAAGATAGCGTTCGCCCTCCACTGAGTGACGCCGTCCCATCGAAGTCACCGTTTCGGCGTTAAGGCAGGAGTCGTTGCCAATCTCCACCTTGAACTTCACATTGTCTGCCTCGCGGAGCATTGTTTTTATCACAAACGCCTGAATGCGCGTGTTTCCTGTGGTCGAGCGGTATTCAAGCGCGGTGCGTGTCATTCCCGGACCGCATTTGTAATGACGCAGCGTGTCGACGGTAAACGTCTCGCCCTGCAGGTCGACAGTGGATGGGGTTGAAAAAGCCGATGCCGAAGCGACAAGCGTAAAGCAAACGGCTGCAATTGGTTTAAATAATTTCATAATAGTTATATGTTTGGTTTGTATGATGCAAAATTACGTGATTTTTTGGGAATCCGCACAATTTCCACTCCCAATAAAATGCAAAGGCGGGGCATCCCTTCAAAAGAGATTACCCCGCCCTGTGTCTGTTGCCCATAGGCACAAAGCCTACAGCTCGTAGTCAACGCAGGCGCGCATATCCTTATGCTCACCGAGCAGCCCTGCCGCAGCCACATGCGCCGGATGCTTGGCATAGACCTCCACATCCGCCATTTTGTCGACAACTGCGGTGAGAACCACGTCCCACGTTTCTGCCGGATTCTGATTTAGCCCCACCTCTATCGAGCGGAGCACGTCGATTTTCTCAGGAAGCGCCTCAAGGGCGGCCTTGAACTGAGAAGCCACGGCGCGGCGTTCTTCAGCCGTGCCTTTGAGTTTAAACATTACGATATGCTTTACCATCGTTGTATATATTTATTTGGTGTTGTACATTCTTTCACGTGTAGCCTGCACTTTCTCGTCGGTGAGATAGTCGTCGAAGTCCATAATCTTGTCGATGATTCCGTTTGGCGTCAACTCAATCACACGGTTGCAGACCGTCTGTATGAACTCGTGGTCATGGCTCGACATCAAGATGTTGCCCTTGAATGCCTGCAGCGTGTTGTTGAACGCCTGGATCGACTCAAGGTCGAGATGGTTTGTCGGAGAGTCGAGCACAAGAGTGTTTGCGTCGGTCATCATCATCTTGGCAATCATACAGCGCATCTTCTCGCCACCGGAGAGCACAGATGCCTTTTTCAGCACCTCCTCACCCGAGAACAGCATTTTTCCGAGGAATCCTTTCAGATAGATTTCGCTCGAGTCGTTGCTGTACTGGCACAACCAGTCGACAAGGTTCAAATCCGTGTTGAAGAACGAGGTGTTGTCGAGCGGCAGATAAGCCGTAGTGATTGTCTGTCCCCAGTCGTAAGTGCCGGCGTCGGCCTTGCGGTTGCCGTTGATGATTTCAAACAAAGCGGTCATGGCGCGCGGGTCGTGGCTAAGGAACACCACCTTGTCGTTTTTCTCAATCTGGAAGTTTACGTCGTCGAAGAGCAAGTCGCCGTCTTGAGTGGCTTTCAATCCCTTCACCTCAAGAATCTTGTTGCCCGGCTCACGGTTGGGCGTGAAGATGATTCCCGGATAGCGGCGCGACGATGGCTGGATTTCCTCTACATTGAGTTTCTCGAGCATCTTCTTGCGGCTTGTGGTCTGCTTCGACTTTGCCACATTGGCGCTGAACCGCTGGATGAACTCCATAAGCTCCTTGCGCTTTTCCTCTGCCTTCTTGTTGGCTTGCTGCTGCTGGCGGAGAGCCAGCTGGCTCGACTGATACCAGAAACTGTAGTTGCCGGCAAACAGCGTTATCTTGTTGTAGTCGATGTCGAGGGTGTGGGTCGACACGGCGTCGAGGAAGTGACGGTCGTGGCTCACAACGAGCACCGTGTTCTCGCAGTTTGACAGATAGTTCTCAAGCCAAGCCACGGTCTCAAGGTCAAGGTCGTTGGTAGGCTCGTCGAGAAGCAGGTTGTCGGGATTTCCGAAAAGCGCCTTCGCCAGAAGCACGCGCACTTTCTCCTTACCGCTGAGGTCCTTCATCAGCATGTAGTGCTTGTCTTCCTTGATGCCCAGACCGCTGAGCAATGCGGCAGCGTCGCTCTCTGCGTTCCAGCCGTCGAGCTCGGCAAACTTCTCCTCCAGCTCAGAGGCGCGGATGCCGTCGGCATCGCTGAAGTCTTCCTTTGCATAGAGGGCGTCTTTCTCTTTCATGATAGCCCAAAGCACGGTGTGTCCTTGCAGCACGGTGTCCATCACCGAAAATTCATCAAACTCAAAGTGGTCCTGGCTCAACACCGACATGCGCTCGCCCGGTCCTTGCTGAATCATGCCGTGGGTCGGCGTCAACTGTCCTGAGAGGATGCGCATCAACGTACTCTTTCCGGCGCCGTTCGCGCCGATAATTCCATAGCAGTTTCCTTGCGTGAATTTCAGATTCACATCCTGAAAAAGCACACGCTTGCCGAACTGCATTCCTAAATTGCTTACAGCTATCATAATTTACCTAATATATACCTACTTGAATCAGGGTGCAAAGGTACGAATTTTATGCGACATCGGCAAATCGCATTTTTCCACAGCCGTTGCCTGCCAAAAGAAAGAGCGGCCCGCCGGGGTCGCCCTTTCAATATCAATTATTTGCTACTGTTTATTTCCAAGGTGTGTTCTGAGAAACAGCAGAGTTGGTCAATGCAATCTGGTCTCCAGGAATTGGATACAGATACTGACGAGCATCAAACGTACGCACGTGGTTGAACGAACCATCTACGTAGTCGCCTTTCATATCAGGTTTAACAGTTGCTGTAGAAGCATTCGCACCTAAGAGGATGTTTGGATGCACTGAGCTGTCGAGGAGGTCGAGTTTGTGCCAACGAACCAAGTCCCAATAACGATAGTCCTTGTCCATAATCAACTCGCAACGACGGCAACGGCGAACTTCCCAAATCAAGCTGCTTACGCCCATATTGTTAGCAGGGTCGTTCATTGCAGTCAACGATGCTACAGTCTGGTCTGGAAGACCAGCGCGCTCATAAAGCTTGTTGAGAGTGAGGTTCATGTCGGCATCTGTAAGAGTGCCGAGCTCAGCCTTAGCCTCAGCATAGTTCAAGCAGATAAGTGCTCCCCAGTAGAGAGGTGCGCAAGTGTAGTTCTTCACTGTGTTCTGACGGTCGTCAATAGGCAACGAAGTGTTGTCAAACTTGGCTACACCATAACCAGTAGAAGAAGTCATCGCCATTGCGCCTGCACGCTGCCATGTCATGTCCTGATAGAAGATAACCGGGTCGATAGTCTCCGACAGACGTCCGTCGCGGACAGCGAGAAGATCTACGATTGAGTATTCACCCTTATCGTTGTAGACTGGAAGGTCTGACTTGTTCTCCGAAGTCAAAGCCAAAGGCTTGCCATCTTTGAAGAGATATGCGTCAAACGCGTCCTTTGTGATACCGTTCACCTTAGTAGAGGAGCAAGTGTAAGAAACGGTTGAGTGACACATATTCTGCTGGTCGTATGCCTTCATGAAAATAATCTCGCCATTTTTCTGGGCATCAGAGCGTACGCTCTGATACAAAGCCTTATAGCTTGCGCCGATAGGATATTTGCCAATCAGCTGCTCTGAAGCGCTGACGCATTCCTGCAAGTATTTGTTAGCACGTGCCTCATCGGCAGCATAGCCGTTTTCAGCAGCAGTACGATATTTGCAGAATGTGCCTTCCCACAAGCAAATGTCGCTCTTCACTGCCAATGCCAAATCCTTGCTCCAAACTTGCTTGCCGTTGTTGGCAGAGATTGTTGCAATCGCATAGTCAAGGTCGCGGAGCACAGAGTCCATAACAACGTCGCGGTTTGTACGCGGACCGTAAAGAAGACCCTTGTCGTTAACGTCAACTTTGTGGTCAACCCAAGTCACATCACCATAGCGTTTCACCAAAGTGAAGAATTGGATTGCACGGTTCAAGCGAACCTGACCCTCAAAGTTGTTGCGCTTCGCAGCCTCAAGTTTTGAGCTGCGTACGCCTTCGATGATTGACATACAGTGACGGATGTTCTCATACGGGCCTGAATACAAGCCAGATGAACTCGGAACAGTCTTGTTGTTCCATTCCGTAAACGAGTTACCAGCCTGGTCGTCAGAAAGAGTGCTGAAATAAAACTCACCGAGAGAGTTTCCACGACCATATCCAGAGAAGAAATTATACATATAGTTGCACTCCTGCTCAACGAGCGACTCATTGCTCCAGAACTCAGGGTTGCTCACCTCCGAAGTCAACGGATAGCGGTTGTTGTCGAGGAAATCGTCACAACTTGCAAGCGAGAGTCCGGCGAGTGCGAAAATGCCTAATGCTATCTTTGTTTTCATTGTTTCGTAAATTTAGAGAATTAGAATGTTACCTGCAAACCGAATGAATAAGTACGCATCATTGGATCTGAACGTCCGAAAGTACCATTGTTGTAAGCCTTGCTTGTTGTCCATGTGCTACCGATTTCAGGGTCAATCGGGTTCTTGCCGAGACCGTTGTAAATCAAGCAAGGATTTTCAGCAGTGAAATAGATACGTGCTTTCTGAATCAGAGCCTTCTTTGTAATCTCCTGTGGAAGAGTGTAACCGATAGTCACTGTCTTCAAGCGGAGGTAAGCCATGTTGAGCAAGTATTTCGATTGAGGATAGAAGTTGTAACGACCTTGTGACAAGCCAGAAACTGCACCTGCACCTGCCATACCGTCATACATACAAGGATAATCGTTGTTCTGATTGATCTCGTAACCGATAATGTTGCGAGCGTCGTCGAAAATCATCTTGTTGTAAGAATTCTGGTGAGCGTAAGAAGCATCGGCGCCACGAGAGAATGGCATTGTGAATGCGTTCACATACCACATGTCGCGCTTACCAACACCCTGGAAGAACAAATCAACGTCGATACCCTTCCAAGCAGCACCCAAACGGAATGAGTACTCATAGCGAGGAGTTGCGTTACCAATCTTCTTCAGGTCTCCGTGGTTGCGTACAGTACCTACAGGAATAAGGTTGCCTTCAGCGTCTTTCATTGTAGGATCGCCACCATTGATTACGCCATTTCCGTCCAAATCCTTGAACTTGATGTCACCAGGACCATAAACGAATGTGCCCTGCTGCAAACCGGTCTGGTCAGCTACGCCCGGAGCATAAATCCATGAGCCGTCGGCGTTCTTGCCTGTGAAGTCTGACTCCTCGAAGTAACGGTCTGTCTCGAAGCCCCAGATTTCACCATACTCCATACCGCTGTAGAATTGGTTGATCAACTTGTTAGGGTTGTTGTACTCAGTAACCTTTGTCTTGCCGTCATAGATATTGGCGCTTGCGAAAACGTCAACATCGCCGAAGCGGTGATTCCAGCTGATACCGAGCTCCCATCCGCGGGTGCGGAGCGAACCGCTGTTTGCATAAGGAGCAGAAGCACCAAGAGTAGCCGGAAGAGTCATACCCGGAGCAAGCATGTCCTTAGTGTCGCGCTGGAACCAGTCGAACGTAACGTTCAGGCGGTTGTTCAAGAAACCAAGGTCAAGACCGATATCGGTAGTTGCAATACGCTCCCAAGACAAAGTAGAAGACACCATTGAAGGTGTGTTCAACATTGACAAGAATGTACCGCCGGCATTTACCCAGCTGGTATATCTTGTGTCCAACTTAGAGATTTGCTCCAAGAACATATAGTCACCGATAGCCTCGTTACCGATGTGACCATAAGAAGCACGGAACTTAGCGTTGCTTACATATTGTTTAGCCTTCTCGAAGTAAGCTTCCTCAGAGAAACGGTAGCCGACAGATGCCGATGGGAAGAATGCCCACTGGTCGTTGGCTGGGAATGAAGAAGAACCGTCGTAGCGACCGTTAACCTCCAACAAGTAGATTCCCTTGTAGTCGTAGTTGATACGGCCGAAGAAACCTGCAGTTGCGTGCTTGGTGATGGTGTTGGTGATTGTCATGCTTGTACCGTCGGCACCACCAGTTGCCAAGCCAAGATAAGGTTTGTCATTGTCAGAAAGGACATTCTTGCGTGCAGAGAAGTAGTTGTAATACTTGCGGTCTGCCTGTCCGCCGACCATAACCTTGAAGTGGTTGTCCTCAGCCACATCGAAGTCGTAGGTAGCGTAAGCATTGACTGTCCAGACATTCTGACGGGTATTCTCCTGTTGAGCGTAAGTGTCTTTCTGCTGTACCAAATAAGATGGAGCTGTGCTTGAGTTAGACCAGTTGTTCCAGCCGAAGATAGGCAGATATGACTTGCGCACGTTGATGTCCATCATGTCGTATGTGAAGTCAGCGTGGATGTTCAAGCCCTTGATTGGGTTCGCCTCCATCCAACCTTGCAAGCGAGTGTTGCGGGCAATGTCCTCATGCTCGCCGCTCTGCTTACGGTCAGCAATCGGCTGAGCGTCGTAGTACTTGCCGTCGCCGTCATACTTGCGGTATCCGTAAGGACCGAAGAAAGAACCCCAACGCCAGAAGTATGTGTAACCTCCACGGCCCCACATGTTCTGTCCGTCATAGTCTTTCTGCGAATAGTTTACCTGAGCACCGGCTTTCAACCATGAGAATATTTGAGTTGAGAGGTTGGCGCTTGCGTTGTAGCGCTTCACAGAGTTGTCTACAAACGACATCAAGCCTTCACGCTTGTCATAACCGAACGAAACGCGGTATGTTGTGTTGCCCGAGCTGCCGTCCAAGCTTACGTTGTGCTTCTGAGAAGGAGCAGTGCGATACATAATATCCTTTACATCCCAGTCAGCATAGTACATAGTGGCTTTTGTCACAGGGTCCTGATAGAAGTCGCCCACGTTGTCCATGCTCTGGTATGGCAACATCTCGCTGTAGCCTTTCTTCTTGCCACCGTTCTGCTCATACCAAGCCTTTGCGTAAGGAAGCATCTTGTCGAGATACATACCGAACAATTCCGGGTCGGCACCCTTACGGTAGTTGGTCTGAAGCAATGCTTCGATTTGTTCAGGCACTGAGCCATAGTCAGGCAATACAGTTGCGTTGCTCCAACCGAAGTTGTTTGAATATTTTACAGAAACGCGGTCGCCTTTCTGTCCTGATTTTGTAGTAATCAATACAACACCGAATGCTGCACGAGTACCATATACAGCAGAAGAAGCAGCATCTTTCAATACTGAGATTTCTGCGATATCGTCAGGATTGACAAAAGTGATGTCGTCGGTAGGCACACCGTCGACAACGATAAGCGGGCTTGACTTCTGTCCGTTTGACAACGTACCCGTACCACGGATTTTGATAGATGCGGCTGAGTTGATCGCACCGTCACCTGTTGTGATAGTCAAACCAGGAACAGCACCTTGAAGGGCTTTGGTAACATCGCCCACTGGACGTGCGTCCATTGCCTTCGACACATCGACTGTTGCGACAGCACCGGTGAGGTTGGCACGTTTCTGAGTACCGAAACCTACCACAACGACTTCGTCAAGAAGAGCGTTGTCCTCTTCCAAGGAAACGTTCATTGTCGGCGCAGCCTTGAGGGTCTGTGTCTTGTAGCCCAAATAAGAAACTGTAATTGTTGCTCCAGGGGTTACTTTAAGCGTAAACTTACCGTCCAAGTCAGTAACTATACCACGATTGGTACCTTTCTCCATAACGTTGGCGCCAATGACAGGCTCTCCCTTGGAGTCTTTTACTGTACCAGAAATGGTTAGAGTTGCTTTCTGAGCGGATACAACTTGCGGAGCGGGGGCGGCATTAGCCTCGAATCCCGCACTGCCTAGCAAACACATTGCGACTGCGGCAGCCGCAACTAATTTACATGAAGTAAATTTTTTTCGTTCAGCAAATTTGTATCGGGTAAGTCAAGGGCATTGCTGCCCCCTTCTCCCCTAAGAACCGTACGTGAGAGTTTCCCCTCATACGGCTCAAGCAACTCAATATTTCTATTTGTTGTTAGAAATCGGCTCATACTTTCAACATTTTCGTTTATTTCGCTTGTAGCAGTTGTTGTGGACAAGTTGCCGTACAATCGAACCACCAACAGATATTTCGTTGACGTTCCATGCTTTTGTACAGTCTATTTCCTTGCCACATAACGGACAAATCCGGTTCTGCTTGTTCCATAAATATAAGAGAGACTTACGTCCTTTGAGAGATTCCAGCATTTGTTGCTCCTTACGCTGAGAGAAATAATCATCGTATTCCGGGTCAAAAGGATTTGCCTCTCCCTTGACTTGCTTGTACGGAGTATAATGTATATCCGACAATCTTTTAAGGGTCAGGTAGTTCACTTTCATACTTTTCGTTTCATATTTCCACGCAAACGTCCATTTGCGTCCCCGAATTTCATGCCAATACCTGTCTGCGACCCAAGACTTGCGTTTCTTAGGGTGACGACGTAAGGCCCATTTCTTCGTGAGATTATAAATGTGGTAGTCGCAACCATGAAAAGCATCGGTCGATGCACCATATCGGTAATAGTTACCCCATCCTGTGATTACAGGATTGAGCATTCGTATCAGCGATTCCTGCTTACACATCTTATGTCCTTTGACTATGTCACTGATTTTTGCCCTAAAGCGTTTCTGTGCGTCTTTGGACGGAGATGTGTATAGCTTTTTGCCGAACTTCCTTACATTGAAACCCAAGAAATCAAATCCGTCATATATGTTCGTAATAGTAGTTTTCTCTTCGGATAAGGTAAGACCTCTTTCTTTGAGAAATTCTATCACTATTGGTTTGACTTCGTTTTCCAATAGTTCCTTATCTCGGCCTGTGATTATAAAGTCGTCAGCATAGCGAATAAGATTTACCTTGTAATGGAATGTCTTGTTGTTACGCCATAGTCTTTTGAATCTTTTAGCCAAGAGCGGCTGAAGCCCGTCAAGTACCATGTTTGCAAGTGTCGGTGATATGATACCTCCTTGTGGCGTACCCTCTTCTGTCGGGAATAGTTTTCCGTTGAACACAGCTCCACATTTCAACCATTTTCTGAGTATTGTCTTATCCATAGGGATATTCTCAATGAGCCAGTCGTGGCTGATGTGGTCGAAACAGCCTTTTATATCTCCCTCCAAAATCCATTCGGGAGAATGTTGGCGGTTTAAAACCGTATCAATCTGACGGATTGCGTCCATTGTCCTGCGCTTCTTTCGGAAGCCGTAGGAGAAACGGTCGCCTGTCGTTTCGGCTATCGGTTCCAATGCCATGAGATATAAAGCCTGCATCGCCCTGTCTTTCATGGTCGGTATTCCCAACGGTCGGAGTTTACCGTTCTTTTTCTTGATGTGAACCCTACGGAGTGGCTGCGGATTGTAGCCACGGCGTTTCAGTTCACTGATTGCTTTGTACTTGCGCTTGGGAGAGTCCCAAAGCTGTTTATCTACTCCAGACGTTTTCTTCCCTTTGTTGGAAGTAACCCTCTTTACAGCCAATGCCTTGGCGTAAAAAGAGTGAGTGAGCATCCATTGCAAGGCTTTCACCTTGTTATGTCTGCCTTCTTTCTGAGCCTTTACAATACGCGCTTGAAGCTTTCGGACATAGGCTTCGCACTTGGACCAGTTCATACCGTCCCAAGTCAGATTCCTGTTGTCAGCAGGCGCACACGATGTCTTAGTTTCGTTCATTTGCTTTCCTCCTTTTGAAAGTTCTAAAAGTTATCTTGTAAAGAGTTACCATATACGGAAGTCTGCCCACTTTCGTGTCGGATGATGTTATCCACAATCAGCCCGTGATGTCGATTCAATCCGTATCCTCCCCATTACAGGGAGGCGTTCGCTTTCTCCGTTATCTCATACCTGCACCCCTTTCGGCTTGCCTTGCGGTTCGCTTACTCGCGTTGTTACGAGAGAGATACAGGCTTGCCCTGTTCCACGTAATTGACAAAAGGATAGTTTAGGTTCTGTCAAGTCCACCGGCAGTGCCATGTCCGTGTAACCCCAACATGGGCAGGGGTTATCCGACTGCTTACCTTTTGGTGAGAGCTAAAGTATCTTCCGCTCCTTCAAACCTCACGATGGCTAAAGACAGTTCACTTATGTTAACCATGCTATCCAGCCTCGCCACTCGGCAGTATGATACTAACCGCCCTTGACGTTCCCTCACGGTTCAGTCTTGTCCTTTCGGAGAGTGTACTTTGTCCTATAAGCTTGGCACAACCCATCACTGGAGATGCACCTTATAGTAGGCTACCGCTGACGGAACAGCGGGTTAAATCATGCAACTAATATCACTGTTTAACAATCAATTACGCGACTTTACAGGTCACACCCAGGTCTTGTTCAAATTGAGCATAATCGTGTAGGCAGATTCGTAGGCATCCGAGATGTCCGCCATGAATTTCGGGTTGATGGGATTGCACCTGTGCGAACGTCGCGGATCATCGAAATTGATGACATAAAATTCCGGCTTCACTTTGTAATTCTGAGTGTGTTTAAGTAGATGGTTATAAGCAATTTCGGACAAATCTGGAAACTTATAATCGTAAATATACATGGCGAAGGATTTTTCAATCTGCTGTTTTATGTAGTTGTTTACCACTGCGTAGCTCTTACCCGAGCCGGGAGTTCCAAGCACGATGGACGCACGAAAAACATTTACAACATTAATCCATCCGTTCCATTCCCTGCCTTGATAGACGAACTTTGTCGGCAGGTTGACGGAATACTCGTTCTCCATGAGCCGTGTCTCCTGCATGAAACTCTCGTTGGCGGTATTGAATACATCTTCCATGAGGTTGTGTTTCAGCATCCGGCTTATCCACACGCCGGACATCAACAACAGGATATACCCGGCTGTAAGTGTTGCCGTGTACAAGGTGGCATTGACCATCGGACTGAACGGCAGGTCGAGCATCCACCAGTTCATGAAAAACAGCACCAATCCGGCAAGGAAAGAGGCATATATTTTCTGCCATGTCATCTTCTGATTCTTTACGCCTTTTGTTCCCAAACACGAGAGGGCAAGGAATATGACGGCAAATACTTTTGTGATGAGCAGGTTGCTGAAAAGCCCCGCTGTCCTCTGGAAATTCAGGAGTATCCTGTCGACTACCCCGATATTGATACCCATATCCACGAATGAACGGTAGCAGTACCAATAGACGTGGATGACAATAAACACGATGGATATGGCACGCATGAACTCCATGACCTTGGCCAGTCCCCTCAAATCATCTTCTTGTTGCATAATGAATATAGTTTTAATGGTTTATAAAATCTGTAATCAGGATATTCCGCGGGAACGGCGTTTCTTTTTCTTCTTGCGTTGCAGCCTGCGGGCAAGCGCCTCTTCCTGCGGGTCGGGACCGTTGGCGTCAATGCCGAAGATTCCGAAAGCCTGTTCGATGGAGCTTTCCATTTCGGAGGAGAAAACGCCTTGCCGATTAAGAGCAGGCATTGGCATATCCAAGTCAGGCATATTGGTCGGACTGTTAAACAGCCGCTCAAAAGCGTTTGCCGAAAACTCTTTTCCAAGTCGGGAACCGTTATATACCTCACGGTTCTTATGGTCGATGAAAGTTGCGCCATAGATACGTCCTTCAT
>ENA-UEYI01000351-UEYI01000351.1-human-gut-metagenome-genome-assembly--contig:-NODE-351-length-47448-cov-5.614912_pt1 | contig 47448 bp, 24 predicted proteins | sample MGYA00242900_ERZ507916 | MGnify/ENA primary metagenome ERZ507916 (study PRJEB26167, sample SAMN06115521) | human gut metagenome | host: Homo sapiens | place: China:Chongqing | collected 2015-09-02...
AATTTTATCGCCTCCGCTACGCCGATACTACGATTATAACATTTTATATAAGAATTGTCCATATTTATAAACATTGAACGTTTACTTTTTTCGGAAAAACCCTTATAATTATGCAGAAATCGCGAGGTAATGCGAAACGAATCGCGTTCGCCCCCGCGCGGAGGTACGATTATGCAATATTTACTGCTTGCCGTGACGACCGTGTGTCTGTCCGCGCAACAACTCATACAGAAGCGCTACAACCAAAAGACGGAAAATCCTAATCAGTTTCTGTTCCTCGCGTTCACCGCGCTCGCCGCGACCGTGTTCTTTATCGCGGCTTCGCTGTTTCGGCTGTCGTTCGACCCCGCAGTGCTGCCCTATTCGCTCGGGTTTGCGACGGCGTATATCGCGGCGACCGTGGGACTTATCTACGCGCTGAAACTTGGATCTATGGCGATAACGGCGCTGGTCAACTCGTACTCGCTGCTTATCCCCACGTTCTACGGTATAATTTTTCTGCGCGAGTCGGTGAAAGTCGCCGGGATAATCGGCATCGCGCTGTTGCTCGTTTCGCTGTTTCTTCTCGGCGCGAAAAAAGAACGCGCGACGGGCGGCGTAAAGTGGCTCGTATTCCTCATCGTGGCGTTTGTTGGCAACGGCATGTGTTCGATCGTGCAGAAAATTCAGCAAATAAACATGGACGGCGCGTTCAAAAGCGAGTTTATGATTTTCGCTTTGATCGCGGCGTTCGTCGTGTTCGCGGGGTTCGCGCTCGCTCGCGGCAACGTAAAAAACAACCTTCCGCTGTGCGCCGGGTTCGGCTCGCTCAACGGCGTTTTCAACGGCGCGGTCAACTTCCTCGTGCTGATCCTGACCGGGCTTATCCCGAACTCGGTTCTCTTCCCATGTATTTCCGCGGGCGGCATAGTTCTCAGCCTTTTCACCGCGCTGTTCCTATTTAAGGAAAAACTGTCGGCGTTTCAGATCGTCGGCTACGTTCTCGGGCTTGCTTCGGTGATACTTTTGAACATTTAGATACAATAAACGAAAACCGCCCGCGGCGTTGACCTCGGACGGTTCTCTTTATTATTCGTTTTAATCGTTTTCGGCAAGCATGGACTTAACTTTCATCAGCCGCGTGGTTGCAGCGCGCTCGTTCTCGTCGAGTTTGCTGCGGATATAGGCTATCGTTTCCTCTATCTGCGGGATCATAATGTACTCGAGCGCGTTGACGCGGCGCTTGTTCCGCTCGATCTCGACGGACAACATCGCCGCGGTTTTCTCCACTTCGGCGAGTTTCAATAGGTCTGCTATAAGCGAACTTATGCGCTTTACCGAGTAGTCGGCTTCGGAGGAAATTTCGGCGAACGCGTACGGGTATCCGTCCGATTTTTTGTCGGCGCTAATCTCGATCGCCGGCACGGTAACGCCCATTACGTCGGCGAACTTGTACTCGGCTCTGACGGAGAACACGGGCATGGAAAACGCCTTGTCGAACTCTTCTCTCGAAGCTGTGCCGCGGGCGAACGCGAACTGACCGAGACAGTCCCTAAGTTCGCTCTCGATCCGCTCTCTCAGCGCTTTGTTCTCGCGGATTATGTCGGAAAACCGACGGATCATTTCGTCCGATTTGTCCTTTAATAATTTATGCCCGCGCGTCGCCGTGGAAAGTCTGCCCTTGAGCCGCTTCAGTTCCATACGCGTCGGGTTGACGTTAAGTCTTGCCATATTATTTACCTTTGGGGGCTAAGCCCGCCCTGAATCAGCCGAGGTACTTGTCGAGGAATTTTTCCTTGATACGCTTGAGTTCCGCCCTCGGCAGTATGCGCATAAGTTTCCAGCCGATGTCGAGCGTTTCTTCGATCGATCTGTCGGCGGTAAAGCCCTGCGAAACATATTCTTTTTCGAAGTTTTCGGCGAATTTCGCGTACAGTTTGTCGGTGGCGGACAGCGCGCTGTCGCCGAGGATCGCGGAAAGTTCCTTGCACTCTTTGCCTTTCGCGTACGCGGAGAAAAGTTGGTTCATGGTGTCGGCGTGATCCTCGCGGGTTTTGCCCGCTCCGATACCCTTGTCCTTAAGACGGGAAAGCGACGGGAGAACGTCGATCGGCGGGTTTACGCCTTTTTTGTAAAGTTCGCGCGACAAGATGATCTGACCTTCGGTAATGTAGCCGGTAAGGTCGGGGATCGGGTGAGTCTTGTCGTCCTCGGGCATAGTAAGGATCGGGATCTGTGTGATCGAGCCTTTTTTACCGCGGATTCTGCCCGCGCGCTCGTAGATCTGCGCGAGGTCGGTATACAAGTAGCCGGGGTAACCTCTTCTGCCCGGGACTTCCTTTCTCGCCGCGGAAACTTCGCGGAGGGCTTCCGCGTAGTTCGTGATGTCAGTCATGATAACGAGTACATGCATACCCTTTTCGAACGCGAGGTACTCGGCGCAAGTCAGCGCCATACGCGGGGTTGCGATACGCTCGATCGCGGGGTCGTTCGCAAGGTTCGTGAACAGCACCGTGCGTTCGATAGCGCCCGTCTTTTTGAAGTCGTCGACGAAGTACTGCGCTTCCTCGTAGGTGATACCGATAGCGGCGAACACGACGGCGAACTTCTCGTCCTTGCCGCGCACTTTTGCCTGACGGGCGATCTGCGCCGCGAGTTCTGCGTGCGGAAGTCCGCTCATAGAGAATATCGGGAGCTTTTGTCCGCGGACCAGCGTGTTAAGTCCGTCGATCGCGGAAATACCTGTCTGAATAAACTCGTCCGGGTAATCGCGAGCCGCGGGGTTGATAGGCTCGCCGTTGACGTTCATACGCTTGTCGGGGATAACCGGCGCGCCGCCGTCGCGGGGATTGCCCATGCCGTCGAACACTCTGCCGAGCATGTCCTCGGAGAGGTCGAGCGAAAGGCTTCTGCCCAAAAATTTCGCTTTGGACGTGGCAATTTTAAGTCCTTGCGTGTTCTCGAAAAGTTGCACTACCGCTTTGTCGTCGCGTACTTCCAGCACTTTGCCGCGACGCACCCTGCCGTCCTCCTGGACGACTTCGACGAGTTCGTCGTACTTGACGCCCTCTACGCCCTCGACAAGCATAAGCGGTCCTACGATTTCCTTGATGGTTTTGTATTCTTTATTCATTGTTACCCTCACCTGCGAGCGCTCGCATTTCTCTCTCGAGCTCGTCCGAAATTTCGTCGAAAACGTTCAGTTCGCTTTCTTCGATATACTTCGCTCTGCCTATTCTCTCCTTTGCGGGGATCGAGAGGATCTCGTCGAGGTCGGCGTAACGATCCACCGCTTCCACGCCGAGGTCGTGGAACTTTTTGATGAGTTTCAACATTCTGTACTGCTTGTCGAGCGAAGTGTAAGTATCGGTTTCATGGAAGGCGTTCTGATGCAGATAGTCCTCTCTTACCATTTTCGCGGTTTCGAGCGTCATTCTGTCGCGGTAGGACAGCGCGTCCACGCCGACGAGCCGCACGATTTCGTCGAGGTTGGCTTCGTCCTGAAGTACGTTCATAATAAACGCGCGGAGTTTGACGAAGTCCTCGCCCACGTTCTTTTCGTACCAGTCCGCCATTCTGTCGGCGTACAGCGAATAACTGATGAGCCAGTCGATCGCGGGGAAATGGCGTTTATACGCGAGCGAAGCGGACAAGCCCCAGAAAACCTTGACTATTCTGAGCGTAGCCTGCGAAACGGGTTCGGATAGGTCGCCGCCGGGAGGAGAAACCGCGCCGATCGCGGAAACCGAGCCGACCGTATTTTCGCCGCCCAGCACCTTGACGATGCCCGCGCGTTCGTAGAATTCGGCAAGTCGGGAAGCAAGGTACGCGGGGTAACCTTCGTCGCCCGGCATTTCCTCAAGTCTGCCGCTCATTTCGCGGAGCGCTTCAGCCCAGCGCGACGTGGAGTCCGCCATAATAGCGACGTTGTAGCCCATATCGCGGAAGTATTCGGCGATGGTGATGCCAGTGTAAATCGAGGCTTCGCGGGCCGCAACCGGCATGTCCGAAGTGTTGGCGATGAGCACCGTTCTTTTCATAAGCGGTTCGCCCGTCGCGGGGTCTTTAAGTTCGGGGAATTCATTGAGAACGTCCGTCATTTCGTTGCCGCGCTCGCCGCAACCGACGTACACGATGATCTGCGCGTCCGCCCACTTCGCAAGTTGGTGCTGAACGACGGTCTTGCCGCTTCCGAACGGTCCGGGTACCGCCGCAACGCCGCCGCGGGCTATCGGGAAAAGCGTGTCGATGACGCGCTGACCCGTTACCATGGGCATATCGGGCGATTGTTTTTCTTTATAGGGTCGCGGCACGCGCACCGGCCAGCGGGTAAGCATAGCGAGCGCTTTGTCTTTGCCGTCCGCGGTTTTTACCGTCGCAACGGTATCGGTGACGGTGAATTCGCCGCTCCTGATTTCCGCAATCTTGCCGCTCACGCCGTAAGGCACGAGTATCTTGTGTTCGACGATGGGCGTTTCCTTGACGTAGCCGATGGGATCGCCCGCGGTCACTTCGTCGCCCGCTTTCACGAGCGGAACGAAATTCCACTTCTTCTCGCGGTCGATCTTGTCCACGCGTATGCCGCGGGTGATACGGTCGCCGTGCTTTTCGACGATCTGCTCCAATGGACGCTGAATACCGTCGTAAATGCCGCCGATAATGCCGGGCGCGAGTTCGACGGACAGAGGTTCGCCCGTGGAAACGACTTTGTCGCCTACTCCCAGTCCAGAAGTTTCTTCGTAGACCTGAATGGACGCGCGGTCGCGGCGCAGTTCGATAACTTCGCCGATAAGTTCGTCGTCGCCGACTTTTACGACGTCGTAAACCTTGACGTCAGCCATATTTTCCGCCACGATAAGCGGACCGGAAACTTTTACTATTCTACCAACCATAATCTTCTCACTTGTTGAAAATATCTACGCCGAGGGCGCGTTCGGTTTCGAGCCTGATCTGCCGTTCGGCATAGTCGCTCTTGCCGCTCTCGCTCGGCACGGGTATCACTATCGGATAGGGTTTTTCGAGCGTGCGCTCGATAAGGTCGCTTATCTCGAACGCGACGTCGTCCGTCACGAACACGACTTTGTATTCCGTTATCAGTTTGCGGAAAGTCGCTTTTAACTTCATAGGATCGGTTTCGGTGTAAGCGTCCACTCCCGCCGCTTTGAACGCGAGCGCGCTTTCGCTTTTCGCGAGTATCGCGGTATCAGCCGATATAGCCATCTCTTAACCTCCCCGCAATCGCTTCCGTCGGCGCTTTTGCCAGCAGTCCCGACACGACCGTTCTGAAATTTCTTATTTCCGCGCGCTTGTACATAGCGTACAGAAGCACCGGGGTTATGCCCTCGCTCGAGTAGCGCACGTTATACAATCTTTGCATAGGATAATCGTCGCGGATCTTCTCGAACGCGCTCATAGGCTTGCCGTCCGATTTTGCTTTTATGCACGCTTCTATCGCGTCCTTATACGAAGTGAACGCGAAAGCCGAACGGATTTTCGAAGCGTCGCCGCCTAAAATAACGAGCAGTTTGTACTTGTCGATCTTGCCGCCGCCGACGAACTGCTTTTCAGCCGTTTCGCGGTCGGGCGAACGGAAATACGCGGATATATTTCCGCAGTCTATTTCCGCGCGGATAAGACCTTTTATCTTGTGGCGCCGGATAAGTTTCAGCGCGGCGGCGTAGTACGCTCTCAGCGCCGTTACCGAAAGATCCGCGCCCGTGCAATCGACTTTTTTTGCCGCGGACACGAGTTCGTCGAGCGTCTTTTTAACGTACTCGGGGATCTCGCCCTTGCCGGTTTTTACGTACTGTTCGATAAGTCCGGTATCGGTCGTACCGTCGGTCGCGTATTCGCCGTCGTAGCCGAGCATGAGCCGTCTTACCGCCACGTCGCAGTTGAAAAAGTCGCTCCTTAAAAAGCAGTAGTACTCCACGTCGCCGCCGTTCGAGTACTCGGAAACGAACTTCTTCAGCGCGAACGTTTCCGCGGCTACGAGTTTATCGTACTCGCCCGCGACGCCGATCTCGACGTTTTTGCCGAAGCCAGTCGACGTGAGCGTTTCGATAGCCGCTTCCGCAGATCCCGCTTCTATCGCCGACAAAAAGCGGCTTTTCGGGATCAGCGTTTTTTGCGCGGAAATCGCCACGGCGTTTGCGTAAGAACACGGTACTCTCATTGCTTTTCTCCGAACATTTCGTCCGCGACGTCCTTTTCGGTGCGTTCGCGAACGCTTTCGACTATCGCGGCGCAGGTAAAGTCGAGGTCGAACGTTTCGCCCGACAGTACGAAGCCGCCGGCGAGCGCGTCGCTCTTCTCTACCGTCATATTCTTCGCCTTGACTGCGGGAAGCTCCGCGACCTGTTTTTCGGTAACGGGCGCGGAAGCGGACAAAATCATTTTCTGCCCTTTTTCGCCGTACTTTCCCGTAATCGCTTCGACTACGGCGAGAAAGTCTTTGCCGTCCAGTTTTTTCACTTCGGCAAGAAGTTTTTCGTACACCGAGGCTACCGCTTTGCGTTTTGCGGCAAGCAGCATTTTTGCGCGTTCCATTCTCGCGGCGGTCGAGCGCTTGGCCTTGATATCCTCGGCTTTTGCCGCGGCAAGACGAGCGGAATTCTCCGCTTCGGCTTTTGCCGATTCGGTAGCGGCGGCGCGTTTTTCACGCGCGTACTCGTCCGCTTTTTCGAGGATAGCCGCGATTTCGGCGTCGTTTTTCTCGATAATCGCGTTTATGACTTCGTTGTTCATTTCAATCATTTACGTTTCGTTCCGCTTTACATCATGATGCCGAGAACGAGCGCGAGGATCGCGTAGAACTCGATCATTGCGGGGAACAGAACGTACTTGCCCGAGCCTGCGCTGTTCTTACCGATCGCGTAGATACACGAAGCGGCGGTTGCGCCCTGAAGCACTGCGGATGCGCAGCCCGTCACGCCCAGCGCGACTCCTTTCCAGAACACAGCCCAGCCTGCGGCAAGCGCGATCTCTGCGCCCGGTATGTTCATGACCGCGAGAACGAAGCCGTAAATACCCTGCGTTGCCGGGAGCAGCGAGAGGACGATGATTTTACTGAATTTTTTGCCGTCCTCGGCAAGAACGCCCGCCGCCGACGCGCCCGTCTTGTAAAGACCGAACGCGGAGCCTGCGCCGCACAGAATCATACAGATCGCCAAACCCGCGATGCCTATTGCTCTTCCATCCATTTGTAATACCTCCGATGGTTATTTAACGTATAAATATTCTCTCATGGAGCCGAGCGGCGTGAATAGTTCGCCCTCTCCTTCGTAGAACCTGCCGAAAAACTCGACGTACTGCAATCTCGAGTCGTGAATGAACGCGCCGAGAAGGCTCATAGCCAAGTTGAAAACGTTGCCGACGACGATGACGAGCACACCGCCGATCACTCCTATCGCGCCTTTCGGGAACAGCATACTTACCGCGATGGAGTTCGTGAAAATGCTTGCGATCTGCGCGCCCGCGAGCATCAGTCCGTAAAGTCGCGCATAACTGAGAATGTCCGACGCGTAGTTGATAAGTCCGTACGCCGAACCAAAAACCTTGGTGATTTTACCTATGCCTTTTTCCGTGATGCCGGCGGTAAGAATACCGATACCGAACAACGCGAGCGTCGGGTACGCGACGTATTTCGCTGCCGCATAGCCTTTTATCGTCATATAAATCGCGACTATGCCGCCCATGAGCGCGAACGCCCAAACAAGTCCCGCGAATATGCCTTCGACGATCTGTTTGCGTGTAAAGCACTGCACCGCTTTCATTATAAGCGACACGGCAATCTGGAACGTGCCGAGCGCCAGACACCACATAAGCATACTGGGCACGGTTATGCCGGCGAGCGTGGTTTTAGCGGCTATCGGGTCGATATACGCGGCGTAAAATTCGGCGTACGCCGGGATATTTCTTAAGATTGCGAAGCCAGAGAAACTGTCGAACAGCGTACCGAAGCCGACGGCAAAGAAACCGCCGTACGCGAAAACCCTCGCCATACGGTAGATCGAAGTTCCTTTTCTGCTCTTGGCGGCGAGGACGAACCCTCCGATTATCATTAAAAGTCCGTACACCGCGTCGCCCATTATGATGCCCATAAACAGCGAGAAGAAAAACGCCATCACGGAGTTCGGGTCGAGTGCTCCGTAAGCGGGCGCGGAATACATATTCGTGACCGCTTCGAAGTCGCCGACGACCTTATTGTTCTTCATAAGCGTGGGCGCAAATTCGTCGCGCGGCACGGGTTTTGCTTCGATATACGCCGCGGTAAGGTTGGTTTTCACCGCTTCGCTTACCCGCTCTACCGCTTCGGTAGGAACGTAGGCTTCGAGGACGAAAGTCTTTGACGTTTCGCCGCAGTCCGCGCTCGCTTCCGCTTTTTCGCCGAGGAAGCCTAGGTAGTCGATATACGTTTTTATATCCGCGGACTTACCGTTTTTACTTACGGTTTCACGCAGAATTTCGTTGATTTTCGTTTGTTTTTCGCCGATTTCGGCGTTGATAGCCGCGATTTTATCCGTCGCGGTCGCTTCGTCGGAAAACGGGCATTTCGCGAACGCATACTTGGTAAGCGCGGAGTTCAGCGTTTCCGCGTCCTCTTTAAGGCACGTAGCCGCGATCACGCACTTCGAGCCGCTCCCGTCCAAGGCTTCGATCGAAGCGCAGTTTATTTCTTCTATTAGCGCGGTCAGCGCGTTTACTTTGTCCGCGGCGACCGTTCCTAAAAATACCGCCGAAGTTTTCGTATCCGAATAGAACGCGAAACTTTCTTTAAGGCACTCGTACTCGGAGTACGCGGCGGCGCTTTCCGTCAATTTGGATATTTCGGCTTTGACGGTGCCGTACGCGCTCTCCAGCGCGAGAATTTCGTCTGCGATTTTTCCGACTTCCGCCTCTCTGTTCCCAAACGCGATAAAGTCGGACATATTCACGCCGAAACCGTCTTTTACGACGGGCGGCAGCTTTTTATCGCCAAGTTCCTCGTAGGCAAACTCGAGAAAGTTAAGCGATTTCAGATAATCTTCGGACGACGCCGCGGCTTCGCGCTCGCCTTTTATCGGGGCAAGGTCGTAGTCCGAGCATTTCTTTATCTGCGCCGCGCCGGTGGCGGACAGAACGTCGAGCAGTCCGTTTTGCTCGCTTTTCAGCGCGAGTACGGACACGACCGACATCTCAGAGATCGCCATCTTTCACCCTCCCGAGAAGCGCCGCAGCAAGTTCTTTCGCTCGTTTTTCGTTATTTTCGATCAGTTTCGCACACTCGGCTTCGGCCTTTTCGACCTCGCGGGCATACTCCTCGTCCGCGGCGGCGGTCGCCTCTGCGGTTATTTTCTCAAACTGCGCGCGGGAATTTTTCGCGTATTCCTCTGCGATTTTTTTTGCTTCGAGATCCGCTTCCGCTCGAACGGCGGCGGATTTTTCTTCCGCGGTACGTTTGTTCCGGTCGGCTTCGGCTTCCGTTTCTCTGATCTTCTTGAGCAATTCTTCTATCATGTCCGTTAAGGCTTGCCCGCACCGTTTTTCACAGGTGCCGCGGCGTTTTTTCTCCAATTCTTATTTTTTTTAGTTTATAGCTTTTCTTCGGTTTTGTCAAGCGAAAAAGGTTGACTAAAACGTCCGCTTCGTTCAATTTTTTCCACCCGCGGCAATTGGGTCGAGTTTTCGGCGCATTAAAATTACCCGCCGCGGTTTTACTCGCCACGACGGGTAATTCCGCCTTTTCGTGCGTTTACTCTTTGCCGATCGCCTAGTCGTAAATCGTAAGTGTGCCGTATACGTAGTTGATTTTGTAGTTACTCGTTACGTCCACTCCGTTACGCATTATCTCTACGACGATTTCGTTCTCTTCTTCGCCGACGTCGATAACGGAAGTCGCTTTCGTAACGACGATTTTATCTCCGTCCGCAAGACTGCCGAAACTTACCCACGCGTCTTCGCATACCAGCGCTTTTCCGTCGTACTTCTTTTGCTTCGTTCCGGACGATACCGTGATTTCTCTCTTCGTGACGGTCAAACCGGTTCCGATAAAATCGAGTTCGTAGTTTTCTTTTATCGTCGCGGTAATATCGTTGTCGTTCGCGTCAAGCGCCTTGAAATCGAGATCCAACAGCAAATCGGTATCGAAAACTCCCACGTCGGTTATTTCGCCTTTGAGTTCGAGTATAATTTTGCTGCAACCCTCGGGAAGTTCGCTCGTCCGATAATAGTAATCGTCCGGCTCGTAACCGAGAGGCGTGCCGTCGTAAGGCTTATCTTTTTCGTACAGATAAATCGGTATAGGCTTGTGCATAACCCTGATCTTGCCCGGCTTGAACGTTACGGTAAATCCTTTCGAATTTTCGATTACCGTTCCGTCCCTATATTCGTACAAGGTTTCGCCTTTTTTGTTATAAAGCACGAACTCGGTAACGGTGCTTTCGCCTATTCCGTATTCCGTCTGACTGCCCGCTACGGTTACGTCCCAGTAATAGCCGTTGTCGGACAGCGACCGGAGTTTCTCGTTCATTTCGACTTCCGATTTCGCGTAAAGCGGCGTTTTGTCGTAGACTTTCTTTACGTCGATCGGCTTTACTTCGAAGCCCATACTGCCGTCGCCGAAATCGATCGGACCGTCGTCGGAATCGTCGCCGCCGTTTCCGCCTCCACCGCCCACGCCGCCTGCCGTCACTTCCATATCGACCCAGCCTAAGCCTTTGATATAGATTTCGACCCATGCGTGCGCTTGTTCACCGGTAATTTCGACGTCCTCGCCCGCTACCGTCGACCCCGCGTAGCCTATCGTGTAACGCGCGGGAATACCGAGCGTGCGGTACAGAAGCGTTGCCGCGGAAGCGTAATGGCGGCACACGCCCTCTTTGTACTTGTCGAGGAAAGACACTACGACGTCCTTTTCGTAATCGAGGCGCGTATTATATTCCATATTGTACTTCGCGGACTTGCGGATATATTGCGCTATAGCGACGATATCCTCGTAGGTAATTTCGCCCTCTACCCAGTTTTCGGTAAGCGCTATTCCTTGCAGATACTCTTTCGTCGTTTCGGGAACGTCGAGGTAATTCGCGCGAACGAACTCGTAGTACGCGTCGTCGTCCGCAGCGTAGCTGCCGTTGATAAGCGAATGGCTTTGGCTGAAGTCGAAAACGTAATACGGCACAGAGTAAGCCGCGGAATAATCTCCGACGAACGACACGTCGCTTGTCTGCTTGGTAAAGCCGTCGCCTCCGACGAAGTAATACGGAAGCATAAAACCGGCATACGCCGTTATTGTAACGTTGCATTGATTCGTTCCGTACTTTTCGAGCGTCTGCCCCGTGAGATAATTATAGGAGAAGCCGCCGTCGAGCGTTCCGCCGTACTCGGTCGCCGCGTTCCAACCCGTTCCGTGATAACTGCCGAACGACTTGTATCTCAGATAGAGTTGACCGCTCGTATCGCCGTTCACGACGAACGCTATGATATCGGAACCACCGTCGCCGCCATCGTTTCTGTCACCGCGTATACTTACGTCGCCGCTGTCGTCAAGTCCCCCGCCTGTCGTTTTATCTTTATCGCTCTTCTCTTTGACGGTCAGAATTCCCAGGTCTTCAACTACGATCGAATATCCGGGAGCGACTTCGTCCGTACCGGCAAAGACCACTTTACTCTCGCCGACGTAATTCTTTGACGAGCCGATTTCGGTCTGACTGCCGATATTCTTTACTGCGAGTTCGATTTCGTCCGGGATCTCGTCGATACCTTCCAGCCCCGTAATGTAGTATGCGTCGCAAGTAAGCGGTTTGCCGTCGTAGACTTTCGTTTTACCGCCGGACACGATTTTGATAATACGCGCTTTGATTACGATGTCGCCGTATTCGTACGTTATCTCGTAGCCGTCGCTCATATTCTCTTTGCTCGTTTTGTCGACGATTTCCAGCTTTATTTTGTTGGCATATCTGCCGACGTCGGTAAACGAGGGAAATTCCGGTTGCAGTACTTCATGCCCGGACAGCACGTTTCCGGAAGTAACTTGGTACTCTTCGGCGGAAAGCGGATCGCCGTCGTAGTACTTTTCGGCGTCGCCCGTCTGTACGGTTATTCTTATCGGAACGATAGTGAGCGTGCCGACTTTGCCCGTTATCGGAACGAATTCGTAGTTGTTCGACGGAACAACGTTGCCTGCCGCGTCTACGACTTCCAGCGACTTGAGTTCGTTGTTTATCGTACCCTTGAACGTAATAGACGTAAACGTTACCGTCGGGGTATGCCCGGCAAGGAACGCGGTCTTATCGTAATCAAACGGCGCGGTAAGCGGCGTGCCGTCAAAGTCTTTGGTCGCGCTTTCGCTCGTATACCGGACCTGAATAGGCGTAATCGAAAGCGTACCGTATTCGTACGAAATCTCGTAATTCGCGGAAAGATCGGTTGCCTTTTCCGTATCGGCGTCGGCATAAATACGTACCGCGACTTTGTTTTTGACCGAGCCGACGTCAGTAACCGTATTAAGGAAGTCGACCTCCGCGCTTTGATCGGGCGCAAGTATGGGACTGAGCGCGGGATTTGCGGTAGAAGTTACGGTATACGATTCGTATAACGTCGGATCGAGCGGCGTACCGTCGTAAACTTTAGTGGCGGATACGGTCGTGATTTTGATCGGTCTTTTGGTAACGGTAAGTTTGCCGTAAGCGTAAGACACTTCGTAATTCTTCGTCACTTCTTTGCCGTTTTCGTCTACTATAATCGGCTGCTTTTCGAGATCTACCGTATTGTCGGAAACTCCGGCTTCGGTACGGGTGCCGTTCACCGCAACGTAAGTTACCTTGTGTCCGCCCACAAGTCCGCGATCGCCGTCCTCGGCAACATCCTTGTAACTATTGCAAGTCAACGGAGCGCCGTCGTAAACTTTAGTGGCGTCGCCGGTTTTGATAGTTATCGGGCGCGGGAAAATTTCAAGCGTTCCGTACTCGTAATCGATAACGTAGTTGTCGGTTACGTCGTTGATTCCGTCGAAAATCCTGACTGCGAATTTGTTTTGCGTCGTGCCGACGTCGATAAGCGACGGGAATTTGCCGTCAACCTTTATAACGTGTCCTTCAACCAACTCGTTCAGAGAAGATGCTGAAGTTTCGCAACCGTCGGTCGCATGTTGATATTGACCGTTGTACACTAATCGTGCGGTCGGGGTTTTTACCGTTATCGCGCGCTTATGAACGATCAACATTCCGTAGGAAAGGTCTGCTTCATATTCGTAGTTGCCGCTTACGTCGTTGCCGTATTCGTCGCAAATCATAATAGCGAATACGTTTTTCTCTCTACCGGCTTTGGTACGCGTCGGGTATTTCCCCGACGGTTTGACCGTGTGTCCGCCGACTAACGAGAAATATCCGTCGGTCGCGTCGATTTCGAATTTTTCGGGATCGATTGCGGCGTGCGCGGTACCGTCGTAGAGAAATTCTTCGGTCGGAGTCGTGATTTTTACTTTCCTCTTCGTTATTTCCAGCGTGCCGGGAGTATAGGTTATCTCGTAGTTCCAGGTGACGTTCTGCCCGCCTGCCGTGATTTCGACCTTAAACTCATAGCCTTCGATAACGCCTACGTTCTTTTTTGTAGGAACGGTGTCCGCTTTGGCGATTGCTATATGCCCGGATACGAGTCCGTAAGGCTCGTCTTCGACGGTAAAAGCGTCGCTGCCTTGTTCAGTTCCGTCGTAAACGAGCGTTGCGCCGGTAATTATTACCGTTATCGGACGCGGCGTAACTTCGAGCGTACCGTAAGTGTAGCCCTTTATGACGTAGTTACCGTTTGCTCCGCCGTCGCCGTTTTCGTCAACGACTTTGACGGCAAATTCGTTGGGTTTATTTCCCACGTCGGTAATGCACGGATAATTATCGTCCGCAGCTATTATCTTATGTCCGTCTACTAATTTGCCGCCCTTGCTCTCGTCGACTTTTATATCGTCGATCTTGTAATGATCGTTTCCGTCATACATAACCGAAACGCTCGGCGTAATTACCCATATCTCGAGCGCCGTTACCGTCAACGTGCCGTCAACGTAATCGATGGCGTAATTCTCGGTTACGGGCTTGCCGTTTTCGTCTACTATAATCGGCTGCTTTTCGAGATCTACCGTATTGTCGGAAACTCCGACTTCGGTACGTGTACCGTTCACCGCAACGTAAGTTACCTTGTGTCCGTCCACAAGTCCGCGATCTCCGTCCTCGGCAACGTCCTTGTAACTTTTGCAAGTCAACGGAGCGCCGTCGTAAACTTTAGTGGCGTCGCCGGTTTTGATCGTTATCGGGCGCGGAATGACGGTCAACGTTCCGTTCGAGTAAGAGATAGTATAGTTGGCGGTCAGATAGTAGCCGTCAACGTTATCTTTTCCGTTCGCAGTGACGATTACTACGAGCGCGTTTTCGCGAGATTTGTCGTCAACGTTTCTAATCGTCGTATGTTCGATTACTTCCAAAGACTGGTCGGCGCTTGCCAAACCGTCGGTATAACACTTTTCCCAGAATTGATCCGTGCCGTTGTAGGTAAATTCGTGACTTTCGGTCGTAACCGTTATTGCTTTCGGCGTAACGGTAAGCGTGCCTTCGTCGTAATGAATATCGTAGTTATCGGTCGCGTTTTCCCCCTCACCGTCCCAAATCGAAACGACAAGTTTATTGAGTGTGCCGCTTTGCTGAACGTAAGTAATTTCGGTACGCGAATCGACCTGTATGCGATGACCCGTTACCAAATTATCCTGCGTAATTTCGTTCTTTGAGTACTCGGTCGTATGCGCGGTTCCGTCGTACTCGAAAGTTGCGCTTGCGGTCGTTATATTGATGGGGCGACGATTGACTTTTAGTATGCCGCAATCGTACGTTACGGCGTAGTTTTCGCTCATATCTTCCGTCGCGCCCGCTTCGCCGCGCACTACCATAAGCGTAATCACGTTTTTAACGCCGTCGCCGTTCGCGTTTTTAACGGTCGTATATTCGGTAAGCATAAAGCGGTGATCTTTGACGAGCGAGCCTTCGACGATTTCGTAGTCGCTGTCGTTATTATAGGCGTGATCCAATCCGTCGTAAGTAAATTCGTCGCCGCGCGTTCTGACTTTGATTGCGCGCGGATTGACGGTCAGTACGCCGTTTATCGAGGTTATTTCGTAGTTTGCGGTAACGTCTTTTTCGTTGCCGTTTTCGTCCTTTACGGTTATCTTTACGCCAATTATTACGTTCGCCGATGTACCTTTGACAGTCTGTGAACCTTCTACTTCTGCGGTCAGAATCTGTCCCGGGATCAATCCCGATTCTGTGGTATATTCGCTCACTGTATAACCATTGTTCGTAAGCGGATCGCCGTCGTAATCTTTTTCGTCGCTGTTCGCGGTGATGGTTATCGGGCGCTGCTTGACGACAAGGAGAGCTTCGTCATAATTATATTTTACGTCATAGTTTGCCGTTACGTCTTTAATGCTGCCGGCAAGAGTGAGAACTTTCGTATTCTCTTCGTCTATCGTGTTTACGGACTGACCGGCGTCGGTTTGCGAACCGGTAAATCGGGGTGATATGTAGTGATCTGATACCAGTCCTTCATTCGCTATTCCCTGCTCTACGTTAATCTCGTGTTTTGTAAGCGGAGTGCCGTCGTAGACTTTTTTACCGCCGAGCACGTTAACTCTTACGATACGCGGAGTGACCGTAAGTTCTCCGTCGGAAAGTTCGATTGCGTAGTTTTTAGTGACGGGTTCGCCGTTCTCGTCGTAAATTTGCACGGCGAACGCGTTTCTGACCACGCCGTCGAATACGTTAGTTATCGTAGGAACGGCGCTTATATCGTCGGGCGCGATCGTGTGTCCGTACACTAAGTCGTAGTAGCCCTCAGGTACGGAAATATCGAAATTCGTAACGGACGAGTGCGGCTCGCCGTCGTAGATAAATTCTTCGGTCGGGGTCGCGATCTTAATTTTTCTCCGATCGATTTCGAGCGTGCCGAGAGTATATTCTATCTTATAGTTGGCGATAACGGATTCGCCGCTGCCGTCGAATATTTGCGTAAGTTCTCGGTCGACCGTGTTTTCTTCCGTACCGATACTGCCGTCCTCGTTAAACTTTACGTTCGTGATCGTACCGGTAAACTCGAGGGTCATCGTGTGCAAGTGTTTCTCGACAAGTCCCTCGTCCTCTACTCCCTTTTGCGTTTCGAACGTATGCTTAGTCAGCGACGTTCCGTCGTAATCCTTGAAGTCGCTACCTGTGGTCACTCTTACCGTTCTTGCCAAAACCGTAAGCGTACCGTTCTTCCATTCGATAATATTGTAGTTATCCGACAAATAATAGCCGTCAACCGTGTCGTTTCCGTTCGCGTCGACTACTTTTACTTCAAGCACGTTTGCTTTTCCGCTGTCTTTGACGTTCATAACCGTCGTGTAATTAGTCGCGACCAGTTGATGTCCGAGCGCGTCGACAAGCGCGTCGGCGCTACACGACGGCTGATAATGCTCGTCGCCGTCGTAGACGAACGTTCCGTCGTCGGTCGTGACGATTATATCGCGCGGAGTGACGGTAAGCGTGCCTTTATCGTATTTTATATCATAGTTTCTCGTTACGTCGTCGCCGTTCGTCGCAAAGATTTGCGCGGGTTCGTTCACGACGTTTTCGGCAGTTCCCGTGTTCGTGATCGTGCCTTCCGCTTTTGCGATAAGTTCGTGACCGTCCACAAGCCCGCTTTCGGCGGCGGAGTCGCCCGGCGTACAACCGGCGTTTTCGAGCGGCGTGCCGTCGTAAGTTTTTTCGTCATCGTCAGCCTTAACCGTTACCGGGCGCGGGGTGACTTTCAGCGTGCCGAATGAAATATCTTCGGTATCGTAATTCTCGGTAACGTCGTTGCCGTCCGCGTCGACGATTTTAATTACGAACTCGTTTGCCACGCCGTTTTCGCCGTCGAATACGTTGGTTATCGTAGGAACGGCGCTTATATCGGCGGGCGCGATCGTGTGTCCGTCTACAAGCGGATAACAATCTTCGCCCTCGCCTATCACGAAATTTGCGTGGTCGGTCGACGAGTGCTCCGCGCCGTCGTAGACGAATTCTTCGGTCGGAGTCGTGATCTTTACTTTTCTTTTCGTGACTTCGAGCGTGCCGAGATCGTAAGCTATCTCGTAGTTGTCGGTAACGGGTTCGCCGTTTGCCATGATTGCGACTGCAAATTCGTTATCGGTTTTGCCTACGGTCGTTAGCGTCTTTACGGTGTCCGCGATAACGGCGGCTTCGTGTCCGCCGACGAGTCCGTCGGGTTCGGCGACCGTAAATTCGGTGCTCGAGTGCGCCGCGCCGTCGTACGTGAAAGTATCGCCGTTTGCCTTGACGGTTATCTTGCGCGGAAGCATCGTGAGCGCGCCGTAAGTATAGTTTTCGTCGGGCAGGTAGTAGTTGGCGGTCACGTCGGTTTCGCCGTTCATTACTTTCACGGTGAGTTTGTTGGCGACTTTTCCCTTCGTCACGTTCGTGATTTCGGTATGCGAAGTCACGCTCAGCACGTGTCCTTCGACCAGACCGTCCGCTTCGCACCCCTCGTAAAACTGCGCCGTGCCGTCATACGTGAATTCTTTGTCGGCGGTCGTGACATTTATCGGGCGGGGCTTGATCGTGAATTTGCCGGGCGTTACGTTGAGATCGTAGCAGTCGGTAACGTCGTTGCCCTCCGCGTCGACGATCTCGAAAGTCATTTCGTTGGTATACTCGCCCGCTTCGGTGGCGAAAGTCGTTTCTTTAACGCGGATTTCGTGACTTGGTACTATAGGCGTTTTACCGTCGAGCGTATAGCCGTCGTCGGTGTGTTCCTTGCCGTCATAAATAATTTCCGCGTCGGTTTCCCCGGTAATTATAATGTTTTTACCGATTACGCGAAGTTCGCCGTAGTTTTTGGTTACGGCGTAGAGGTCGGTCACGTCGTCGCCCGCGGCGGTCGTGACGGTGACTTCGAACGAGTTGGCTTCCTTGCCTACGCTTGAGATAGTTTTGTCGAACGACACCGTGGCTACGTCGTCGAATGCGAGCGAGCCGCTAGGGATTTTGTACTCGTCGGACGAGTGCGCGGTTTCGTCGTATACGAACTGTTTGCTGCCCGATGCAAACGTGATTTCTCTTTGCTGTAAGGCGTACTCCGTATCGGCGAAAGAAAATTCGTACTGCGAAGAAACGTCCTCGCCCGCGGCGTTTTGCACGACGAACGAAGCGGGATCGATGGACAGCGTGGTTTTACGGTCGGCGATCTCCGCGTAACGGAAATCGAAGTCGACGATTTTATCCGAGTACGCGAGGTTGGCGGTTATGGAGGGTTTATCGCCGTAAACGCCCGTGGCGCTCGCGAGCGTGACTTCGGTTTTTTGCGGGTTTATGGTGAATCTGAACGCTTTGCCGTAATTTTTCTGACCGAACGAGCGGGTCGTGACCGCGCGGACTTCGTACTCGCCCACTTTGTCTGGCTTCGCGTCCGTCCACTCGGTATCGCCGATCTTGCGGTACTGGTACGCGACCCCGGACAACAGCGCTTTTGCGTCGTACTCGACCGATTCGCCATAGGTGACTTCCGTGACGAGCATGCCGCTGCCGTCGTCGGTGATTACACCCTGCACGCCTAAGAATATCGAAGTAAAGACAATGCAAAAGGTGGCTATACCCATAATAAGCCATTTGTATTTTATCAGCGCCGACAGAATTTTCATCTGCCTTGCCACTTTTACTTTGTATTTACTGTACAGCATACCATTTTGCTCCGTGCTCAGTGATTAACGATAAATTTCAGTACTGCGTTTTATTGATTGTCCGGCGTAACTTTCAGCGTTCCGTCTACGGTTACGATACTATAATTCTTAGTAACGTCATCGTCACCGTGCATTATAACTACGCTCACTACTCTGTTTTTGGTAGAGCCTATTTTCGTCTGCGAGCCTGCAATAACTACAACTGCTACGTCGCCGTTTGCCAACTCGCCCGTGATCGTATACGTATTGCACTCGAGCGGCGCTCCGTCGTATACCTTGTCTCGCGAATCTGCGGTAATCGTAATTTTTCTCGACGTAACGGACAATTCTCCGAAGTTTTCGTTAATTTTATACAGCGCAGTTACGTCGTTGCCGTCGGCGTCTTTAATTACCGTCCGTACGCTGTTCGGAATCGTGCCTACCGCCGTCCTCACTGCGTTAGGCGTAAACGTGATCGCGTGCCCGGTTATAAGCGTACCGGAGTATTTCGGTTCGCTTTGGCTCGTAAACGGATTGCCGTCATAAACTCTCGTTTCGTCAATCGTCGTAACCGTAATTTCCTGCAGATAAATCTGCAATATACCCGTTTTGAACACTATTTCGAATTGATCGGTCACGTCCTTGCCGTCCGCGTCGTACAACGTGAACGACGTGATTTTGGTGTCCCAAATACCGGGAACGTTGGTTGCTCCCGAGATTTCAACCTCATACGTATATCCTTGGTTGGTCAGCTTGCTGAGTCCCATAACCGCTTGCGCGGGTTCGACGCGCAAACCGTTCGCGTACTGCACTCTGGTCGCGATCGGCTTGATCGTGAGCGCCGTAACGTCGCCGTTATAGTCATCGCCGCCTTCGTCCGCTCCCGGACCGCCGCCGGTGACTTCGACCGGTATCCAGCCTTTGCCGTCAAGGTATACTTCTACCCAGGCGTGCGCTTCTTTGTTCGTTACAATTGTCGTGGCGCTCTGTTTAACGGAAGCTACGAAGCCGGTCGTATATCTTGCCGGGATCCCGAGCGCGCGGAACAACATAGTTCCCGACGCCGCGAAATGCTGACAAATGCCGCCCGACGGATAGTCGCCGCTGAGGAACGCCGCCACGACGTCGTTCTCCGCGTTGAGTCTTTCGTCAAATTCGAGGTTGTATTTCGCGCAACCCTGAACGTACTTCGCTACCGCGTTTATAATGTCGGCGTCGTTTTTGTTAAAGCCCTGAGCTTTAATAATACTTTCCAGACACGTTTTCGTTGAATCGGGGATCTGTAAATACTTCTCGTAAACAAACGTTTTGTACGCCGCTTCGAGCGTCGCATATTCGGACGGAAGCGTCATTGCGGAAAGATCGACGGAGCCCGACGGGTAATAATACACGGTGTACGCAGTTGCCGAACCGGTATACTTCACGTCGCTCGTCTGATTGTCGCTGCCCGGTTCGAGGTAATACGGAAGCACGTGCATACCGGAAACGTTCTCGGTAATGCGCGCCCATTTCTTATTCGAATTTGCCGCGGAACAGATCAGCGCAGCCAGATAATTCAAAGAGTAATTTTTGCCGCTTATCTCGATATACTCCGAGTATTCCTGCCCGTTTTTCCACCCTTGTCCGGTATAATCGCCTTTGCTCGCATACCGCAAGTAGAGTTTGCCGGTATAGTTGCCGGATATTTTCAAAGCATTTACTTTTTCGCCGTCGGGCTTGGTGAATTTATCGGAATCGGGGTCTTCGGTCTGCTGCGCGTTGCCTTTCACGGTAAGCGTGCCTTCGACTTCTTTTACGTCGTAATTGATCGAATAATCTATAGTTTCGTCGTTCGCGTCTACGATTTTGACGTTACCTATAGCGTTAGGGCTTGACCCTACCGACAATCTCGAGCCGACTATATCGACGATGACTTTTTGTCCGTCGGCAACCGGCGTTGTTGTCGCTATATCGTACTCGTGGCAAATCAGTTCCGTTCCGTCGTAGTCTTTTTCGGCGTTCCGGCTCACAACGGTAAGCGGTCTGGGCGTTACGATAAGCGAGCCTTGGAATACGCTTGGATCGTAATTCCCGGTAACGTCGCTTCCGTTTCCGTCGGTGATAGTTATTTCCGCACGGTTTACCGACGTTCCCACGATCGTTTGCGCGCCGAGTATAGTGACGTGTTCCGTATGTCCTTCTACTATGCCGCCTACGGTATCGATCGTGTATTGATTGCAAGTCAGCGCCGTGCCGTCGTAAACGCGCGTAGCCGTTGCGGTCGAGAACGTTACTTTACGCTTGGTAACCTGTAACGAGCCGAAAATATACTGTATATCGTAGTTCGTCGTAGTATCGGTTTCGCCTCTCGTTATCGTTACGGAGAACGTATTTGATACCGGCGAGGGCGTATAGTCGGTTACCGAGCCGATATACGTTACCGTCCAGTTTTCGTTTTCGACAATCCCCGTCGGGTCGACTTTAAGACTGTGACAATACAGCGCTGTTCCGTCGTAAGCACGGCTTGCGTCATCGGACGCAAACGTAACGGCTTTTTTGGTAATCGCAAGTATGCCGTAAACGTACGTTATATCATAGTTTTGATCGGAAGACGAACCGTCGCTTTTTAAGATCTTGATCGTGAACTCGTTATCCGCGCTTCCTACGTCAGTAAAGTTCGACGTATCTCTGAATTCGGGTTCCGCGTACGTTTCTCCTTCCGCAAGTTTCGGAATTTTGTCGGCTACAAGTTCGTGATATGCGATCGGCTGACCGTCGTAAGTCTTTTTAAAACTTCCAGACGTAAACGTGATTGCAAGTTTCGTTATCGTGAGCGTGCCGTAATCGTAATTTATAACGTAGTTTAACGATTTATCTCCGTCGGAGCCGATTATAAATGCGTCGACGGTGTTCTCAATCGTATCGGCGTTTACGATGCTCGCTGCATTCGTATAATTGACCGTCTGCCCCTCTGCGATCGTTCCGATTATCGTATAGTCGTTTTCATCGGCGCAAGTAAGCGCGGTACCGTCGTATACTTTTTGATCCGACCCGGTTTTTATCGTTATCGCGCGCCGGTCGATAGTAAGCGTGCCGAAAACGTAGTTAACGATATAATTACCCGATGAGTTAGTTATACCGTCGGCTTTTCTGATTATTACGGAAAAATCGTTGCTTACGCTTCCCGCTTCGGTAGGCGCGGAATTAAAATACGCTTCGGAAGTTTCATTATCCGCTAAAAACGTATTTCCGGTCAGCTCGTAGTCTTTGCAAGTCAGCGGCTGTCCGTCGTAAGTCTTAGTATCGCCGCAGGACGTAAACGTAACCGTACGTTTCGTCACCGTAAGCGTGCCTGTCAAAACTGTTATTTCGTAGTTTGCCGTGGTTTCCGCGATACTTCCGTCTTCGTTATATCCCGTAACGTACACGGTTACGGTATTTTCTTTGATCCCGAAGTCAACGATACTTGCCGCATCGGCGTAACGTATCGTTTGTCCTTCCGCGGCAGAACCTACGACCACCGTATAGCCGGCTTCGTCGGCGCAAGTAAGCGCGTATCCGTCGTATACTTTTTGATCCGACCCGGTCTGAATCGTGACGGGGCGCTTGGATATTATCAGTTTTCCGTACACGCAGTCCACGGCGTAATTTTCGGTTTTGTCCGCGCCGTTTCCGTCGGCAATACGGACGGTGAACTCATTATCGCGTTCGCCCGCCTCTACTACTTTTACCGTGAAATTCGGCGTATAATCGTGTCCGTCCGCAAGCGTGCCGGCTGTCATTCGGGGCTTATTCGTACACTCGAGAGAAGTGCCGTCGTACACCCTTTCCGCGCCGTCGGACGTAAACTGCACGGGGCGCTTATTAACGGTCAGTGCACCGTTGACGTAAGAAATTTCGTAATTGCCGCTTTTATCTTCGCCGAGGACGTTCAATATGGCTACGGTGAACTCGTTGTCGACCGAGCCGGCATCGGTTATGCTTTCGGAAAACTGCGCGACGAAATTATGCGTAGGGACGAGCGAGCCCGAAGTAATCGTCGCTTTTTCGTCGCCGTTATCAAGGGGCGTATCGTCGTAAACCTTTTCCCGATTCGCGGAAGAAAACTGCACGGGGCGCTTGGTCACGGTAAGATTACCGTAAGTGTAGGTTATATCGTAGTTATGCGTTTTGTCTGCGCCGTCCGCGTCCTTTATTACGACGGTAAACTTGTTCTCGGTCGTGCCGACTTCTTTCTGCGCGGCGGAAAACACTCCCTCGTAGGAATGAGCGTCCAGAATTCTGCCCGCGGTAAGCTCCACGGTTTTACATGTCAGTTCGGTGTCGCCGTACGTTACGGACGCGTCGCCGGACTTGAACGTGACGGGGAGCGGCTTTACGGTAAGCCGACCGTAACGGTACTCGATATCGTAGTTCGAGCCGTTATCGTTGCCTTGTTTGTCGAAAATCTTGACGGTAAATCCGTTGTCTACGGATCCCGCGTCGGTAACGGACGCGTCGAAATAACTTTCGTAAGTATCTCCGTCGACGAGCGAGGTTTCGGCGGTGATTTCACACTCCTCTTTGATGAGTTTCTCGCCGTCGTAATCTTTTTCCGCGCCGACCGAGCCGAAAACGACTTTACGGCGGTTGACGGTGAGCGTACCGGGAAGATAAGTCACGGCGCAGTTTTCGGTCTTGTCGTTGCCCTTTTCGTCGCGGATAGTCGCCACGAACGAATTTTCCTGCGAACCGGCGGCAACGATACTGCCGGTAACTCTGCATTCGAGCGTCTGCCCTTCGGCGAGATCGCCGTCGGCAATCTCGTACTCGTCGCAAGTAAGCGGCGTGCCGTCGTAGTTTTTCACGCCGTCGCCCGAACGTACGCCTATCGCGCGCTTCTTTACGGCGAGCGTGCCGGGAGCGTACTCGATAACGTAGTCGGAAGTAACGTCGGCGCCTTGCTCGTCCAGTATCACGCCGGATATATGATTGACGCTTTCGCCGACTTCGGTCTGCGTACCGCTGACCACGACTTTTGCCGTGTGTCCGCTCTTGAGTTCGCCGTCTTTGATCTCCCACTGCGTTTCCGTATGCTCTTGTCCGTCGTAGGTAAATACCGCAGAAGCCGAAGCAAACACGACTTTTTTCTGCCGTCCGTCGATAACGCCCGTACTTATCATGGCGAACAAGACGGTAAGCACCGTAAGGACGCCTATTACCGCCGAGCCCATTATATATATCAATTTCGTTTTTCTTAACATAACGAAACTCCCTATACGTTACGCGTTGTTTTTAAGTCTTAATACGTACTCTTTGCAAAGCGGCATCGCGTCGTCGCCGAACAAGTCGTCGAGGTACGCGCACAAGTCGTCCGCCGATCTCTTTACATGCACCGGGTTCTGCATCTCCAACTTGCGCATTATCTTCTTCGACAGTATGTCGTCCAGCGCCGCTACCTCTTCTCCTCCGCACCCCACGAATATCGGTACGTACGAGCGGATCTGTTTCATTATCCGGTTACCGAACGTTATGTGAAAATGCTCGATTAAATACTTGTCCAGCATCTCAAGCCGCTTTTCGTTGCGCTTCGTCAACACGTATTCCTTTTCCGCTTCCGCCGTCAGCTTCCTGAAATACTCCGCCGCTATATGTCTTCTCGGCGTTCTCGGCGCTTTGAACGGCTCGCTCTTTTTGTCAAGGTTAAGCACCATCGCGCGATCGTACACCTTGTCGGATATCGCGAACGTTGAGTCGTCGTTGTTCGCCGTCCCTATAAACCACATATTCGGCGGCAAATTGATCTTGCCTTCTTTCATTTTCACCGGGTCGGTCGCCCACTCGTCGCTGACTACCGTCAATAACCGCTCGTTCTCGTTCGGAAGTTCCAACAGCGAGAGAAACTCCGCAAAGTAATACTCTACTCTCGCGATGTTCATCTCGTCAAGCACCGTAATATAAATATCGCGGCTGTACAGCGCTTCGTACATTTTTACGAGCAGGTCGGTTTCGTTGAAACGCTTGGTGAACTCGTTGTAATAGCCGAGTAAGTCCGTGCGCTCTTTCCACATAGGCTGTACCGGGATAACCGTCGAGGTGTTCTCTAAGAATTGTCCGAACGCGTAGGCAAGCGAGGTTTTGCCGGTACCCGACATACCTTGCAGTATTATTATCTTCGTGACAGCAAGTCCCGCGATAAATCTTCTTATATCCGATATGTCATAGTACAGTTTCAGTTCCGCCGCGGCGAAGTTACGAAACTCCGAGCAGAGTTTTTCGAGCGTAATCGTATCGTCGTAATCGTCGCGTTTGTAACTGTCCGCTCGCTCGTCTATTTCGGGAAGCATACAGAAACGCTTGACGTTCTCGCCGTCCTCTTCTTCGCCCTCTTCCGTTTCGCTCTTCTCTCCATCAGGCGTTTCGGATTTTTCGGTCGCGGGTTTTACCGCTCCCGCGCCGGCAACCGCGATAACGCTCGCTTTAACGGAGTTTTTGCCGACGAGCGAGGCGATCGCAAGCACGAGCAAAAATACCGGCAGAATCGCGAGCAGTATTATGATAAGCACCGTCGTGTCCGAGCGGACTATCGTCGAACTGCCGCCGTCGTAGAACAGCCACGCGCTGAGCCCCAAAAGCCCCGCGACGATAAGCGTCAGTATTACCAACGCGGTTATTTTGAATTTGAACTTTTTGCTTTTCTTTTTCATTTCTCTCGCTTAATCGTTCGTTTCGTCGTTATCGTTGCGTTCGTTTTCCTCTTGCGGATCGGGTTTCGTTTCCGCCGTTTCGGCGGATTTTTCGGTCTGTTCGGCTAAAAACTGCCGTTTCAGTTTGTCTTTCGATTCTTGTCTGATCGCTTTCTTTGCCTTGCGCCACGTTTCTTTAAAGAACTTGCGGAACTCCGAGTACTGCTTTTCGATATCGTCGAAGTTGTTCTCGTCCAGGAAGTTTTCCGTGCCGTCGAACGCGCCGTATTGGCTTTTCAGCGAGTTGATTTTCGCTTTCAGCACCAGCGTTTCGGACGCGAGCGCGTCGGAGCGCTCTTGCTTTTCGCGGTTTTCTATCGTCAGGCGACTCTTTTCCGCTTCGAGCGCGAGCCGCGCGGCTTCGGCTTTTTCCGCGGCGATTCTGTTTTCCGTCGTAATGCCATCGATTCTCTTTTCGTAGCCGGCGGCGGTTTCGGCGAGCTTTTGCTCGTAACCGTCTGTCGTCTTTTGCATTTCGTCGGCGTGGCTGCGGCGCATATTCTCTAATTCTTCGTCGTGTCGGGCGCTGAGATCGCGAATGGCGCTCTCGTAAGAATCGCGCATATTGGCGAGTTCTTCCTTGTGAACGGCGAGCATATTGGTGATGATTTCGGAGTGCTGCGCTTTGAGCGCAGCGATTTCCTCCGCGTGAGCCGCTTCCATCGCGGCTTTTTCGGCGGCGAACGACTCGTTGAGCGCGGCGATTTCCGCGGCGTGGCGGGCTTCCTGCTCCTTGATCTTCTCGTTGAGGTCCTCTACCGTGCGTTCGAGTTCGGCGATCTTTTCGTTCTTGACCTCCAGTTCGGCGGTGAGTTGCTCGTTCTTCTTTTTCTCGACGGCGAGTTTGTCGCTGTCCTCCTGTAGAGCGCGGTTGCGTTTTTCGAGCAAAAGCATATATTCTTCCATGCCCATGCCCGTTTCGGCAACCCGACGGCGCAGATTTTCGATCTGCTCGACGAGTTTTTTCTGTTTCTCTTCCTTGCGCTTTATCTCTTCCTTTTCGTACTCGCCCTTGAGGTACTCGCGGATATCCAGTCCGTACTCGTAGGTGAGGAACGACGCTTGCCTCGCCAGTTCCGCGAAGTCGTCCGCGGCGGCGTTCTTAAAGCCCTTGATAGTGTTGGTTTCGGTGGTGAGCGTGTAGCCGTTGCCGTTGTACGCGGATATGTATTCGTACAGCGCGAGCGAGTTTTTGAAGTTAAAGTTCATCTTCAAAACGTTCGTTTTCGTGATAGGAGGTTTGAGCATCGGGCTTTTCTTGACTTCCTGCATAAGCGGGTAAGACAGAAAAACCGTGACCGTTTTGTATATAAGGTCGATGCGGTCGAGCACCGCTTTCGCCTCGTTGTGGGTACTGAGGTACTCGTCGTCGCGGGCAAGTTCGTTCAGTTCCATCGTAAAGTCGAATTCGCCTTTCGGCGACGAAATCGTCTTTTTCACGCGGGACTTGCCCTTGTAGGTATTGACCGCTTCGAGTATCAGCGAGTATCTGAGCGAAATGAAGTCGCGCAGATAGCAAAGCATCATATACAAAAATCGGTTTTCGTACACGGAGTAGTCGCTCAGTCTTTCGACCGTGTAGATCTTGTCGGGCGTGATATCGCCGTTCTCGTCGAAGCGCGTGATGAGTTCGCTGTGGCGGGCGAGATGCTCGACGGAACTCTTGGAAACGTGCTTGACCTTTTCTATCGGTACGACTTCGCCGTTCGAGCGTATGAACTGGCGTTCTTCTTTCAACGCTTTCTCGACGTAGACAAGCCCCTTTTCGATCGCTTCGACCCAGTCGGTGTCAATGGTACACTTCACCCGTTCGGTTTCGATGAAATCATTTTCGCGGTCGGCTTCGGCGACGACTTTCCGTGCCTTTACGCAATCCGCTTGCTTGTCGGTATTTTTACGATAATCGTTTATCGCTCTGAAATACGTCGTGATACACTTCATTGTTTCGTCCTTGAATTTTGACTGATTGTTTTTTACGCGTTGTTTTTAAGTCTTAATACGTACTCTTTGCAAAGCGGCATCGCGTCGTCGCCGAACAAGTCGTCGAGGTACGCGCACAAGTCGTCCGCCGATCTCTTTACATGCACCGGGTTCTGCATCTCCAACTTGCGCATTATCTTCTTCGACAGTATGTCGTCCAGCGCCGCTACCTCTTCTCCTCCGCACCCCACGAATATCGGTACGTACGAGCGGATCTGTTTCATTATCCGGTTACCGAACGTTATGTGAAAATGCTCGATTAAATACTTGTCCAGCATCTCAAGCCGCTTTTCGTTGCGCTTCGTCAACACGTATTCCTTTTCCGCTTCCGCCGTCAGCTTCCTGAAATACTCCGCCGCTATATGTCTTCTCGGCGTTCTCGGCGCTTTGAACGGCTCGCTCTTTTTGTCAAGGTTAAGCACCATCGCGCGATCGTACACCTTGTCGGATATCGCGAACGTTGAGTCGTCGTTGTTCGCCGTCCCTATAAACCACATATTCGGCGGCAAATTGATCTTGCCTTCTTTCATTTTCACCGGGTCGGTCGCCCACTCGTCGCTGACTACCGTCAATAACCGCTCGTTCTCGTTCGGAAGTTCCAACAGCGAGAGAAACTCCGCAAAGTAATACTCTACTCTCGCGATGTTCATCTCGTCAAGCACCGTAATATAAATATCGCGGCTGTACAGCGCTTCGTACATTTTTACGAGCAGGTCGGTTTCGTTGAAACGCTTGGTGAACTCGTTGTAATAGCCGAGTAAGTCCGTGCGCTCTTTCCACATAGGCTGTACCGGGATAACCGTCGAGGTGTTCTCTAAGAATTGTCCGAACGCGTAGGCAAGCGAGGTTTTGCCGGTACCCGACATACCTTGCAGTATTATTATCTTCGTGACAGCAAGTCCCGCGATAAATCTTCTTATATCCGATATGTCATAGTACAGTTTCAGTTCCGCCGCGGCGAAGTTACGAAACTCCGAGCAGAGTTTTTCGAGCGTAATCGTATCGTCGTAATCGTCGCGTTTGTAACTGTCCGCTCGCTCGTCTATTTCGGGAAGCATACAGAAACGCTTGACGTTCTCGCCGTCCTCTTCTTCGCCCTCTTCCGTTTCGCTCTTCTCTCCATCAGGCGTTTCGGCGGTATCCACAGTCGCTGCGACCGCACCCTTGACGGTAACGCCGCTGACGTCGATATCGTCCATAACTACGTTGACGGGCTTGTTGACGCTGGACGCGAGCGAGATTATCAGCACGAGTATTATGATCGCGAGAATGGCGACGTACGCTATGATCGCGTATTTCGATGACGCGATTCTGATTATTTCGTTCCAGATCGTGCCGAGCGTAATAAAGCCCAAAAGTCCGCTTATCATCGTTCGTCCACCTCCGGCGCGGTTTCACCCGTCACGACGGTTCCGCCGGCAGTCGCTTGTTCCGCAGTTCCGATAGCCTCGGCGGGAGCGTTTTCGTCAATAGGCGCGGCTTCGATTTCTTTAATCGCGGACAGCGTTTTTTCGACGTTTTCTTCGCCGAGCGCGAGGTCGACGATTTCTTTCAGCGATTTGTCCTCTTTCTTGACCTCTTCGGCATATTTCGCAATCTTCGGCACGGTTCTCTCCGCTACGAGGTAGTCGGTCATGACGTTCGGATCGCCCTCGCACGCGAGGAATACCGCCGCGAAAGTTTCCATAGTCTGCCAGTCTTTGTTGTCGAGTTTGTAGCCGTAGTTCGCGGTTGCGCGCTCGAGTTTATCCACGCGCTTCCAAGCCTCCTCGTCCACGACGTACTTGTCTTTCGCGACGGAAGCCATGGTGACGAACTGATTGTAACCGATCTTGTCGAACGCGGTAAAGTTTTCTTCGATCGCTTTTTCCTCGATTTTCGGGAAAAGCATTTCGGCGTGGGAAAGCGTTTCGTCGGAAATCGCGGCGGGCGCGGCGGTGCCGTCAAGCACGGCGATCACCCACATATTCGGCGGTAAAGCGATCTTCGCTTCTTCGTAACCGTTGTCGTAGTACACTTCTCTGCCGCGTTCGGGCGACGAGAAGTATGCGAGAAGTTTGACGAAAGCCGAGTTGCACTTCTTCGCGGTCATGCCGGTAAAGATACAGCAGACCGATTCGTCGCGGTTCTTCGCGGCGTAGTCGACCGCGCCCGTAAAAGTTTCGTTCCAAAATATCGCGTTCGGGTCGTCGCTTTGGATCGCGGCAAAGAACGGTTCCGATCCTAAAAATTCGGCGGCGGCGGCAAGCGCCTGCTTGCGGTCGTCCTTATCGGTAGTAATCAGAAAGCGCGAGGAAGCGAACGACGAAAGAATCGCGCGGACTTCGTTGGCGCCGACGAGGTATCCTCGCTCGGATAAGTACGCTCTCAGCGACGTGGCGATCGACGTGAATTTCATATCCTTGTCGAATGCGAAGTCGAAAACGCTTTCTTCTCTTTCCGCGGCTGCCGCTTCATCCTCGCCGGGAACGTTTACGTTCTTGAAAATTTCCTGCGCGTCGTCGCTTTTCAGTACGGTAGCGTTCGAGAATTTCTCGGCTTTGACTTTTTTGAGAAGTTTTTCCACTTCGCGGTTACGCTTGCGGACGTTCGAAAGAATAGCCACGGCTACGAGCAGCACGACGTGGTTGAGAACGAGCGCGGAAACCACGAGCAGAAACCACGTTTCGTAAATGTCGATCGGCAAGTCGTTGGTTATCCACAGCGCGACCACCGCTACGTCGACGAACAACGTCGCGAGCAGCAGTACCCAGCCGATCAGCGATAGTTTTTTACTGTTTTTCATTAGGTTTTCGCCCTCCTCCATGGAATAGCCGCCCGCTATTACGTTCGGTTTCCAAGGCAATACTTCCGTTCCTTCGATTTCGGTTTTCGCGGGCGCGCCGCCGAGAACCTTTATTTCCGAGCATTTCCGTTCGTCGTCCGACGATACTCCCGTCCACAAGTCGTACTCGCCGCGCTCTGCCTTGAATTCCTTATTTACGACTGAGTAACGCTCGAACGCGGTCTTGTCTATCGGGACGCGAACGGTAGTCGTTTCGCGCGGTCTTAGCTTTACTTTCATAAACGCGACGAGTTCTTTCCTCGCCCGCGGCTCGCCGTCGCCGCCGCCCGCGTACACTTGCACGGTTTCGGTCGTCGCGGTTTTGCCGCCGATCATTTTTACCAGCACTTGCGACGAATCCGCTTTGACTGCGCCGAGCGAACACTTGCCGTACGACAAGCCGTAGCCGAACGTATATCTGATTTTTTCGCCCGAGCCGTCGTAGTACTTGTAGCCGTAGAACGCGCCGCGTTTCGTACCGGTGAGCGCTTCGTCGCGGCGGATCGAATAGTAGCGTTTTTCGGCGCTCGGGTAAAGCGTAACCGCCAGTCTGCCGCTAGGGTCTAGTCTGCCGAAAATAATTTTCGCAATCGCGTCGCCCAAATGTCGGCATCTGCCCCTTGCGACGAACACTCCGTCGCAATCGTCGTCGAAGTCCGTATCGAACGGCGCTTCGCCGACGACCACCGCCGCGGTCTTAAGCCCAAGCGCCGCGATTTCGTCGAGCGCCGCAAGACGGTTTGGCGGGAGTTCGGTCGCCGTGCCTTTTCTTCTTATATTATCTATAAAGTACACTACCGCGGAACACTTGCCGATTGCGGCGAGGTCGGCGGGAGTAAGCGAGATTTCTTCCTCGTTCTTGACTGCGTAACCGTCGTAGCGCTCGTAACGAACGCCGAGAAGGTCGAGCGTTTCGGTAAATCCGTCCGCAAGGCAATTGCCGACTATCGCGATTTTGTTCTGCGTAGAAAGCGGGAACGCATCGTCGTTTTTCAGCATAACGACCGATTCTTCCGCAAGCCGCGTAAACGCTTCGTCCGCGTTTCCGGGCGCCGCGAAGTTCCCGTAAACCGGCGCCAAAAACGATTCGGACTTAGCGTAAGCCTCGTCTATCGCTTCTTCGCCGATAACGTCGTCCTTTTTGTCGATCTCGCGCATTTCGTCCTCGGAAATCACGCCGCGGCGCAACTGTTTCTCGTAGTCGAGCCGATCGAGGTACGCGTTCCTGACGTAGCCGGTATCGCCGTCGATTAACTTCCTTCCTTTTTTTAGTTCGCGTACCGCTTCGCCGCAGTACGCTTCCGTGCAAAGCTCGCACTCCGGTACCGCAACGGTCTTATTTATAAGTTCGCCGAGTCCGAAATTCTCGTCGTCGCCCGGCTTAAACGCGACCGCGGGGAAATAATCGCCGTTTTTCAACTTTCGAAGCGGCTTTACGAACGTATCGGCTATCGCTTTTTCGTCGTAGTCCGCCCGCCCCGTGTACATACTTTTTTTGATACCGAAGTCGGTTATTATCGGTTTTACGCCCGATTTTTTCGCGCCGTCTATCTCGGCGGCGGCAATCGCGGCGATAAGGTAGTTGTCCTCGCACGGCGCTGTCGAAACCGGAGTGGTCGCCGGCGCAAGTGGCGGAAGCACCATTGCGGTCGCGCCTTTCGCCCGCGCATCGGCGGCGATAATAGCCGTGATTTCGGCGGCAAGTTTCGGGTTCCAGCAGTCGGCGATCAGCCCGCTCGGGAACGGATAACCCGTGGCGTTTTCAGCCGCTTCGTCCGCGGTAACTATGCGCCCACCGTCGCGCTCGCTCTCTCCCGTGAGCGCGGCGATTTTTTGTTCGTAAGTCAAGGATTCGTCGATCATTCTTCTGCCCTCCCGGACTTCGATTCCGTTGCTATTTCCGCCGTTTCGTCGCCAAAGTATCTTTTGCTGCTCCGAGTTTCCGTTCCGCCGACCGCGGGATCGGTTTCACCGCTTTCTTCAGGCGGCTTGTTCGGATCCTCTTGTCCGCAGTTTTTGCAGATATAATTCTCGTCGTAATCGTGACCGAGCGGTTCGCCGAACTCTTCCGTGCGCTCCTCTCCGCAAGTCGGGCAACGCCATACGCGCTTGCCTCTTTCCGTACAGGTCGGCTGAGTTTCGCTTGAAACGACGAAGGTTTTGACGTCGGTGTCGATATTTCCGTATCTGTCGTAAGTCCACTGTCCTTCTTCGTGTACGCACTTTGCGTAATAGAACACGTTGCTTACGACTACGGAAGCGTTCTTTATAAGGTTATTCCACTCGGCGCTCGTGCCGTAGTAGAATATCGTAACGTAACTACTCGAAAACGCGTTCGCGGCAAATTTAGATACACTCGCGGGCACGACTATTCTGCTATATCCCAAAATCGCGCCGTCAAGGACGTCGTAAGACTTCACGTCCGAGCCGATTTTCGACGCTTCGGGGAGTTTTATTTCGTAGCCCGACTGCGAGCGGTACAAGTGCCACGAGCCGCCGAACTTAAAGAACGTACAGCCGTCGACATACTTGCGCTCCACTCTGGGCGCGTTCTCGTCGGTGTTGACGATCACGGCGTATTTCGCGACGTTGCCGTAGTCGTTCGACCCCGCGGTAATCCGCATGTTCGTGAAGTTGTACACTTCTATCAACTGCGTGCAACCGGTAAACGCGTTATTGCCGATATTCGCGAGGTTTTTTGGCAGATATATACATTTTAGCGCGGTGTAAGCAAACGCGTTGTTGCCGATATTCGCCAGCGACGAAGGCAGATATTCCGTCAGCGACAAATCCGCCTGATAGAACGCGTTATCGCCGATCGAATAGACGTATTGCGGGAACACGACTTGCGTAAGAGAAGTACAGTACGCGAACGCACTGTCCGGGATATCTATATTGCTTCCGCTGTCGAACTCGACTTTAGTCAGTTGGTATTTTTGGGCGAACGCTCCGCTTTCGATCCCCGTAACCGCTTTGCCGAAATAAATGCTCGAAATCGAAGCGTTTTCGAACGGCGCTCTCACGACTCTGTAGTCGTCGATAAGTCCCGTATCGGTCGTGACCGCTTCTAATCTCAGGTTCGTTTCGGGGTTGAGATAGCGCGCGAGTATCCATTTGTCCGCGGGCTTTACGAAGCAGACTTTGTCGGTCTTGGCTTTGGGCATACGGTCGTCCGCGCTCGTATGTATCTTGTACGCATAACGCGCGATACCGCCGTAGTTGGTTTTTCCGATAACAAAATTAAGGTTTGAAAAATTGTAAATCTCGAACAGCGAAGTACAGCCGCCGAACGCGCCGTTTCCTACAGAGTAAAGCGTGTTGGGCATGTAGACTAGTTCGAGCGAGGTACAGCCCGAAAATGCGTATCCGGAAATACTCGAGCCGGAAAGCATGCGTACCTCTTCGAGCGCCGTGCAATCCGAAAACGCCGAATTGCCGATACCGCTGCACTCTATCTTTGCGATTTTAAGCGAGGATAAACCCGAAAACGCGTAGTCGTAAATATACGCCGACTTCGACTGAATTTCCAGCGAGGAAAGCGCGGAACAACCTGAGAACGCGTAACTGCCGATTTCGGTCACTTTCGAGGGAATCGTGACTTCGGCGAGCGAAGAACAACCGTTAAACGCGTTGCTTCCGATGGACTTAAGACTGCCCGGGAATTTTACGCTCGCAAGCGAAGTACAGCCGCCGAAGGCTTGCATAGACACCGAGATTATGCCCTCGGGAATTTCGATCGAGCGAAGCGATCGGCAATCGGAGAACGCGCCGACGGGCACGGACAAGCCGTCTGCCGCGGCGAAAGTTATTTTGCCGAGCGACGTACAGCCGCCGAATGCGTACGAGCCGAAGTATTCGAGGTTGCCGTCGATAATCACGGAACTAAGCGACGAACAGCCGTAAAACGCGTAACTGCCGATACGAACGAGCGAGGTCGGCGCGGCTAAATACCCGAGCGAGGTGCAGTTTTCGAACGCGTTGTCGCCGATTTCGGTCACGCCGCTATCCTGAAGATTGACGGTTGCGAGCGAGGTACAACCGCTGAACGCGTACGATCTGATTTCTTTAAGGTCGCAACCCGGCGTATCGAGAGTCCTCAACGAAGTGCAACCCGAGAACGCGCTTTCGTCTATCATGACCGTGCCGGGCGATACGGTAAAGTACTGCAACGAAGTGCAGTTCGAGAACGCGTAACGGTCGATCGTAAGGTTGCCCGCCCCGCCGTAATAGAAGTTTTTAAGTGAAGTACAGTCGCTGAACGCGCCGTTTGCAAGCACGGCGAGTTGATCGGAGGCGGTCACCGTTTCGAGCGAAGCGCAGCCCATAAACGCGCCGTACGGAATTTCTGTGAGTTTTTGCGGGAGCGCCGCTTTTATGAGCGAAGCGCACCCGTTGAACGCGTACGTGCCGATAACCGCGAGAGTACTCGGGAACGAAGTGGCGCGATTTCGTAAGCGGTATAGAACGTTCCGCCCATATTTAGACGGTCGGGCACCGCGGAAGAATCCGACGAGCCGGTATATCCGATAAGATAAGCGATCGGGGTTTCGTCGTCGGACAGCATAAACGTAAAGCCGTTCGACGTAGCCGACGGGATTGTTTCGCCCTTGCCTCGGACGGAAAGCGCGTACTGCGCTACGCCGCCGTTCGAATACGCGTCGCCGCGATTAACGGACAGCGCGGAGTTGTTATATACTTTATATAAGTGTATACACTCGGCGAACGCTCCGTTGCCGACAGAAGTCAAACTTTCGGGGAGCACGATGCTCTTTATGGTGTAACAACGGGCAAACGCGTTATCTTCGATTTTCGCGAGCGTTACGGGAAGGTCGACGGTCATCAGCGCGTAGCAGTTTTCAAAAGCGCTCGCGCCGATCGTATAGAGCGACCTCGGAAGCGTGATATATTTCAGCGCGGTGCAGTTACGGAACGCGCCCGAGCCGATCGTGAAGATTTTGTCGCCGAGCGACACTTCTTCTATCCCGGCGCAACCGTTGAAAGCGTTCGCGCCGACGTAGCCGTCGTTCACGACGACTTTTTTCAGCGTGAGCGGGATCGAATAATTGCCGTAAACGTTGACGAACGAATAGCCGAGCGTTGCGGTTTGCGTGTAGGCGTTCGCGCCGAGAAACGGCAGCGTCAGTTCTTTCAGCGCGGAGCAACCGACGAACACGCCCTTGCCCATTCCGGTGACGGTGTCGGGTACGGCGAACTTTTCGTAACTCGTGCAGTTGCCGAACGCGTTGTCTCCTATCGATGTGATTTCGCCGCTTACACGCATCGAGCGGAGCGAAGAACAGCCGTAGAACGCGCGTGCGCCTATGCGGGAATTAAAGCCGCCGAACACGATTTGCTCGATTTTGTTCGCGCCGTTAAAAATGCCGTCGTAAATTTCGCCGTTCGTGACGGTGACTTTTCTTAGCGAAGCGGGAATATCCGCCGCTGTATACGAAGTGAGTTTGGTAGAGAAAATATAGGAAATGCCGCTCGTGTCGTCCTTGGTTTTGCCGACGTACGGAACGGTGAGTTCGACGAGTCCGGAGCATTCGGACAGCGCGCCCACGCCTACGTTTTCCACGGCGTCGGGAACGGTGAACGAAGCGAGCGCCGCACAGCCCGAGAACGCGCGCGAGCCTATAACCGACAGCGTGTTCGGAAATTCGACTTCGGCGAGCGAGGTGCATTTCGAGAACGCGGAATCGGCTATCGATCTCACTCCGTCCGGGAGCACGATCGATTCGAGCGACGAGCAGCCCGAGAACGCGCGGGGCGAAATGCGAGCGCAGGTCGCGGGGATTTCCGCCGTTTTCAGCGCGGTGCAGCCTAAAAAGACTTCTTCCGGCACTGCGGTGAAGTTTTCGTTGAAAGTAAACGAGGTAATCGCGGGGTTTGCGGCAAAAGCGCCTTTGCCGACGTATTCGAGCAGTTCGCCGTCGAACGAGTCTATCGAAGCGCCTCTGAACGCTTCCTCGCCTACCGAAACAATCTTGCGGGGCGCGGCGAAAGTCGCGAGCGCGGCGCAACCCGAGAACGCGCGGTCGCCGACCGTAGGTTCCGAGAGCGAGTCGACGGTTATCGTTTTAAGGTTGGTAAAATCCGAACAGAAGTTCTCGGGAATCGAGTCGAGATGTCCGACGTGGAGTTCGGCAAGCGACGGAATCGCGCCTCCGTATAATCCTTTTAAATATCCCGTGTCTTCGCCGAGCGAACTCACGCTGATACGCTCGAGCGAAGTGCATCCGCCGAGTATACGTTTTTCCGAGGTCGAAACGGTGAAGTCGGACTTGACCGAAAAAGATTTCAGACCCACGCAGTCCTTGAAAGCGTCGTTTTTAAACGTGACGGGGTTTTCTGTTTCGAGCGAAACGGTCGCGAGCGAACGGCAGTTTTCGAACGCCGAAACGCCTATCTTATCGACGTAAGCCGATCTTATTTCGGTCAGCGACACGCAATCCTTGAACGCCGCGTCGGGAAGCGCGGTGATTTTGCCGAGGTCGACGGTACGGAGCGAAGTGAAGTTTTCGAACGCGCCCGCCTCCAGTATCGGGTTGCCCTCTATCGTGACGTTGCGAAGAACGCGCACGTCGGAGAACGCTCCGCGGCGGATTTTCGCGACTTTGTACTCGTCGATCGTATCGGGAATAACGGTGTTTCTGCCGTAGCCGCGATAGCGCGTGAGTTCCACGGTTTTGGCGTTGCCGCTGCCGGTGAAAACGTACTCGCAACCGTTCTTGACGAACGATTCTTCGGTCGACGTGAAGTACCGTAAATACATAGTAAACGACAGACACGCCAGTATCAGCACGAACACAGCCATAACGGCGATTTTGAACGCGTCGGATCTGTACACGGCGGCGGACGAGTGACGTTTGCCGTCCGACAGATCGCAGATCTTTTCGTCCGAATAGCGATTCTTTTTCGTGCAGTCGTACGAAACGGCGGTACCGTTCTCCCCGGGCGTTCGGACGTAATTGCCGTAGGTCGCGGAGATTATCGTGATCCTCACGTCCGCGCATTTATCCGAAAGCCGCACTTTTCTGTCGTCGCCGAACGACGATTTGGGCGCGGCGTTCAGTTCGTAAAAGTCCGCGGTTTTGCTCGTTATCGGCGCGCCGTCGTCGGAGAGTTCTTCCACCCTGAACGAAAGCGCGTCCAGTTTCTCGCCGAGAATATTATAAAACATCGGAACGAGGAATCTTTCGCCCGATTGCTCTATAATCGCGTACTTGCTTACGCCGACGAAGTCGGTTTTATTCGCTCCGCATTTCGCGCCAGCTTTGATTATTTTATAATCCGGAGCGCTCATTTCTTCTTTTTCCTTCTTGCCAGCAGCCCGAACGCGAGTACGCTGAAAAACGACAAGCCGCCGATAATAACGGCGGTTCCGAAAAACGTTTCTCTCAGCATAAAACTCTCGTTGAATATTCCGCCGAACACGTTCGCAAGGCAGAATTTTATTATTATCGCTTCCGCGACGAGCGTAAGCGCCACGCACAGACAATACAGCACTATGCGCCGCTTGGGTACGCGGTAAATTATTTTCGTATCCTCTTCGCCCGCGTCGGTTTCGTTCACGTTTATGGAAACGTACGCCGCAAGTTCCGGCAAAACCGTAGCCGCGGAATAATTCGCGGTTTCGGGTACTTCTTTGACGTGCAGTACGTCGATGACCTTGTTGTTTTCGCCGAACACGATCACGTCGTAGTCGATATATCTTACTTTTTCGGTAAAATTAAGTCTTAAGTATTTTACGCCGTTCTTCTCTTCTATCACGTATCTGTCGATTTTATCGCGGATCGAAGCGTGCGGCAAATAGACGATTCCTAAAAAGCCGTCTCCTTTTATCCTTTCTATTCCTCTGTCCATCGACGCTTTTACCGAGCACTTCATTCTCAGCATCAACCGCGGGTATACTACCGCGACCAGTACTACGAACAAAGCCACGCTCCATAAAAACAATGTTATATAACCTACCATTACATTTCTCCGCCGTTTTTCCGTGGCTATACGGGGCAAGGGACAGGACGCGCCCTTGCTTCGTTCGTTCATATCGCAAGTAACCTTAACGGAGTATATTGTAACACTAATTTTCCGATTTGACAAGCCATTATGCGGGTTTGCGTATTATTTATTGCCGAAAATTATATAGTAAATGTTATAAATACCGTCGATATGCCGTCCATAGAGTTGAAAAATCGGCGGGTATGTGCTATAATCTGTTAAACTGTTAAAGGAGGATCTTATTTCGATGATTCAGTTCAAAGACGGCTTTTACGCCGACGTTCGGACGGAAGACCGATACAGAACCGCTATTTCTTATAAGAACGGCGTTCCCGAAGAAATGAAAACCCGCGTGGAAAAGCGCGCGTTCATTCGCGTGTACGACGGCAAAATGTGGTACTATGCTTCCGTGACCGACCTAAGTAACCTGCAAAAAACTCTGGACGGGCTTTACTCCGCCGCAACTCCCAACCACGCGATAGCGGACGATCCGATAGTAAAGCGGTTCGAGCGCAACCGCGACGAGGTTATGCGCTTTAAGAACTGCTCGGTGCGCGACGTTACGCTCGCCGAAAAGCAAGCGCTGCTTCTGTCGTATCTGCCGCTTCTCACCGAGGATAAATGCGTGACCATGCCGCAGGGGCTTTACCTCGACCGTAACAGCGTGTTCCGCTTCCGCTCCAGCCTCGGCGCGGACGTAACCTACGATTATCAGACTTGCGGCGTTTCGTTCTCGTGCAGTATGACCGAGGGCGAAAAGAAGTTCTCGGGTCACTGGCAAAAAGGCGGCACGAAGTTCGACGACGTAAAAGGGCTTGAATCCGATATCCGCGCCGCGGTAAAAGAACAAGCGGCGTTTATGCGGAATTCCGTACCGGTCGAGCCGGGCAAGTACCCCGTCGTTCTCTCCCCCGAAGCCGCGGGCGTGTTCGCGCACGAATCGTTCGGACATAAGTCGGAATCCGACTTTATGCTGTCGGACGAGTCGATGCGCGAAGAGTGGAAACTCGGTAAAGTCGTCGGTTCGCCTATTCTGTCGATCGCGGAGTGCGGCGCGGAACCGGGATCCGGGTACGTTCCGTACGACGACGAAGGCACGCGTGCGCGTAAGAATTATCTTATCAAAGACGGCGTGCTTGCGGGCAGACTTCACAACACGCAAACCGCGGCGGTGCTCGGCGAGGAACCGACGGGCAACGCACGCGCAATCGACTGCACTTTCGAACCGATCGTGCGCATGACCACTACTTACATAGAGGGCGGCGATCTCGATTTCGATCAACTTATCGCGCCTATCAAAAAAGGTTATTTCATCAAGTCTATTCGCCACGGCAGCGGCATGAGTACTTTCACCATTGCGCCCGCGCTCGCTTACGAGATCGTGGACGGCAAGATCGGCAAGCCCACTCAGATCAGCGTGCTTACCGGATCGGTGTTCGAAACGCTGGGGCTTATTGACGGCTTGACCCGCGACGTGCACTTGCTGTCGTTTGTCACCGGCGGTTGCGGCAAGATGGAACAGGCCGGGCTTCCCGTGGGCTTCGGCGGACCGTACGTCCGCGTGTCGTCCATGAACGTACAGTGAGGTGAACTATGGAAAAAGAATTTCTGACTAAAACGAGCCGCTCCGTCACGCTGAACGTCACCGGCGGCAAAATCGACAGTTTCCGCGAACAGGAAGAAACGACCGGTACCGTGCGCGTGTACGACAACGGTTGCATCGGCGTCGCGGGATGTCTTGGCGCGCCCGACGAAGCGGAACTTACAGAAAAAGCCGCTCAAGCGCTGAAACTCGGTATTCCCTACCCGTGCAAGCTTGACGGCGCACTCGAAAAAATCGATCTTCACGAAGAGGAAATCATTCCGCTCCCCGAACTTATCCCCACGATGCAGGCGTTCCTCGACCGCCTCGGCGAGGCTTGCCCGAAGTTCGCGTTCTCGAACAAGATCGGACTGGACTACAAAAAGACCGAATACCGCAATTCGCTCGGGCGGCACCTCGTCAGTTCAGGGCGCAGCGTGAATATCGAGCTGATCGCGCAGAACCGCGGCTCCGGCAATCTGTTCGACACCGCGTTCGATTACGGCGGCACACGCTTCGACGCGGATATGCTTCTTTGCCAGTTCAAGACCGAATACGACGCGTTCTTTACTCCCGCCGATATCGAGCCCGGGCGCTATCCCGTGGTACTCAGTCCCGGGGCGCTGTTCGGCACTTTTCTCACGCACTTCGTGGCGGAAATGTACGCTTCCGGCGCTTCTCTTCTCAGCGGCAAGTTTGGTCAAAAGGCGTTCTCAGACAAACTTTCGCTCCGTAACGATATGAATCCCGCTACCAATCCCGGCGCGTGTTTCTTCGACGTCGAAGGCTGCGTAGCGCCCGATCTTCGCCCGACGATTATCGAAAACGGCGTACTTAAAGGCGTGCTGACCACGAAAAAGTCCGCCGACACGTTCGGACTGCCAAACCTCGGCTCTGCCGCCGCCGCTTACGACGGAGTGCCGAGCCTCGGCTTTAACCGCTTCTACGTCGACTCCACCGCTCCCGATCTCGCCGCGCTCGTTCCCGGCAAGGCGATTTACGTCGTGATGGCGTCTGGCGGCGACACCACTCCGTCCGGTCACTTCGCTACCCCGGTGCAGATGGCTTACCTTATGGAAAACGGAAAACTCGTAGGCAGACTGCCCGAACTCAATATCGGCGGCGACTTCTTCGATCTGCTCGGCAAGGACTATATCGGCGCGTGCGCGGGCGACCCGCTCCCCGACAGCGCGCTTTGCGCCGTAACTATGGACGTAAAAAAGTAAGCCGGCAAAACGCCGCTACTTATATAATTAAAGAATAATAAAAGAAAACCGACGGTTGCGCAATTCCGCTCCGTCGGCTTTTTTATTTGATTTATCGTTTAATCTTTCACACCCACGCTCGCAAGCGCAAGAAATTTTTTGTCCGACTGTATCGCATGCGTGACGAACTCTCCGTCGCGGAACAGCGCGTAGGTCGTGACCGGCGCCGGCGCGTTCTGAGCTTGCTCCCGGGTTTCGATATGTATCGCCGTAAACGGCACGCCGTGTTCTTTCGCGACTTCAGCCACGCGCGGCACCCAGTAGAAAGTGAACGGACACTGATCTGTGTAGTACGCGACAAATCCGCGTTCGGCGATTTTCGGGTGCTTGGCGCAGTCCTTGAATCGCGGCGGCTCTGCGTTCGGGATCAACGGCAGGTACATGAGATTTATGCCGCAATCCGATACGTCGGCAACCGTAAAGCCCTTGTGCGCCAGATATTTCTGATCGGCGAGAAACTCGCGCTTTTTGCCCTCCGCGGAAAGAATACAAACGCCTTTTTTGCGATTATCCGCCGCGTCGCGCAGACACTCGTTCAAAAGATCGTTCGAATATCCGTGACCTCTCATCGCTCCCGCTATCCACAAACAGTCGATATAAACGTAACCGTCCGCTTCGATTGGTACCCACGCGTTTTCCGCGGGAACGTACTCGATAAAACATTTGCCGCGCTCTTCGCTGCGATAAAATACCAGTCCTTCGTCGAAACGACGTTTCAACCACTCTTTTTTCGCCAGGCTCTGAACACCCGACATCGCGCAACAAATATGTTCTTTGTCAATATTGTCTTTCGTGATTCTTATATAATTCATATAGTTGCCATTCGCCTTGCGAGAACGTGCCGTCCGCGCATACCGTCCCGTAACCGTTCGGGAGCGCGGAAACGGATTCGTAGATACCTGCAAGTTTTGCCGCCGCGACAGCCGCTTCTTTCGTTATGCCGGGGACGCGGTCATCGCGAGCAACAATCTTCTTGCCGCGGGCGTTCTTGCCGGGGCGCGGGTGCGCCAGCGTTTCCGTTCCGAAAGAACTGCGCGTTATCGGCTATAACGACTCGATAATCTGCGAGTGCGCTTACCTCGCCCTTACCGGTATCGACAATTTTTCGGCACAAACGTGCGGCTGAGATCGACGCGCTCGAGTTCCAGAAGTTTAATCTTCTTGTCTATGCCGCCCGCGTAACCCGTGAGGTTTCCGTTCGTCCCGATCACGCGGTGGCAAGGAATAATAATCCCGATTGCGTTATGCCCGACGGCTCCGCCCACCGCTTGCGCGGACATTCTTGCGGCGCCGATATTTTCCGCGACCGTCTTTGAAACGTCGCCGTAGGTGACGGTTTTGCCGTAGGGAATCTGCAAAAGTATTTTCCACACTGCCTTACGAAACGGCGAGCCGATCGGGTGCAGCGGCGGCGTAAACCCTGGTTCTTTGCCGCCGAAATAAATATCCAGCCAACGCACGGCTTCAGAAAGTATCGGCGTTTTCGCTTCGGCATACTCTGCGGGCAGATTGTCGGCGAAGTGTTTTTCTCCGTCGAACCAAAGCCCGGTCAGTCCCGTTTCGTCCGCCGCAAGCAAAATCCCGCCGAGCGGAGAGTCGTAACGTAAAACGTTCGTAATCATTTTTTACACCTCGGATAATCGTTCAAGTCGTGCGGAGCGTCGATCTCGTCGGGGAATTTGACAAGGTCGTATAAGACCCCGTATTCGCCGAATTGCGCGTGCCGGCAAGCGTCATCTCCGGATGCGTATACTTGTCGCATTTCGATTGCGCATCGGTATCGAGAATTACCGGTATTCCCAGCCGATTGCCCTCGGCGAACGCCGCTTCCATAGATTCCCGCATATATCTCCGCTCTCTCATAACGGTTCGGATCTTACCGTTTAACTATAACATAATTCGCCGATTTTTTCAACGCTTCTGCGCGGTTAAAATAAAAACCGCTACATTTTATCGGTAGCGGCTTTTGCGTTATGACTTTATTCGTTTGTGGTTTTGTTGAAAACCGCGGCGTTTATTATTCTCGCAAACTCGTCGTAGCCGGCGGCGTTAAGATGTATGCCGTCGGTTCTGTACAAGTCTTTCTTTGCCTCGCCGTCCTGCGTCAAGTCGTCGAAAGTATCTATGCCGTTAAGCCATTCGGTCTTTGCCACGAGTTTTTTCATTTCTTCTATAAACCGACCGTATTCGTAATTGAATTTGCCGCCTTTATAGCAACTCGGGACCGCCATGGAATAAATATAGTAGATCTCGGCGCTCGGGAAATCCGCGTGTATTTTGTTCAGCAACTGTTCCATCAAACTTTCGGCATATTCTCCGGTATGCCCCATGTTGTTGATATTGTTGCCGCCAAGATACATCAGAATAACCGTTGGTTCGAACGGTTTTACGAGCTTGTCGTAAGCGTAAAGCCAGTCTTCCACGATCGTGCCGCCGATGCCGACGTTGTAGCCGAGTCTGCCGCCGATGTCCGTTTGCCAGTCTTCCCAGTAATCCATGGTGCTGGAGCCCATTATCAGCACACCGCCCTTCTCTGCCGATTTATATTGTTCCGCAAGTTTGTTGATTCTCGATTCGTAAGGCGAAACGTAAGTATATACTTTCATATTAGTTGCGAAGTCCTCCACTTCCTGACTATTCGTATTTGCGGTCAGATCTTTCAGTATTACAGAGCCGCCCTTGCCGCCGACGGTCGCCGCGGCGTTTTTCAAAAATTCCGATTCCACGGTATGATGCACGCAACCGTCTATAAGTAACGAGAATTTGCCGCCGTAATTAACGATCGTAAAATTCAAGGCCGCGGGATTTTTCGTTTGCGGCCGCACGATCAGCGTATACCCGGTCCAGTCGGCGGTGCCGTTTTTGATTTCGCGGAAAACCTGATAAGCCGATCCGGTGTACTCGAACACGTACCTTACGGCGTGGGTTTCGTCTGCGTACGCGCTGAGTTCTCCCTGAGTCCACGCGGCGTATTTGCCGAATCTCATTCTGCCCGAAACGAGCCAGTATTCTCCGCTTACCGCCGCGTCGTTTTTGAACGCAAACGCTTTGTCGTACTCGCTTTCCGCCTTGCAATAAGTGCCCGTAGTTCCGTTCTCGATACAGCCGCCGTCCGTAAACGTATCCTTCGCGGACGAGAATTTCACTTCTTTGGCGCTATTTTCGAGAGTATTTACGAGCGCGTCGTATTCGTCGCCGTAATAAGTTTTGAAGTTGCTGAACGTTACGTTGCAATACCGCATCATTGCGAATGTAAACATCGTATAACCCCAGTTTGCCGCTTGAGTGTACACGAGTTTATACTCGGGTAAATAACTTCCGTCCTTGAAATACAACTTGATTTCTTGTCCGCTATAAGTAAATAGGTAATCGGCTTCGTATTCCGTTCCCGACGGCAATGTGTTATTCTCGCAAATAACTTGAGTCAACGCCTTTCCGTTTACCGTGGGATAAGCATAAATACTGTTGTTAGGTTTGCCGGAAGCGGCATAACGGAAAAGATGAATTTTTAAGAAGTTTTGCGTGCTTTGGGCAATCTGCAGTTCGACTTTACTCGCCATACCGCCCGAAGCCTTCGTGTCGGTTATATTTAAGTGTCCGGAAACGGCGTATTCGTAGCCGGCTACCGGCACGCCGTTTTGGTAAAGCGCCGCCATTACTCTTTTGCTGGAATTTTTACCCTCGACGTACACGCTCCCGTCGTAGTTTTCGACAAACTGACTTATATTTTCCGAAGAGTTTATCAACGAAACGCCAGTTAATTTTTCTTTATAATCTACGAGGGCGTTTTCGTACGCGGCTTTCGCTTGCGCTTTATCGGAAACAATCTGCAAATTTTTCATTTGCGCGACGCACTCGTAAGTATTCAGAAACATTTCGGTATAAGTAAGTTCGGGAAGCGTTCTTCTGTAAATAACGTTGCCGTCCACAGCCATGACCATACTGCCGTCGACTACCGTTACGCTCATATTTACGCCTTTTTCCGCGTCGTACTCCGTCGAAGCGATATGCGCTTTGTAATTGAGGAAGTCGGATCTGTCCTTATAGTCGGAAAAGATGAGATAATGGCTTTCGTCCACGCCTCTTAAGCCAAGGCGGATCTGATAATTGTTCGCGTAAACCGCCGACAAAACCACTTCGCTGCCCGACGAAAGCGATTGCGGGTAAATTTGCGCCGAGAAAGCGTAACTGCCGCTTAAGTTCACTCCCTTTTCGTCCGTGACCGTTGCCGATCCGTTCAACGTGTACAGCAGTTTTTCGTAATCGTAAGCGGCACAATTTTTATCGCCGCCGCCCGTAAGAGAATGTTTGCCGAAAGGAAGCGCGACGTTTACTTCTACCGTGACTTCGTTCGTGTTCGTTTTATCCTGCGATACAACTCCGAACGTAAGCGAATGGGTATCGTTATCGAACGCTACTTGCACCGTCGAGCCGTCGGACGATTCGTACGCGCAAGCTGCGCCGTAATCCTGTAAATTCAAAAATTCCGCGTACTCGCTTTCGCCGAACGTGACTTTACCGTCGACGACTTGCTTGCCACGTACCGTCTTTACTTCGATATCGGCAAGATCGGACAATACCGTCAGCGTAATTTCATACTTTCCTTCGTTGCCGCCGGGAGTTTTCAAGTCGAAAACGAGTTTGGTTTCGGTAACGGTAATTTTCGCCGTTACTCCGTTCGTAAGCGTGTAATCGCAGTTCTCTTCGGGCGAAGCGACGAGCGCGTCGTACTGCACCTTGGTAAGCGTTACGCAATCGTCTTTTACTTCTATCCCCGCCACTGCGGTTATCGCAAAGCCATCGAGCGGATCGCTTTCGCCAGGCGCTTCGCAAGCGCACAGACACAGCGATAAAACGACGAAAAGCATAAAAAATGATATTTTTTTCATTTTCTCTCCTTATGTTTCGTTTTGTTATTGACATAATTCAATATATTTAATATACTTAAATTATAGCAAATTCTAATTTTCGTTTCAATACATAAAATTGCAAACTTAAACACAATTATAGGTAATAAGAGAAAATGAAAACGACCAAAAGAACGGTAGAACTGCTTTCCGGCACTACGCTTGCCATACGCCCGGACAATTATTATCGTCACCCGCTGTTATATAACGTCGCGCAATCGGGGTACGTAATCGGCGGCTTGAAACACTCGGTTTCAAGGACGGGGTACAATTCTTTCGGACTGTACGGAGTGCTTAAAGGCGAAGTCGTCCTAAAAATCAAGACCAAACCGTATCAGGCGCACGCCGGCGACACGCTGTTTTTCTCGCAAGAGGACGCGCACACCGTCGTGAACGGCGGCGACGTGCCTTACAAAGCGTATTTCTTGTATTTATACGGCCCCGAAGTCAAGGGCTTTTATGACAGTTTTCAATAGAAATTCGGTTACGTGATGACGGGCTTTCTTCCCCCGTCGATCGCCGACGCCGTACAACAAATTACGACTATGATACGATCGGGCAACGAAAACAAGTATCTCATTTCTTCGCTTCTTTACAACCTATTGACCGAACTTTTGCAAAAATGCGACGTAAGCGACGGACGCGACGGCATTACGGACGCGATTAAATACGTAATGGAACATTACAAAGAAAAAATAACGCTCGACACGCTCTCTTCGATGGCGTTTATGGACAAGTTCTATTTTATAAGGCAGTTTCATTCTCTCACCGGCTACACTCCCAAGGAATATCAGAACGAACTGCGTCTGAACGAAGCATTGAGTTTACTTAAAAACACTGATTTATCTGTAACTACAATAGCAAACGAGGTGGGTTTTGCTGATTCAAGAGGGCTTATTGCATTAATTAAAAATAGAAAAGGATGCTCTCCTTCACAATTAAGAAAAAAATAAGTCTTGACGAATGAATATCCGCCCGCATAGCGGATGATATTTCATTTTCGGGTATAATCCTCATCTTTTCCGGCTACGCGCAAGTGCGCTTTAGTGACCTGCCGGTCATGCGTCTTATTTTAACACAATCGGAGTTTCTTTGTCTTGTTCATCGTTTAACCTTTTTTGAACCCCGCCACTATGGCGGGGTTTTGGGTATAGGCATTTCTTTTTACTCCTTTTTTTGTATTGTGTTTTACATCGTCAACACGGGCGAATTACGGGTTTGGTATGGACGCTCAATTGTTTTTTTGCCTGAAATACTGTTTGTTATTGCCGTACGCTTTTTGCACGGCTTTTTCTTTGGACCCTAACGGGGAAAAATCCGTGTTTAACCGTGTGATGATGGTTTGACTCAATCTGCCGGAATGCCTCAAAGGTAGCCGCATTTCGGCTGCGCATGCCGAGGCAGGAATACACATCATCCGACAGACTGCTTTAAGAGTGAATCTTCAAACACACGGAAGATTGAAGCCGAATTGTACCGCAAAAGAGATTCTTT
>ENA-UEYI01000357-UEYI01000357.1-human-gut-metagenome-genome-assembly--contig:-NODE-357-length-46875-cov-5.838925_pt1 | contig 46875 bp, 37 predicted proteins | sample MGYA00242900_ERZ507916 | MGnify/ENA primary metagenome ERZ507916 (study PRJEB26167, sample SAMN06115521) | human gut metagenome | host: Homo sapiens | place: China:Chongqing | collected 2015-09-02...
GCCCAAAGGCTTTGCAGGACGCAAAGCCCACAAAGCGTTCTTATAGGGATAGAGAATTTGCTCTATTTTTATAAAAATAGACTTTTTCAACAAGCTGAGATTTTTACTGTCAAAAAACAAAACCGCTGTAACACCCGCACAGCTTTGCTTTTCTCAAAAATGTACAAAATCGACCTGATAATTTGTCTATTTTGTGCATTTTGCTTAAATCAGATTGACTTTTGTGGTAAAAACTTGTATAATGAACTTGGTAATCTGTGTAATTCGGAGGACTTTATATGAGCTTTTTTGATAAAGACGGAAACAGCCGACACGACTGGAATATATTTCTCGACAACTTCCCCACTATAGGTGTTTTCAAGTTGCCGCACGATTCGAATAAGGCGTATTACGATAAAAACGTTGCCTCTATGCTCCATATAGAAGGCGATAATATGAACAAGGACAGCTTCTACGCACTGCTTGACAGCCTTAACGAGAATCAGATAGAAGGCTACAAGAACATATATATGTATACCGCCGGCGGCGAAACAAGCTATATAAAAATCAAGATCGTATATGACACGGATTATATGCTCGGCTTCGTGCAGGACGTAACACAGATAATTGAGGCTCGTTCACACAAGGATAACGCTAAGGAATATGATATGCTCACAGGTATGTATACCCGTGACTACTTCATCAGACGTGTACGCAGTATGCTCTCAGAGATCAGCGGTACTGCACAGTGCTGTATGGCGGCGATACACATCAACGGCATAGAGCGTGTAGACAGCGAGCTGAACTACGATAAAACCGCACTGTGCGTTGCAACTGCGGCAAATGCGATAAAACGCTTTGCTTCCGATAACGTTATAATCGGCGTAAAAAGCTATAAGGATTTTCTTGTTTTTTTCAGGCAGATGACAAAGTCGGAAATTTCCGACATTATGAAAAAGATGTACGATGCCGTTGCACGTTGCAAGCTGACCGATGAATTCGGCGAAACCATTGAAACACGGAGCGAAGCATATACGATAACCGCAGGCTACTGCTGGTATCCCTCGCAGGCGGCTACTATAGATATGATGATAAACTATGCCGATTTTGCCCTTTTCAGAGCAAAGGCACTCGGCAGTATAAAAAGAGAGTTCTCAGCAGAGGAATATGTAGCCGAATGCAACAGCTATTCGGATTCAAAGCTCCTGACAGGACTTATTGACGATAACGATTTCAGCTACTGCTTCCAGCCGATAGTGTCTACCGTTGACGGCTCCGTTTACGCTTACGAGGCGCTTATGCGCCCGAAAAATTCGTCACCTCTCGAGATACTCAGGATAGCAAGAGAACACGGCAGGCTTTATGATATCGAACGGCTCACATTCGAAAACGTTCTGGAGATAATCTCCGCAAACCGTGCCCGTTTCGGCGAAAAGAAGATATTTATAAACTCAATACCCGATAGTATGATTACGGAGTACGATTTCAACAGGCTCTGCGAAAAATACGGAAATATCATGCCACAGCTTGTTATCGAGTTTACCGAGCAGGCTGACCTTACAGGCGACAAGATAGCAAGCCTGCGTCACCTTTTCAAGTCGAAGGGCTGTATGATAGCCATTGACGATTACGGAAGCGGATACTCCAACACTGCCGCTGTGCTGAGCCTTCAGCCCGATGTCATAAAAGTAGACCGCTCCCTCATAGCCGACATCAACACAAACGTAAAAAAACAGCACTTCCTCACAGGCATCATTGATTTTGCAAGGCTGAACAATATAAAGGTGCTTGCGGAGGGTGTCGAAACCTATGACGAAATGAGCGTCACCATCCGCAGAGGTGTAGATTACATTCAGGGCTTCTATACTGCAAAGCCGCAGAAGGAGATCGTTTCCGATATACCCGACGCTGTCGCCGAGCAGATGCGTATGCTCAATATGTGCCGCCCCGAAATAAAAAAGGCTCATGATTACATCGTCCATGACGGTTGCGAGGAGCATCTCGATATAGAAAAAATGCTTTCAGACAGATACACAGGAGTTATAGTCGAAAGTGCCGTTGCACACCTTTACGCAAACGGCTGTGATGTTATGTCGTTTGTTATCAAGACCGCAGACGACTCAAAGTCACACATAATACTCGAAAACGCCAACATAAAAGGCGCTCTGCGCCAGTGCATACGTCTTGGCAAAAATTCCGACACCACGCTTGAAATTAAAGGAACCGATTCGCTCAGCTATGACGGAATATCCGTTCCCGACTCATCAAAGCTTCTTATAACCGGCAACGGCAATCTCTACATTGACTCCTACCGTAATGACGGTTGCTGTATCGGCAGCAGCTATAACGATACCTTCGGTGAGATCACGATAGATATTAACGGAAATGTTGAACTGCAGGCAAACGGCGACCACGGCATATGTATCGGCGGCGGCGTTTCCTCCTGCGAAACACCCATAAAACTGCTCAGTGGCAATATCAAAATGTCCTCAACCGGTAAGGATTGCATCGGCGCAGGCTCCTATGACGGAAGCTGTGGTGTAGAAACCGGCAACGCTACGATAGATATAAGCTGTTCGGGCGATAACGCACTCGCTGTCGGCTCTCTTTGCGGATATACCGATATAAAAGCAGACGGCACAACGTTCCTTATCCGCTCGCTCGGAGAACGTGCAGGCTGTATAGGTTCGCTGGCGGCACTTGACGGCAGCACTCCGTCAAGGATAAATATCAAAAACTCCACCCTTGACCTGTTGCTCAAGGCGCTGTGCGGCTCGGCCGTAGGCTGTCGCAAAACAGCATGCGACACCGTTATATCCGACTCGGACATCACCGTACACATTGAAGGCGACGCTGTCGCAGGCATAGGAAGCGCAGAAGGAAAAGGCTCTCTGCTTATAAAGAACAGCGATATAAAATCAAGTTCATCCTCAGGCATTTACTCGCTCGATATAGGCTTTATGAACAAAGGCTGTATCATAAACAACTCCACCATAAATTCTCATCTTATCAATGACCCCGATTATCACGAGCCGTCAAGACTTATGCAACAAAATTAACATTATCATTCTGTAAAAAACCGATTATTGAATCCGCACCGTTAAACATATCGCCATCACCGCTTAAAACATTATACTAACCGACAAGGTGTTAATATTTTCGTGAGTGCATCTGTGCAACAGCACTGACATTGACTCTTCAAAAAAGCACTATCCCTCGAAAAGCACCACCTCACTCACTTCTTTTTAAAGCACTGTTTGTTTTGCATCCGCACTACCCCTCTCGCTTTTCGTAGGGGAGCGGGCTTGCCCCTCCCGTTGCACCGAACATTTCCATTCCCACAACCCTCTCAAAAATACATCCACCGCCTCGCCCCACACTAAAAGCTAAAACCCTCCCCTAAGCCCAACGTACTTAAGGGAGGGTTTTTTCGCATTTTAATATTAACATCGCCCACATTTACGCACCTATTTTTCGTATTTCCGTCCATAAATGTCAAAATTGTTATACTTTTAAGAAGATTTTGTGAAATTTAGCACTCTCCTATTGACAGTGCTAAAAATCGTGCTATAATGTAGTTGTACAAAGAAAGAGAGAGGGTCTCCGGAAGGTACAGGGCGACAACAACAGGTTCTGTGACAAAGCAGATACCGTTTGATATACGGAAGGAGAAATGACTTATGTTACCCGCAATTTTCAATGAAAACTTATTTGACAATTTCTTCGACGATGATTTTATGATGCCGTCAATGTTCGGCAAGAACGATCCCCTTTACGGCAAGCACGCAAAGAACGTGATGAAGACCGATGTCCGTGAAACAGACAACAGCTACGAGCTTGACATTGACCTGCCGGGCTTTAAGAAAGAAGATGTATCGCTGAAGCTCGACAACGGCTATCTTACCATCAGCGCCTCCAAAGGTCTTGAAAAGGACGAAAAGGAGAAGAAGGACGGCAAGTACATCAGACGTGAGCGTTACGAGGGTCAGTGCAGCAGGAGCTTCTATGTAGGCGACGGCGTACAGGCAAAGGACGTAAACGCAAAGTTTGAAGACGGTATCTTAAAGGTATCCGTTCCTAAAGCCGCACCTCAGGTCGAAGGCAACAACGTGATTGCAATCGAATAATCCGACCTTTGCATTTGCAGATAACCTCATAATATAAAGTCCCCCGGGGCAAGCGTTCAACCGCTCGCTTCGGGGGATTTTCTGCATTTATTTACAGTATAAAACCGCATCGGTGCAGATTTTCTTCGGGCTGAATGTCCTTTTCATCATTACCGTCGCTGTCACTGTGAAGTGCCGCAGTACATAACGCTTCTATCGACATATCTATAGCCTTTTTTACATCACTGCGAAACACAAAAGTAAAATCATCCTCAAGAGCCGCATTCGTATCTACTCTTTCGGCCATGACACGCTTCACATTGTCAAAGAGATTTCTCGCCTCTCTTGCGTTTCCGAAATTACGTCCCTGTCGGTTTCTCATTTTATCAAAGCAATCGTATAAAATATCATCGCAGTTTTCGCTGAGGACGTATTTTTCCTGTTCCAGAAAACTGCCGAATATGTCGCAAAGCGTTGAGTTGTCGTATCCGTCAAATTTTACCCTGATACCTATTCTTGATGCCATGCCCGGATTTGACTCAAAGAACACCTCCATCTTGTCCTCATATCCCGCAAATATGCAGTATACCGATGAGCGATAATTCTCGATATTCTGAACTATACAGTTGATAGCCTCTATATCAAACTGCGTCTGTGCATCCTTTTCCGACAGGGTATATATTTCATCAAACAACAGCACTCCTCCGCCCTTTTCCGCAAGGTTGCTGAACAGATTATCGCATTTGCGTGCGGTATGCCCGACATATCCGCCTACTATATCCGACTTTCTGCACTCGGTAAAATTGCCTGCCGAAATAAAGCCCTCTTTTGCAAGCATATCCGCAAACATTCTTGCAACTGTGGTCTTGGCCGTTCCCGGAGGTCCTGTAAAAGCCATATTGTACGCAGTACCGACAGGCGAAAACCTTATCTTGTTCATACGCATCTTGTCATACTTCATACATCTTACCTGACGGCGCACTGTATCAAGCTGCTTTTTCACGCCGATTAATTTCTGTACGGATGCGCAGCACGGAAGATTCGTTTTATCGTATATTATCAGATTCGGAAAATCCTCCGCTTTAAGCGTGCAGTCCGTCGGCGGCGAATTTTCGTAATGCTTTGATATTACATATCTTGCCGCTTTGTATGCGGTGTATTCATCATAAACGTTTTCAGCGGCGGCAAACTTTTCTATGTATGGCTTTACCGAAGCATACGAAAGACGGTTTTCCTCAAACTGCTTCTCTATCACATCTGCCAGATACTCTGTGCTGTCGGCAGGAATGTCTATATGGTCAAAGAACATAGATTCCGCTGTCACTTTGCAATTATCGGCCTGCATATTATCCTGCCGCATATGGTCCGGATCCTTCTTTACCAGCACAAATATTATTCTTTTGCCATACCGATCGATTATGTCTACGTTCTTCTTCACCGAAGAAGCATTTTCGGCCATCATTACGAAATACATTATATCAATCGGCAGTTTTTCATCACAGTGAATATCTGCTTCGTCATCTGCTTCGTCATCTGCTTCGTCATCTGCTTCGTCATCTGCTTCGTCATCCGCTTCATCATCCGCCTGACAGACTTCTTCGCAGTCCGGCTTTTCATACAGCTCATATTCCGGCAGACAACATTCAAAATCCTCAAAGCCGTATTTGTCATCGAACCCATCATCGTAATATTCTTCGGCTTCTTCGTATTCTTCAACTTCTTCGTATTCTTCAGCTTCATCGTCTTCATCGCCGAAATACTTATCGTATTCATCATCCGACACACCGCCGGCTTCGTTTTCAGACTTTGAAAAACCGTTCAGACCAAAAAAGACAGATTCAGGAATAACATAGTCTTCATTCTCTGCATTTTCTATCCTTCGTGTAAGCGGAATATCAAAATTGTCCGACAGTGCCTTTGAAATAACCGTCACAGACGCCAGCATATCAATCATATCATAACCGCTTATAAGGATATGGTTTACACGCTTATACGTCTGTTCAAAGCTCCTTACATTACAGCGGATATTGTTCGCATAACAGCTTACATTTTTAAAACGCTCCCTGCTCTCAAGTTCTTTCGCAAGGCTGTCAAACTCAGCCTTGCCAAAGTTTATGTGTGCATCTCTCAGCGAGGGAAAGCTATCTTTCAGAAACATATAGTCGCCTCCGTCAATGGAAAATATTATCATCCGTAACCCCTGACCGCAGAGCATCGGGCAACGGCAAAACGCTCTGTCGGTCGGACGGTTACGTTTTCGGCTTCAGAGAACCGACAGACTGCCGGCTATCAGTCGCTTATGTCGCACAGTCTGCTTAAAAAGTCGTGATTATCGGCGTTAGCATAGCTGAAACCGTCTGCTTGTCCGATAAAACTTAAAAAGTCTGTATCCGGAGAATTATCCCTGCTGTGATAGAAATCAACGAATGATGCAAAACTACCCTCGTCCCTTGCATACCTTGCGTTTTCGCCGAGCAAGGATACCACGCTCTCAATAATTTCATCATCGCTGAGCAGTACCGACGACACACTGCATCTTCTGTAGTAAGCAGTCATTTCATCCGGATTTCCGCTTCTTAAATATCTGACATACATACAGTACATAAGCGGTATGAAGTAGCGTTTATTCTTGCCGAAATCGGTAACAATGTCAAAATAGTCCCATGCCTTGATTTTTATGATTCGGCTGAAAAGCCTTACAAGTCTGCGTAAAGGAGCGGTTCTTATGTATTCGCCAAAATAGCTGCCCTTGTTTTCAGCTGTGACGGCAAACATCTCTATAGGATAATTCTGCGTTTCATCGTCATTTGCAATAAGCATAATCGACCTGCTCTCCACTGCGCATATCCTCTTTGTTATTGCCGCCGCTATCACAGGCTGTCCTGCCTTGAGCATAGCGATTACAGAGTCCTCTGCGTCGTCCGAGCGGAACATCATATCATCGGGCATGCAGGCTATATGTCCTGCCACTGTTTCAGCTGTCATTCCGGCCGACAAGCTGTCCGCTATACCCAGTTGGTACGCTGTAATCAAAAGCTGTAATCCTTCAGCCGATAAACGTTCTCCGTATAATTCTGCGGATGTGATGCTTGCCATAGCCGATGCTTTTCCGCCGCTATTCGAGAGACTGCTTTCCGCAACTTCGCAGAATCTTCTGTCAGGCTTGAACTCTCCTGTCTGCGTATCGGTGAAGCTGTCGGTATCATCACCGAAGAAATCATTCAGCTCCTGTTCGTTCATTTCATCCATATTATTCACCTCGTTATTCATCTCATCGTTCATCTTATCATTCATCTCATCGTTCATCTGCTCTTTTTCCTCGCACTTCTTGATTTCTTCAAGTGCCTTGTCAAGCGCTTCAGATGTTTCTATCGGTTTTGATTTCATATCGCACCTCCGAAAGTCAACTCTGCATCGTTGTTATACTTTATCAGGTAATAATCGCTCAGTTCTTCCTCTATTTTCTCGCTGAACTGAGAGTACGGCATATCAAGGACAAGGCACAGCCTTACCTTTGCCGCATCCGCAAGCACCTTCAGGAATGCAATGTAATCAAGCATCTTTATACCGCCGAAGGCTGATCTGTTTACGGGCATAATATTGCAAGGAAGTGCATTACAATCCGACAATACGATTACCGAGTACGGCTCTGCATTTCTTGCGTATACATTTATATACTTATACGGATCGCTCAGCTTCAGTATTGAGGAAAGATCGTTCAAAGGAAGATTCATTCTCTCAAGGCACATAGCTTTCAGCATCGCACTGTCGCTTGCCGCATAATTGTCATGTGCAACGATTATCTTTCCGTCACGGACATTTCTGTAATCATTATCGTATGAGAAAAAGTCGGTGTTTCTCAGCAGGAACGTTTTTGTGTCGATGCCATAATAGCCTGCAATGTTGTATATTGCCGTCATCGCCATCTCGGCATACCTGATACTGTTTGCATCCGCCGTATAAGGTGTCGGGATTATATTATAGGTGGCTATATCAAACGTTCCGTCATCGGTATCACGGGTGATATAACGAACAGCTCCCATAATATCCTTCAGCACGAGCGGGTCTTTTTCACGGGTGAAAGCCTCACCGCAATCAGTGATATAATCAAGCACGTTCTTGCTACAGGTAAGACCGGCGATAACAGCGGCGTGAGAAGCGGAAACTCTCTTTATATAATGAGGGTTCTCCAGTGTATCCTCACCGTAATCCGCAGTGGTGTCGTCCTTGAAGCTTTCCTGCTCAGTGATATAACGGACAACCTCACTGTAATCTCTTTCGGCGGCAGTCATCAGCACACGGTAGAGTTCTACCTGCGATACCCCGCAGAAACGGAGTATTCTCAGGCACGACATTATAGTATTCTGACCGGTGAATGTTCTCATACGGGAACACATGACATCGACAAGCTGATTTACCGTGTTTTCGTGTTCGCAGCCGTCAGTGTTATCGTCATCGGCACGAGGTACATCCGGCTTTCTGACAAAGAATGCCTCTGCATTATCTGTCATGTCAGCCATCTGATCAATACGCTTATCGTCGTACCTGATGAGAAAAACCATCAAAATCAGCATAAGTATGTCGGCGGATTCCGTTCCCGCAACCACACCGTGAACTACATCGGCAAGCTCATTGCTTGTCTGTTCGTTTTCTAAATTGGCGATAAACTTGATTATTGCCAAAACTGATTTATGGATTTTATTCATATCCATACCTCCTTGAGATTTTAAATTCAAGAACGTTTTTGTCCTTGTGAGGCTTATTATATCACACCTAATTTGGCTTTGCAATTGACTTTATGCTCAAAAATTATTCCACAAAAATTTCATATTCGCCAATTTGAAATTTTTGTAAATTCACTGAGAGCAGGACAATTTTCATCTAAGCCACAATTTTTTCATCTAAGCGGTAAAGTATTCCGTCTAAGCCGGAATGTTTTTCATCTGAAAAATCGGTTCCATTTGTGCAATATGCACAAAGGCCATCCCCGACCTCCCCCCCAAAAAATTTTTTAATTTCTAAAAAATACATTTTTGTTATTTGTTCTATACGAAATTTTGTTCTTTTTTAAGTTTAAAAAAATTTTATTAAACCTATTGATTTTGTAGGCTATTAGGTGTATAATATAAATCGGACTAAATCTGTCGTCTTTACCGCATCCCTTTACAGTGCGTTAAACGGCATTTAGCATAAAGCAGGAAGAAAGGAACGATAGTATAAATGCTTAAAACAACAATATACCTTGACAATGCGGCTACCACAAAGATAAGCGATAACGTTCTCAACGCTATGCTGCCCTATCTTACGGAGGAATACGGCAACCCCTCCTCTATCTACACTCTCGGAAGAAATTCCGCAATAGCCGTAAACAAGGCAAGACATCAGGTCGCACAGGCGCTCGGCTGTGAGGACAGCGAGGTTTATTTCACAAGCTGCGGCAGTGAGAGCGACAACTGGGCGATAAAAAGCACCGCAAAAATGATGGCGCTAAAAGGCAAGAAGCACATAATCACTTCTGTATTCGAGCATCATGCGGTTCTGCACACAATGGATTCTCTGAAGAAGGAGGGCTTTGAAATAACCTACCTTCCCGTTTATTCAAACGGCATAGTTAAAGTCGAGGACGTAGCAAACGCAATCCGCCCCGATACAGCCCTTGTCACGATAATGTATGCCAACAACGAGATAGGCACGATACAGCCCATCGCCGAGATCGGCGAGCTGTGTAAGCAAAAGGGTGTCATCTTCCACACAGACGCAGTACAGGCTATCGGCAACGTCCACATCAACGTAAAAGAGCAGAATATAGATATGCTCTCCCTCAGCGGTCATAAGATACACGCACAGAAGGGTTGCGGTGTTCTTTATGTAAACAAGAAATACCGCCTTCCTCCCCTTATTGACGGAGGCGCTCAGGAAAGAGGCAGACGTGCCGGCACAGAAAACGTTCCTGCTATAGTAGGACTCGGCGTAGCTATAACAGATGCCGTAAACGGTATAGATTCCAAGAACGAAAAGCTGAAAAAATTCAGCGATAGAATATATAACGAGATAATGAAGATTGACCGTGTCCATTTAAACGGCGACAGAGAAAAGCGTATGCCGAGCAACCTGAACTTCTCGTTTGAGGGCGTAGAGGGCGAGAGCTTACTGCTCCAGCTTGACCTTCAGGGCATTGCCGCATCGAGCGGTTCCGCCTGCACATCAGGCTCACTTGACCCCTCGCACGTTCTTCTGAGTATAGGGCTTCCCCACGAGGTAGCGCACGGCTCACTGCGTATCTCAATGTCAGAGTACACGACTGAGGAGGAGATAGACAAACTGCTCGAGGTTCTCCCCGTTATTGTAAACAAGCTCAGAAGTATGTCGCCCCTGTGGGATCACATCGTCAAGGGCGAAACATTCAAAATAAAGTAAACATTGATTTATTCGAAAGGAAGTATTACTGATGATTTATTCTGAAAAGGTAATGGATCACTACGCCAACCCCAGAAATGTAGGCGAGATTGAAGATGCAAACGGTGTCGGCGAGGTAGGCAACGCAAAGTGCGGCGATATAATGAAAATGTACCTTAAGATTGAGGACAACACTATAAAGGATGTCAAGTTCAAGACATTCGGTTGCGGTGCGGCAATCGCCACAAGCTCCATCGCTACCGAGATGATAAAAGGCAAGCCCTTATCCGAAGCACTGAAGCTGACCAATAAAGCGGTCGTAGAAGCGCTTGACGGTCTGCCGCCGGCAAAGCTGCACTGCTCCGTACTTGCAGAGCAGGCTATCAAGGCGGCTATTGCCGACTACTACACAAGACAGGGAATCGACCCCACCCCCTTTGTAGGCGAGATAAAGGACGACCACTGCGACAGCTGCTGCGGTATATGACCATATTCTTATATTATAACAAACAGCCTTGCGAAACCCGCAAGGCTGTTTCAGACTGTCGAAAAACCGACTATTATTAAATCCGTACCGATAAACATATCACCAACACCGCTGAAAACATTTTCCGTACCGACAAGGCGTTAATAATTTCGTGAGTGTATCAGTGCAACTGCTCTGACATCGACTCTTCAAAAAACGCACTATCCCTCGAAAATCGCCAACACCCTTGCCTTTAAATGAACGCTCTGTTTGTTTCGCACTATCCCTCGCCTCGCACTATGTCCTTGCCTCCCTTGTCAAAGGGAGGTGGCTTGACGGCAAGCCACAAGCTGTCGCTTTATTGCGTTTTGCTTGCGATATGCCCACTTTTTTATATTGCATACTTTTCTGCCGTCAAGACGAAGGGATTGTCACGCCACCATCTCTCGCCCCGCACCAACCCTTTCCAAAACCGCACTACCCCACTAACTTTTCTTAATGCCAACATCTATATGCACTTATATGCTTTTACATTCGCACTATCACACGCCCTTTTCGTAGGGCGAGGGGCTCGCCCCTCCCGTTGCACCAAACCTCTCCATTCCCACAACCTTCTCAAAAGCACATCCACCGCCACGCCTCGCACTAAAATTGCTTTCCTTACCAAAGGTGAGCTTCTATTGCTCGGCTTGACCGAACCAACTATGGTATGGATTGTAATTGTTTAGCAGATGTTTTCCTGATTGCTTTGGTTCTTTCCCTCGTTAATATTGACAAGTGTACCCACTCGAATAGCGAACCCGAGAAGTGCTGTCCGATAAACAGAACTATCGGTAGCTTATTATCATAGTCAAAGATGAATGATATAGCAGAAGCACATTAAACAAAAGACTTTCCCTAAAATCTTACAGCCTTGCGAAACCCGCAAGGCTGTTTTTTATACCGTGAACACATCGCCCACTACCCTATAATCTTCTCCATCCACACCATATCATACTCCCTGCCGAATTTTTCGGCACATTTATGAAACTTTCCCACAAGCGTATACCCCTGCTTTTCGTGAAACCAGATGCTGTCGTGGTTCAGATACTCATCGTCTTTATCCGTGCTTGCTATGCAGGCATACGCATTCCTTACCCCCATATCCGCAAGCCGTTTTTCAAGTTCCCTATATAACGCTGTTCCCGTACCGTAACGCTTTTCATTCACATCAACATATATCGACGTTTCGGCAGAACGCTCATAGGCCGCCCTGTCCTTGAACACTCCGGCATAGGCATATCCAATTATCCTTCCGTCACGCTCAGCTACTATGTAAGGATATTTCATCAGCGTTTTTTCTATCCTCCGCCTGAAATCCTCTGCAGACGGCACATCAATCTCATACGTTACCGCCGTATTTTCTATATAGTAAGAATAGATACCGAGCAGTTCTTCTGCGTCAAAGGGCGTTGCCGTCCTTATTTCTATATCTACCATCACTCCGCACTTCCTTAAAAACATATTAAAAGCAAAAGTGCCACAGCAATACCGCCGTGACACTTCATTGTGCTTTATCGGATTTTATAATGCCTCCGAGCCTTCTTCGGGAGATTCGATTATCTCGTCCTCCACTCCGCCCTCGGTAAAGGAAAAACTCTTCTTGTCCGCATCATCGTCAACATCGGAAATATCAACATCAACTCCGCTGTTTATCGACACTACCATATCCTTGAGATTGTTTATCTCGTTTTTGAAAGCCGTACCTGTTGTAGCCGCCTTCTTCATAAGCTCTGCGCTCTTTTTCCTGCCTGCCGATACAATCTCGTTCACGCTCTTTGTGAGCTTTTCACTGCCCGTCTTTACTGCGCCCGTGCAGTAGACCGAAGCCTTGTGGAGCTTATCACTGCAGTTTTCCTTCACAGCCGCTACAGCCTCAGGATTTTTATCTATATATTTCTTAGCTAAAATATACCCCGTACCGACAGCCGCCGCAATACCGAAAAATATCATTGCCTTATTCATACTAAACATCCTTTCCGGGTAAAACCCCGTTTGCTTATACTCAGTATATACCATTTTTTACGAAAAGTAAAGCCTATTTTGTCGGATTTACTGCCTCAAGGCGATATATCGGAAATCCCTGCTCGGAAAATCTCTTTTCATACTCCGTCACAATATTTCCTTCAAATCCGCTGTTATGCAGATCAAGGCTGACATTCTTCAGCTTGAAGCCGCACTGTGACAGATTCTCTATCGAAAACTCGAACAGCTTCATATTGTCGGTTTTCTGATGTATCTCACCGCCCGGTATAAGTATGTGCTTATATATCTCAAGAAATACAGGATGGGTAAGACGGTGCTTTTTATATGTTTCCTTAGGATAAGGACAGCTGAAATTAAGATAAATGCGTTCTACCGAATTTTCGGGGAAGAATTTTTCAAGATACTCCGCTTTACCCATAAGAAATTTCAGGTTAGGCAGATTTTCCTTTACCGCAAGCTCCATAGCGCTGACTATTACGTTTCTTGCCATCTCCACCGCAATAAAATTAATATCCGGGTTACGCCTTGCCGCTTCAACCGCAAAGCCGCCTTTTCCGCAGCCTACCTCAAGATGAACAGGATTATCATTGCCGAATATCTCCCGCACATCAAGCGTTCTCTGCTGTGTTTCACCTCTTTGCTCTGCGGCATAATCCACAAGCCAGCCGAGATTCACGTTGCCGCAAGCGTCAAGACGTTCATCAAGGTATTTTTTTCTTCTCATTCTCATAAGTGTTACCGCCCTTATCTTGTTGCCGACAGCATAACGTAATACGTCTTGAAACGTACCTTGTCAACAATGTTTCTCGTTGTGTTGTCAAGCACCACGATATTCATTCCACGCTCGTTTAGCGAGTAGTTCTTGTTGCCCATTTTGACAATCGATTCATCTGCGTCGCTGATTATCTGTGTCTTATAGCCCAGCACATCAATAACGCCTGTATCGATCCTGTCATCCGACAGTTCCTCACGGACAACCTTGCCGCCTTCTATTATCGCAATATAACGCTGGTTTTTCTGAGCCGTAAGCAGCTTTTCAAGCCCCAGATCCTTTACAGCCGATAAAGCGCCGTCATTATATCCGCCCGTCACATCTCCTCTTGCCGAGATTATGGCAGTGAAATTCTCGCCCTCTTTCAGCCTGTACATATAGTTAAGGAAATTATCCTCGCTCCTGAGGTTAGTGTTCTTTTCGTCCTTGCTTTCTTTTGAAAGCACGAATTCCGTATACTGCGGAGCAATGCTCTTGTACGGCATAACTCCGTGGAAGCCCTTCTTCGATACCGTAAGGCCGAAATAGTTGTACCACAGGTTAGCACCCACCACTACAACAAGGAAAGCCGCAAATATCGTAACAGGACGTGTAACGAAGTTCACAAAACCGTTCCTTCTCTTTTTGAACACCCTGTTCTTCGGCATATATCTTTCGTCAGCATTAAACTGCTCTCCGAATACAGACGAATACTTCTTCTGCTTTTCGGGCTTTTTGTTTTCCACAGCTTCAACCGGCTTTGTCACTATATCGCTGTCGCCGCCGTCCTCAGCCATGATTTCGGCTAAAATCCTCTGCTTTTCCTTTTCTATATCGCTCAGTTCAGGCTCCGCCTTTTCGGGTACGGGCTGTGAAACCGCTTTTTCCTTTTTGGGTTCGGCGGCATACTTCTTGGCATATTTTTCGGGATGCTTGGAACGTATGACCTCATCTACCGTTTTATCGAATTCAACCACAGCATCGGGATTTTTCCTGCGTGCAAGATAAACCTTTGCGCAGTTCATATAGTACCTTGCTATTGACGGTATGAACATTATCATCATAATGTACAGATACATCGAGAAACGCTCGATAACAAAGTGCTTTGTCGCTATAAACCATATTATGAAGTTGAATATCGCAAAGTTCGTGAACAGTGCCGACTCTTTCGGATATGCCTTTCCGTATCCCGTGAAATGTGCGATAAGCGCAAGTGCCGTGATTATCGCAGGCACTATAATATAAACAGGTGAATAGCCCTGCGTGATAAAGTTAAGTTCAAGATAGCCCTTGTACTGCGGAAGAAGCACAACCGCAAACCGCAGTATCGGCCACGAAAGCAGATATACAAGCGCTGTCAATATCGCATATATCGGTACGGTTATCTTTGTGGGCTTTATGAATGCCGCAATCAGATACAGCGGTATCAGCACTATTACTGTACTGTGGAACAGACACGCTAAGAAAATAAACAACAGCACCATGAAATGATTGCGTTCCTTCATAAATCTGTAAGCGCAGAGTATGATTGCAAACGCTATCGACTGACGGATAAAGCTCAGCGAGCAGTAGAAGAACGTCAGCGATATGAACATCATCGTTGACATCCATATATTTTCACTGTAACGGAATATCGCATACGCCGTAGGTATAAGTATCAGCAGTGCGTACACCGCATACATTATATTCACATCTGCGGTAAACATCGAGATCAGCTTTGTGACGATCGTAAAGCCCGGTTCATACCCGTAGTTGAATATCGAAAGTCCGGGTGCGTTCTTGATATTCCAGAAAATATAGATATACGAATAATAATCGTTTCCCAGTCCGTATCTGAATACGCTTATCAGATACATTGCTCCGAATGTCACGATAACATAACAGAGCTTCTTCACCACATTCGGCTTATGCTCGATGAGCGGATAAGCTAGCACAAGCACAAGTGCCATAAGTATAAGATATACTGCCATAGTTTTTCCTTTCGTAATAAAAAAATAAAGCACCGCACAACTGCAAAGTTACCACCAAGCAGAAAATGCAGTGCATATTCATCAGATAATTATGTATTTTCCCTGTGTCACAACAGGCGCAACATCAAGCGTAAAATCAACTCCGCATGACATTCCTGCGGTTTTCAGCGTTTTCTCTACCGCCTCATACGCCATTTTCGGAGAATTGTTCTCCTGACTTAAGTGACCGAGTATCAGACGGCTTGCACCCTTTGCGACAAGCTCCTTACAAAACTCAGCCGAACAGCCGTTTGAAAGATGTCCGTGATCCCCCGAAATCCTCGTTTTAAGATACGGCGGATATTTCGGATTTCCCTTTAACAGCACAGGATCGTAATTTGCCTCTATATATACCGTGTCACTTCCGAGCAGATTATCCCTCACCTCATCGGTAACATAGCCTAAATCGGTACAGCAGGCGACCTTATGCTCGCCGAACTTCAGGGTGTACCCTACGCTTTCCGCAGCGTCGTGCGGTGTATGGAAAAAATCAATATCCATATCGACAGGTACGCTCTTTATTTCCGACAGCGGATGAATAACCGCCGTCTGCTCTACCAGCTTGTCAGAAAACAGCTTTCTTGCAGTGCCGTCCGATGCGTACACAGGAACAGACGTTCTTTTCGTTATCTGTCCGAGTGCTTTCGTGTGGTCTATATGCTCGTGCGTCACAAGCACAGCCTTCACCGCCTCAAACGGTATACCGCAGAGTGCCAGACCTTCCCTCAGCGCCTTGAAGCTGCATCCTGCGTCAACAAGTACGCCCGATGTGCTGTCGCCGACAAAAACGCTGTTGCCCTTGCTTGAAGAGCATACAGGAACAACCTTTGCCATCAGAGTGCCTTTCTCATCTTTTCGTCATCGGGATAATAACGCTTTACTATATCAGCGCCAAGTGCCCTCAGCTTTATTTCCATATTCTCATATCCACGCTCAATATGGTGAATATCTTCGATTTCCGTAGTACCCTGCGCCGCAAGACCTGCAATGATAAGCGCCGCACCTGCCCTGAGGTCGCTCGCCTTTACCGGAGCGCCCGTAAGATGATCCACGCCTCTTACTACCGCTACCCTGCTGTCAACGGTAATATCCGCACCCATTCTGCGAAGCTCGTCAACATACTTGAAACGTGTATCGAATATGCTCTCCGTTACCATGCTTGTACCGTTCGACATTGCCAGGAGCGTTGTCATCTGCGGCTGCATATCTGTAGGAAATCCCGGATGCGGAGAAGTCTTTATATCCGTACCCTCATAATGAGGTCTGCCGACTACTCTTACATTATCCGTATCGTCCTCTATCTCAACATAAACGCCTATCTTGCGCAGCTTTGCCGTAATAGGCTCAAGGTGCTTCGGTATAACGTTCTTCAGCGTAATATCACCGCAGGTAGCCGCCGCAGCAACCATAAACGTTCCCGCTTCTATCTGGTCGGGGATTACCGAATACTCTGTGCCGTGAAGCTGTGAAACGCCCTTCACCTTGATAACGTCCGTACCTGCGCCCATAATATCCGCACCCATAGAGTTGAGGAAATTCGCAAGGTCCACTATATGAGGCTCCTTGGCGGCATTTTCAATTATTGTCAGCCCCTCTGCCTTTGCACAGGCAAGAAGCGCATTTATCGTTCCTCCGACAGTCACCTTGTCAAAATATATCTGCGTACCGATAAGCCTGTCAGCCGAAAGGTCAACGATACCGTGCTTTATATCAGCCTTTGCACCAAGCGCCTCAAAGCACTTGATATGCTGATCGATAGGTCTGCTGCCAAGGTCGCACCCACCCGGTAGCGGCACGCTTGCCTTCTTGAATCTGCCGAGTAACGCACCTAAAAAATAACTGCTTCCTCTTGTGGAGCGGGCAAGCTCATAAGGTACCGTACCGTCCTTGATTCTTGACGTATCCACCTCTATCTTCGACTTACTCAGCCTTCTTATCTGCGCTCCCATGCTCGAGAGTATCTCAAGAGCAACATCAACATCACTGATTGACGGTACATTTTCCAGTATGCACTTATCTTCCGCAAGTATCGCCGCAGGAATTATAGCTACCGCCGCATTTTTCGCTCCGCTTATCCGCACTTCGCCTCTCAGCGGAGTGCCGCCTTTTATAATAAACTTTTCCAAAAGTCACACTTCCTCGATTCGCTGAAATATAGAATTCAATATAATAAAACGCCCTTTAAGGCTCTGTATCTCATAAAACAGTGCGTCGGAATGATATTCGGGTACATACCGACACAGTATAAAATTATTATAGCATATCTGCCGTAAAAATAAAAGCATTTTTTTCAGCCGCTTAACATTTCGTCATATTGCACTATATAGCCTGCGTTTTTATGGATTTTTTATACATATAGTCGTTTTGCAATCTTAGCGGCTCAATGTCCGGACTTGTCGCCATACTTGTTGTACAGCTGTGTGCAGAACTGCTCGATTTCCTGTTCAAGTTCCTCTGCGCTGTCTGCGTCAAGCATCATACTTCTAAGCTTGCTGTAAAGCAGCTCTCCGCCCTCTTTTTCTTTTGTTTCGGGAGGAGTAACGTAAGACGAGGTCTTTGTCCGCTCACTTGGCAGAAATGGCTTCGGCTTGTCAACATTAGTGACATAATGCGGCGAGATCTGGTTTGCCCTCAGATCATCAAGCGTGCTTTTTGCGTTCCTGCCGTATATCATCGCATAAAGACAGCCGCATTTATAAAGTGCCATTATCATCTGCGGTGACGGCGCTACGCCGAAAAGTGTGGCAAGCGAAACAGTGTAATCCTGAAGCTCCGCATATTGTTCGTAATCACCGAATCTCATAGTCAGGCTGTCGCTTTTCGCTATCACCGCCGCTATAGCCTCGCTGACAGCGTTCGTGTATTTGTTTGTCGGACATATATCTATCGGACGGTAGTATTTCCTGCGGTATTCCGCCAGCATCCGTGCCACTTCCTGCGGACTTTTTCTGAAATCGTCAACAAAGCGTATCATCGAAACCTTGTCAAGCTCAAAGTTCTTTTCAAACATTTCCGTGACCCTCATATAGTCCGACCCGTGCAGACAAAGCTCCGATATAACCGGCCTTTCGATTTTCGGTATAAGGTCGGTCAGGTGTGCAGGCACGACAACATAGGCAAAATCGAACGAATTTATATACAGCAGGTCACGCACCGAGGTCATACGAAGTATTATCTTCGACATATCGCTTGCAGGCGGTATCATAATAAAGCTGTCTGTGGTCATTTCGATATAGCTTACCCCGAACTCGTGGAGTGCGTCCGTATAAGCCTTGATTGCCTCAGGCTTCACATCACTTACAAACGATGAATCACACAAGCTGTTATCAATAATAGAAACCTTCATTCCTATATGCCTACCTTTCAAAAATAAACCTCATATCATTTTCATAATATTTTATCACAAAACGAAAAAAAATTCAATACCGACCGCCGCCTCTTGACATAATCACGTTAATATGGTACGATAATATGATAAAAAATGAAAGGGGTAACTACTTTGCTGGAATTTCAGGACGTAAAATGGCAGCTTCCAAGCGGAGAACCTATTATAAAAGGCATAACCTGTAAGCTTGACAGCAGGCTTACGGTAATTACAGGGCCAAACGGAGGCGGCAAGACCTCCCTCGCAAAGCTCATCGCAGGTGTGGAAAAATGCACATCTGGCAAGATTCTCCTTGACGGTACGGATATAACGGATATGGACATCACAGGCAGAGCAAAGCTGGGCATAGCCTACGCTTTTCAACAGCCGGTACGCTTCAAGGGTCTTACGGTAAGAGATCTTCTTGAGCTTTCCGCAGGAGAAAAGCTGGGTCACAACGAGCTTTGTGCGCTTCTCGGCAAGGTCGGTCTGTGTGCGGAGGAATATATCGACAGAGAGATGAGCGGCGCTTTATCGGGCGGCGAGGCAAAGCGTATAGAGATTGCGACCGTGCTTGCAAGAAACGTCAAGCTGTCGGTATTTGACGAACCGGAGGCAGGAATAGATCTCTGGAGCTTCTCAAGACTTGTGGAAACGTTTGAAGAAATACGAAACGGCACCACAGGCTCACTCGTTATAATATCGCATCAGGAGCGTATTCTTTCGATTGCCGATGAAATAATAGTAGTCGCAGACGGCACAATACGCACGGCAGGACCCCGTGAGGAAGTCCTTCCGAAACTGCTCGGCGGAGAATACGCCTGCAGATGTCCCCAGAGAAACGGAGGCGGTTGTCAGTGAGCAATATAATGGACGTAAATTTCAACGGCACAACAGCCGAAATGCTTAAGATAATCTCCGATTATGACGAGGTATCGGGCTTTAAGGGCGCATACAATATCCGTGAGGACAGCAAGTGCGCAGGCAGAAGATCGTCGGAGAATATCACTATCGAATCAAAAGAGGACAAGCCGGGTATAAATATCCGTGTAAAGCCATTTACTGTTGGCGAAACGGTATTCATTCCCGCCTGCGTTACCCACAGTGACGTTGATGACCTTGTTTATAACGATTTCTACATCGGAGAGGGCGCTGACGTTGTTGTAGTAGCAGGATGCGGCGTGCATAATGACGGTGAGGAGCAGGCTCGTCACAACGGCATTCACCGCTTCTTCCTTGAAAAAGGCGCAAGAGTGCTTTACAAGGAAAAGCATATCGGAACAGGCAAAGGCACAGGACTAAGAAAGATTGACCCAGTCACAGACTGCGTTCTTGACGAGGATTCATATCTTGAGATGGATACGATACAGCTCAGAGGTGTCGACAGAACAACAAGAAGCACTTCCGCCGTACTCGGCAAGGGTGCAAAGATAGTTGTCCGTGAGCGTATAATGACCGACGGTGACGAGGAGGCCGTAACAAAGTTCCGTGTCGAGCTTAACGGCGAGGACAGCGGCGCAGACCTTGTTTCACGCTCTGTTGCAAGAGGAAATTCCCATCAGGCATTTTACTCCGTAGTCGAGGGCAACAACCGTTGCACAGGCCATTCCGCCTGTGATGCGATACTTGCGGATAACGGCAAGGTCGATGCACAGCCGGCTCTCAATGCGGCTAATGTTGATGCCGCACTTATTCACGAAGCGGCTATCGGCAAGATAGCAGGCGAACAGATATTAAAGCTCTGCTCGCTGGGTCTTACAAGAGAAGAAGCCGAAGAGAAAATAATCGAGGGCTTCCTGAAATAACCACGATATACAAAACCACCGTTGCATACCCGCAACGGTGGTTTTAGTCTGTCGATAAACCGATTATTAAACCCCACACAGTGAAATATTTCACCATCCCTCGCCCCGCACCAACCCTCCCAAAACCGCACTATCCCACCCGCTTTTCGTAATGCCAACATCTATATGCACCGATACGCTTTCACATCCGCACTATCCCTCGCCCCGCACTAAACTTGCCTCCCTTGTCAAAGGTGAGGTGCTGTCGCACGAAAAAATTCGGGCGTCTACCGGAGGGATTGCCACACCAACCTTTCCAAAACCGCACTATCCCTCTCGCTTTTCGTAGGGGAGCGGGCTTGTGTCAAGAGTAACATGGTTTACACTTTGTGCAAGCACATGGTTTACATGTTATCAATAACAAACGAACATAAAAATGAACTTGAAATAAGGGCGAAGCCCGAATGGAAAGTTCATTTTTTATGTTTCGCCTCGGCGAAACGTGGGTCGTTTTCGATTAGATAAGCTTTTTTAAAGGTAAACACTCTCTTTTCTATATCTATCTGTCCTATTCTGAATTGCCTGAAATATAGATTTATGAGATGCTGTCCTTTATTGGATTCTTTTACAGCAATAGTTTTTCCGCTAAACGCCTCGCTTAAATAATAACCTTGATTTCTTATGGTGACATATCCGCTCTCTTTTACCTTTCTCAATTTATATTCATCGCTGTATTCCCATTCTGATATGTCGGGCGTGTATGCCCGTTCGCTCGGATGGTAATGTTTTGCCGGTGTGTCAAGATTTAATGCGTAATGCGGACGTTTTGTGTTGTAGAAATCACGGTATTTGTCAAGCTTTATTTTTGCGTCTTCAAAATCTTCAAAGCTTTCATACTTTAAAAATTCTTTGGTTAATGAGCCGTTGAACCGTTCTTCCTTGCCCTGTGTCTGCGGATGGAATATGCGCCCGTGTAAAGTCAATATTCCCAGCTCCATAAACCAAACTTCAAATCTTGAAAATCCCGTAGACTGAGATGTTCCCCATGGCGTGCCGTTATCACAAAGAAATGAAAACGGCATACCGTATTTCAAAAAAATACGCTCCATTTGCTGCCTTACCTCTATGTACGTTTCCCCGGCGAGCGGTGCACAGCAAAGGCTGAATCTTGAGCAATCATCAATGATATCGAGCGGATGACATCTTGCTCCGTTTCTCATGGCAAAATGTCCTTTAAAATCAGCCTGCCACATTTCATTGGGTTCACTTTTTTCAAATCTGACATAAGGAGTTGCAATCTGACTTGCTTCCTTTGTTATCAACCCATTGCGTTTAAAAATATCATTGATGGTTCTTGGACAAGGAATATCTGTTATTCCCTCATCACGGAGCATACGGTGTATTTTAGTTGCACCTATCGCAGGATACTTTTTCCTGTATTCTACAATGAATTTCTCAACTTCATCATCTGTCTTGTTACCAACAATATGCGGTGCTCTACTTTGATCACATAGCGGTTGACCGTTCAGGTAACGTTCAATCCATTTGTCACCAGTGGGTCGGCTTATTCCATATTCCCGGCACAATTCGGCTTTGCTTTTTTCGTGTGACAACACTCTTTTTACAAATTCTTCTCTCATAGTTACTATTACTTTCTCTTCCCAAGGCATAAACTTTGACTCCTTTCGAATTTTATGCCTCTATTTTATCATAAATATGTAAACTATGTCCTTGCACATTCTGTAAACTATGTTATCACACTATACAGGCTTGCCCCTCCCGTTGCACCGAACCTCTCCGCCCTTACAACCATTGCAAAATAACGATAACCCCTCGCTCGCACCAACCCCTTTCAAAACCGCACTATCCCTCAAAAATCGCCACCACCCTTGCCTTTAAATGAACGCTCCGGAAGTGCTATCTTGCAAAAAAGAACTATCGGTAGCCTGCTATCATAGTCTAAGCTGAACTATATAACACAAGCACATAAAATATAAGACTTTTTCTAGAAGCTGAAACCACCGTTGCATACACGCAACGGTGGTTTTTCATTCTCTTATACGTTTTTGAAAATCAACCTTTTCGTCTGCGGAACACTCATCAATACAACCGCTCCGATAACAGTAAACACTATCTCCGGCAGCATATACGCCCCGTTATATAGCAGACTGTAAAGACAAGGCTCATTTACGGTAAAGCCGTTCCACAGCTCCCCGAATGAACCGAATATCAGCACTCCGCTTATATAATGGCACACAAGGCGCAGACCCATAGCCATAACGCTTCCGCCAATCACTCCGGACATTCCGTATTTTCTGAAAATTCCCGCAAGCCCCAGTACCGTAAATGCAAAAATATAGTCGATGAATATGCACGCCACAAGCGACACAGGAGTCAGCCCCCAGCCGAACAGCCCGTCCGCACAGCCTTGAATGAACTGTATCAGAGCAAATACAAACGATGCCGCAAGACCGTTTGCCACACCTCTTTTGATGCTGAAGACAATTATCGGGAGCATCGACAGCAGAGTGATCGATCCGCCCCACGGCAGATGGACGATCTTGACAAAGCTAAGCACGGTCGCAAGCGCAACCATCACCGCTCCCTCAACAAGTGTAAGTACCTTTTCGTTTTTCATTTGAAAAACCTCCGTTAAATAAATTTAACCGAATACCTGCTTTAACGTAAAAATTCCCCGGCTGAATACAGTCGGGGATAATACAAGCTATAGAAATATCGTGAAATTCCTACGGCGGCATTATCCGCATCAGGTCAAGGGTCGAAGTCGAACTTCCTCTCAGCAAAAAGCTCCCCTATTCAGTCTTTTTATATTGTACCACCGGTTTTCAAAAAAGTCAAGCGTCATCCTGCCATGTTTTTTCAAGGTACTTCACAGGCACGTTTTCCGTCAACCATACGCCGTTTTCGGACAGATAAAACACATATCCGTCCCTTGCCATCTCTCCGCTCCTTACACGGTATATGAACGGCTTGCCGTGCCGCATCCCAACCTGCGTTGCGGTTTCGGTATCCTTTGACAGATGAACGTAAAGCCTTGTTTTTCGGATAATCCCGCCGCTGTCAATAGATTCGACAAATCTTGTCGCAGTGCCGTGATAAAGATATTCCGGCGGCACAGCAGCCTTCAGCCCTACGTCAACATTGACCGAATGGCCCTGATTCGCTCTGATGCGGCTTTTATCCTCGCTCAACGAATATCTCTGCTTGCTGTCGTTTTTCACGATTTCGCACAACCGCTCAAAACTCACCGGCTCCATATTTTCGCTTATACATTTCAGAAGCATATCAACGTCCGCCCAGCCCTGTTTGTCAAGTACAAGTCCTGCTATTTCGGGCTTATGCCTTAAGAGCAGTGCCATATATCTGCTGATTTCTGTATCTGTCATGATTCCACCTCCGTTTAAGTTGTTACTATAATTATACCATAAAATCAAGTCGGTGTAAACCGACACGGCAGTACGCCGTATTTTGCCGTCAGACAAAAGATTTATGGTAAAACGTTCTCGGACTGTTGCGTGAGCAACACCGCATTTTTATGCGGTAAAATCGGCTACAGACGATTTTTTGTCCGAGGTTGTTATACTATAAAATCAAGTCGGTGTAAACCGATACGGCAGTACGCCGTATTTTGCCGTCAGACAAAAGATTTAATCGTTTCTTCCTGTCAAGAAAAGCAAAACGGCCGGCATCTGCCGACCGTTCCTTTATATTCCGTTATAATTACTTGCTTATAACTACGTTCAGACCCTCTGCGCTTTCAACTGTGAAGTGCTTGTCTGTAGCTGTATGTGTAACAGTGATTGTATCGCCGTTTCTCTCAGCCATAACAGTAAGCTCGAGCTTAGCGTCCTTATCGTAGATCTTGCACTGAGTGTTCTTGCCGTCCTCAAGCTGATAGATAACGAGCTTTGCACCCTCTACATAGTCATATGCGAAGTTACGCTCAAAGTTACCGTAAGCGATTATGCTGTTGGGCTTAGCATACATACCCATTGAGAAGTAGTCGTACTTCTTGTCATACCAGTTACCGCCCTCAAGAACTTCTCCTGTCTGAATATCGGTCCACTTGCCCTTGGGCAGATAGAACTGAGCAGTACCCTCCTCGTTGAATACGGGAGCGATAAGCAGGTTATCACCGAACATATACTGTCTGTCAAGAGGTAAGCAGGCAGGATCGTCGCTGTATTCCATAACCATAGCTCTCATCATAGGAACGCCCTTTTCGTGAGCCTTTACTGCGTTAGCGAACAGATACGGCATCAGGCGACCCTTGAGCTTTGTGAAGTGACGCAGAACGTCGCACGCTTCTTCGTCAAAGTTCCACGGTACTCTGTATGAGCTGTTGCCGTGAAGTCTTGAATGTGAAGACATAAGACCGAATGCAGACCATCTCTTGTATAAGTCGGGTGAGCCTGTAGCCTCAAAGCCCGAAATATCGTGGCTGAAGTAGCCAAAGCCTGATAAGCAGAGTGAAAGTCCTCCACGGAGCGTTTCAGCCATTGATTCGTACTGGCTGAAGCAGTCGCCGCCCCAGTGTACAGGGAACTGCTGACCGCCGACCGTAGCAGAACGTGCGAACAGACAAGCCTTATCCTTGCCGTAGAATTCCTCAAGCACCTCAAATACGCACTTGTTGTAGAGATATGTGTAGTAGTTGTGCATTCTGTAAGGATCGGAGCCGTCGCTGTATACAACATCGGCTGTGGGTATTCTCTCACCGAAGTCCGTCTTGAATGCGTCAACGCCCATCTCGCACAGTGTTCTCAGCTTTGCCTTGTACCACTTGCAAGCCTCAGGATTCGTAAAGTCAACGATAGCCATACCGGGCTGCCACATATCGCACTGGAATACGCCGCCATCCGTCTTCTTGATGAAGTAGCCGTTCTTTACGCCCTCGTCAAATAAAGATGACTGCTGAGCGATATAGGGGTTAATCCATACGCAGATTTCAATTTTCTTTTCCTTAAGACGTGCGAGCATAGCCTTAGGATCGGGGAACATTCTCTTGTCCCAGGTGAAGTCGCACCAGTTGAATTCCTTCATCCAGAAGCAGTCGAAGTGGAATACCTCCAGAGGAATATCACGTCTTGCCATTTCGTCTATGAAGAACGAAACTGTTTCTTCGTCATAGTTTGTAGTGAATGATGTTGTCAGCCACAGACCGAATGTATATGCAGGAGGAAGTGCAGGCTTACCTGTCAGCGTTGTATAAACGCCGAGTACGTCTGCGATTGTCTTACCGCCCATTACGAAGTATTCCATTCTCTCGCCCTGAACGGAGAAAGCAACCTTTGAAACCGTTTCGCTTGCTACTTCAAATGTAACGTTCTCGGGGTGATTTACAAATACACCGTAGTTTCTTGATGATACATAGAAGGGGATTGACTTGTATGTCTGCTCAGAGCAGGTACCGCCGTCGTTGTTCCATACTTCTACCGTCTGACCGTTCTTTACGAATGTAGAGAACTTCTCGCCGAAGCCGTAGATGTTCTCGCCTACGGAGATGTTGAGCATCTCTCTTATTCTTGCAGGCTCGTCTGTAGATGCGTGTGCGTAGAAACGCTCCGCCTTTGTGCCTTCCATACGGTAGTCTGTGAGCCAGGGCTGTTCTTCGATATAAGAAGTTGTTCTCCAGCCTTCCTTTGTGAGCAGCTTTCCGTCATAGAAGTATTTTATATCCCATGCTCCGCCTGCCTTGCCGATTCTTACCGAGGTCTTGTTCGAAACAAGCTCCCAGTACTCGTCCTTCTCGTTTATAACAGGCTTGAAGTTTGCATCCTCATATAATGTGAAGTCCGGACCCTTCTTTACAGCGCCCTTGTAATGCTCGATCGTAACCTTGATTGAATCGGCAAGCGTAGATGTAAAGGTGATCTCAAGAACAGGACCGCCAAGCGTCATTCCTCTGTTACCGATCCACTGGTTAGTGGCATATACGGTTATCGAGTTGTCTGTAGCCTTTACCTCATAGATCTGAGTTGCATAGTTTACGTCGTAGCCCGACTTGTTCATCCAGAAACCGTCTGAATACTTCATAGATTATACCTTTCCTTTCAAAACGGCGGTCACACTTCCGCCAAAATTTACTTTCCATACGGGTATTCCCCCGCTGCTTCTTGCTAAACGACCCTCTGCTCACGGCGCTTTGCACACCGCACGCCTCACAAACAGTTATTGCATAATTTGTAACTTGCTATGTTTTTTGCAACCCGTCACAGCCTTCACAGCTCATCACAACCCGTCATAACCTACCTTGATTTATCACAGCTTTTCACGACCCATTTCAGCCTGCCTTGATTTATCATAGCTTATCATAACTTATCACAATCCGCAACGTTTTATCGCCGTTCGTGTAATCGTTTACCCGTTGCTTATTCTAACATATAAATTTACAAAAATCAAGGGGTTTTCGAAAAAATTTTTGAAATTATCAAAAGCCGCCGTTCTGACCCTCCCAAACCGCATAATAAAGCACTTTTTATCATATACAAAGCCCACCGCCACAGAAAATCCCGTAGCGGTGGGCTGTGATATTTAAAACTTACTCAACCGTTTTAACCTTAACGCTTGCATACTCACTGAACTCGGTCGTACTTCCCGTCTTTCTGAACGATTTTATTCTGAAAGAATAAGTAGTACCCTTTGCAAGTCCCTTGACAGTAAACGTAAGCGTGGTGTTATTCTTTGTGGTAGCAATTGCAGTCCACTTTCCACCCTTGTACTGCTCGATAACATAGCCTGTAGCCTTGTCATTCTTGCTCCAGTCGAGTTTTACCGCACTTGCAGAAACCGCACTGCCCTTGAACGAGGCAACATTCGCTATCCTTGTCTTGCCTGCGATTCTCACATAGTCGCTGTATATCTCCGATTCGCCCGAAATAACATAGGCTTTGATTCTGAAGGTATATGTCGTGTCCGCCGCAAGCCCGTTTACAGTATATGTAACCGCTGTGTTACTGCTCGTCTTTGCAATCTGCGTCCACTTACCACCCTTGTACTGTTCAATGATATATCCCTTTGCATTTGCGTTCTTATCCCACGCAAGAGTCAGCGAGGCAGTTCCCTGCGTCTTTACCTTCACTCCGGTTAATTCTGTCGGCTTTAACGCAGGCGTATAATTATCCTTGTAGCTGTAACCGCACTTTGTGCATTTATGAAGAGTGTAGCCTTGAGCCGTTTCTGTGGGTTTAACTACCGTGCTTGTAAAACTGTGAATGTGCTTTTCAGAGCTTGTTCCCGGTTCTTCGGTCATATCATAAACAAAGTATTTATCTGGAACAGCATCAGTATTTCTGTCTACCTTAAGTGCTTTGACCTCATCCGGTGTCAGCGTCACCATATCAAGATACTTTTTATCCAACTGACCTTTTTCGACAAACTCTTTTATTTTGTCATAATATGCGTATCCGTTTTCAAACGAGCCGTAGCTTGCCGTCCATATATTATCATCAGAAGAATAATTGAATAAAACATTATTCTTTTTAATTTCAACAGAAGTGACCGTGCTATATGACACATATTTTCCTGTATCATAGTTGTATTTGTACTCAGTCTTATATTTTACAAGAGGCAGATCCGTCTTTATGAAAATACTGCTTGTAGGATGACTCTCGAATTTTTCTCCCGGAACAAAATTCTCATATGCATCAACATATCTGCCGTCTACCCATACATCTGAAGCATATCCGAGATCTCCGCCCCAGTATATTTCACCGCCGGCATTTCCGGCATTTTGGGTGCTGAAATAGTCTCCGTCGCCGTCCTTATAAAGATAGCTGTATCCGATACCCGAGCCTCCGAATATGCCGGTGATTGTTATCAGACGCACCCATGAGCCTTCCCCTACAGTATCATAAATACTTTTCCATGTAAGTGCATCCTCACGGGGTACATCGTCCTCCATCTTTATCGAGGCATAATATTTCAGCAGTTCCCTTAAGCTGTCCGTTGTCAGCTTGGCAGAGCTGTTTGTGAATGTAAAATACTGCTTTATCTTATCGTTGCTTATACCCTGTCCCTCGCCGGTTCCTGCGCCTCCGTAAGAACGTGTTTCTCCGTTATACGTTACGTCTACAAGATAATGATAGTCTTCGTTCCATGACACCTCAGCCGTGCTGTCAAGCCTTTTTGCTACCGTTGACATTACGCTCGGAAAGCCAAGTGAATCATAGCGGTAAGGATAGGCTGTCGATGCAAAAAGCGGTTTACTGTTTTTGCGCTTATACGGAGATTGAATATAGAAAAGCTGATCCTTGTGCGGAGAAGTGGACATTCCCCAGTAATCACCGACTTTGTACAATTCACCCCGTATATATGATCCGCTGTAAAGGCATATCGAAGAAAATCCGCTCTCTACCGCATCCATATTATCGAAAAAATCCGATTTCGTCGCATATGTGTCAATAAGATAATCGACATCGTCTTTTAATGTCGGAAGCCTTAGCTTAACACCGGTATCTTCCCATGTCGAAGAATAGTAGCTGCCCGTACTTACGTTACTCTGAAGTTCGACCTCTCCGCCATCAGTGTATGACCCTCTGAAGATATATCCCCCGTCAACTCGGCCTGTCTGAATGTTCTCATACTTTATATCTTCATACAAATACAGGCAGTCATTCCAAGAATCCCGGTTCGGACTGATATTTCCGTTATCGCCGTAGATTGACGATTTATCAATAAATCTGAACGAGCAGGGATCGGGATTATCCGTCTTTACAAAGAAATATTCGTTGAACGGCTCAAGGAGCGGAGTTACCATATAACCGTAATCGGTAACGCTTTTTTGGGCAGATGCGCTATTCACTTTTTCTGCGCCGGCAACAACAGCGACCCCTCCGCTTGTTAACGGAAGATTATCGCAAAGCGGAGAACAAACAACTGTAGCAAGCATTATAGCCGCCGTAATTCCTGAAGCGGTTTTTCTGATTCTCATACTATTTCCTCCTGCTCCTCCTGAAATTTCGCAATATACAAACAGGCACAGCCCCTCGCAAAAGAGCTGTGCCAAAATATCAATTATTTCTTATTCGTCGGTTGATATTTGTCTGAACATCTCTCACGAACACTGTAAATTAAGCTGTAATAATTTATCTTAAGTATATCATTGATAAAGTCGATTGTCAAGCCATCGGCTCACTGTTTATGCATCATTATGCCGCCTTATCGCCATCAATGCTTACCGCTTTCCCCCATATATTCTCTTTCCCATCTACATATTATGCAACAACAAAAGACACAGCAGCTTACGCAAACCGTGTCTTTATTTCTTAACCGATTGGATTTGCCGTCTTTCGACCTCACTTCCCTCCGAAAACGAACACCGCCAATATGATAATCGCAAGCGAACCGATACATATTATCCAGTTTCTGTTATATGTCCTGTTCATCTTCTTTTCGTGTTCCATACGCTCCAGACGCTTTTTCAGCTTGTAATTTGAACTTACTTATACATATCCGCCTTTATAGCCGTATACTCGCCGGACTCAGCCGGACTGCCGATCTTTCAGCCTCACTTCCCGCCGAACACAAAAACCGCCAATATAATAATTGCAAGCGAGCCTATACAAATTATCCAGTTACGGTTATAGGTTCGGTTCATCTTCTTTTCGTGTTCCATACGCTCCAGACGCTTTTTCAGCTTGTAATCGGGTTCACGTTTCATGCTTTACTCCTTTCGTTTCACGCTTATGAGCCAAGCTCCTTTTCCTCTTGATTGCCATCTCGATCCACGCCTCATTTTCCTGCTCTATAACGGTTTCCCGCCTTGCTTCGCCATATCTCTTACGGCTTTCTGCAAATCAAAGTGATACTAATTATCGCTTATTTTGCTCCGACAATTTCCGTTATAAAAAACGCATCCGCTATGCAGGTTACTCCATCCGCCTTTAAATTCCACAGCTTCTGCAATATATAACTGTCAATCGGTGTGTGAAACCGATTCTCTTTCATATCATTCGGCAAAGCCCCAAGCAGCCATAAATATTTGAGCGCCATATTGAGCCATTTCTGCGCATTTCCGTTTGTAAAGATGCTTCTACTGCCATTCACTTTATTATAGCAGTCTTTAATTTTTATGGCAATCTTTATTTTGCCGCAAGTCTTTCCGTACCGTTTGTCAAAACTTTCCTGCGCCGAACGATTGACTTTTACGCTGTTAATTTATTCCTTTGCTAATTTCGATACTTTGATATAAGCATTATATTGTTTCTTATACAATCTATTACTTATCAAAGTGCTATTCTATATATTGAATTTATATTATCATATATTTTTAATTATATCGTTTATCTAATCATCGTAATAATCACTATGATTATCAAGACAGACTTTTTCTGTAAAATATGCAAATACAAAAATCTCTTAATGCCTTGCTCTGCTTGTCGAACTGTTCGTTACTCATAAGCCCCCTCAAATTCCCAGATAATTACATCCAGACTTCAACAATTTTTGCTTACAGTTTATCACTTTAATTGCAATATTTAGATAAAATCAGCGCTGTAATTCATCGAAATTCATCACTTGTCGCTCAAGGTGTGATTTCTCACATTTTCCTGATTATATCTATGATCTGCGTCATCGGATCCTCGTTGTTGGATCCTATTATTACATCAGCTGATGATTTTACCTCGTCGTGCGCATTACTTACAGCAACTCCCAGATCGGCACTGCGTACCATTTCAGCGTCATTCGGATAATCTCCTGCCGCCACAGTGAACCTGTCCTCGCTTCCCGTCACCCTCAGAAGCTGCTTATATCCATAAGCCTTGCTCACGCCCTCGGGCAGAAGCTCGTAGAAGAACGGCGCAGACAGCACCCTGTTCGTCCCCTCGGCACAATGCTCATCTATGAACCTCGCAAGCTCAGGCATCTTGTCCTCAGGGTAGGCAAACAGCACCTTAAGCCAGCCCTCATGCGGAATATCATCAAGCCTGCATACATCTCCGTGTACGTTCTCCAGTGCCATATGAGCCCTCTCAACATCGTTCAGTGCCGGCACATATACCGTGTGCTTGTGAAGCACCTCTATGCCTACATCGGGGAACCTGTCCATGACCAGCTTTATGTAATCTCTGGCTTTCTGCGTAACCTCGCTCTGCCACAGGAATTCGTCCTTGTCAAAGTCGTACACCGCCGACCCGTTGAAGATGACCGCAGGTATCCTCAGCTTCAGCTTTTGTGCAACCGGCCGTGCCATTGAATAGCCTCTGCCGGTAGCTATCGTGAACATTCCGCCCTTGTCGCAGAATTCGTTTATTGATTCCATATCCCTTTGAGAAATCTCTTTCTTATCGTCAAGGAGCGTGCCGTCAAGGTCGCTCATTATTATCACATTTTTGAAGTCCATAGTTTCTTTCCTTTGTTCAAGCCGTTTATATCTCTGTCTTCTGCGTTTCGAGGTTTGCGAGCAGCTTTTTGAAGTAGTCGGGCAGCTCGCTGTCAAATTCCATATACCGCCCGTCAGGGTGGATAAATCCTATCTTTTTTGCGTGCAGGCACTGTCCGCATAGCCACTTCGGACTGCCGTTTCCGTACACCTCGTCACCCGTCACCGGATGACCGATATACGCCATATGCACCCTTATCTGATGCGTCCTTCCCGTTTCAAGACGAAGCCTTACAAGCGTATTGTTCCTGTAAGTCTGCTCGACAAAATAGTGGGTTACCGCCTCTCTTGAATTCTCGGTCGTAACGCACATCTTCTTGCGGTCGGTCTTGTGTCTGCCTATCGGCGCATCGACCGTCCCGTCCTCTTTTATAACGCCCTGAACGACCGCCATATATTCCCTTGTAAAGCTGTGTACCTTTATCTGTTCGGCAAGTATATTGTGTGCGGTATCGTTCTTTGCTACGATAAGAAGTCCGCTCGTATCCCTGTCTATCCTGTGGACGATACCGGGCCTTATAACCCCGTTTATCCCCGACAGGCTGTCGCCGCAGTGGTACATAAGCGCATTTACAAGCGTTCCGCTGTAGTGACCCGGCGCAGGATGCACCACCATTCCTTTAGGCTTGTTCACTACCAGCAGGTCGCTGTCCTCGTAGACTATATCAAGAGGTATATTTTCGGGCAGAATATCCGCAGGCTGAGCCTCCGGCACATCAAGCGTCACTGTATCTCCCGTTTTGAGTTTCTGATTCTTGGCGGCAATTTTCCCGTTTACAAGACAGCAGCCCTGCTCAATAAGAGCGGCGGCTGCTGATCTGGTTATTCCCGTATCCTGCAATGCAAGAAACTTGTCTGTTCTTTCGCCGCCTGTTTTACAGGTAAATTCGTAATGCAACGTTACCCTCCATAGCGGTGTTATTTATCTTCGTTTGTTGATTTCTCTATTTCCCCGGCTGCTGTACTTTTCTTTGCCGAGCGTTTGTTCTTCTGCTCTTTTATCTCGTCTGCTACAACAAAAAGCAGTAATCCAAGTGCTCCGAGAACGGCGCATATATCCGCAACATTGAACACGGCGAAGTTGATTATCCTTACATCAATAAAATCAACTACCTCGCCTCTTATCACTCTGTCGATAAGGTTACCGATACCGCCTGCCACTATAAGCGACATGGACCATATATACGTCGGCTTCTTCACTCTTTTTGAAAGCATCAGATACAGCATAACAACGATAACCACAGCCGTAAACAGTATAAGAAACAGCTGTTTTCCCTCAAGGATACTGAAAGCGGCTCCGGGATTTCTCTCGTAGGTGATATTCAGTACATTTGTATCTCCGAATGATATTATCGGTATCGACTGGTGAAGCTGCATATTACTGTCAATCAGTATCTTTGTCAGCTGGTCAAGCCCGATAAGTCCTGCGGCTGCCGCAAGAGCGATATATAGCATTAATTCCGATTCCTTTCGTTGTCCGGTATTTTTCTGGCGTTATTTCAGTTATTATAATTACTTGTTCTTTCCGAACTCAAGCTCGGATGTGGGAGCGTTCTTTTCTTCCTTCTCGTTTTTAAGGCTGAACAGCACAGATTCACCCGTTACCTTTTCTTCCGCCTTCTTTTCGGGAGCGGGAGCAGGCTTAGCTTCGGGAGCGGTCTTCGCCGGAGCAGGTGCAGGCTTAGCTTCGGGTGCAGGCTTTGCTTCAGGCGCAGGCTTTGCCGGAGCAGGAGCAGGCTTCTTTGCAAATGCGCTGTCCTCAGGCTTTCTCGCCTCAACTTCCTTAACGGTATTTATCACGAACTCATTCTCGCAAGCCTTGGGCATAGCCTTTATATTCTCGATATGTGCGCTGTATGCGGCAAGAATCTTGTTTGTATAGTCCTGCACTTCTTTTCTTGTTCTCTGGAGAACAATCTGCTCTCTTTCAGTCTGCTGCATCATAATTGTGTGAATCTCGGCAGCCTTTGCATTGGCATCGTCAACGGTCTGCTTAGCTTTTGCGTTTGCTTCGGCAAGATTCTTCTCACCGAGCTCCTTCTTCTTTGCCGCAAGAGCGTCCGCATCCTTGATAGTCTTTTCAGCCTTTTCCTGAGCGTCTTTTCTTATCTTTTCGGCATCTTCCTTAGCCTCGTTCACTACAGCTATACCCTGCTTTTTCGCAATGAGCAGAGCATCTCTCAGAGCGTCCTCATCCTTACGGTACTCTCTTATTTTTTCCGCAAGAACCTCCAGCTTCTTTTCGAGCTCCTCGTTTTCATTCTGCAGTTTCTTGTATTCGATAGATACGTCCTTTAAGAAAGTATCTACCTCGGCGGCATCGTAACCGCCACGCTTAACCGTATCAAATTCTTTGGATACTATATCTTTAGCATTCACGGGAAAGTCCTCCTAAATGTACTCTAAATATATTTTTTAATCGTAATATGTATATTACCTTTTCTGCCTGTTTCACCGATACACTGCAATACGAACTTGCCTTTTCCTCTGACGGAAAATACATCGCCCTCGCTTAGCTGCTTTGACACATCGGTACATACCGTGCCGTTAAGCGTCACAAGCTGTGGTGTAATGTACTTTTCCACAGCACCTGTTCTTGACGTACAGGCGACGCATCTGACAATATTGTCAAGCCGCATTGACGCTACAGAAAACCGCAGCTCCTCATATTTTCTTGCAGGCAAAGTAAAACCTGCCGCAATGCCCGTCTGAACCTGCACTCCGACCCTGCCTATTTTCGTTATACTGTCTGAAATAAGCGGTGCTACCTTTTCGTAGACAAACACCGCCGCCTTCCCATCGGTAACGAAAATATCCCCGACAGTGTCACGCTCGATACCGAGCGCCATAAGCGAGCCCAGCACATCTCTGTGGGTCACGCTGTCCTCTTTTCTGAAGGTGAACGTCACCGCTTTTATCGGGAACTGTTCAGCCGTATTTTCATCGGACACAACAGCGTAGGATGTATCGGAAATCGCACTGCCGTCAAAATAATATGACGGAAAAAGCCCAAGACAGCATCTGAGCGGATCTGCATTTCCTGCGCCTGCACAAAGCAATGCCGTAAGCCCTTTCGGGATACCGACAGCTTTTATCTGTGCAAGCTCGCTTTCGGACAGAAAACGGGTAAAATACGGGCGGGATCTGTCAAGGCAGTCCCTCGCCGCATTTTGTATATCTTTGACAAGTTCACGGTCTGCCATATCAGTCCAGATCGTCGAAAATATCCTCGCCCGAAATGCTGCTGATTTCGTCTATGAATTCGCCTGAAATATCAACGTTGTAAGGTGCGAGAACGTATGTTGTATCTGCGATCCTCTTTATCTCGCCGCCCGTTATGTAGCTTACACCGCCTAAGAAGTCGATGATACGGGTAGCTATATCCTTATTTGTGTTGTTGAGCATAAGGATAACCGTTGTCTTGTTCTTGTAAAGCTCTGCTATCTCGGCTGTATCGGACAGCTTCTTGGGTCTGTTTACAACAAGGTGCAGAGTTGTGCTTGCGTTATAGGTGTATATCTTATTTGCGTTTGAAGCCTGTGACGAGCTGCGTGAAGGAGCCTCCTGCACAGGTTCTTCCTTTGCGGATTCAAGCTCGTTTGAGTAGCTCTCATCGTCATCCGATCCGCCCCATCTTCTGATTGAATTTTTAAGTCCTTCTAATGCGCTCATTGTTTGTTCCTCCGTTTTTATATTTTCGAATAGTTTCTGTAGCCGAAAAGACCGCTGCCTATCCTGACTAACGTTGAGCCGTACTTTACGGCTGTTGCATAATCGCCCGACATACCCATTGACAGCGTATCCATGCCGGACAGGAAAGAATATTTCTGCTTTGAATTTTCAAAAAGCTCCTGCATTGACGCAAAATACTTTTCGTCGCAATTCACAGGCGGAATGGTCATAAGCCCTCTTATCCTGACGTTTTCAAGCCCGGATACAGCTTTTGCCGTTTCGAAAAGCTCAGATGGTGCAATACCGCCCTTTGACTCCTCGCCGCCTATATTGATCTCAAGGAGTATGTCCTTTACAAGTCCGTGACTTCCTGCTCTGCGGTCTATCTCAGCCGCAAGCTCGACACTGTCGACCGAATGTATCATACTCACCTTATCAATTATATACTTTACTTTGTTTTTTTGCAAGCCCCCGATGAAGTGAATTTCGGATTTTTCCGAATAATTTTCGTATTTTCCGAGAAATTCCTGTACTCTGTTTTCACCCAGAAGGTCTATGCCAAGACTTTCGGCATAATTTATCTTTTCGCAGGGTACTGTTTTTGTGACCGCCATAATGCGAACCGTATCACATCGTCCTGCTTTATCCATAGCTTCGGCTATGTTCTGTTTTACAGCCGTGTAATTGAGCTTTATATCCTCAAGCGTTGTTTCTTCGGCGGATTTAGAGATTCTTTCCGTCATAAAGATCCTTCCCTTCAACTATAACATCATCGTAAAGCGACAGATAGCCCGGTTGTCCCGAAGTATCACGGACAATGACATAATCCTCGCTTGAATATATGCGGTCTACCTGTACGAAGTAAGCCTGAGAGCCTTTTTTCACATAGACTCCGATGTTGTTTTCCTTGTCAAAATGGATAGCGGACGAAGCTATGCGTATACCGTTATAGCTGTCTACAAGCAGCTTGAACCTGCCGACTCTTGACGAGGCGATAACCGAATTCAGATCATCTGCAGAGAATATCGCAACATAATCGTTGTCGTACTTTTCGACATTTTCGACCTTTGCGGTTATCTCCGTCTGGTCTGCGCCGAGTATCAGCCGTACATTTGTATTTTCCGTAAGTACAGCCGCCTGACCTTCTGTAAAGGTCGCCGCCAGCTTCCACTTATAATCGTCTATCATCTTGCCGATTATGTCGCCGGAAGCTGTTGTAAGCTCAGGTGTCTTTACCGTTTCGGAAATCTCCGCAGGCGTTATACTGTCGATGTTATCGTATGTTATCTTGCTCTCGTACCCGTCGATGCTGCTTACGAAATAGCCTGTTTCATCAGCCGTGACCTGAACGGGCGAAGCCGAAATCCTGCCCTCAAGCGTCTTTATCTTTGAGTTGAGCGCCGAAATCACCGATGAATAATCATTCACCTTGCCCTTGACCATATCACGCTTGCTCTGCAGGTTGAGCATTTCGTATTTAAGCTGTGAAACGGCAGTATAATCGCCGTTGTTTATAGCTGTTATCAGCTTGCTGTGCTTTTCGGTTATCAGCTTGTCAAAAGCCTCTATCTGAGAATTATCCGTACCGACAAGGCTCTGTGCGTCTGTCAGCGTGTCTATCCTCGTTTTCAACTTATTTATATCCGCAGTAAGCGATATATCAGCCGCCGAGCCGTAAGCATTGGCTATAACGCTGTTCTTGCCGACCTTAGAGCCGTCCTCATGCTCATACTGTATCGTGCCGTTTATCTTACGGCTGACGGTATGCTCGTTTCGTGCGAACACGCCGTAAAACTCGATAGTATCCTGAGAATCGTACTTCAGCGCCACCTCTGTTTTATAGGAGTGGTCGTTTCCCGCAAAAAACTGACCTGCGATGGTCAGGAGCAGGAATACGGCAAGAACCACCGTTACGAGCTTTGTTGTTAACGTCCTGTCCATATATCCTTATTCTTTTACGTCTTCGCTGTCCGTCCTGTCGAATGCGTCAAGGATGGATACAGCTCTGAGAGGTGTTATTGTCGAGATAGCATGCTTGTATATCAGGTTCTGCTTTCCGTCTGTATCAAGGATGACAGTGTAATTGTCAAAACCTCTTACAAGTCCCTTGAACTGAAAGCCGTTTGTAATGTAGATAGTTACAGGTATCTTCTCTTTTCTCGCCTGATTTAAAAATACGTCCTGTAAATTGAGTTCCTTTGCCATTTTGATTACGTCCTTTCTTTTCTCCGCTTTTTTGCGGAACATAAAATAAAATAAAATCATAACTGTTTTTGTGATAAATCACAGCTACAGATAGCTTAACTTATATTGTAACACATATTGATTGAAAATTCCATAGCTTTGTGACAGTTTGGGGAGATTTTTTCGACAAGTGAGAATTTCACTTGCTTTTGTTTCTTACACTGCCGATATAATCTATTGCCTCGTCAACAATCTGTGAAAAGTTCTTTCCTCCGTCAGCCTTGATATAATGGATTCTTTCGTCACGGCGGAACCATGTAAGCTGACGCTTTGCGTATTTTCTGGTTTCCTGCTTCAGCCGCTCTACGCAAGGTGTAAGAGGGCTTTCGCCTTTAAGATACGGCATAAGCTCCTTATAGCCTATCGCCTGCGCCGCCGTAGGATAATCATCAATATCAATAAACTGCCTTGCCTCCTCGACAAGTCCTTCGGCAAGCATTATGTCAACACGCCTGTTTATGCGGTCGTACAGCGTTTCCCTGTCATAGTCAAGCTGTATCATACACGGCTCATACGGCGAAGGGGCAAGCCTTGAAAGGCGCTGTTGCTCGCTCATTGTCTTTCCCGTAGTCTTGTAGACCTCAAGCGCTCTTATTATCCTGTTGAGATTATTCTCGTGAAGCTTTTCCGCCGTTTCGGAATCAATTTCACGGAGCATTCCGAGCAGAAAGCCGTTGCCCTTTTCCTGTGCAAGCTTACGCAGTTCGTCACGGTATGCGTAGTCGCACTCGGTTTCCTCAAAGCTGAGATTGTCGATAAGAGAGCTTATATAAAGGCCTGTGCCGCCGGTTATTATCGGGAGCTTTCCTCGTGCCGCTATATCTGCGATAATACCGTGTGCCGCCTTAACATAGTCGGCTACCGAAAAGCTGTCATGAGGGTCGAGAAAATCCATAAGGTAATGCGGTATGCCCTGCTTTTCCTCTTTGGTCGGCTTTGCGGTGGCTATATCCATACCCTTGTATATCTGCATTGAATCGGCTGAGATTATCTCGCCGGAAAGCCTTTTTGCAAGCTCGACCGAAAGAGCGGTCTTGCCCGATGCTGTAGGTCCGCATACCACTACGATAAACTGTTTATCCATAACTCAACTCCTGTTGAAGAAGCGTTCTATCCTGTATTTTGAAAGCGAGGTCATAACCGGCCTGCCGTGCGGACAAAAACGTATTGTCCTGTCATTCATCACTCTGTCGGCAAGCGCCTGCAATTCGAGAATATCCGTATCATCGTGCGCCTTTATCGCTGATTTGCAAGCCATCGTATGAAGCATATCGTCAAAGAGAACGCCTTTCTGGTCGGTGGCAGTATTCATAAGCCTTTGTGCGACATCGGATACTATTTCCTGCGGCGAGCATTTTACTACGGACGGCATTGCGGTTATCTGCACAGTGCTGTCATCGCAGAAAACAAGCTCTATACCGCTTTGCTCCACATATTCGTAATACTCGTGCAGTGCCTCGTATTCTTCGGGCGACAGCTTAAGCTCGGTTTTGTCGATAAGAAGCTGTGAGGTGGTTACAAACTCCTCTTTCAGCTTTTCAAACCTGATACGCTCGTGGGCGGCGTGCTTGTCGATTATTATAAGCTCCTCGCCCGCCTCGCACAGTATATAGGTCTTTAAAAATTCTCCGATAACACGAACACTTGTTTTTTCGGGCTTCGGCTCGTCTATCCTTTCAACCGTTACCGGCTTTGCGTTTATAAATCTGAAGCCTTCGTCAGTTTGCGGTGCTGTTACGGGAATATCGTCCGTATCATCGTCAACGGTGACAACAACACTGCTGCTTACCGCCTTATATGACGGAATGTGCGGCTCTTTCGGCAAAGGTATTTCGTCAATAGCTTCAACTGTATTTTCTTCGGGCTTTGCGCTGTAGTCCGAGCGTGTGCTGTGCAGTGAAACGGGCTTTATTGTGCTGTCGCCGTATATTTTTTCAGCCTTTACCGTTTCGGTCGGTTCTTCGGGCTTTAAATCAACGACCGGACGTTCCTCAGACATAAGCGGAAGCGTTACGGGGATATGTGCGAGCGTCTGCTGTTCACGCTTTATTATTTCGGGATTGTGCCTGAAATAATCGTCTGCGTTATCGTATTTCTTTGGTTTTTCAAGCTCTATCTGCCGTTTATCGTCTGCGGCGTTCACCAGTGCGTTCTTTACCGCAAAATACACCGCATCGAACACAGGCTTTTCATAAGCGAAGCGTATCTCGGTCTTTGCGGGGTGTACGTTTACATCGACAGTTTCGGGAGAAAGCGATATGTTCAGTATGCAGGCAGGGAATTTTCCGACCATCATACTGTTACGGTATGCCTCCTCAAGCGCCGCCATACAGGTGGTGCTTTTTATATATCTTGTGTTCACGAAAAACGTCTGCATACTTCTGCTGTTACGGCAGAAAAGCGGAGATGAAACATAACCGCTTACATCTATGCCGTTAAGCGAAAAGTCAACGGGAATAAGGCTGTCGGCAAACTGTCTGCCGGATACCGCCTTTGCCGCAGATAAGAGCGAGCCGTCGCCCGATGTCATTCTGACGCTTTTGTTATCTCTTATGAATCTGAAGGAAATATCGGGGTGGGAAAGGGCAAGTCTGTCTACCGTCGCCGCTATGAAATTGCCCTCGGATATGTCTTTTTTGAGGAATTTAAGTCGTGCGGGAGTGTTGTAGAAAAGCTCCTTTATCACGATAGTCGTGCCTGTGGGACAGCCGCAGGATTCGTGTTCCTTTTCCTCGCCGCCTTCGATAATGTAACGTCCGCCGAGTTCATCGCCGTCCTGCCGTGACATCATCTCTATCTTTGCGACCGCCGCAACGGACGCCAGCGCTTCTCCTCTGAAGCCCATAGTCATAATGCCCGTAAGGTCGTCGCCAGTGCGTATCTTGCTTGTGGCGTGACGGAGAAAAGCTGTCGGCATCTGAGCGTAAGCTATGCCGCAACCGTCGTCTGTTATACGCATATAGCTGATACCGCCGTGTTTTATCTCAACGGTGATATGCCGTGCGCCTGCGTCTATTGAATTTTCCACAAGCTCCTTTATTACGGAGGACGGGCGTTCTATGACCTCGCCTGCCGCAATAAGCTCCGCTACGCTTTTATCAAGCAGTCTGATTTCGGGCATTGATTTTCCTTTTCTTTATAACATTGCTTTTAGTTCTTCAAGCTTTGCGTAAGCCTCTCTCGGCGTAATATCGTCAAGGTCGAGGTTTTTTATCTCGGCTATGACGTTCTGCCTGCCGGTTGCCTCAAAGTCAATCTGGCTTTCGGATTCCTCCTCGGCTCTGAGTTCAAGCTCACGCTGTATTTTCGGTGCTTTTTCAAGCTCGGCAAGAAGCTGTTTTGCTCTGTCGGTGACCTTCTTCGGAAGTCCTGCAAGGCGTGCGACCTCTATGCCGTAGCTGTCGTCCGTGCCGCCCTCGACTATCTTGTGCAGGAACTTTATATCCTCGCCGCTTCGCTTTACCTTTACGCTGTAGTTACGCACACCGTCAAGCTCGTTTTCAAGCGAAATAAGCTCGTGGTAATGCGTTGCGAAAAGCGTCTTGCAGCCGATAGCCTTTGAACTTATGTACTCGGCTACCGCTTTTGCTATTGATACACCGTCGTAGGTCGATGTTCCTCTGCCTATCTCGTCAAGGATAACGAGTGAGTTTCTGGTCGCTTCGTTAAGGATAGTCGCAACCTCGGTCATTTCGACCATAAAGGTGGACTGACCTGCGGACAGATCATCGCTTGCACCGACACGGGTGAATATCCTGTCCACTACTCCGAGCCTTGCGTAGCTTGCAGGCACAAAGCAGCCTATCTGCGCCATAAGGACAATCACTGCTACCTGCCGCATAAACGTGGATTTACCCGACATATTCGGGCCTGTGATTATCATAAGGCGGTTGCTTTTAACATCAAGGTAAACGTCATTCGGGGTGAAAAGTATCTCGTTGACCATCTTCTCGACAACTGGGTGTCTTCCGTCCTTTATCTCTATGACGCTGTCATTTGCCATCATCGGACGGCAGTAGTTGTTTTCTATAGATACAACGGCGTAACTGCACAGCACATCAAGTGCCGCTACAGATTCGGCGGTCTGCTGGATAAGGTCGAGCCGCTGTGCGATAAATTCACGCACCTCGGCAAATATCGCCGCCTCGAGCGCAAGTATCTTATCGTTTGCGCCGAGTATCTCGTTTTCTATCTTCTTAAGCTCATCGGTAATGTATCTCTCGCCGTTTGTGAGCGTCTGCTTTCTTACATATCTGTCGGGCACCATCGACACGTTGCCCTTTGAAACCTCGATATAATAGCCGAACACACGGTTATAGCCGACACGCAGATTCTTTATGCCGGTAGCCTCTTTTTCCTGCTGTTCTATCTGGGCGAGAAGGTCCTTGCCGCCGCCCGTGATATTTCTCAGGCGGTCAAGCTCCTCATTGAAGCCGTTCTTTATATAACCGCCGTCCTTCATCAGTGCGGGCGGTTCATCGGCTATCGCTCTTTCTACTAAATCCGCAATATCATCAAGAGGGCTTATCTTCTTATCAAGGCTTCTTGTAAGCTGTGTGCTTATCTGCGACAGGTCGCTTTTAAGCTGAGGAAGTATCCTGCAGGTAGCACCGAGCGCCTTTACATCCTTTGCGTTTGCCGCCTTGTATATAATCCTTGTCATAAGACGTTCAAGGTCATAGACTTTCGCAAGGTCGGTCTTTATATCATACAGTGCCGCAGAATTGTTTATGAGCGCTTCTACCGCATCGTGTCTGCGTATGATAGCCGCAGTATCTGTAAGAGGCTGCTCTATGCACTGCCTTAGCTTTCTTCTTCCCATTGAGGTATCGGTCTTATCAAGCACCCACAGAAGCGAGCCTTTCTTTTCACCGCTTCTCATTGTCGATGTCAGTTCAAGGTTTCTTCTTGTGGCAAGTCCAAGCTGCATAAATTCGCCGCTGCTGTGTACGTTCAGCTTTACAAAACGTTTTGCTCCGCTTCTTTGTGCCTTATACAAATAGCGCAGCAAAGCGCATAAAGCTCTTAATGCGTTGTCCTTTCCGGCAAGGCCTATTTCATCTGCCGTACCGCCGAACTGTGCGGTTATCTCGGATACGTCATCTATGGAAAAATCCTCATCGGAAAGCTGTTCCGCAGAGCATTTTCCGTAACGGTTCCTTATAAAAGTATATGCCTGTTTCCGATTCAGAAACTCCGCATTGAATAGTAGCTCAACAGGGGTATACTGTGAGAACTGTGCTATTATATCCTCGTCGGTCTTTTTTGAATTTGCCTTTTCAACTGCGTGTACCTCGCCCGTTGAAATATCGGCAAACACCATACCTGTGCCGTTTTCTCCGACATAGATACAGGAAATATAGTTATTCGAGCCATCCTCAAGCATTGACGCTTCTATGACCGTGCCTGCGCTGACAAGCCTTACTATATCACGCTCTACAAGTCCCTTTGATAACGCAGGGTCGGTTGTCTGCTCGCAGATAGCTACCTTGAAGCCTTTATCTATCAGCTTTTTTATGTAGCCCTCCGCAGAATGATGCGGTACGCCGCACATGGGCGTACCCGCTCTTGATGTCAGCGTCAGCTCAAGCTCCTTTGACGCTACCATTGCGTCCTCGTTGAACATTTCATAGAAATCGCCCAGACGATAGAATAATATATAATCCTTATAATTTGCCTTGATTTCAACATACTGCTGCATCATAGGCGTGAGCTTTTCTCCGCTGTTTCCTGCTTTCAAGAGTTTCATTCCTTTCGGTTTTATTGTTTAATCTTACAATGCCATACTATCAATGCCTTTCAGTCAAGGCAATCAGTGGCATCCTCCGCAGGTCGAGCATGAGCCTGAGCATCCGCCTGCCTGTACCTCGCAGGTATCAGGGTCTTCACCGTCACAGCACAGTGCGATAATGCCGTTAATCTCGTGTAACAGCTTATCCATATCAGCCTTTGCCATTGTGAAATCAGCCATATGCTCGTTCTGCATAACGAGAGTGTATAATCTCTGCATCTCCTTGTTCTGTGTGTCGAGCTTTTCCTTGTTCTGCTCTTCCTTTGACTTGCTCATTTCAAGCGCTACGTTCTGACGTGCAAGGTTGAATTCACCTATAAGCTCCTGAAGCTCCATATCAGCGTCATTTGCCTTCATTGCCTCGTTATAACGTACATAACGCTCGTCTGCCTGTATAGCCTTGCCGAGCTCTCTTGCTGCTTTTATTGCGTCCATTTTATTTTTCCTTTCTTTCCGCTTTTGCGGCTGTTAAAAATATATATCTGACGGGGATTCCCGACCGATTGCTAAAATTCAGTCATTCACGCTTACAAGCTCGCCTGTGACTGCCCAGGGCAGAGCCTTTTGTATTCTTACCGTGACGTACTTTCCTATCATATCCCTTGTGCCGTTGAAATCAACGATAACACCGTGGCGGGAATGGCCTGTCATAAGTCCGTCAGCCGTTCTGCCGATGCCCTCGCACAGAACCTCGACCTCATCTCCGATAAAACGTTCATAAGCCTTTTCACCGATAGAATTCTGCACATCAAGAAGCTGTCTGAACCACTTTCCCTTATCCTCATCGCTTATGGGGTCGGGCATAGCCGCCGCCTTTGTTCCCTCACGCTTGCTGTAGATAAAGGTGTATGCGGAATCATAGCGTACCTTCTTCATAAGCTCCACAGTGCCGAGAAAATCCTCATAAGTTTCGCCGGGGAAGCCTACTATTATATCGGTAGTGAGTGCTACCTTCGGTATGCGTTTTTTTGCATATTCGATAAGCTCAAGATAATGCGCCGTGTCATAGTGGCGGTTCATTTCCTTTAAAATTCTGTCGCTTCCGCACTGTACGGGCAGGTGCAGATGATATGATATATGCCTGCTGTCCGCTATCGTATCTATAAGCTCGTGCGTGCAGTCCTTAGGGTGAGATGTCATAAAGCTGAGCTTATATTTTCCGGGTATCTTATCAAGCTCGGAAAGCAGCTTTGCAAAGCCGAAATCATATTCCTTGCCGTAAGAATTCACGTTCTGTCCGAGCAGTAGTATTTCCTTATATCCGTCATTTATAAGCCCTTTTACTTCGGCTATGACCTCTTCGGGTCTGCGTGAACGCTCTCTGCCTCTTACAAAGGGAACTATACAATAGGTGCAGAAGTTGTTGCAGCCGTACATTATCGGCACGCTTGCCTTTACCTTGCTTTCTCTTATAACGGGAAGTCCCTCGGCAATAACACCGTCACTCTCGGGGATAGACAGCGTTCTGCGGTTCTCGCTGAGCTTTTCGTATATCATCTGCGGTAGGGTATGCATAACGTGAGTGCCGAAAATAATATCGACCTGCGGGAACGATTTTCTCATTCTCTGTGCTATATGCTCCTGCTGTACCATACAGCCGCCGACCGCAATTATTAGATTTCTGTTTTTCTCTTTCAGCTTTTTGAGTGCGCCTATATTGCCGAAAACTCTGTCCTCTGCGTTTTCTCTTACGGCGCAGGTATTGAAAAGGATAAGATCGGCAAAGGCGGTTTCGGGTGTGAAGCCGTAACCCATCTGTGCAAGCATACCCTTTATTTTTTCTCCGTCGCTCACGTTCTGCTGACAGCCGAAGCTGTGGACGTGTGCCAGCGGCATCTGCTCACGCTTTGCGTTTATCGCTTTTACTTTTTCTATATATTCCTGCTGAACAAGCAGTTCTTCCTTGTTTATCTCTTTAGTCAAGCTGTTTCTCCGTTTCTTATCCAAAGTCCTGTTGCAAAGACAGTATACCATAAAAGACAGCATACCATAATAGATTATAACATTATTTCATCGTGCAGTCAAGCACTTCATCAACCATCAAGCACGATGAAATAATGTTAAAACGTTCTCGGACGGTTGCGTAGCAACGCCGCATAAAAAGCCTTATGGTTCAGAAATATAAAAAGGAACAACAGTGACGGTTGCTCCTTGTGTGTTATACTGCTCGATAAACGGAAATTTATAAATCTTTTTCCTCGTATGACTTATTCCAAGAACCAATCTCAATCAGATTACCTTCCGGGTCAGCAATATAGCAAGTTCTTTGTCCCCACGGTTCAAGCTCCGGTTCTAATACAGATGTTGCACCATTTTTTATAGCATTATTGTATGCCGTATCCACTTCTTCAAAAGTATCAACATAGAGCGCAATTTCACTATGACCATTCATGCCTTTTATATACTTATACTTTCTGTGCGTCATGTTTTCAAAATCTTTTCTTCCATACAGCAAAAACAATGTTCCGTCCTTAACAAGATAAACATTTGATGTATCTTCGCGTTCTTTAATCTCAAAACCAAGAACATCTCTATAAAATCTAATCATTCTCGCCATATCTTCAACAAACAATCCAAATCCATCTAATCGCATAATCAACCTCCGTAATTTCCGATTTATAGGGCAGATTAACTCCCCCATAAGTTCATTATACCACACATTTCCACTTTATGCAACCGATTTTTCTATCAAATTGCCATTGGGCTGACATCGTAAACCGCATAAAAAAGAGCCTTGCGGCTCGGGGGGTATAGGAAAAGGAGCAACCGTTGTTGCTCCTTTAGTGTAATAAACTGCTCGACAAACGGGAATTTTCAAATTAGTCTTTGCAAATAACCTTTGAACCTTCACCATCAATTACAATTCCCTGACGGTTGTTAATTG
>ENA-UEYI01000358-UEYI01000358.1-human-gut-metagenome-genome-assembly--contig:-NODE-358-length-46857-cov-99.872061_pt1 | contig 46857 bp, 48 predicted proteins | sample MGYA00242900_ERZ507916 | MGnify/ENA primary metagenome ERZ507916 (study PRJEB26167, sample SAMN06115521) | human gut metagenome | host: Homo sapiens | place: China:Chongqing | collected 2015-09-02...
AGGCCTGCGAGCTTGTCCTTGAGGCCGGCACGAAGGGCGAGGGCGGCGAGATCTTCGTCTTCGACATGGGCAAGCCCGTCCGCATCGTCGACCTGGCGCGTCGCATGATCGAGCTGAGTGGGGCGAAGGGCGTGGAGATCAAGTACACCGGCCTGAGGGACGGGGAGAAGCTCTACGAGGAGGTCCTCAGCGAGTCGGAGGCGACGAAGCCGTCGTTCAACGAAAAGATCCGCATCGCCTGTGTCCGTGAATATGACTGGTCCGATGTGAGCCGCGAGATAGACGCCCTGATCGCCCAGTCCCACACCTACGACGACATGGCCGTGGTAGCCTCCATGAAGCGCCTGGTCCCCGAGTACATCTCCAACCACTCCAAGTACACCGTCCTTGACCACAAGGCGTGAGTTTGTCTCTGTGTGCCATGGATATTGTTTCAATAAGCAATTTGGAATTGTATTTAAAAAACATTACGACTTTGAAATGATATTTTAAACCATTAAATATACTTTAATGTTTTTTCTTATATTTGCAAAGTAAACTTTGCTCTTATGGATAAACAGATTATAAAAAAACTAATAATAGAGAAGCAAAAGGCCATTCCGGAATTCTTTATTATTCGAAGGGAAATCCAGTTTGATACTCATGCAAACTATGTGCTTGTCGGTTTAAGGCGTGCTGGAAAATCCTTTATGATGTATCAGGATGCCCAGAATATGATGAAGAGTCCAGGGCTGACACAAGAAAACATACTCTACATAAATTTCGAGGATGAAAGGTTGTCAGATATTTCTTCAGACAGTTTGGGAGAAATATTGGATGCCTATTTTGAGTTATATCCAGAAAAAAAGCCACTGATATACCTTGATGAAATTCAGGTTGTTTACGGGTGGGAAAAATTTGCAAGAAGACTTGCAGATTCTAAGTATAGAGTTATGATTACTGGCAGCAATGCTAAGATGCTCAGCAGTGAAATAGCGACTACACTTGGTGGCAGATATATTCCAAAGGAAGTTTTTCCATTTTCTTTTAGAGAGTATCTAGAGTACAAAGGCATAGAATTGGACAGAAATTGGATATATGACCAAGGTGCTTGCTCTCAGATATCAAATACTTTCGATCATTATTTCACTAATGGCGGACTTGCAGAATCTTTCAATCTTGAAGATAAGAGAGAGTATCTGAATTCATTATGTCAGAAGATACTGCTTGGCGATATAGTGGAGCGAAATAAAGTGCGCAATGCACGTGCTTTTCGCCTTCTCACAAGAAAATTGGCAGACAGTGTGATGCAACCGTCATCCCTCAGCAGGTTAAAACATATTATTGATTCCAGCGGAGATAGCATAAGCCTGCCTATATTGAAAGATTATTTGGAGTATTTGGAAGAGTCCTACCTGTTTTTCTCTATCCCGAATATGAGTTCATCCATATCGGAGCAGTCCACAATCCGGAAAAGATACATTGTGGATAATGGATTGCTTAACTTGTTTCTTTTCAGTGGAGAAACGAAGTTGTTGGAGAATATAGTAGCTTGCAAATTGATCAGAAAATACAGAAACACCCCCGAAGAAACGCTGGTTTATTATTATAATAAAAACGTAGAGATAGATTTTTGTATTCCGTCTGCCAAAATGGCTATCCAAGTATCTTACAGTTTGGGAGACGATGCGACCTATAGACGAGAAACAGGCGCGCTGGAAAAGTTCTTGAACGTTTATCCGGATTTTACCGCAATAGTCATCACCAGAGATAATGAGCAAACTATCGACATCAATGGGCATCACATCAATGTAATACCTATATGGAAATGGTTATGTCTGGAATAGTGCACTCAAGCGGTGCATTTTTACTACAGAATCTGCACTCAATGAGTGAAAATTCGTTATATTTGCGGGCAACGTTCTTCTATAATCAGATGCAAGTAAGAAATGATGTGATATCCTCCCGTATATCTGATTTTGTCATAGGGAAATACACCTTCGAAGTAGGCGGCAGAAAGAAAGGGCAAAAGCAGATTGAAAATATCGCTGACGCATATATAGTGAAAGATGACATCGAGTTCGCCCAAGGCAACGTCATTCCTCTCTGGGCTTTCGGGATGAATTACTAAAGTATAAACAATAAGAGCAAGAACAGTGGTCAATCGGGAATATTGTGGGAGAATAATGAATCGAGGCTGACGTTTTTGGATATGAAAAACCATTAAGTATACTTTAATATTTTTTTTCATATATTTGCAAATGTTAGGTTTAATACTACCATCCAAGAAAATATATGGCACCAGAATCACCGATTATCGTTTATCATGGAACTAACACCATAGTAAGATTCAAACATCCGACGAATCAAATACTCTTTTGCACGGACAGGGCACTGCAAACATTGAAATTCAAATCACACTATCAATTATGAGCAACAAATACTTTCCAGACGAGCAGATAGATTTCGATGATCTGTATTTTGTCTGCTACATGATAGAGAGAGTCGCACGGAAAATCCAACAGAGGAATCGATACGTCGTAGCAAAACTCGGTAACAAAGGCCTTCTGCATGAACTGTCCATAGCTGAAACAAACCATTGTCTTAATCCGGAACAGGTCGAGGATGAATGGATTACGACATACGGAATGGCACCAGGGAACTTCGACATAACCAAAGTGGACTCACGCTTCACAGACAAAGTCCCGTCACCTACCCAGATGGGCAAAGTCTATGCAAGGCTTATCTCATCCGTAGATACCGAGGACAATCTTCCTGCGACAATGAAAGCGGTTTACGCATCACCTGTCTGCGACAAGATAGATAACTACAACACAAGTGCCTACTACGAGCCCAGCTATGTTCAGACACGAGCTTTCCTCAACGGAGGGTTCTGAGGAACAACAGACGTATAACATATAAATAAAAAGCTTGAATAACACTCACGATACGACGTTTACCGAACTTACTGAAGAAGATGCTCGCTGTCATTTCCACACTCGCTCCATACAAGCCGAATGCAGACAGTCTGGCATCGGAAATCGGCATCAGCTGAAATAGTGTACAAGACTACCTCGCCCTTCTGGAAAGGGCACAGTTGATCGGACAGCTCAGGGATGATACCGGTGGAATGAGAGGCCTGGGAAAAGTCGTGAAAGTATATATTGACAATCCTAGCCTGATGAATGCCCTGTCAGGCGGAAAAACCGATGTCGGAAACATGAGGGAAACGTTCTTCTATAATCAGATGCGAGTAAGGAATGATGTGAAAGATGACATCGAGTTCGCCCAAGGCAACGTCATTCCTCTCTGGGCATTCGGACTGAACTACTAGATGGTAGGGCTGGAACTTTTTTTGTTATTTTTGTAAGTAAGTTCAGGGGATTGTAACGAGTAGTTCAGCAGTATTAATTGATTAAAATGCCCAAAGATATGAGACACTTGGTCATAAAGAATTTCGGTCCGATTCGCAATGCGGACCTTCAACTTGGACAGGTAAATGTATTGATAGGTATGCAGAGTTCCGGCAAGAGCTGCGTACTTAAGACGGCGTGCTATTGTACCTGGGTTGAAAAACGTCTTGAATTGTCTCAGAAGGTCAACGGTTTCGGTAACGGCTCAGCCTTCATTGACATCATGACCAGCTATTATCAAATGGCAGGATACGTCCATCCAGATACCTACATCGAATATGAAACCGGACATGTCTTGTTCTCATACAGCCATTCAGAAAAGAAGTTTACGATGAGATGGAAAAATGCTCATTGGAACTATAAAAGGCCAAAGGTAAGTTATGTCCCCGCCGACAGAAATTTGGTGGCTTCAATCCCGGGGTGGAGTTTCCTTCCATTGGATGGCAACATGCTTGACTTTATGTCAGATTGGGACCGGGCCAGGAAGTTTGTAAAGAGCGAGGAGAATTTCTTGAATCTGGGCATGTCTTATACTTATGACTCCCAGACAAATACGGACAACATAAGACTGGAGAACGGAACTCCGCTGAAACTGAAGGAGAGTTCCAGCGGTATCCAATCGCTCCTCCCTATGTATGTACATCTCGATTATCTTACTGCAGGCCAATACAATGCAGAAGCAGGCAAGATGTCGTATGAACAGAAAGAAGAGCGCAAAAATCTATTGTCGACCATTTATGCCAATCTCTATGAAAAGGATTTCAACCATGACGAGACGATTGAAGTCGTCACCATTGATGGCATAGATTATTCGTTTTCCAAGCCAGACCAGGCGAAGAAGTTCAAGTCGATTTGTCAGGAGTATATCAATGTTGATCATAGCGAGATATTCCTTGAAGAGCCAGAGGATAATTTGTTCCCTCCGACTCAATGCCAATTCGTGAATTGGATGCTGGAACAGATAAAAACGCACGGAGACATGCTTTTCATCACGACGCATAGTCCGTATGTTCTGAATCAGTTGATCAAGGCAGCCCCGAAAGAATTGTCAGTAATGTTCACTCATCCACAGAAGCCTGCCAGCAGAGATTTTTCCGTAAAGCAGCTCAATGATGAGGAGATACACGAAGCTTACGATAACGGTGTAGATATGTTCTTCAATACTATCCAAGTCAGTCACCTCCAACACGGATGAGCGCTTCAAGAACTTATTCGCAGCAATTAACGGCAACTCTGAATTCAGAGCGTTAAAGATGACTTTGAAATATTTGTTGGACAAACAGTACAATACGGATATTTCTGAACTGACACGGATTTTTGGTGGTGAAGCACGTGAAGAAAATCGAATAACGGGTGAAGTGTAGACTTTCTTAATGTTATTGCACTCATTGAGAGCATAATTATACATATTTTCGCTCTCATGCAGTGTGTTTTAATCAGGCCACAGATATGTGGAGACTGGTTGTGGCTTGGGGCATATTGAAAACATTAAACGACGATTATTAATTTTAACATATCATGAGCATTTTTGCTGGAAAGACATTGATGATTACCGGTGGTACCGGTAGCTTCGGAAACGCAGTATTGAAGCGTTTTCTCAGAACGGACATTGCTGAGATCAGGATTTTCTCACGCGACGAGAAGAAACAGGACGACATGCGCCACGAGTATCAGGCGAAATTCCCTGACGTTGCACACAAGATAAAATTCTACATCGGCGATGTCAGAAGTCTGGAAAGCGTGCGCTCGGCGATGCCAGGCACAGATTACATCTTCCATGCAGCCGCCCTCAAGCAGGTCCCTAGCTGCGAATTCTTCCCGATGGAAGCAGTGAGGACCAATGTGATAGGCACTGACAATGTTCTTACGGCAGCTATCGAAAACAATGTCGGAGCAGTCATCTGTCTCTCTACCGACAAGGCGGCCTATCCGATCAACGCTATGGGCATCACCAAGGCCATAGAGGAGAAAATCGCTGTCGCCAAGAGCCGTAATTCGCACAACACAAAGATCTGCTGCACGCGTTACGGCAATGTCATGTGTTCTCGTGGTTCCGTGATTCCTCTATGGATCGAGCAGATCCGCAGCGGCAACCCTATCACTCTTACGGAGCCTAAGATGACACGTTTCATCATGTCCCTCGAAGAGGCTGTGGACCTGGTACTTTTCGCATTCGAGCATGGCCACAATGGCGACATTCTCGTTCAGAAAGCTCCGGCATGCACCATCCAGACACAGGCAGAAGCTGTCTGCGACCTTTTCGGCGGCAGGAAAGAGGACATCAAGGTCATCGGTATCCGTCACGGCGAGAAGATGTACGAGACACTCCTTACCAAGGAAGAATGCGCCAAAGCAGAGGATATGGGCAACTTCTACCGTGTCCCGGCGGACAACCGCGACCTGAACTACGACCAGTACTTCACCAAAGGTGATGTAAAACGTGCCACCATAGATGAGTTCAATTCTGACAACACTTACCGTCTGAACTTGGAAGAAACAACTGCCAAAATCGGTGCTCTGGAATATATCCAGAACGAATTGAACGGAGTAGAAAATCTCGCGAAATAATGAAGATTCTGGTTACCGGCGCCAAAGGATTCGTGGGAAAGAACCTTTGCTGCCAACTGAACAACATAAAAGAAGGCAAGGCCCGCTGCTATGGAGACCTCCAGGTCGATGAAGTACTTGAATACGACATTGACTCGACTCCTGAGCAGCTGGACAGCTGGTGCGGCGAATGCGATTTCGTCTTCAACCTCGCGGGCGTGAACAGGCCTAAAGACAATGACGAGTTCATGAAGGGCAATTTCGGTTTCGCATCCACATTGCTCGATTCATTGAAAAAGCACCACAACACCTGTCCTGTGATGCTTTCCAGCTCGCAACAAGCCTCATTGACAGGACGTTTCGGAAATAGCGAATACGGCAGAAGCAAGAAAGCCGGAGAGGATCTTTTCCTGGAATATGGCAAAGAGACCGGTGCCAAAGTTCTCGTTTACCGTTTCCCGAACCTTTACGGAAAATGGTGCCGTCCGAACTACAATTCGGCTATCGCCACGTTCTGCAACAATATCGCCAATGACCTCCCAATCCAGGTCAATGACAGAAGCGTACAGATGGAGGTCCTCTACATCGACGATCTGGTCGAGGAGATGATCTGCGCGCTCAAAAGTCAGGAACATCATTGCGAATTCGAGGGACTTGACGTGCTGCCATCCGCTGAAGGACGTTATTGCTATTGTCCTGTCACTCACAAGACTACGCTTGGAGAAATCGTTGATACCATATATGAATGCGCACGTGCAGTACGTGCCGTGCCGGATTCTGCGGAAGGACCTTCGACGGCTCTCGAAATGCAGCAAGACGGTCTGCGTTATCGCCTGATGTCCACATTCCTCAGCTACCTGCCGAAAGAAAAGGCGATTTTCGATTTGAAGATGAACGTGGATCCGCGCGGGTCTTTTACCGAGCTGGTACACACGCTGAATTGCGGTCAGGTAAGCATCAACATTTCCAAGCCGGGCATCACGAAAGGCCAGCATTGGCACAACTCTAAATGGGAGCAGTTCATCGTGGTTTCCGGCCACGGCCTGATCCAGATGCGCAAGGAGGGAAGTGACGAGGTCATTGAATATGAAGTCAGCGGTGACCGCATCCAATCCGTCATCATGCTGCCTGGCTACACGCACAACATAATCAATCTCTCCCAGACCGAAGACCTCGTGACCGTAATGTATTGCAACGAAGTGTTCAATCCTGAAAGACCAGACACATATTTCGATAAAGTGGAGAAATAAGGAAATGGAAAAGACACCTAAATTCGATTATTCAGATATTCACTGGAAGGAGAACGGCAAACTCAAGCTCTGTATAGTAGTAGGTACGCGCCCTGAGATTATCCGCCTGGCGGCGGTCATCACCAAATGCCGCAAGTATTTCGATGTCATCCTCGCCCATACAGGCCAGAACTACGACTACAACCTGAACGGCATCTTCTTCAGAGACCTCAAACTCGCTGAACCTGAAGTTTATATGGATGCAGTCGGTGACGACCTCGGCGCGACGTGCGGCAACATCATCAACTGCTCGTACAAGCTCTTCGCCCAGACCAAACCGGACGCAGTGCTGGTTCTCGGCGACACGAACAGCTGTCTCTCTGTCATTGGCGCGAAACGTCTTCACATCCCGATCTTCCACATGGAGGCCGGCAACCGCTGCAAGGACGAGTGTCTCCCGGAGGAGACGAACCGCCGCATAGTCGACATCATCTCGGATGTCAATCTGGCATATTCAGAACACGCGAGAAGGTACCTCGCCGAGTGCGGCCTGCCGAAGGAGCGGACCTACGTGACCGGGTCGCCGATGGCCGAGGTGCTGCACCAGAACCTCGCCGAGATCGAGGCCTCGGATATTCATAAGCGGTTGGGGTTGGAGAAGGGAAAGTATATTCTTTTGTCCGCCCACCGCGAGGAGAACATAGACACCGAGAAGAACTTCCGGAGCCTCTTCAATGCGGTAAACGCGATGGCAGCCAAGTATGACATGCCGGTTTTATATTCATGCCACCCGAGGTCCCGCAAACGCCTGGAGCAGAGCGGCTTTAAGCTCGATCCACGTGTCATCCAGCATGAGCCGCTCGGATTCCACGACTATAACTGCCTCCAGATGAACGCCTTCGCTGTGGTCAGCGACTCCGGCACTCTGCCTGAGGAGAGCAGCTTCTTCACGAGCGTCGGCCATCCGTTCCCGGCCGTGTGCATCCGCACCAGCACCGAACGCCCCGAGGCCCTTGACAAGGCCTGCTTCATTCTCGCCGGCATCGATGAGAGGAGCCTTCTGCAGGCCGTGGACACCGCTGTGGAGATGAACCGCGCCGGCGACTTCGGCCTTCCTGTCCCGACCTACACCGACGAGAACGTCTCCACCAAGGTAGTCAAGATCATCCAGTCCTACACCGGCATCGTCAACAGGATGGTCTGGAGGAAGTCATAAAACTCATGCAAAATGTTGTGCACAATATGGGTGCATGATACAGGGAAAAATTGCACTTTTTGAGTGCAATTGCTATCTTTGCAATAGTATTGCATAGATATACAAAATTAATTGAGTATGGTTGACGAGGCGTTATACGAATACATGCGTTTGCAGCTGGAACTTACGACCAGCAGTTTTCACAGGTATCTTTATGAACGTGTGAACTGGACTTCCCGTATGATCGCGATCACAGGGGCAAGAGGAGTCGGCAAATCCACGATGATCCTGCAATATCTTAAGGAACAGGCTTCGGATTGCAAGTTTCTATACATATCCGCTGACCATACATATTTCAGCACTCACTCTCTCGTCGAGGTTGCGGATGAGTTCTCGAAGGATGCTGGCCATTTGCTCGTCATAGACGAAGTTCACAAGTATTCTGACTGGTCCCGCGAACTCAAGCAGATATATGACACTCATCCTGACATGAGGGTGATTTTCTCAGGATCTTCCATACTGGACATCATGGACGGTGTCGCTGATCTCAGTCGAAGGGTACTACCTTATACGCTGTATGGTTTGTCCTTCAGAGAGTATCTGGAACTGTTTCACAACATAAACGCATCTAAGTATTCACTTGACGAGATACTCGCGGGCAAGTCACGTATTGACGGTGTGCTTCATCCTCTCCCTCTTTTCAGACGTTACCTTGCAGAGGGCTACTATCCATTTGCATTGGAGGGAGATTTCCCGATGAGGATGCAGAATGTCATAACAAAAACGATAGAATCAGACATCGCACAGTATGCCGAACTAAAGGCACCGACAGCAAAAAAACTAAAAAAGATGCTGGCTGTTATCTCGACACTTGCTCCTTATAAACCTAATGCGGATAGCCTCGCGTCTGAAATCGGAGTCAGCCGAAACAGCGTCTCAGACTATCTCGCGTTGCTGGAGAAGGCTCAGCTGATAGGTCAACTTAGGGACGATACGGGAGGAATGAGGGGATTGGGCAAAGTGGAGAAGGTCTATATTGACAACCCAAGTCTGATGACAGTCTTGTCCGGAGGAAAAGCTGACATAGGGAACATGAGGGAAACTTTTTTCTACAACCAGATGCGTGTGGAGAATGATGTGGTTTCCTCACGTCAGTCTAATTTCGTCATCGGTGACCGCACATTTGAGATCGGTGGCCGGAATAAAGGAAAAAGACAGATTGAGGACCTTCCGGATTCCTATATCGTAAAGGATGACATTGAATTCGCTCACGGCAACACGCTACCCCTTTGGTCTTTCGGCCTAAATTACTGATAGCAGACGCGGCTATTTTGACTACATGGATCTTTAAATATATTAACACAATAGCAATGGAACTTAATGGTTAGTGGTCAAATTTTGGACCCGGAGAAAATCCCCTTACCTTAGCCGGAAAAACGAGACCAATGTACAGCAGCGAAGACTTCTTCGAGGACGTGGTGACAGGCGGCAGGAAGCATCTTGGACACCTGAGGCTTTCATCGCATGCTTGGAATTGTCTTAAAATACATTATCTTTGTGAAAAACATGATGATATGATCACGAATTTTGATCAACTTGATTTTGCCATATATTGCATCGGATGCTTGTCAATGAAGTTGTCATTGCCTCAACCCGAAGTCTATTGTCGTTTGAAGAGTTCCGGTATTCTTGATGATTATATTGTCAAAGGTTATGACATACTTCATACCTTCAGCCGAGAGTACTTGATGTCCGACCTCATCTCCTACATGAAAGATAAAGGAGTGCTGTCATGATAGTCTTCCATTCTTCTCCATGCATCGTGAACCATCCGGATGTCTCTTTTTCAAGAGACTATCTGGATTTTGGCAAGGGCTTTTATGTCACGACTATAGAGGAGCAGGCGCGGAAATATGCCAGGCGGTTTTTATTAAGAGGTATGAATGCCTACTTGAACAAGTATGAACTTTCTGATGACCTGCGAAATTACAATGCACGTTACTTCGATTCGTATGACGATTCATGGTTGGATTTTGTGGCGTTATGCAGAGCCGGAAGAGATAAGTCAGACTACGATATTGTTACGGGTGGAATCGCAAACGATAAAGTGTTCAGAACGATAGACCTGTTCTTCTCCGGCGAGATCACAAAAGACGAGGCCTTGCGAAACCTGCTTTACGAGACGCCCAATGTTCAGATTTGTCTAAGGTCGCAAGAGCTTTTGGATGCGGAACTTACATACATTTCAAGTGAGGAGATCAGATGATTGACGCAAGTAAACAAATCGTGCTTCAGGCAAAGTACGCAAGAATAATTTCACTGATTGCCACTAAGTCAAACATCACTCTTGACCAAGCGATGGAACGATTCTATGGTTCAGAAGTGTTCCTCTTGATACAAGATGGTGTTGCCGATCTGCACTGCCGCAGCGACCAATATCTGGCCGATGAGGTTTGTCGTGAGAAACTTAAACAATAGATGATTGTCCGGATGCCCTTTTTCTCTATCGCAAGGACGGGCGATACCCGATAGACAACAACCTCGCGGAACGTCAGGTGAGACCGTTCACGGCATTGCGTAAAGTGATCCAGCACTACGGCAGTGACGAAGGCGCAGAGATGGCCTCGGTCTATTTGAGCGTGGTGCGCACGGTGAGTTAGTGGTCAAATTTTGGACCCGGAGAAAAGCCCCTTACCTTAGCCGGAAAAAACGAGACCAATGTACAGCAGCGAAGACTTGGAGCGTTTCTATGTGGAGTACCAGAGTGAGTGGGTGCCGCGCGGGATGACGATGCGGGCGTTTTGCGACAGAAACAACGTTCCCTACAGGGTGATGGACAACTTTGTGCGCAACATCCGCAAGAAGATCGTGGAGGTGGAGGTGACGGGCCGCCCTGAAGAAGGCGAACCGGAGGCGCCGGCCGCGACCACATCCTCAGGCCGCGATATCAAAGTGTGGGAGGCCCCAGTGACGGAACGTCCCGCCCGTCCTGCCGGACGCATATCGGTATGCATCCGTTTCGGAGACGGGACGGAGGTGAGCCGCAGGGGACTGGACTATGTGGGGCTGAAGTTGCTGATCGAAAAGCTTGAGGTGCTATGCTGAGCGTGACGGGCCTGAACAAGTTCTACTACATCCGGAACTTCACTGACATGCGCTGCAAGTACAGCCGTGTGCTGGCGGTGATCCGCCACCAGCTGGGCCGCGAGCCCGAGCCGGGAGACGTGTTCATAGTGATGTCGAGGGACCGCAGGCTGATCCGCCTTTTCTCGTATGACAGGATATACTGTCAACTGTTCGAGAAGCGTTTCATGCCGAACTACGAGTTCATGAGGGTGGAATATGACGGAGAGCAGCCTGTCTACAGGATGGACTGGAAGGATCTGGTGCTTCTTCTGGAGAGTCCGGTGCGCAAGAAGTTGCGTCTGAGATAAAAAATGCTTTTTTTGAGAACCTGTTCTCCATGGTCTTAGAGATTGCTCAAATGTACCCGTGGAGCTTCAATACAAGGGGTTGCAAGGGCTTTTCCCGTTCCGGGGGTGTTTGCCGCCCGAATGATGCACGAAGCCACATGTGGCTTATTTAATGCGTTTATAATCAATATGTTAAATTTGGATATCCGGAAGAATATCACTATCTTTGATGAAAGAATAGTCATCAAGGGTAATGGTGTTCGCGGAGTCAGAGAGGCGTGGAATGCTGGCGGTTCTGTCGCAGGACGAGCTGCTGGAGTTCGAGCGCATGCTGGAAACCGCCCCGGAGGTCTATGACTATTGCGCCAACATGACGGACGAACAGCTGAACCACCTGATCGCGTTCATCTCTCGGAACAAGGAGAACATGTTCCTTGAGCTGAGGCATGTGAAGGAGGATCGTGACGCGAAGGCCCGCGCCCTGGAGGAGAAGGATCGAATCATTGCCGAACAGGAAACAGAGTTGACAAGGAAGGACCGCGTCATCAGGGAGAAGAACAAGGCTCTGGCGAAGAGGGACAAGAAGATCAGCGACCTTGAGGAGCGTCTTGAGGAATCGAAAGAGGACCGCTACGGACGTAGGCGCAACAACGCAAGGAAAGCAGGTGTCGCAGCTGAAGGGGCAAAGGATGGCCCTGGTCAATCAAATGACAATCCCGGCGGAGCCGACCGCCAGCAGGGAGAGGATGAATATGACGGCAGGACGCCTCAGTACCCGGTGACGGAAGACAACACCGGAGACGGAAAGGGCAGCTCATCCACGGGCCGCACTTTCAACCCGGAGAACAGGCCGGAAGAGTACAGCACCATGGGCCTGCTGAACATGTCCGGCTTTGATGAGATGAAAACGCTTCTGAGGAACACCGACCATAAGTTTGACCGGAGCCGTCTCCCGGAAGGGACGGTGATCAAGGACAGACGTATAGACACGTTCTATACGATGAAGACGGCCCTGATAAAGGAGACGATAGAGAAGCTTCGCGTGAGACTGCCTGGCGAGAAGTCCGCGCGCTGGATGTACATCCCGATGCCGGGCGATGAGTCCAGGCGTCCTGTCGGCGGGACGAAGGCCTCCCCCGAGCTTCTTCAGGCCCTGGCCTACGAGACCTACGTGAAGCGCGTCTCGCTCGGGAACCTTCTCCGACAGCTTCAAGACACCGGGATGCGCATATCCAAGAACACGCTTCGCAACTGGCTGAAGAAAGGGAAGCGCCATCTTGACAGGCTGATAATGGATCTGAAGGACAAGGCGCTGGAGAAGGACAGCATCGTGAACTGCGACGAGACGTGGTGCAAGGTGAGGCGGTTCAACAAGTACATGAAGAAGTACATGTGGGTTCTGGTGAACAAGGCCGAGAGGATAGTGATCTTCTTCTACGATGAGGGGTCGAGGGGCCGGAAGGTCCTCACGGACTTCATGGGCGAGGCCGAGGTGAGGGCTATAATGACCGACGGCTACACGACGTACAACTTCCTCGACGGGAGGCTGGGAGTCGACCACCTGATCTGCATGGCGCACGCGCACGTGAAGTTCAAGAAGGCCCACAGTCTGGGTAAGGATACCTCCGCCATCAGGTTCATAGAGCTGATAGAGAGGCTGTACGAGCTGGAGCGGAGCTACAAGGCCGGAGGCTATACCGCGCGGCAGATATACGATGCGCGCCAGTCAGCGGAGACCTCTGATATCGAAAGACGGCTGAGAGCCCTGCTGACCGAGGAACTGAGGAAGGAGAACCCGAAACGAAGCTACTACATGGAACAGGCGCTGAGCTACTTCGACCACTTCAAGGACGGCCTTTTCCTTTACCGCAGGGACGGGCGATACCCGATAGACAACAACCTTGCGGAACGTCAGGTGAGACCGTTCACGGCATTGCGGAAAGTGATCCAGCACTACGGCAGTGACGAAGGCGCGGAGATGGCCTCGGTCTACTTGAGCGTGGTGAGCACGGTGAAGCTAGCGGGGGTGTCGGTGTGGCGTTTCCTCGGAGACTTCTTCGAGGACGCGGTGACAGGCGGCAGGAAGCATCTTGGACACCTGAGGCTGTCGCCAGCGTAGAAAAAGTAAAAAAATAATCAACAAGAAATACCAAAAACGGACAATTATTGGCCTGGCGACGGGTCGAGCGGACGCTATGTCTCTGACTTTGAGCTGAGTCCAAAAATTGACCACTAACGCCTTTGTCTTCGTAATCCGCTCAAAAACAGGTGGACGGTGATTTGGTGACTTACACGCTATCAAAGGCATCTCTGACTACTCCCAATACGACTCCTCAGTGTTGGCTCTCACAGAGCGGTAATAAAAGAAAATCAGATAAATTGAAAAATTGTTCAATCACTAGCGGCTTGACATTCAAAAAGTCGAAGTGGCTGAGTGCTTACTATCGAAATAAAAGTTTCGCTACCACTAAGCATTCTGTATAGTCGAAGTGATTTGCTTTCTTATTATATCCAAATGACACTTTCAAAGTCAAAAAAACAAGTTGTACTACTATTTTGCTCATCTATTATAGGTATGTTATTAGGAATAGTAGTATCGGTACTGAACACCCGTTTCCTCTCTCCTGAAGAGTATGGTGATGTACGGTACGTACAGAATATTATTAATTTCGTATCCAGTCTACTGCTTTTTGGTTATTTTACATCAGGAAGCCGATTACTTGCAATTGATGATAATGAAAATAGACGGCGCTGTATAAGAGGTACAATGTGTGTTATTTTAGGAATAGCTATAGCGATAGTTGCTTTTTCTATGCTATTTATGGCAATATATACAAATAGAGTAGATAAAACTAATCTGTCGTATTTATTCTTTGTTACTATACCAGTGTGTGGAAATGTTTTAATGCTTAATTATATCAATACTACTGCTCAGGGAGATAATCATATAGTTAGAATTTCAGTTGCTCGATTAATTCCATCATTCCTTTATTTATTAATTGCTTTTACAATATACTATTATTATGGGGCTACTTCAGCCCTTATGCTGCTACTATATAATGGTTGTGCTGTGATTACGTTAAGTTTTGTTATCATATCAACTAAACCTTCATTTCACAATTTAAAGCAATCGTATAAACTACTCAAAGACGAAAATAAAACATATGGTTTAAATGTTTATTTGGGAAGTTTAGTGGCAGTCTCGACTCAATATATTGCAGGTATTACTCTTGGTGCTTTTTGTGATAACAATGCAAATGTTGGTTTCTACACCCTTGCATTATCATTTTCGGCACCGATGTCAATGCTTCCAGGAATCATAGGAACAACTCATTTCAGACAGTTTTCTCGTGAAGGCGAGATTAGTAGAAAACTGATAAAATACTCAATTTGCATTACTGTCATAACTCTTGTGTTATTTTTATTATTTATAAAATACATAGTTGGCTTCTTATACAATGATAATTATAGTGCAGTGAGTAAATATGCATCATTCCTTGCAGTAGGGACTTGTTTTCATGGTTTCGGAGATATGCTCAATCGTTTTTTAGGATCTCATGGCAAAGGAAAAGAAATAAGGAATGGCGCAATAGCATGTGGCGTGACCTCAATTTTGGGATATCTGGTATTAGTATATTATTTTAATATATACGGGGCAATTGTAACAAGAATAGTGGGATCCTTTGTCTATTTTGCTTGTATGGCTCATTATTATATTAGATGTTCTAAACATTAAACATTGGATCAGGATTCTTTAATTCTATATTACACATGAGCAGTAGATTAATTAATAGTATGATTGGCAAAATTGTAGTTTGGTATATCATTATCACATATATTGTATATCTTATTTTGCCTATTCCTTCATTGCATTTAAGCAATCAAAAGGAGTGTTATACTGTGATATTCCTTTTATTTACTTGTATTTCCTTTTATTTAGGAACAAAATCGGTTCCTATTGATATTAATAAATCATTTATAACAAAGTCAACATTTAACATTAAGCAGACAACATTGACTATATTGCTATTGGCTTTGATTGTAATTATATTATTGTATTTAAAAGATTTAGCAGCTGGCGGAGTTGCGCATATATCATTTTCGATGGGTGAAAACTATGCTGCAATGATAGAAGCGGAATTGTCTAAAAATACTCGTTGGGGACAAATTTATAATCTGGTCAGTCCTTTACGTATTATATTAATCTCGTATTCTATACTTAATTATAAGGAGATTTCTTTTTTTAATCGATGTCTATTACTTTTAATGATTTTTTCTTATTTATTGATATCTATTTCAAAAGGGCAGTTTGTAGGAATTGGAAACTCGATTATACTTATAATAATTCCTCTATTTTTTAAATGTTGGCGAGAAAATAAGCTTAAGCAATTCCGCAATTATATATTTATATTTGTTTCAGTATTTGCTTTTCTATTTATTTTAAATCAATTCGCTCGTTCTGAAAGTTTAGGTGGCGATATATCGGTAGGAATCTCGGAAGATAACTATATATATAGTATTTTTGGTGAAAAGATGGGGGCTGGTATTATTCGTCTAATGATGTATTTTTCACATGGGTATAAAGGACTAAATTATTCATTACAGTTACCTTTTGAGTGGACATATGGTTATGGTGGCTCTAGAGCATTAGGTGAATATTTTCATCAATATCTTGGTCTACCTTCAAATTTTGAGAGAACATATCCCCTTAGGGTCGAAGCTGTTTTTGGCTATGATTGTCAAATGAGTTGGCCAACGGCTTTTTCGTGGTGGGCTTCTGATTTATCGTTTCCGGGAGTGATTTTCATCATGTATATACTAGGCCGATTATATTGTAAAGTTGTTCGAGATGCGTGTTATAAAAGTAGTGTATTTGCAGTCGCATTTTTGTCAGAGTTAACAATTCTATTGTTATTCTTGCCTATGAACAATCAGGCATTTCAGTCAAGAGAATCATTGATAATAACTGTTTGCCTCTTCTTGTTATGGTTATACAGGCGATAATTTTTTATATTATTTAGATATGATTTACTTTTTAGTTAATTCCTTTTCCAAAAATTCGGCATATGGTAACAGGTTGTTAGGGTATTTATCTGCGATTGATGATATTGGGGTGAAAGTGCGTGTGGTTATTTTCCAAACAGCCTCGTCTGGAGATCATTATATTGATGGTCACTATAGAAATGTAACATTTACTTATTATCCAATTCGACAACCTAAAGTTACGAAGTGCATTAGAATCTTGAGTTTGTATTATTATTTCTTGTGTTTTTTATTGAAGTTGAGGAAAGGAGATTGTATTTATACTTATGGTATTAATTTATTTACCAGGATTCTTACTATATTTCCTAATATTTCAGTGGTAGCTGAAATTACAGAGCATCCTTCAATATTAGATGGAGGAAGGACAACTCGGTTATCCGCCAAACAAAAATTTATTGTAGCAAATAAATTGTCACATTTGTTCGTGATTTCTACACAATTGAAGAAGTGTTTTGTTGAAAATGGGTGTTCTTCGAGTAAGATTTCAATTATAAATATGATCGTTGACGAAAAACGGTTCTTAAATATTACAAAATCTCCTTTAGGTGATGATTATATTGCGTATTGCGGAAATGCCTCAAATAATAAAGATGGAGTCGACAAATTGATTAGAGCATTCTCGTATGTCTGTAAGAAAAGAGAGAGAATAAAACTCTATATTATCGGTAAAGAGCCATCGGATAAGATTCATGATTCAAACGTAAAATTAGCTATGGATCTTGGCATTGCGGAAAGAATATATTTTACCGGTTTAGTCCCTTCAAATCAGATCCCACAATTGCTTGTAGATGCCTCTGTTTTATTGCTGAATAGACCCGATTCTGTTCAAGCGAAATGTGGATTCCCTACAAAACTTGGGGAATACCTGCTTTCTGGTAATCCTGTTGTTGTTACAAACGTTGGAGACATTTCACTCTTTTTAAGAGATGGATTTTCTGCAATGCTATCTTCACCTGATGATGATATGGAATTCGCAAATAAAATTCTTTGGTTACTAGATCATGAGACAAATGCTAAGGAGATTGGCAACAATGGAAAACAAGTCGCATTAGCCTATTTTAACTCCGTTGTTGAGACACGAAAATTAATTGATGTTATATCCACTCTGGTTTAGCGTCATGTCGACAAATTATTTTTAAAAGTTTAGCTATATTTTATTAGGGTGTTAAGTTAATGGATTGTTTTTGGTCATGTAAATTGCCCTTTTGAGGGCTGCTACGAAGAGCAATCCGGATCGTTGATAAAATTGCATAAGACTGATTTAATTTATTGATATTTAATTATTTAACTATTGCATATGTCGTAGGTTTTTCGTAACTATTATAGCCATATACGAACCCATATAGCGATGAAAAATCAAGACGAAAAGCTGGCCAAGACCAGACAGGAGAATGAACGTTTGCGCAACGAGATCCACAACCTCAAACGCCAGGTCAGTAAGCGTTCACTTCTCCGCCTTGCCTTTTGAAAAATAGGATTCACCTTTGCCGAAATCAAATTTCAAGGCAAATGGAAACAAAGAATCAAACAGCACAGGAATCCGCCCAGTCGGGCGTGGTTGATTATGCGGCGGCGCTGCGTCAGTATCACAGATACGGCCGGGGTCGTTCAATGAAAAAGTTTTGCGAGGACGAGGGGTACGACTACTGGAAGTTCTGCAAGCTGGCGAGAGAAGGTCAGAGCGAGATGGATGCGAGGATCATCGCGGACAAGCATCCCGTTTTCATAGAGGTAAATCCAGATGGGACTCAGTCATCGGTGCAACGCGATGAGCCGATGAAGGTTTGTGAGATCCGCATCCGGTTCAACAATGGTCTGGTTATGAGTCGCAAGGGCGGTGATGTGGAGGAGGTCATAAGTGCAATCCGCAAGATTCTGAACTGACAATGATATCGATAACGAGCGAATATGGGCTGTATCTGTATACGGGCAAGGTAGATATGCGGAAAGGTATCGACGGCCTTTGCGGAATCATCAGCGAAGACTTAGGTCACAATCCCCGGAAGCCCAAGGGCGTATATGTGTTTGGCGGGCGCAACCCCAGAGTGAAAAAGGTTCTCATACGCGAATACAACCGCTATGAACTAACGACAATCCGGTTGGACGAAGGCCGTTTTTTAAGGCCGCTGACGGACCCTGAACGTGTCGGAGGTAAAATTTGCTGGTCGGACTTTGTTATGCTGACAGAGTGCGCGGCAAGCACTTCTGCGGTGGTAAAATACATGGATTAGAAGGTTGTTAAATCTTTAATTATCAATAAAATAAATTGAAATAATCCTTTGCGGTTTCAATTATTTTTTCGTACCTTTATATGTAGGAAAACGAAGAATATGAGAGCCGAAGAACAACTCAAACTGGCGTATATGACCATTGCTGAACTGAAGGATCAGAATGCAAAGCTGATCGATGCGGTAGCCGTCTTGGAGCGAAGGCTTGCCGAATCTGACGGTCGTGACCGGAGAATGGTTGAGGAGTTCTATAAGGGGATGATAGAGGATATGAGGGCGGCTCAGGAAAAGATTTGCGCGTCTTATGAAGGCCAGTTGTCAGACTTACGCAAAACGATATCGGAGATGACCGCTCAAATCTCCGCCCTTGCGCTCAGCGGTAAGGTGAACGCCGGTAAACTCTACGGCCGCAAGTCGGAGAAATCAAGTCGTCTTGGCAGGCGTCGTGATGACGATGATCGTAACAGCGGCAAGGACAACTTCGATGGCACTGCGGGGTCTGACAGTGGAGCCGATACTGAGGTTCCGCGGAACAATCCATCTTCCGGAGACACTGTGAGTGCTATCCGGAAGAGGTTGCTCAGGACTCATCCCGGAAGTGAGGTGAAAGTTGAGCGCATCGATTACTCGAAAGCGGCTGCATATACGGACAGTCCGACATATCACAGGCTTGAGGACTACTATAAACTGCCGGAAGGAGCATATTATGTGACAAGGAATGGAAAGATAGACAAGAACTTCGTGAAGGTTATCTTGTTCACCCCGGCGAAGGTAGAGGAACACATCTACGAGACGGCCACGGTACGCTTCGGCAATGAGGAAGACATCAGGACACTGGATACAATAACGGTAGACCGCCCGATAGCAGGTTGCTGCTTCGGTACAGACACCCTTGGCTACATATTGATGGAGAAGTTCTGGTATAATACTCCGTTCGAGCAGATAGCGAGGAAACTCAGGGATCTTGGCCTACGAATGTCGAAATCGACTCTCGGAGACAATATCCACAGAGCCATTGAGTATATGCGCGGCAAGATGAAGGAATATTGGGAACGGGCAATGCTTACAGCAGGTTACTGGATGATAGACGAGACTCCCGGTCTGGTAGGATGCGAGGATGCCGACGGCAACAGGGTCTACAGGAAAAAGTACTTCTGGAGCATCACAGCCAAGGTGCTGAAACTCTCCCGGCTGTTCTACGAGGAGGGCAGTCGTGGCGCGAAAGCCATCAAACCGTACCTTGAGAAGTTCATCGGGTTCTACACAACTGACGGATATGTCTGCTATAAGGTGTTTGACATGACAGACGAGGAACTGTCGAAACTGGAAAGTCCTCCTCGTGGAGGAGTCAAGAAGAGGAGTGCCTGTCTCGTCCACATTCGACGTCTGTTTGTTAACGCATTGGAAGAGAACTACGATGAGGCGATGTGGTTCATAGACAGAACAGGGATGGTCTTCGCAAAGGAACACTGCTTCAAGGAGCAGGACATGACAAGCGCTGAAAGATATGTTGCCAGGCTCAAGCCGGGCAGCACTGCCGACTTGATGCGTTCGATAGAGGACAGGCTTGCCGACTATGCTCTGTCTGATGATGCCGGATGTGGTGAGCTGCTGAAAAAAGCCATGCGATATGCAAGGGCCGAATGGCCAGCGATGAAACGTGTACTTGAAAGCGGAGATGTCGAGGTGTCGAACAATATCAGCGAGCAGAGCGTAAGGAAACTCAAGATGAACCTCCGCAATGCCGGCAATATCGGAAGCGAGAGTTCTGCGGTGGACAACGCCTTCATGTACTCGGTGGTCGAGAGCTGCAAACACAATGAAATCGACCCCGGCAAGTACATCAGCTATCTTCTCGGCAAACTGAAAACCGCCCATGAAGGCGAGGACCTGACAGCCCTCCTGCCGTGCTACTGCAGCATGTAAACCCTTAAAATCAACGATTGTTAAACAAAATCTTCCAAATGCCCGCTGAAAATCAATGGGTTGGAGAAGTGAACGCTTACCCAGGTCAAGCGGCTGAAGGAGAAAGAGGTCGCCCGCAAAGCTGAGCGGAAAGAGTCTCGCACCTCGGAGCAAAAGTTCCGGAAGGAGGAAGTCATGGAGATGAGCATGGATGACATCAAAAAAAACTTGTGGATGCGGGGGTGGAGCCCCTGGCGGCGGAGGTGATGGCATTACTCATGTCGAAGGATACCGGCATGCAGAAGAAATAATCAAGATGGCGGCACTGATGTACACATATGCGGGATGCAGCTTCCGCTCCGTTGCCAAGGCGGTGGAGGTGATTAACTTCGTGTTCCCGTCCCTTGGGCTTGCCGAAGTCTCGCATACCTCCGTGCGTGACTGGGTGCGGAAGATTGGTCTGGACGTGTACAGACGGCGTCACGAGGACATGACGGTCGGGGAAGCCTATTCCATCATCATGGACGAGAGCATCACGATTGCGGAACACAAGATCCTGCTTACACTGAAGGCGCCTGCGGAGTCTCCGGGAGAGGCCCTTTCCCGCTCCGATGTGGAAGTCGCGGACATCCACGTGGCCGCCTCCCATAAGAGCAAGGACGTCAAGGCGGCCGTGGACCGTGTGACGTCCAAGTCCGGACGCGCTCCCAGATACGCCGTCACCGACAACGGGCGCAATCTTGTAAAGGGGCTCGCCGAGGCCAGGGTCATGGGGCACAGGGATATAAGTCATACATTCGGCACCTGTCTCAAAGCCGTCTACGGGAGGGACGAGGAGTTTGTCTCGCTCACCAAGGCTGTCGGGAGCGCCAGGCATTACGCCCTTACGGATGTTGATTACCTGATGCCCAATAACATGCGTGCGCTTGCACGTAGGATGAACGTCTTCGACTGGATTCAGTGGGCCAAGAATATGATGGAAGCCGTCGGCTCTCTTACCGCCAAGGAGCGCGGCATGTATTCCTTCGTCTGGGAGCACGGGGCTTTGGTGGATGAACTCGGCGAGGTCATGTCCTGCTTCCGCAAAGTGCTCACGCTCTGCAAGGAATCCGGGCTCTCCCGGAAAACGGCCATGGAGTGTGTCGCAATCATCAATCAGGAACTCATGGGACGCGGCGAGCGACTTACGAGACTCGGAGGCATGATGATTGGCTACTTTGCAACGGAAACCGCCCTGCTGGGCAGTGACGAAGAAGCTCACAACGTGTCTTCTGACATTATCGAATCCTTGTTTGGCGGCTTCAAGGAGAGGAAATCTCCCAACCGGATGTACGGGGTGACCGGCTTCATCCTTGTCATGCCGCTGGAAATAAGCCTCAGCAGTCTCCTGAGGTCCCGAAAGGTTGACTTCAAGGCCGCTCTGGAGCGCAACCGGATAGCGGACGTCAAGGCCTGGGAAAAGGAGAACCTCCCCGAAAACCTTGCCGCCAAACGAGCGCGTGTATTGAGACAAGCCTGCTGAAATCATGACCAAAATTTAAATCGTTAACTTTACACCCTAATATTTTATTTACTTGAATGTTATAATATTTCTTTAATTATATGAAGATTCTACTTTTTACGGATAGCCTTGGAGCTGGTGGTGCTCAACGGCAATTGGTAGGTTTAGCTGAGATGCTTAATTCGACGGGTATATGTGTCAAAGTATGCTATTATTATAATGATTTGTTCTATTCTGATATTTTAGATAGAAATGCAATCAGGCATGAATTGATAGCTAATTCATCTAATCCTTTTTCAAGGGTTATTCGGGTGTTTCAGTTTTTTAGGCAAGAGCATCCCGATTATGTAATAGCATATCAAGAAACTCCATCTTTCCTTGCTGCTTTAATTAAGGCCGCTGGAATAAAATATCGCTTAATTGTTAGCGAAAGGAATACTACGCAACAAGCAACATTAAAAGATAAAATAAGGTTTTTTTTATATCGTTGGGCACATTGCATTGTGCCTAATAGTTATACCCAAGGCAAGTATCTCCTAAGAAATTATGAATGGATGAAGAAGAAGGTGACTGTAATAACTAACTATGTTGATCCGCTTGTATTCTATCCTGGAAAACATGTTAAGAAAAATAGGGTAGAGATTGTTGTTGCGGCATCAATATGGAACCCTAAAAACACACTGGGGTTAATTGAGGCGATTAATTTATTAAATAAGTCTGTTCCTATATCTGAAATACTACATGTATCTTGGTATGGGATTAATCATTTAAACATAAAATACTATGAGCAATGTCTTGCGAAGATCAATGAATACTCTTTGTCTAACATAATCTCTTTAAAAGCAAAGACGCATAATATTGCAGAAGTATACCATTCAGCAGATTATTTATGTCTTCCATCATTTTATGAAGGTACGCCTAACGTAATCTGCGAAGCGATGACCACAGGCTTGCCTGTAATTTGTAGTGATGTGTGTGATAATAATATTTATGTTAAAGAGTCAATTACAGGATTTCTGTTCAATCCAAGACAACCGCAATCAATAGCCGATGCTATCGATAGGGCAATAAGGATTTCAGATATGGATTATCAGAGATTATGTAAAAATTGTATTATGACTGCACAAGAGCTGTTTTCAAAAGAAAGGTTTTTGACAGCATATTTATCACTTATAAATTAATATGTCTTATGAACCTTAAACAAGTTTTATTTATTCGAGGATTATACGGCTTATTTCAGAGGTATTTTATAAAACGAAGCAATTTCGGATTTATTGCCAAGAGCGCTCGAATAACACCTCCGTGTTCTTTAAGTTGTGCCAAAAATATTTTCATTGATGAGGGCTGTACGATAGACTCTAATTCATTATTGTATGCAACACATGCAATAATTCGCTTTAAAAAGAATGTTATTTGTGCAAAAGGATTGAATGTGGTAACTGGTGCTCATGAGAGGCGTATCGGAAGGTTCTGTGTTGATATTACGGATAAAGAAAAAGACTTAACAAAACAGCTTGATAAAGATGTCACGATAGAAGAGGATGTATGGATTGGGCTAAATGTGACAATAATGCCAGGAGTTATAATCGGGAGGGGCAGTAATATTGGGGCAAGTTCGGTAGTTACAAAATCAGTCCCGCCGTATTCCATTTCAGCCGGCGCTCCGGCCAGATTCATAAGATTCTATTGGAGCATAAACGAGATTATAGAACACGAAAAATCATTATATAAAGAAAGCGATCGACTTTCTAGAGAATATCTAGATACTTTGTTTAAAAAATACGATAAATAAGCGATGAGGGTTTTATTATGCACGCCATATGAGACTGGCAGCCGTATAGCTTCTGGTGGAATTACGATGTGGGCAAGAAATATTATGGATTATTACAAAATGTCAAAAGGCTCATCTTTAATCGTTGATGTGCAGCCATTTGATAGGAATACATTCATAAATGAAAACACGTCTCTGCTGCGAAGGATATTAAGTGGCATTAAAGAGTATTTACATAATGTCTACAAAGCTAGCAATAGTTTGAAAAGAAATAGTTATGATGTGGTACATCTAAACACAAGCGCAAGCTTAAGTTTATTAAAGGATCTCGTCATGATTATGGTTGCACATAGACACGGGGCTAGAATTGTACTGCATTTTCATTTTGGAAGGATACCTCAATTAATGGAACAAAATAATTGGGAAAGCAAACTACTGAAATCCGTTCTTAAAAGGGCCGATAGTGTTATCACTATGGATAACAAATCATTTGCAAAACTAAAAGAACTTGGATGTGGTAATGTCTTTTACCTTCCTAATCCATTATCATTGAATATTATCCATCAAATAAGTGGGATAAAGGAATCAGTTAATATCATACCTCGTTCAATTCTGTTTGTTGGACATGTCATTAAGTCAAAAGGTGTTTTTGAATTAGTGGAAGCTACCAGAGGGTTGAATAATTCAACACTTAAGATAATTGGCAAATACTCTGAAGAAACGAAGAAGCAATTATTAAGCATTAACAAAGATGTTACATTGTGTGGGGAGATGCAACATGAGCTTGTGATTAAAGAAATGTTGAGCGCAGATATTTTTGTGTTGCCTTCGTATACGGAAGGATTTCCTAATGTTATTCTTGAGAGTATGGCTTGCGGATGTACAATCGTCGGAACTTCTGTAGGAGCAATCCCTGAAATGCTTGGAATGGATGAACAACAACCATCTGGTATTGTTATACCAGCCAAAAACACATGCCTTTTGCATAATGTCTTAGATATTCTATTAAATGATGATAAATCACGATTGCTCTACAAGGAGCGAGCGGTAAATAGAGTTAATACTTTGTACGCAATTGATGTCGTATGGAAAGATCTTACTGATATTTGGAAGAAATGCTGTTTAACTTGCAATTCTTAGAAACTGTTAAGTAATGAGTAAAAAATAAGTTGCATCAGTTGTTAGGTTTGATGAGGTAGTTCCACTTAGGTAGAACGGGTGATTGAACGACCTGCCAAGCAAGTCTTCTTTCGTATGACTCATCAACCGGCCTTTTGATTTCATAAGTTTTGGTATTAATGTCGGCATATACTTTCAGCCCCGGTTTAGTCGTGGTCATCTCGGCACGTCTGACAGCGTCTTCAACCGACATCAGTGGAGCCCCGTTCCAGCCGCGTGTGATCTGGGAGAACAATCGATGCTCAATGGGATTGAACTTTGAGCAGTATGGAGGATAATGCATAACAAGAAGCCTCATATTCAGTCTGTCGGCAAGATTCATAAGGTCTTGTTTGACTATCTTGTGGGAACTGGAGTTAGAACCTCCGCCATCACACAGGATGGCAATTGTCCGTGCATTGGGATATTGTTTCCTGAGGTGATCGTTCCAGACCCTTTCGATGTTCTCGCAGACAAACTCAGAGGAGTCGTGGCTGATTCCCATTGTCATATAACCGACATTCCTTGTTACATCGTATATGCCGTGTGGCACGAGCGTCCCGTTACTGAACGTGCCGAAGTCATGGTCGTACGACCTCAGGCTTCCATTCGAGAGTGCCTTGCCCGGTCTTTTGAAGTTACCGAGCAGTTCCTTCTTCTTGGTGTCGATGCTGATGACAGGGATGCCGGCCTCCTCCAAAGACTTGCGTACGGATGCGATGTTCTCGAACTGCTCGTTCCTGTACTTGACGTCTCTCATAGGGATGTCCTTGCGGAAAGAACGCTCCCTAAGGCCAAGATGATCAAGTATTTGAGTGACATGGTGCCGGGAGACTTCATATCCGGACTCGGCAAGTTCGCTCCGGATCTGTGCCTTGCTGATGGAGACCCATCTCACGGCCTCATCCTGCGGAAGGCCGGCCATGTGGGGCTCTATGATCCGGACCACCGCCCGCAGCCATTCCGGATGCTGGGGCAGCGTGGCGTGACGGCCTCATCCGTCCCGGCGGACGCGTCCTTTCCCGAGAGAGTGGCCGGAATGCAGTTCCTCCAGTCCTTTCTGAAGAGTGTGCGTGCTGATTCCCATATTTTTGCTAAATTTGCGGTAGCTGAGTCCTCGGGACTTGAGGCTTTCCGCCCTCGCGGCAAGAAACAGTCTTCTGTCCCTTTCATTCAGACCCGACATGTAAGCCAACTCTGTTGGCGAGAGTATTTCAGGAGGAGGTTTCGGATGCATCCTTATAACTCGTGGTTGTTTTATAAAGATACGAAATTTTCTCCGGATTTACTATATTATATTATTGACAATCAAATAATTAACTTAATATTTTACGCCGCGTCACCGAAACGTAATCAAGCATCTTTTGACTCTGATTCGTAAGCGTTCACTTCTCCGCCTTGCCTTTTGAAAAATAGGATTCACCTTTGCCGAAATCAAATTTCAAGGCAAATGGAAACAAAGAATCAAACAGCACAGGAATCCGCCCAGTCGGGCGTGGTTGATTATGCGGCGGCGCTGCGTCAGTATCACAGATACGGCCGGGGTCGTTCAATGAAAAAGTTTTGCGAGGACGAGGGGTACGACTACTGGAAGTTCTGCAAGCTGGCGAGAGAAGGTCAGAGCGAGATGGATGCGAGGATCATCGCGGACAAGCATCCCGTTTTCATAGAGGTAAATCCAGATGGGACTCAGTCATCGGTGCAACGCGATGAGCCGATGAAGGTTTGTGAGATCCGCATCCGGTTCAACAATGGTCTGGTTATGAGTCGCAAGGGCGGTGATGTGGAGGAGGTCATAAGTGCAATCCGCAAGATTCTGAACTGACAATGATATCGATAACGAGCGAATATGGGCTGTATCTGTATACGGGCAAGGTAGATATGCGGAAAGGTATCGACGGCCTTTGCGGAATCATCAGCGAAGACTTAGGTCACAATCCCCGGAAGCCCAAGGGCGTATATGTGTTTGGCGGGCGCAACCCCAGAGTGAAAAAGGTTCTCATACGCGAATACAACCGCTATGAACTAACGACAATCCGGTTGGACGAAGGCCGTTTTTTAAGGCCGCTGACGGACCCTGAACGTGTCGGAGGTAAAATTTGCTGGTCGGACTTTGTTATGCTGACAGAGTGCGCGGCAAGCACTTCTGCGGTGGTAAAATACATGGATTAGAAGGTTGTTAAATCTTTAATTATCAATAAAATAAATTGAAATAATCCTTTGCGGTTTCAATTATTTTTTCGTACCTTTATATGTAGGAAAACGAAGAATATGAGAGCCGAAGAACAACTCAAACTGGCGTATATGACCATTGCTGAACTGAAGGATCAGAATGCAAAGCTGATCGATGCGGTAGCCGTCTTGGAGCGAAGGCTTGCCGAATCTGACGGTCGTGACCGGAGAATGGTTGAGGAGTTCTATAAGGGGATGATAGAGGATATGAGGGCGGCTCAGGAAAAGATTTGCGCGTCTTATGAAGGCCAGTTGTCAGACTTACGCAAAACGATATCGGAGATGACCGCTCAAATCTCCGCCCTTGCGCTCAGCGGTAAGGTGAACGCCGGTAAACTCTACGGCCGCAAGTCGGAGAAATCAAGTCGTCTTGGCAGGCGTCGTGATGACGATGATCGTAACAGCGGCAAGGACAACTTCGATGGCACTGCGGGGTCTGACAGTGGAGCCGATACTGAGGTTCCGCGGAACAATCCATCTTCCGGAGACACTGTGAGTGCTATCCGGAAGAGGTTGCTCAGGACTCATCCCGGAAGTGAGGTGAAAGTTGAGCGCATCGATTACTCGAAAGCGGCTGCATATACGGACAGTCCGACATATCACAGGCTTGAGGACTACTATAAACTGCCGGAAGGAGCATATTATGTGACAAGGAATGGAAAGATAGACAAGAACTTCGTGAAGGTTATCTTGTTCACCCCGGCGAAGGTAGAGGAACACATCTACGAGACGGCCACGGTACGCTTCGGCAATGAGGAAGACATCAGGACACTGGATACAATAACGGTAGACCGCCCGATAGCAGGTTGCTGCTTCGGTACAGACACCCTTGGCTACATATTGATGGAGAAGTTCTGGTATAATACTCCGTTCGAGCAGATAGCGAGGAAACTCAGGGATCTTGGCCTACGAATGTCGAAATCGACTCTCGGAGACAATATCCACAGAGCCATTGAGTATATGCGCGGCAAGATGAAGGAATATTGGGAACGGGCAATGCTTACAGCAGGTTACTGGATGATAGACGAGACTCCCGGTCTGGTAGGATGCGAGGATGCCGACGGCAACAGGGTCTACAGGAAAAAGTACTTCTGGAGCATCACAGCCAAGGTGCTGAAACTCTCCCGGCTGTTCTACGAGGAGGGCAGTCGTGGCGCGAAAGCCATCAAACCGTACCTTGAGAAGTTCATCGGGTTCTACACAACTGACGGATATGTCTGCTATAAGGTGTTTGACATGACAGACGAGGAACTGTCGAAACTGGAAAGTCCTCCTCGTGGAGGAGTCAAGAAGAGGAGTGCCTGTCTCGTCCACATTCGACGTCTGTTTGTTAACGCATTGGAAGAGAACTACGATGAGGCGATGTGGTTCATAGACAGAACAGGGATGGTCTTCGCAAAGGAACACTGCTTCAAGGAGCAGGACATGACAAGCGCTGAAAGATATGTTGCCAGGCTCAAGCCGGGCAGCACTGCCGACTTGATGCGTTCGATAGAGGACAGGCTTGCCGACTATGCTCTGTCTGATGATGCCGGATGTGGTGAGCTGCTGAAAAAAGCCATGCGATATGCAAGGGCCGAATGGCCAGCGATGAAACGTGTACTTGAAAGCGGAGATGTCGAGGTGTCGAACAATATCAGCGAGCAGAGCGTAAGGAAACTCAAGATGAACCTCCGCAATGCCGGCAATATCGGAAGCGAGAGTTCTGCGGTGGACAACGCCTTCATGTACTCGGTGGTCGAGAGCTGCAAACACAATGAAATCGACCCCGGCAAGTACATCAGCTATCTTCTCGGCAAACTGAAAACCGCCCATGAAGGCGAGGACCTGACAGCCCTCCTGCCGTGCTACTGCAGCATGTAAACCCTTAAAATCAACGATTGTTAAACAAAATCTTCCAAATGCCCGCTGAAAATCAATGGGTTGGAGAAGTGAACGCTTACCGTTCAGCTCCGCTAAAGTCGCGTGTTCATGCTAAAGATGATGAAATAGAAACACGTTTCGATGAATATGATCACGCATTTGAGACTGATACACTTGAGTCGATAGATGAAGACCCTGTGATGCAAAGGATGCGAACGGATTTGCAATCTTTGTATAATTTCAAATCCAAACCTTTTCAGGCACTGCATGAACTATTGATAAAGCCTGATGGTATTTTGGATGACACTTGCCCCAATTGCGATAAGGATTCAGTGGAATCATTTGATCATCTTCTGCCACAAACTAAGTTTCCCGAGTTCTCTGACCATCCTTTAAACTTGATGCCATGTTGTAGTGAGTGTAATGAACGTAAATCATCCAACTGGATTGAGAACGGAAAACGAAAGTACCTAAATCTATACATCGATGAATTGCCAGATGTTCAATACCTCTTTTGTGATGTAAGGGTTTCCGGAGATTCCATAAAATGTGATTTCTCATTGTCAAATCTAAATGGGATAGATGCAGACCTTTTTAGAAAAATCAGAAACCACTTTGACGCTCTTGACCTCTGCCGCAGGTATAAGAACCGAAGCAATCAATTGGTCACAGAGTTATCCTCTCACGTTCAGTTGTGTAAGTCATTTACATTAGGTGATATCAATGAAAAGGAATATGTTAGACATATTCTTCTAGATGAGATCGCAAATAGAAAGCAACAGGATGGCTGTAATGATTGGAGAACTTTGATTTTTGAAGCATGTTGCAATACGGACGAAGTCTTTGATTTTTTATATGATAAACGTTGAAGAATAACCATCTTTTTTGCTTGCTAATTATTAATAAATTATAATGTACCAACATTTTATCAAGCGTCTATTAGACATCCTGATAGGCTTGTGTGCCTTTCCGTTTGTCTTGTTAGTCATCATCATTTTCGCCCCAATAATCTACTTCACGGATAAGGGACCGATTTTCTACAACGCCGCTCGTGCGGGGAAAGATTACAAACCGTTCACGATGTTTAAGTTAAGGTCTATGTATGTTAACTCGCCGGATTTAAAAAATCCGGACGGGTCAACGTTCAACAGCGACAATGATCCACGTGTCACTCCTGTTGGACGTTTTCTTCGTAAGACAAGTTTGGATGAGTTCCCTCAATTCTTGAACGTGTTGATCGGTGACATGAGTTTTATCGGACCACGTCCTAAGTTGTTCAACAAGGTCAAGAGTTTGGAGTGCCTTAATGACGATCATCGTGACAGCTATAAGGTAAAACCGGGCATTACTGGTTATGCGCAGGCATATTTCAGAAATTCTATCACTAATGAAGAAAAATTCCATTGGGATGCTTATTATGCCAATAATGTCAGCTTTGTGATGGATGTCAAGATCATATTCAAGACGGTCAAGTCTGTCCTTCTTCGCGAGAACATCAACACTGAACAGAGTTATAAAAAATGAAAAGACTTTTAGTTTTGGCGGCGGGCATATTGCAGGTGCCTGTGATTAAGAAGGCTCAAGAGATGGGAATATTTGTTATTGCTGCTGATGGCGATGCAAATGCGGTTGGTTTGCAATATGCGGATAAGCCAGTTGTCGCAAATATTACTTCTGAAGAAGACATGCTTCGTATTGCGAAGGAAGAAAGGATTGATGGCGTGATTCATCCTTGCTCGGAGGTCTCGATGAATGTTATGGGGCGGCTCAATAATGAACTTCGTCTTTCTGGGATATCAAGGGAACAGGCGCTTAGAGCAACAAACAAACATTTGATGCGTGAGGCTTTCGAAAAATTTGGAGCTCCGAGTCCTAAATCATATTGCTTCTCGAATGTTGAAGATGCGTGGGATTGTTTCTGTCTGAATTTTTCTGGTGACGGCATCTTGAAGCCATCAAGAAATAGCGGCTCTCGCGGAATAGCTAAGGTTTCAAAGAATGAGACAAAAATTGAATTCATGAATATGTTCGAACGTTCTTTGTCGGAAAGTCGTGATAAGGGTGTCATGTTGGAACAGTTCATCAATGGACCGGAATTCTCTGTTGAGATCATCGTATGGAACAATTGTGTCAATGTGTTGACAGTAACGGACAAGAAGACAACGGAGGCACCCTACTTTGTGGAGCTTGGACACAATCAGCCATCAGTTTTTCCACAAGATATTGTTCAAAAGATAAAAGAGGCCGCAATTGCTGGTGTTAAGGCTCTTGGCGTGAATAATTGTGCTTGCCATGCCGAAGTAAAAGTTCAGGATGGCAAAGCATATATTATGGAGATAGGCGCTCGTTTAGGAGGGGATTTCATAAGTACTGTTCTTACACCACTAAGTACGGGCATTGACATGGTTGCTGCAGCAATCAACTGCGCTTTGGGCATCGACCCTAATCTAACTCCTAACGTGGCAAAATACGGAGTTTGTATAAGGTATTTCTGCCCGCGGCCAGGAAAGTTGGTGAGCATTGAGAACATGGAGAGTCTAAATAACCCGCATGTCTATGAGTGGAAGTTATATCACAAGATAGGAGACGAAATCCCTCCTGTAACATCAAGTCTATCTCGCAGTGGACATCTAATAGTTACAGAAGGCTCTCCTCAAAAGGCTATTGAGTTGGCGGAATCTTTGGTTAAGCATATCATATTTGAGACTACATGATGTTATGAGTGAGAAATTATTTATTTATGGAACAGGATCTCTTGGGGAGAAAATCCTGGAGTATAATAATAGAGATAGATTGTATAACATTGTTGGGTTCATTGATGATAATAACGCAGAACAATCATTCCATGGATTGCCAATTTTAACTTATGATAATTTTAAGAAACATTATTGTCCCACTGATTGTAAGCTGTTTGTCGCAATAGGATATGTGAAGTGTAATTCTTTTAGGGAAATTGTATGTCAAAAGATTATAAAAGATGGGTATCACCTTGCTAATTATATATCTCCGCATTCTATATGTTTTGGTGATACTATCAAGGGATTGAATATATTAGTTTGCGATAACGTTTTTATTGGACATGGGAGTGCTATATATGATGGCGTCGTTCTATCTGTAGGATGTACTTTGAGCCATGAAAATGTCATTGATAAATATTCTTTTATTTCATCCTGTGTGGTGTTTGGTGGGCATGCTAAAATTAGTAATAATTGTTTTATTGGTTTACACTCGACTATTAGAGACAGTGTTACAATAGGATCTTACAGCATAGTCGGCTCTGGGACAAATGTGGTTAAATCGGTTCCTGAGTATACAGTGACAATTGGAAACCCTGGCGTTTCTACGGTAAAAGACACTATAAATGTTAAAATTTAGTTTAAATGAGATTATTGCAATTGCCAGTATATTCTTATCCGGAAACAGCGGCAAGTTTGTATTTGGCTGATAATAGAAATCAGGCATTTATCAATGCTGGATTTGATATTATAGCGTATTCACCAACCCCATGTAGGGGAATTGATAAAGAATTACGAAAAGAATATCGTAATAAACGCCATAAACGCGAAACCTTATATGGTGGGCGAATGATTCTCAATAGGTTCGCAATGTATGCTGAAGGTAAAAATCCTTTGTTGAGGGCGTTGAGATATTCACTATGTTGGGTAATCCAGTTATGGAGAGGCTTGCGTACAAAGGATATTGATTGCATCTACTTGGCTTCGACACCTCCAATCCAAGGAGTGCTTGGTGGTGTTCTGAAAAAATGGAAAAAAGTTCCATTTGTATATAATCTCCAAGACATATTCCCGGATTCGATGGTGGGAACAGGATTGGCGCGGAAAGGTGGGCTTATTTGGAAGTTCGGGCGTGTGATTGAAAATTTTACCTACAGGCATGCGGACAAAATCATCGTTATTTCTGAGGATTTCAAGAAGAACATCATGGCGAAGGGGGTGCCGGAGGAGAAGATTGTGGTGGTGTACAATTGGGTGGATCAGAATGCGGTGGTGGATGTGCCTCGCAATGAGAACAAGCTTTTTGACAAGTACAATCTGGATCGTTCAAAGTTCTACATAGAGTACAGCGGCAACATCGGTCTTACCCAGAACATGGACATGCTGCTGGAGGTGATGGATGAACTACGGTACAGCCATCCAGCCATCAACCTTGTGTTGGTTGGTGATGGGGCCTATAAGGCGCAAGTTGAGAAAACCGTGGCAGACAAGAAACTGGACAATGTGACCATGATTCCGTTTCAACCTTATGAGGACATCAGTCATGTGTTCTCTTTGGGAGATGCTGGCTTGGTGATCTCAAAACCGGGCGTCGGGGCCAACAGTGTGCCGTCCAAGACATGGAGCATCATGTCTGCGTCTCGCCCGGTGTTGGCTAATTTTGATGAGAATGAGCTGAAGGATATTCTTGAACGCAATGAATGTGGCATCTTTACGAAGGCTGGAGACAAGGAGGCGTTCAAGAAGTCGATCGTTACGCTTTATGAGAATCGGGATCTTTGTGGGAAATATGGCCGTAACGGCCGTCAGTTTGTGATGGATAATCTTACCCGTGAGGTGGGAACGGCAAAGTATGTTGAGGTGATCAAGTCTGTTGTGGGTGATAAAGCCTGCTAATCGTTAGGTAATATATTCGTAAAAGAATTACAGGCGCTGGCTTCGGCTGGGCGCTTTTCTTTTTGTTGTTTTGAGTTTAACAGAATCATTAATTATGTCAATGAAATTACGCAATGTGCCGTTCAGCCCGCCGGACATGACGGAGGCTGAGGCCGCTGAAGTGAGGGAGGCGATTCTCTCGGGATGGATAACGACCGGGCCACGGACCAAAAAACTGGAGAAGGAGGTCGCCGAGTTTGTTGGTGTTGAGAAGGCGGTATGCCTGAATTCCCAGACGGCTTGTGCTGAGATGGCTCTTCGTCTCCTTGGAATTGGAGAAGGGGATGAGGTGATTGTGCCGGCGTACACTTATACGGCAAGCGCGTCGGTAGTCACTCATGTCGGGGCGAAGCTGGTTTTTGTGGACGTGCAGAAAGATCGCCTGGAAATGGATTATGACGCTGTCGAAAATGCGATAAATGAGCGGACAAAGGCGATTATTCCGGTTGATCTTGGGGGAGTTCCGTGTGACTATGACAGGATCTTCGCGATTGTTGAGGGGAAGAAATCATTGTTTGTACCTAAGACGGATCTTCAAAGTAGGATTGGTCGCATAGCGGTCTGCTGCGATGCGGCTCACGCTTTCGGTGCTTCGAGAAAGGGGAGGATGGTTGGATCCATCGCTGATTTCAGTTCATTCTCTTTCCATGCGGTGAAGAATCTTACGACTGCTGAGGGTGGTGCCTTGACTTGGAATTTGCCATTTGGCGATGAGGTCGCTGAGAAGGTCTTGGACAAGAATCCAGAGAGCATATTCAGTGGCGTTCCTGAGATTGACGGTGAGACTTGGAATCAGAAACTCTATCGGATAGCTCAGCTGATGAGCCTTCATGGGCAGAACAAGGATGCGCTGGCGAAGACCAAACTCGGGGCTTGGGAATACGACATCATCGGGACTTGGTACAAGTGCAACATGACTGATGTTGTCGCAGCCATCGGTCTGGTTCAGATGGGGCGTTACAAGGGCATGCTTGAGCGTCGCCGTCAGATGATCGAGCGTTACAACGAGGCGTTCAAGGATTTGAATGTGGCGGTTTTGCCTCACTACACGAATGAATATTCCTCATCCGGTCACCTGTACATTGTCCGTCTGCTTGGTAAGACGCGCGAGGAGACGAACCTTGTGATTGAGAAGATGGCGGAAAGGGGAATTGCCACCAACGTGCATTACAAGCCTCTTCCGATGATGACGGCCTACAAGAAACTTGGATTTGACATCAAGGATTTCCCGAATGCGTTCCATCAGTTTGAGAATGAGATCACCCTCCCTTTGAACACAAAGATGACCGATGAGGATCTGGAGTATGTCATCGAGAACTTTGTGGAGATAGTGAAAAACAACTTCTAAGTTGATTAATAATTTGGACTCTATGAATATGAAAGTCAATTTGCGAATCTTACTTATTATAATTGGTGTTTTCCTTTTTTCTGGATGTGCAGAGATTCTCGTGGATCCTGCTGTACCGGTAGGTTTGCTTTCAAAAAGTAGAGATTATTTATTCTTTTGTTTGTCGATTATTGATTCATCAAAACCTTTGTATAATCAAGTCGCAGGAAGATATTATTATGCAATGTTTTCCATCGCTAAAATTTCGAGTATATGGAAACATAAACATTTCTCAGAAGAAATGGAAACGCATGAAGAGGTATGGAGGGTCGCTCCGAGTGAACCAAGGAAAGTTTTTGGCAAAGAACTGAAAGCGTTAAGAACAGATTGTGATTATATGCATGATTGTAATGATTCTTCAAGCGACAAGATAAAGATAGCATTAAAGCCCATTATTGCTGATGATGATGCATACAATAAACTCGTTGAAGATGTTCGCAAAAATCTTTTAAAATATTATGAGGTGGTGGAACCACATGATGATGAGTCTGAAAAACAATGCGTTGATATAATAACGGAAATATCAAACTGTCGCAAGAATATAATGAATCTCTTAAACAATGATATGTAGTTTCACTGACAATATCTTGTTTGCGTTAAAAGATATATGTGATTGAGTGTGAATTCTTGACTATTTTTGATTTAATCGTTATATTTGCCGTGAACTTTTAACGGAATTGTGATATGCTTCTTCGTTTTGTGGCAGAGAACATCTTTTCTTTCAATGATGTGACGGAATTTAATACATTTCCGTCTAGTAAAAGCCATAGCCTTGTTCACCACAAGATAGATTGTTCACATACTACTGCTCTGAGGCTGGCGGCTGTTTATGGCGCAAACGGGGCTGGTAAAAGTAACCTGTTGTCGGCGATGAATTTGCTCCGCGAATTCGTGCTGTCTGGTTCTCTTGATTTTCATGGATTCAATGAAGGACTGGCGTTCCGCTTTGACCCTTCTTGCCTAGGGAAAGCATCAGGGATGGCCATTGAGTTCTGCCGGAATGACAAGGTTTTTTATTATCACATCGAATTTAAGGGACGGGAACTTGTTCTGGAGGAATTGTTGCTTAGTAAGAAAACTAAGGACATTCCCATTATTCAGCGTGAAGGAGGCAATATAAAACTTAACGGCGATTTTTTGACGAATGGAGTTAATGATGAGTTTTTGAATGCCCTTGATCGCCTTGTGCGTCCTGATATGCTCCTCTTTTCATTTTTAGGCCAATATTATCATTCTGAATCTGAACTTGTAGCGGAGGCCTATTCTTGGTTCGCCGATCTTTTTAGAGTCGTGCTTCCGGACACAATCTCTGGCCATGTGCCACATCTTTTTGATAAGTATGAGCCGTTCAGGCGTTTGGTTAATGAGACTATTCCGGAACTTAAGACTGGTATTTCAGCTTTGCGTGTCAGGAAAGTGGTTGTGACGGATGAGATGATAAACGGCAACAAGGATCTTATCTATGTGGTTAGTAACGCTCGCAATCACCCAGATGAGCCTCAAATTGTAGAAAGGAATAATGGCCTTGGGGTCTCAAATGTGATTTTTGAAGATGGACAGGTATGGCAGAAAACGCTTGTCTCGGTTCATGAAGACACTGGTGGGAACACCGTGGAAGTTCCTGTCTCGATTGAGTCAGACGGGACACGGCGTCTTATAGAGTATATGCCCCTTTTCTTTGCCTTGACACATGGCCACGGCGTTTTCGTTGTTGATGAGATTGAGCGTAGCGTCCATCCTATTATGGTTAAGAGTATCATTCAAAAGATATCCGACAGCAAGCAAGCGAAAGGCCAGCTAATATTCACAACTCACGAATCATGTCTTCTGGATCAGAGTATTTTTCGTCCGGACGAGATCTGGTTTGCTCAAAAAGATGCGGAGCAATCAACTAAGCTATATCCACTCAGTGATTTTAATATTCACAATACCGCTAACATAGAGAACGGCTATCTGGCCGGGCGCTATGGCGGAATCCCTTTCTTGTCAAATCTAAAGGATCTTCATTGGTAGCCATGATTACACGTGTCAGACAGTACGCCAAGAAAGAGCCGAGCCGGGATGCTCATAAATTGTATGTAATCTGCGAAGGTGCACATGATGAGCCTAAATACTTTGAGTTTTTCGAGGGACTGTCATCAAACCTTAATGTTATCACGATTCCTTCTGAGGCTGGCAAAACCGATCCTGTGCAATTGGAACGTAGGGCTATGGAAAAGTTTGACTTTGAGTGTGGTTGCTTTTCTTTGGATTATTCACAAGGGGACAGAATTTGGTTTGTCATTGACACTGATGCTTGGGCATTGGAAGGTAAAATCGCGGTTCTTCGTGATTTTTGCAAGAAAATGAATGACGACATTTTCACTCGGTTTACCGAGATCAAACCGTATTGTGTTTGGAATGTCGCTCAGAGTAATCCCTGCTTTGAAATTTGGCTGTATTATCATTTCTATCGCAGTGCACCTGCTATAAAAGAAGTGGATGAATTCGCATCTTTTAAGCAGTTTGTTGATAGTAAGATAAATGGTGGATTTAAGTATGAGTCGGATCCTGTGAGGTTAAAAGATGCCATAGCTAATGCGGAGGCCAATTTCGGCCATGGCGACAATGAAGCGATTGCGTTGTTTTCTACTGAACTCATGTTTCTCGGAAAGGAAATTAATAACTTTGTGTCTGTGGAACTGGCAAAGTTGTATAATAAGATGGGATAGTAGTTGTCTTCTCTACATGTTTCTAAGAACCACTTTAGGCACTTGGAAATATCTTTGAGAAAGATTATCTCTGTGAAAGATATTTGTAACTCTATGTCATTCACGATGTTTATCTACCAATAATAAGTCCTCACCTTCCGTTTGTGAAGAAGGCGCAGGCCGTTCATGTGGTCCTGTTCGCCAAAGTGCTGCCTAAGAATGCTGAGGCGGCAAGAGTATTCCTTCCGGAAGATGTCTTGAAATAACATTATCCGGGTGCGTGGCTGTCGTTTTTGAGCCCGTAAGTTGATCTTTTGATAGGTCTGTGTGCGGAGGAGGCTAATTCGCACCAGGGTCTTATGTGTGTTAGTCAGGGTCTTGCCGAATGTGATCTCTTTGTATGTGATTGTGCGGCTTATATTCTTGGACACGAAGAGCAAATATTCAATCTAAAATATTCACTAATAAATGAAAACCGCCCTAATCACCGGCATCACGGGTCAGGATGGCTCGTACCTTGCCGAGTTGCTGCTGTCGAAGGGGTATGACGTGCACGGGACGATCCGCCGGTCATCGGTGGACTACCGTGAGAGGATCGCGCACCTTGAGGGGCAGCCTAATTTCCATCTCCATTACGCCGATCTGGGGGACTCGATGAGTCTGATCCAGGTGATGAACCGCGTGCGACCGGACGAGGTGTACAACCTTGCGGCGCAGAGCCACGTTCAGGTGTCGTTCGACTCTCCGGAGTTCACGGCCGACGTTGACGCGACCGGGGTGCTGCGCATCCTTGAGGCTATCCGCCAGACGGGACTCGCCGAGACGTGCCGCATGTATCAGGCCTCCACGTCAGAACTCTATGGAAAGGTTGAGGAGGTGCCTCAGAACGAGAACACCCCGTTCCATCCCTACAGTCCGTATGCCGTCGCCAAGCAGTACGGCTACTGGATCGTCCGGGAGTACCGCGACGCCTACAACATGTTCTGCTGCAACGGCATCCTGTTCAACCACGAGAGTGAGCGGCGCGGCGAAACGTTCGTCACGAGGAAGATCACCCTCGCGGCCGCGCGGATCCGTCAGGGGAAGCAGGAGAAACTGTACCTCGGCAACCTCTCGTCGCTGCGCGACTGGGGGTACGCCAAGGATTATGTGGAGTGCATGTGGCTCATCCTTCAGAACGAGAGGCCGGATGACTATGTGATAGCGACCGGCGTCCAGCACAGCGTGCGGGAGTTCTGCCAGCTGGCGTTCCGCGAGGCTGGAATTGAGCTTGAGTTCATAGGCGAGGGTGCGGAAGAGAAGGGAATAGACAAGGCGACCGGCCGTGTGCTTGTCGAGGTGTCCCCGGACTTCTACCGCCCGACGGATGTGGTCAACCTGTGGGGTGACCCGACCAAGGCTAAGGCCACGCTCGGATGGAATCCGACCAGGACATCCTTCGAGGAACTGGTCCGCATCATGGTGGAGCATGACATGCGCAAGGTCGCCGCTGACGGTGCGGCGGAGGACGTGCGCAAGATGAATCTTGTCGAATATCTTGAAAAAGGCATTGTGAAATGATGGAGAAGAACGCGAGAATCTATGTGGCCGGCCATCGCGGGATGGTTGGCTCCGCTATAGTCAGGGAGCTGCGCCGGCAGGGTTACGACAACCTTGTCCTGCGGACGCACAAGGAGCTGGACCTCTGCGACCAGCGCGCCGTCGAGGCGTTCTTCGATGCGGAGATGCCTGAATATGTCTTCCTCGCCGCCGCCAAGGTGGGCGGGATAGTCGCCAACGAGGAGGCTCTGGCCGACTTCATGTACATGAATATGACTCTGGAGATGAACGTCATCCACTCGGCGTGGAGGAACGGCTGCCGTAAGCTGGAGTTCCTCGGGTCGTCGTGCATCTATCCTCGCATGGCGCCGCAGCCGATGAAGGAGTCCTGCCTCCTGACGGGACCGCTGGAGAAGACGAACGAAGCCTACGCCCTCGCCAAGATCTCCGGCCTTAAGTACTGCGAGTTCCTGAACCGCCAGTACGGCACTGACTACATCTCGGTGATGCCGACGAACCTTTACGGCCCGAACGACAACTACCATCCGACCCACTCCCACGTGCTTCCGGCCCTTATCCGGCGTTTTCACGAGGCGAAGGTGTCCGGCGCTCCGTCGGTGACCTGCTGGGGCGACGGCTCGCCATTGAGGGAGTTCCTCTACGTGGACGACCTCGCCAACCTCTGCGTGTTCCTGATGAACGGATATTCCGGGAACGAGACCGTCAACGCCGGTACGGGGAAGGAGATCACCATCAAGGAACTGACGCGTCTCGTCGCCAAGGTGGTCGGCTACGAGGGCGAGATTCTTTGGGACGCATCCAAGCCGAACGGTACCCCGCGCAAGCTTCTCGACGTCTCCAAAGCCACGGCCTTGGGCTGGACCTACAGGACGGAACTGGAGGACGGAATCCGTCTCGCCTACGACGACTTCCTCCACAACCCGGTGAGGGCGGAGAGGTAGATATTCCAAGATAATAATAATGGCTGGCGGTCACTTTTCGTTGTGGGCCGTCTCCCGAAATATAGTATATGCCAAACAAGAAAGTATTCGTTTCCGGCTGCTATGACCTCCTGCACAGCGGCCATGTTGAGTTTTTCAAGGAGGCTTCGTCCTACGGCGACCTCTATGTCGGCATCGGTTCCGACGCCACGATCCTTGACTACAAGCATCACAAGACCGTGTACAGCGAGCGGGAGCGGCTGTTCATGGTGAAGTCGATCCGCTACGTCAAGGATGCGTTCATCAACCGTGGCCACGGCATCATGGACTTCATCCCTACCGTTGAGGAACTGAGGCCGGACATATTCGTTGTCAACGAGGACGGTTCGAACGAGGACAAACGCCGCTTCTGTGCGGAGAGGGGCATTGAATATGTTGTTCTCCAGCGCCGCCCGTCCGAGGGTCTGGCCGCCCGTTCCAGCACCGATCTGAAGAAGTCGGAGTCTTCGATCCCGACAAGACTCGACCTCGCCGGGACGTGGATTGACCAGCCGTATGTGTCGTGCCTTGCTCCTGGGTGGGCGGTGACCGTGTCTCTTGAGCCGACTTTTGAGGTGAGGGAGCGCTGCGGCCTCTCCACCTCCACCCGCAACGCCATCCGCAAGATCTGGCCGTACCAGCTCCCGAACATGGATCCGGAGATGCTGGCGAAGCTGGTGTTCTGTTTCGAGAACGACCCGGAGCGTTCGGACGGGGTGATCTCCGGTGCCCAGGACGCCATAGGAATATGCGTTCCCGGCCTTGCCCGTCACTATTACGACCAGCGTTTCTGGCCGGTCAAGATCGAGACGTGTTCTGACGAGAGGATTCTCTCATGGCTTGAGGAGCACCTCTGCCTGATTCCGATGTTCCCTCGCCGTCCGGGCTGCTCGGTGGTAGAGGGGAAGGACATCACCCTTCCGAAAGTCCAGGCCTTGGCAAAGGCCGCGGATGACTGCTGGCACGCCATTCTTGACATGGACATTGACCGCTTCGCCGCCGCCTACCGGGCGTCGTTCGAGGCTCAGGTCGCCATGTTTCCGGGGATGGTCAACCCGACATCATGCGGAGGAGACGTCCCCGATGGCTCGTCCTCACATATTCAAAAAGACGCCGCCGGGATTGCCGACGGACTTTCAGGACAACCATCTGAGAAGTCTTACGACGTGCCTTCCTGCGTGCATTCCGAGGGGGCTTTTCTTCCGTCAGTACAGGAATATATTGACAAATATTCCCGGATGCCGGGTGTCCTCGCCTGGAAGATGCCCGGCGCCGGCGGTGGCGGCTACCTCGTCCTCGTCTGCACCTCTCGCCACACCTTCCCGGACGGAGCCATCGAGATCACCGTCAGGCGCGGGGGAATGTGACTTGTCGCGCGCACGCTCACGGCTTCCGCTTCCTGATATTCATTGACCAAAGCCCTCGTGTCTCCTTTCCCGTGATCGAGAAGCCCTTATTTGCTCACGAATGAGGCTTCAGTTCCGCTGTCGTGATCGAGAAGCCCTTATTTGCTCACAGAAGCCTCATATTCAATACATCTCGTGCGCGGAAAGATGCAATGCGCGCACGGCTTACAATAAAACCACAAGCAAAATGAAAAGATATTGCCAAACCCTCGACCTTGTCGGTGATGACCGGATGATTGAGAACTATATAGACGCCCACCGCCACGTCTGGCCCGAGATTCAGGAGGGCATCCGCTCCGTCGGCATCCTCGACATGCAGATTTACCGCCTTGAACGCCGTGTCTTCATGATCATGGACACCACCGATGACTTCGACTTCGTCAAGGACAACGCCCGTCTCGCCACCCTGCCTCGCCAAGCCGAATGGGAGGCCTACGTCGCCCGCTTCCAAGGCTGTGACCCATCCATGACCTCCACCCAGAAGTGGCACCTCATGGAGAAGATCTTCCAGCTGGATCCTTCGGCAACCACGTCTGAAGGGCAGCGACCGGCAGAAGGATAAGTCTGGCCAAATGAATATGCTCCCTCGTGCGCAGGATGGCCGGTTTCGCTCACGGGAGGCTTTCGATGGCCACAAGTCAATAATTTCTTAACATTTGTTCCACATCACGAGTTTCCTTTCCGGACTCATGAGTTTGGAAGCATTCATATTCATTTGAATTTCTGGTTATTTGCAGATGTATGAATGCTTTTTTTATTCCCTTAATTCGGGAAAATGCATTATATTTGTATGTCTTGTTCCTGCGGGTCCTGTTGTTGAACATATCGTTCAATTCATATAGCTTGCTGTTGAGCTCATCATAGGAGAAGAATGTGTCACGACAGATGCGGCTGTAGTAGTACCTGTATGTCTGGTTGACAAGGCTTTCGGCTGGACCTTTGTCCCGTGGCTTGATAGAGTGGACGATTCATGAAGAAGTATTATCATCTGCACGAGGAATACCTTGCGACGTTAAAAAGCGAAATTATGATGGAAATTGACAAGAAGTTTATCACGAAGTTGCTCTCCGAGGCTGCGGAAAATCCACGGCTTCGTCAGAACTATGACCTGCGCACGTCATCCGACGACAACAGCCAGCGTATGCTCAATGCTCTTCTTCCCGGCACAGTGGTTCCTATCCATCGGCATCCGCACAGTACCGAGAATGTCCTGCTGCTTCATGGAAAATTGGTCGAGGTGCTTTACGAGGAAGAGAGACCTGGAGATGGCATTGAACAGAAGCCGGACAAAGCAATTGGGCGTCGCCTCCATGAAACGGCACGCATTGTCATGGACCCGTCCTCCGGCAGTTACGGCTGCGTTGTCCCCGCTGGCACATGGCACACGGTCGAAGTCCTGGAGCCGTCCGTCATCTATGAAGCCAAGGACGGAAAGTACGGCGAAGACGGGAGCGAGGCTGTGTGAGTTTTGGGGTGGACGAGGAGATTGTTCCGGCATATACTTATACTGCGTCGGCATCTGTCGTCTCGCTCATGTCGGTGCTACCATTGTCCTGGTGGATTCTCAGAAGGACAATGTCGAGATGGATTACGATAAACTGGCAAATGCTATCACTGAGCGCACCAAAGTCATTGTCCCTGTGGATATTGCTGGTATCTGCGCTGATGTGGATAAGGTTCGTGAGATAGTGAACCGTCCTGAAATTCTGGCAAAATTCCATCCTGCAAATGATATTCAGAAGCTTCTGGGCCGTATCGCCATTTCCAATGACTGCGCTCATTCATTTGGAGCTTCGCGTCATGGCAAGATGGCTGGCGAGATTGCTGATTTTTCTTCGTTCTCTTTCCATGCGGTGAAGAATTTCACTACTGCCGAAGGCGGCGCATTGACATGGAATCTGCCGTTCGGAAACGAGAAGGTGGAGCGTCAGCAGGTGTATTGTGGAAGTCCTGTACCTTTCATTGAGGGTGAGACCTGGAACGAGTTTATCTACCGTCTCTCCCAGTTGTTCTCGCTTCATGGTCAGAACAAGGATGCGCTCGCGAAAACGAAGCTAGGCGCATGGGAGTACGATATCATTGGCCCATGGTACAAATGCAACATGACCGACATCATGGCGGCTCTTGGTCTAGTCCAGTTCGAGCGTTACCCGTCAATGCTGGAGAAGCGTCACGAGATGGTTTCATTGTACAATGCCGGCATCGATGCTCTCAACGCTAGCCTCAATGCAGACCACCAGGTCAAGTATCTGAATCACAGGGCTCCAGATCATTGTTCTTCGCATCATCTTTACCTGGTCCGTCTTCAGGGCCGCACCCGCGAAGAGGCCAACAAAGTTATCGAGCAGATGGCCGAGCGCGGCATCGCAACCAATGTCCACTACAAGCCTCTCCCGATGATGACCGCCTACAAGGCTCACGGCTTCGACATCGCCGATTTCCCGAACGCCTATCACCTGTTCGAAAATGAAATCACGCTCCCTCTGAACACCAAAATGTCAATGGAGGACGCCGAGTACGTGATAGCGAATTTCGTGGAGATTGTGAAGGGACTGTAGGGGAGAGAGATGAATTAGTCGCTCGAATTTTGGAGTAATCTGTGGGATTATACAGGATTCGAGCGACTTATGGTATTTGGGGACTGTCGTGAAATGTCCAAAAGTTTTTGGTTTTTCTAACTTTAATGATACCGGATATTCCTTCCGGGTCGTTTGCTAAGAAATTGTATTCGACATATCTTAGTTATCTGCCGTATGAGAAGACTGCTTTTGATTTGAAAATGAATGTGGATGAGCGTGGCTCGTTTACAGAGTTGGTACATACCCTCAATGCCGGTCAGGTGAGTATTAATATCTCCAAACCTGGCATCACCAAGGGGCAGCACTGGCACAATACCAAGTTTGAGCAGTTTATTGTGGTGAAAGGACACGGACTGATTCAGCAGAGGAATCTGAATGACCCGTCCGGCAAGGTACTGGAGTGGGAGGTGTCGGGTGACAAGATTCAGGCGGTCCACATGCTCCCTGGATATACCCACAACATCATCAACCTGTCGGACACGGAAGATTTGGTGACGGTGATGTACTGCAATGAGGTGTTTGACCCGGGGCGGCCGGATACTTTTTTTGAGGCTGTTTAATTAGTTCGCCTAAAGCTCAGTATTGTGATTAATGTTGAAATTACGATGACCATGGCTGTAGTTGGCATGTGTTCCCTCCTTATTCAAGGATTTGTGAAACTCATAAAAATGAATGCTATGACTGATTTTATTTCATTTATCGTTGTTGGAGTTATGACTCTTGTGGAGAGACCGGTGTCAACTTCGGCCATGATAAGCCATCGGACAAGACCTCTTAACCGTACTGAATTAGGATAAAGAGTCATGGGAGGGTTCGACTCCCTGTCTCTCCGCTTGATTTATTTATACATTACAATAATGGTCAATTTTAAGAATAACGGGAAGCTGAAGCTCCTGATTATAGTGGGGACCCGCCTGGAGATTATCCGCTTGCGGCAGTGATTAACAAATGTCGTAAGTATTTCGACTGCCTGCTGGCGCATACAGGGCAGAATTATGATTATAACCTGAATGGCGTGTTCTTCAAGGACCTGAAGCTTGCAGATCCTGATGTGTATATGGAGGCTGTGGGTGCGGACCTTGGGGAGACGGTGGGGAACATCATTGCCAAGAGTTACCAGCTGATGGTGGAGGTGAAGCCGGATGCCGTGCTGGTGCTGGGGGATACGAATAGCTGTTTGAGCGTTATTGGCGCCAAGAGGCTGCATATTCCTATTTTCCACATGGAGGCCGGTAACCGTTGTAAGGATGAATGCTTGCCAGAGGAGACGAATCGCCGCATCGTGGATATTATTTCTGATGTGAACATGGCTTACTCTGAGCACGCGCGGCGCTATCTGGCTGACTGTGGCTTGCCTAAGGAGCGCACTTATGTGACTGGTTCGCCTATGGCGGAAGTGCTGCACAGTAACCTTGCAGAGATTGAGGCTTCTGATATTCATGCCCGGCTTGGGTTGGAAAAGGGGAAGTACATTCTTCTGAGCGCGCACCGTGAGGAAAACATCGACACGGAAAAGAACTTCCTGTCGCTGTTCAATGCGATTAACAAGATGGCGGAGAAGTATGATATGCCTATCCTGTACTCATGCCATCCTCGTTCCCGGAAACGCCTGAAGGCCAGCGGATTTGTTTTGGACCGCCGCGTGATTCGGCACGAGCCGTTGGGATTTCATGATTACAACTGCTTGCAGATGAACGCTTTTGCGGTGGTGTCGGATAGTGGTACTTTGCCGGAGGAGAGTTCCTTCTTTACTTCTATCGGCCATCCCTTCCCGGCCGTGTGCATCCGTACCTCGACAGAGCGGCCCGAAGCCATTGACAAAGCCTGCTTCATCATTGCCGGTATTGACTCGGGCAGTTTGCTGCAGGCGGTGGATACTGCGGTGTCTTTGAACCGAGATGGCTTTGATGGTATTCCCGTCCCGGACTATGTGGATGAGAACGTTTCCACCAAGGTGGTCAAGATTATCCAGAGCTATACGGGTATAGTCAACAAGATGGTCTGGAGAAAGTTTTAAGCTTCCACATTTCTTATAGTTCCCACATTACATATCGTGAATTTAACATATTTTTGTATAATTAACTATCAAGTTTGACGGTCTTTGCCTTTGCAGGGCGTCCGCGTCGTTT
>ENA-UEYI01000363-UEYI01000363.1-human-gut-metagenome-genome-assembly--contig:-NODE-363-length-46397-cov-7.912500_pt1 | contig 46397 bp, 43 predicted proteins | sample MGYA00242900_ERZ507916 | MGnify/ENA primary metagenome ERZ507916 (study PRJEB26167, sample SAMN06115521) | human gut metagenome | host: Homo sapiens | place: China:Chongqing | collected 2015-09-02...
ATTTTTGGTCAAAAACACAGGTTCTCCGACTTGGCAATTTTTCAACACTTCATTATAATTTCTTAAGTCTGATACAGGTAATATATTCGGCATAAAATCAACTTCCTTTCCTGGATATCGTTTCTTTATTTACATATATTATACGAAATTAAGCTGTAAAATTCAACGTAAAATTCTACAGCTTCAAATTTTTTTAATAACATCCCTTCCATTTATCAATATTCTCACCAGTCACATGTCTTATATATGCATAAAGAAAAGTCCCATAAACACCAGTCAAATCGAAGATTTGATTTGTTTACAGGACTTATCAATATCTTATATTATCTTAGAAATTCGCGATTAGCATACACCCTGTGCTAACATAGCATCTACTACCTTCTCAAATCCGGCAATATTGGCACCTGCAACGTAGTCTGTCTGTCCGCCAACGGTTGCATTGTATCTCTTTGCAGCATCTGAAATGTTTGCGTAGATGGTCTCCATGATGCCCTTGAGCTTTCCATCCACTTCCTCGAATGTCCAGGAAAGTCTCTCGGAGTTCTGGCTCATCTCCAGTGCAGAAGTAGCAACACCACCGGCATTGGCAGCTTTACCGCCTACGAATAATACGCCGTTTGCCTGAAGATATTTGGTAGCTTCCAGTGTGGTAGGCATGTTCGCACCCTCTGTAACAGATGTAACGCCGTTTGCAACCAGCATCTTCGCATCCTCGATGTCAAGCTCGTTCTGTGTTGCACACGGAAGTGCCAGATCTACCTTGTACTGCCATACACCATGCTCACCATTCTGCTTTGCATGATATTCTGCAGAAGGTCTTGCTGCCGCGTACTCGGTAAGACGCGCACGTTTTACCTCTTTTACTTCTTTTAATAATGCAACATCGATTCCTTCCGGATCATAGATCCACCCGGTAGAGTCAGAGCAGGTCACAACCTTTGCTCCTAACTGATGTGCTTTTTCAATCGCATAGATTGCAACATTACCGGAACCGGAAACTGCACAGGTCTTGCCTGCGATGTCGATGCCGTGATCCTTCAGCAATGCGTTGGTCAGGTATAACAGACCATATCCGGTTGCCTGTGTACGTGCGAGAGAACCGCCGTATGTAAGTCCCTTACCCGTGAGAACTCCTTCGTATAATCCGCGGATTCTCTTGTACTGGCCGAATAAGAAACCGATCTCTCTTGCACCTGTTCCGATATCTCCGGCAGGTACGTCGGTATCTGCACCGATATATTTGTAAAGCTCTGTCATGAAGCTCTGGCAGAATGCCATGATCTCTCTGTCAGACTTGCCCTTCGGGTCAAAATCGGAACCACCCTTGCCGCCGCCGATCGGAAGTGTTGTAAGTGAATTCTTAAATACCTGCTCAAATCCTAAGAATTTGATGATGCTTAAGTTTACAGAAGGATGAAGTCTTAATCCTCCCTTGTATGGTCCAATGGCATTGTTGAACTGTACACGGAAACCTCTGTTTACCTGAACCTGTCCATTGTCATCTACCCACGGAACACGGAACATGATCTGACGATCCGGCTCTGTAATGCGCTCTAAAATCGCATTCTTTTTATACAGTTCCTCATTTGCCTCAATCACCGGTCTTAAAGACTCCAGCACCTCTTCAACTGCCTGAAGGAACTCTGGCTCGGAAGCATTTTTCTCTTTTACTTTTGCAAGAACTTCATCTACATATCCCATTTTTTTGTCTCCTTACTCTTAGTATATTGTGCGTGTATACACTGCAATATTTTCATCAGATACATTTTAGTATAAAATGTTTTCATGTGCAATCTTTTTTTCTTTATTCCGCTAAATTGTTAAAGCTTTGGCGCAGGATAGTGTCCCCGGAACGATTTATGTCCCCGCATCAGACATACGCAAAAAGCCTCGGGCAGGAGTTTTCCCCTGCCCGAGGCTTTTCTATTTCTTGTGAACTTAAATCAAGCGATAAATAATAATCGCAATCAGCACGCCGATAATGCTGGCGATGGTAATCTTGATCGATAATCCGAATGTGATCACCAGAATGCCCAGATCCAGCACAATCGGGCTGGCGAAGCCGAAGCTCTGCCCATAATTCAGCCAGCTAAGTCCCGAAACGCCTGCAGCAGCATTTCCGATAAAACCGCCCAGCATAATTCCTGCCAGAAGCATTAAAAACAGCGCCCAGTTATTCTTGCCCAACGCTCCTCTGCTCATATGTCTATTCCTCCTCCAATCCGTATTCCTCTTGAAAATAGTCCACGAGCTTTGCCAGCGAATAAATTAAAATCGGCGTCTCCTGCTCATTCAGCTGTCCCTTGATGTTGGCGATCATTTTGCGGTGAAACTCTTCGTGATGCGCATATGCCGCTTTTCCTTTGTCCGTCAGGTACACCCACACCACGCGTTTGTCCTGCTTGCTGCGTTCTCTTACGGCATACCCCTTCTCAGTCAGGCCATCCATCGCCTTCGTCAGCGTACCGGTCGTGACATCCATCAGCTTTGCCACCGCCGTCATGCTTTTCGGCTCCTTTAATCCGATGGCTTCTATAATATGAAAATCGTTGTAGCTGATGTCCTTAAATTCCTCATTCACCAGACATCTCGCCTCAATCTCCATAATATCCTTGAATAGCCTTACCAGTAATTCGTTCAATGTCTCATCCGTGGTCATGTATCATACTCCTGTTCATAGCAGTATCTGTTCCCGACCACACCGCCTACACCGCCTGCCAGCGGAGCACTGCCGCGCCCCACGTAAGACCGGCTCCAAAGCCTGCCAGTACTATTTTACTGCCTTCTCCTATCATACCATGATTATTGACATTATCAAGTAAAATCGGCACGCTCGCCGAGGAAATATTTCCATACTTCTGCAGATTTGTGGGGAATTTTTCCATCGGCTGATGCAGGCGTTTCGCCACTGCCTCGATGATTCTAAGGTTCGCCTGGTGCAGCAGGAAAAAATCGATTTCATCCATCGAAAGCCCTGCTGCTTCCACCGCCCCGGCAATTACTTTCGGCACCGTGCGCACCGCAAACTTATAGACCTCCTGCCCGTTCATGGACACGTACGAGAGCGCGGTGTCGCCCTTCACATACGGATTGTGATTCCTGCGGTTGTCACAGCGCAATACCATCCCGCCCGCGCCGTCCGTTCCAAGCACGGTGCTCAAGATGCCCGCATGCTCCTCCGCCTCATCTGCTTCCAGCACTGCCGCACCTGCGCCATCCCCAAACAACACACAGGTACTCCGGTCGCTCCAGTCCATGATCCGCGACAATGTCTCCGCACCAATCACCAGCGCCCGCCGGCTTCCGCCGGCTTCCAGATAGTGGCGTGCAATATCCATCGCGTATAAAAAACCCGAGCAGGCGGCACTGACGTCAAAGGCGACCGCCCGGCATGCCCCGAGTGCGCTCTGCACCTCGCAGGCAAGGTTCGGGAGCAGCCGGTCCGGCGTGATCGTCGCCGCAATGATGAGTTCCAGCTCCTCCGCGTCCATATGTGCAGATGCAAGTGCCCGCTTCGCCGCCTCCACTGCCATTTCTGTCGTTGTCTCTCTCACAGCCAGATGTCTGGTCTCAATTCCCGTCCGGCTTCTGATCCACTCATCCGATGTATCCATCCATTGACTAAGATCATCGTTCGTCACACATTTTTCGGGGACTGCACTTCCGGTGCCCACGATCTTTACCTTCATATCGGGTCTCCTTCCTTTTAAAACACGCGGAATCTCTGATAGCGCTCCGCAGCGAGCTGATCCCCGGTTTTTCCGTTCTGTTTTTTCAAAAATGTTTTTATATGCCTCTTCATGTAACGCGATATGGAAATCAGTGCCGGCTGATCCGCCATGCCGTACTCCGGTATGATCTCCTCAATCACGCCGAGCGCTTTTAAATCCTGCGCGGTAATTTTCATGACGCCACTCGCTTCTTTTGCCCGTCTGCCATCCTTCCAGAGAATCGATGCAAACCCTTCCGGCGATAAAATGCTGTAGGTCGCATTCTCAAGCATCCAGACCTCATTTCCCACAGAGAGTGCCAGCGCACCGCCGCTTCCGCCTTCCCCGATCATAATGCAAAGAACCGGAACCTTTAAGCCGGACATCTCATACAGGTTTCTCGCGATCGCCTCGCCCTGTCCGCGCTCCTCCGCCTCCATGCCGCAGAAGGCACCGGAGGTGTTCACAAATGTAATGACCGGACGCTTAAATTTTTCCGCCTGCTTCATCAGCCGGAGTGCTTTCCGATATCCCTCCGGCGACGGCATTCCATAATTCCGGTGCATACATTCCTTTAAATCTTTTCCCTTATGCACACCGATCACTGTGACTGGCTGGCCATCCAGATACGCCACACCGCCGACAATCGCCGGATCGTCCCGGAACTGCCGGTCTCCATGTAATTCCATAAATTCGTCAAAAATCTGCTCTATGTAGTCCACAGACGCCAGCCGGTCCACCTTTCTCGCTGCCTTGACCTTCTCCCACGCGGACAATGCTTTCGCCTTTGTGGCGCGCTCTTTCATCAGTTCTGTCGCCTCGAGGCAGTCTGCCTCCCGCACCGGATCGAAATTGGCATAACCTTCTTTTTTGTGATGCAGCTTTAAGATGCGGTACAGGGTAAGCTTTAGCTCCTTCCTCTCCACAATCCTGTCAACAAATCCGTGCTCCAGCTGAAACTGTGCCCGCTGAAAACCTTCCGGCAGCTTTTCCCCGATCGTCTGCTCAATCACGCGCGGTCCCGCAAAACCGATGAGTGCCCCCGGCTCCGCCAGGATGATGTCTCCAAGCATGGCAAAACTTGCCGTCACGCCCCCGGTCGTCGGGTCTGTCAGCACCGGAACATACAATAGCCCCGCTTCCGAATGCCGCTTCAATGCCGCAGATGTTTTTGCCATCTGCATCAGGGAAACGATCCCCTCCTGCATTCTGGCGCCACCGGAGCAGCAAAACAGGATGACCGGCAGACCTTCCTCTGTCGCGCGTTCCACAGCGCAGGCAATTTTCTCCCCCATCACATGCCCCATGCTGCTCATCAGAAATCTTGCGTCACAAATACCGAGCACTGCATCCTCGCCGTATATTTTACAGTGCCCAATGGTGACCGCCTCATGCAGTCCGGTCTTTTCCTTTGCCGCTTTTACTTTGTCCTCATATCCCGGGAACTCCAGCGGATTCGCCTCCGCCAGATCCTCAAACCACGGGGTAAACGTTCCGGCATCCGCCACCATGCGGATGCGGTTTCTGGTGCGCACCCTGAAATAACTGCCACATTCATAGCAGACATACAGATTTTTTTCCGCTTCCTTTTTATTGATCTCCCTGCCGCAGGCCGGGCACACAATCGTCTCCTGCAGCGCCTGTGCTGCCTCCACCGGTGTTTTTTCTGCCGGTTCTTTTTTCCGCTTCTGAAACAAAGCCGCCATTTTTCCTCTACTCCTCCTTGCTGCCGATTGCAAACGTAAGCTCCGCCGTGCAGACAACCTCCCCGCGCACAGATGCCGTCGCACTGCCGATGCCGATCGGTCCTTTCTGCCGGATGATCTCCGTCGTCAGGGTCAGCACATCCCCCGGCACCACTTTTTTCTTAAATCTGGCACGGTTAATCTCCGCAAAATACGCAGTCTTTCCACAGTTTTCCTCCATACTTAAGATTGCCACCGCACCGGTCTGCGCCAGTGCCTCGACAATCAGTACCCCGGGCATCACCGGTTCCCCCGGGAAATGTCCTCCGAAATACGGTTCGTTGTAGCTGACGCATTTTCGCGCCACCGCGCGTTTTCCGGGCTCCAGTTCTTCCACCGCATCGATCAGCAGAAACGGCTGTCTGTGCGGAAGAATCTCCATGATCTGTCCGATGTCCAGTTCCATCACACCTCGCCTCCATATCTCTTAAGCAAAAGACTCGCATTGTGCCCGCCGAATCCGAGGGAATTGCTGAGTGCATACGGCACCTCCATCGCCACTGCCTCCCTGCAGTAGTCAAGATCCAGCTCCTCATCCAGTGTCTGGTAGCCAACGGTCGCGTGCACATAATTTTCCTGCATTTCCTTGACGCAGGTTACAAACTCCACGGCGCCCGCAGCCCCGAGCAGATGTCCGATCATCGATTTTGTGGAATTGATTTTAAGCTTCGTGGCATGTTCCCCAAACGCAAGCCTGATTGCGCGCGTCTCAAACAGATCATTCAGATGTGTCGCCGTTCCATGTGCATTGATGTATGGAATCTCGTCCGGTTTTACCCCCGCATCCTTCATGGCGTTTTCCATCGCACGCGCCGCGCCCGCACCGTCCTCCGCCGGAGATGTAATATGGTAGGCATCTGAGGAACATCCGTAGCCGGCTACCTCTGCATAAATCTTCGCGCCGCGCCGTTTTGCATGCTCTAACTCCTCCAGCACAACGATTCCTGCGCCCTCTCCCATGACAAATCCGCTCCGCTCCTTATCAAACGGCAGGGAGCATCGCTTCGGATCGGTCTCGGACGACAGTGCCGTCAGCGCCGTAAATCCTGCAATTCCGATCGGACAGATGCTGCCCTCCGTACCTCCTGCGATCATGACATCCGCTTCCCCGTACTGGATGCTCCGGAACGCCTCGCCGATCGTGTTGGCACCAGTCGCACAAGCCGTCACATCGTTGATGCTTTTTCCCTTGAAGCCAAACTGGATCGACACATTGCCTGCTGCCATGTTGGAAATCATCATCGGCACCAGAAGCGGATTGACACGTCCCGGTCCCTTTTCCAGAAGCTTCTTATATTCGCGCTCGATCGCCTGCAGACTTCCGACTCCGCTTCCGATCGCTGTTCCCACCAGATACGGATCTTCCTTCTCCATCACAAGACCGGCATCCGCAACGGCCTCTTTCGTTGCCGCCACCGCATACTGGCAGAACAGTTCCATGCGTTTTGCCGCCTTGGGATCCATATAATTTTTCCCGTCAAAATTCTTTACTTCCGCTGCCAGATGGCATTTATATCCAGATGCGTCAAAATGCGTGATTTCCCCAAATCCTGTCTTTTCTTCCCGCACCGCATTCCAAAATTCTTCTACAGAGTTCCCGATCGGCGTTATCGCGCCCATTCCGGTTACTACAACCCGTCTTCTCATACCTGCCTCACTTTCTTTCAGTTACTACTCCCTTACATACACATGCCGCCGTCCACAGAGATCACCTGACCGGTGATATACGCGGCTTTGTCTGATGCCAGAAATGTCACAAGTTCTGCCACATCCTTTGTATTTCCGCATCTCCCCAGTGGAATCTGTTTTTGAACGGCTTCCTTCGCGCTCTCTGTCATGGCATCCGTCATATCGGTCTCAATAAACCCAGGTGCCACCGCGTTGCAGGTGATCCCGCGCGACGCCAGCTCCCGCGCCACACTTTTCGTCAGCCCGATCACGCCCGCCTTGCTTGCACTGTAATTTGCCTGCCCGGCATTCCCCATTACGCCGGATACGGACGATATATTTACAATTCTTCCATAGCGCTGTTTTAAAAAATAGCGGGACGCGTGCCGTATCGTATGAAATGTTCCCTTCAGATTTGTCGAAAGAACCGCTTCAAAATCCGCCTCGCTCATCTTCATCAGCAGACCGTCCCTTGTGATTCCGGCGTTGTTGACTAAAATATCGAGATGCCCATACGTCTCTATAATCGTTTTGATCATGTTTTCGCAGGCTTCAAAATCCGCCACATCGCACTGCATGGCGGCGCCGCCGATTTTCTCCGCCAGTTCCTGTGCCGCCTGTCCCGATCCGCGGTAATTCACGACAACAAACGCACCTTCCCTTGCAATTGTTTCTGCGATCGTTGCGCCGATCCCTCTTCCCGCTCCGGTCACAAGCGCTACCTTTCCTTCCAGCATCTGACTCTCTCCTCTACTTTGACATATATTCCTTGAAGTCATCCATAGTTTCCACATTGTATACCTGTACAGTATCTGCCGGGACTTCGGCCTGCTTTAAGATCTTTTTCATAAATCCGCTCAGTGTATGACCCGGACCGATCTCCACAAACGTATCCACACCATCCGCAAGCAGACGCTCCACGGACTGCTGCCAGCGTACCGGTGCACACACCTGCTGTTTCAGCAGTGGCTTCACAGCCTCCGTCTCCCGGACATAGTCCGCCGTCACATTCGCCAGATACGGCAGCTTTATCTCCCGGAGTGTTACCGCCGCAAGCGCCTCTCCCAGCTTTTCTCCCGCCTCTTTTAGCATGGGCGAGTGAAACGGTCCGCTGACTTTAAGCGGCACCACACGCTTCGCACCGCTCTCTTTGCACTGTTCACCTGCCGCGGCAACTGCCGCTTCCTCCCCGGTGATCACGATCTGTCCCGGGCAGTTGTAATTCGCAATGGATACCATTCCCGCCTCCTGCTTACAGATTTCCTCTATTTTTTCCGCATCCAGTCCCAACACCGCCGCCATCGCGCCGCCGACCGGCACCGCCTCCTGCATGTAGATGCCGCGCTTTCTCACAAGCGTAAACGCATCCCTCTGCTCCATCACGCCGCTTGCCAGCAGTGCCCCGTACTCCCCGAGACTTAATCCTGCCGCCACATCCGGTGTTCTTCCTTCCGCAAGCAATGCCTGAAGAATCGCCGCCTCCACGGTCAGCATGCCAATCTGTGTGTATTCGGTGATATTTATTTTCTCATTTTCTTCAAAGCAGAGCGCCGCAATATCCAGACCGGACGCCTCGGATGCCGCCGCAAACACGTCCCTGCTCACGGGAATCTGCTCGTAAAAATCTCTGCCCATACCGATGTACTGTGCTCCCTGTCCCGGGAACAAAAATGCTGTCTTTCCCATGTCATTCTCCCTTATCCGATGTGCGTCCCAAGAAGACGCTCTTCTTTTTCCAAAAATCTCCGTTACCTAAAAGCCCCGCAGTCTGCGCCATCAGTTCCTCTATCATCTCCTGACAGGTCTGTTCTTTTTTCACAAGTCCCGCGCACTGTCCTGCCATCAGGCTGCCGTGCACCACATCCCCGTCCATCACTGCCTTTCGGAGGGAGCCAAGCGTCAGCTGCTCCAGTTCCTCAAATCCGGCGCCCTCTTTTTCGAGTTTTAAATATTCGCGGCTCATCGCATTGCGCAGAACCCGGATCGGATGTCCGGTGCTCATGCCCGTAACCTCGGAATCAATGTCGCGCGCCTTTACGATCCGTTCCTTGTAATTTTCATGTACGATAGACTCCTTCGCCACGACAAACCGGGTTCCCATCTGTACCCCCTCTGCGCCAAGCATAAAGGAGGCTGCAATCCCTCTTCCGTCCGCGATACCGCCCGCCGCAATGACCGGAACCGACACGGCGTCCGCCACCTGCGGCACCAGCGTCATCGTCGTCTGCGCACCGATATGTCCGCCGGACTCCATTCCCTCTGCAACCACGGCGTCCGCGCCTGCACGCTCCATCATCTTCGCCATGGCAACGCTCGCCACGACCGGGATGACCACCACGCCCGCCTGCTTCCATGACTCCATGAACTTTGCCGGACTTCCCGCACCGGTTGTGACAACCGGCACTTTCTCTTCTATGACAATCTTCGCCACTTCCGGCGCGTTTGGATTGAGCAGCATGACGTTCACGCCAAACGGCTGGTTTGTCCGCGCTTTTACCTCACGGATCTGTTCTCTTACCACTTCCGGCGGCGCACTTGCCGCCCCGATGATTCCAAGTCCGCCCGCGTTCGACACTGCTGCCGCCAGGTGATATTCCGCCACCCATGCCATACCGCCCTGAATGATCGGATATTTTGTTCCAAGCAATCTGCTTACCCTTGTTTCCATGCTTCTCCTCTTTTCTTCCTGCCGGTCTGTTTTCTTACCCTTAAACACCGGTATGTCCCGGCTGCTGTCTTCGCCTATGCTGTAACCCCGCGGTTCTTCAAATATGTGATCACATCTCCGACCGTCACGATCGATTCCAGATCCTCCGACGGAATCTCCACGCCGAATTCCTCCTCCAGCGCCATGACAAGTTCAAACAGATCCAGCGAATCCGCACCCAGATCTTCCTTTAACTTTGTGTTCTCTTTAATCTCAGACTCCTGTACGTTTAACTGCTCCGCAATGATCGGTCTCATCTTCTCTAACATGTTTCTTCTCCTTTTCCCTGTTCCTTTTAATTATTTGCTTTTCAAATATTTTGATAGTCAAATTATTTGCTTTTCAAAGTATATGTCTCTCCTGTTTGATTGTCAAGGTATTTTTTGGAAACGTTTCTCTAAAATTGCATTAATGCGTTGAAATATCATGCAAAATTGCTTACAATATTTGTAATAAGATGTGGGAGGAGTTCGCTGATGAAACAATATTTTGGAATGAGCCAGACAGGAAACTTAAAAGAAGCTGCACAGGGCGTTCACGCTCCGGGACTTCTTATCCTGATGTCCAACGCAGACCAGTTTGAGGCACACGTTACAGAACTGGAGTCCCTTTTCCCGGGAGTCCCGAGCATTGGCTGTATCGGCATGAGTTACAGTACCAGGGTCGTCGAAAAGGGAGTCGGTCTGGTTGCTTTTTATGACAATGTCACCGCTGTTGCCAACGTTTTGGAGCAGGCATCCACCATGCCGGTCAAATATATCGAACGCATGGAACAGGATTTAAAAAACGTCCACGCAAGTTCTAAAGATACCGTCTGTATTGACCTGTGTACCGGAAATGACGCCTGTGTGCTGACCACGATCCACAGCATTCTCGGCAAGGCTGGAATTCCGCTTGTCGGCGGCACCGGGGACGGTGGAAAAGTCTCTGTCAACGGAACGGTCTATGAAGACGCCGATGTCTACGCTTTTGTGAAAAACAACGGAGGAAAAGTTGCTGTCTACAAGGAGAATCTCTACAAACCGATGCCAGGCTACCGCTTCATCGCTTCCAATACCGACCGCAGCAGATACTATGTCGGCGAGTTAAACGGCAGATCTTCCAAGCAGGCTTATATGGATGCCTTACATATCAGCGAGAGCAATATCATCAACCAGACCTTCCACAATCCGCTCGGCAAAATGAACGGACAGGACATCTGTATTATTTCCTTAAAGGAAGTATCCGGGAACGGTCTCTGCTGTTACAGACAGGTCAATGATTCCGATGTGCTCGTTCTTCTGGAAGAACAGGATTACAACGAGATTCTGGATGAGACGCTGCAGCGCATCCGCCGCGATTTCAACCATATTTCCGGTGTTTTCTCCATCAACTGTGTTTTCCGTTACCTTCTGTTCTCACAGGAACACCATATGGAAGATTATCTGAAAACCATGTCCACACTCGGTGATCACGCCGGTCTGATCGGATTCGGAGAACATTATAATCAGCAGTTCGTCAACCAGACCATGACCTGTGTCGTATTTGAATAATCTGTGATAGAAAGAGGAGGATTTCCATGTTTTCATTAAAAGCACCAAAGAATGCAGCGGCTGCACCAGCCACGTCCACCAGCCGCTTAGATCTTCATCCCGTTGCGCATATTGCGGACTGCCTGTTAGATTACCAGAAGCAGCTCTCCACCAGCGAAGTGCACTCTTTAGATGAACTGCAGTCCATCACACAGGCATTCCAACTCGTTCTGGACGAAAATGCCGCACTCCGCGAAAAGCTGGATTCCTTTCATGAGCTGTTCGGCGATGTGGACAGGGCTTCCGGTGAATTTGCTTCCGTCAAATCTGACATTGCCAGCTCTGTCGGTCTTGCACAGCAGCGTGTTGACGGATTGAAAGACAGCTCCAAAGAAGTGCAGGAGCGCTTTTTGGAAATGCAGAACACCTTTTCCGATTTCCAGGTTTCCGTTCAGAAGATCAAGGACTGCATGGCACAGATCATCTCAATTGCCAACCAGACAAACATGCTTGCCCTGAATGCTTCGATTGAGGCTGCCCGCGCCGGAGAGCAGGGAAAAGGCTTTGCGGTCGTTGCCGAGGAGGTCAAAAATCTTGCGAGTGAGATCAAGAGTCTTGTCAGCACGGTAGATATCAGCATCGGCGACGTCGAGCAGGGCACCGCCAACCTGAATACCAGTATTTCCACCTCGCAGGACGCCCTGAACCAGAGTATGGAAAATGTTGATTCCACGTATGAAGTGTTTGATCAGATCACAACCGCTGCCGGCGGTGCGGACACCGTACACCAGCAGATTACAACCGCCATGTCCGCCGCAGAGCAGAAGCTGGATGAAGTCAGCCAGTCTTTCAGCCTTGAGGAACGGCAGTTTGACGCTGTTATGGAGCATATCAATCACGCCAATGATCTCGGGACCACCAAGAGTTCCCTCTTCGAGGACATGACCAATCTGCTCACACAGATTGCGCCGCTCACAGAAGAACTGGAGAAGAACACAATCGTACTTGACAATTCCAAATAGAATCGTTATAGTAAAGTTTGTTATAATAATATCGAATATGAAAACGCTAGGGGTGCAGATTCTGCTGAGAGATGATCGTTCATCGACCCTTATTACTTGAACCGGATAATACCGGCGTAAGGAAGCTTTTTGCAATAACGCAGACAAATCCTCCTGGCTACATATTCACCAAGGAGGATTTTTTTATGAATAATTTTTTTGCTACACCGGAAGGCGGCTGGGGTGACGGTTCCGTCCATCTGACTACCGTCGGTATTGCAATCGTCATCGCAGTCATCGCCCTTCTTCTGATTGTTGCCGCTATCGTGCGCCACAAGAACGCCACGCACAAGTCCGCACTGACCACAAAGCAGCTCGTCTACTCTGCTGTTGCGATCGCGCTGGCCGTTGTGTGTTCGATGATCAAGCTGTTCGACATGCCAATGGGTGGTTCCGTCACTCTGCTGTCCATGCTTTTCATCGTTCTGATCGCTTACTGGTATGGTCCGTATGTCGGCATTATGACCGCAGTGGCTTACGGTCTGGTACAGTTCGTGCTGGAGCCGATTTTCTACACAATCCCGCAGATGCTCTTGGACTACCCGCTGGCATTCGGTGCTCTGGGTCTTGCCGGTTTCTTTAATAAGAAAAAGTGGGGACTTCAGATCGGCTATATCGCCGGCGTCATCGGACGTTTTGTATTTGCAACGATCTCCGGCGTTGTATTTTTCGCAGCATACGCACCGGAAGGCATGAGCCCGCTGGCATATTCTGCCGGCTATCAGGCATCCTACCTTGTTCCGGAGGCAATCATCACCTTGATTATCATCTGCATTCCACCGGTATCACATGCACTTACGGAAGTCCGCAAACGCGCCGTGGAAGCGTAGGATACAGGAAGCAGACTGCCGCCAGCACGCTCCTGGTAAATAAAACGGGCTACGTTTTATTATAAGAATTTTGAGAATATGAAGTTCCAGAATGCAACCAGAGGCGGCAATTCTTTGAAGCAAAATGCGGGGATTTCTTCCGTGCCGCGTCGGACATCGAATTCTGTGTCTTTCCACGTTTGGACAGTCCCCGTGGTGTGTCCGGCAAAGCCACAGACAATGAGCGGACTTTCTGGTGCCCCTAGTGGCACCGCTTCACAGACAATATAAAACCGCGCGAACCGAAACTCGTTATCATCTGCTATTGAAAACAAGGCAGATGATAACTCAGACATCGGCTTCGCGCGGTTATGTTTTGTTCAGTGGTGCCACGAAGGGGGCACACACAAAAGTCCTTAAATTGTCTGCGGTTTGCGGACACGCCACGTGGAATGTTCCAAACTTGGAAAAACACAGATTATCAAGAATGTTCGACGCGGCATGGTTAGAAATACCGGCTTTTGCGCTTAGAATTGCCGCCTCCGGTTGCATCTGGAACGTTACATATCTCTCTGCTTCCCATAATAAAATGTATCCCGTTTATAGTGCAGTGCACGCGGGCGACAGCCCATTTTAATCTAAGAGCATCTCTACGCAGCCATACATTCCGGCATCGTTTCCGAGTCCCGCAAGTACAAACTTTGTGTTGGCGCATGCGTGGAATGAAGTGGCAACAAAGTGCTTCTTCACTGCATCCGTGAGAATACCACCGGCTTTGGAGACGCCTCCACCGATTACGATGACCTCCGGATTCACAACACATGCGATATTGGAAAGTGTTGCTCCTAAAATGCCACATACCTCATCGACAACTTCAAGCGCCACTTTATCACCCGCTTTGGCTTCGTCAAATACGTCCTTTGCGGTCAGATCTGCATGGTTTCTAAGCGCGGTATCTTCGGACGTCTTCTCGAGGGTACGCTTCGCCACACGCACAACTCCGGTTGCAGACGCATACTGCTCCAGACAGCCGTACTGTCCGCAGTTGCACTGCTCCTTCTCGTGTGCATTCACTGTAATATGACCAATCTCGCCACCGGCTCCGTCAAATCCGGCTACAACTTTTCCGTCGACAATAATGCCGCCGCCGACTCCGGTTCCCAGCGTTACCATGATGACATCTCTGCAGCCTTTTGCCGCACCCTGCCACATCTCGCCGAGTGCCGCCACGTTTGCATCATTTCCTGCCTTCACCTTCAGTCCGGTCAGATCTCCCAGTTCTTTTTCTACATTTACAACACCCCAGCCGACGTTCACACAGCGGTGTACCACACCGTCATTTTTTACCGGTCCCGGCACGCCGACGCCGATACCCTGCACATCGTCCCTGGAGATTCCCTTTTCTGTCAGCTTTCCCTCAATCGCCTGAGCCACATCCGACAGAATCGATGCTCCGCCGTTTTCCTTGTTCGTCTTGATCTCCCATTTGTCAATGAGCTTTCCATCCGTCTCAAAAAATCCGATCTTGCAGGTGGTTCCCCCTACGTCAACTCCAAATGCATATTTTTTCATGCTTCCATTCTCCTGTTCCCTATTTGTATCCTTGCATCGTTTTCTGGCCGTTATGTACTCTGCCGATGCCTTTACCCATGCTTATGATAACGTTTCCAGTCTTATCTGTCAATGTTAAGGTGTATTCTCTTAAGGTGCCCCGGGCGCTGTCTCCTGCGGCGTATCCGAAGCATTCTCCCCGGATGGCTGCGCTGTATTTTCCTGCGATACGTCGGATGCATTTTCCTGTGACGTTCCTGTTGTATTCTGCTGCGGAGCGTCTGACGGCTGTTCCTGTGTGGCATCCGGCGTATCCGATATCCCCTGCCCGTTTTCCTGTGAGGATGCCGGAACATCCGTCGTACTTCCCTGCGGCGTGTCCGTTGTATCCGTCACATTCTCCTGCAGCATGTCTCCGTTCTCCGCCAGTGTCTCCTCCTGTGCGCTTCCCTCATCCGTCGCTGCATCCTCTGCGTCTGTCCCCCCGGAAGAAGCATCCGGAATCTGCGTATAGGGCAGAAAATCCAGCCATTCCAGTCCTTCATGTGCCTGCTCCATAAAGGTCTGCCAGATTTTTCCCGGGTAGGTATTGCCCATCAGGCTGTCCATCTCTTTTGGCATATCATATCCAACCCACACGCTGGTCGTGTAATATCTCGTATAGCCGGCCAGCCAGCCGTCTTTGTGGTCGTTGGTGGTTCCCGTCTTTCCGGCGCACGGCATATCCGACAGTCCAAGTCCGCGCCCCGTACCGTTGGTAAAAACTCCCTTCAAAACATCCGTCATCATCCGCGCCGCATTCTGCCGGTAGACTTCCTGCCCCTCCTGCGCTGCAAGATAAACATCCGCCCCGTCATCGCCGGTGATCCGCATAATACAGGTCGGCTCGCGGTACACCCCGTCATTGGCGAGCGCCGCATATCCGGCCGCCATCTCCAGAGGCGACACACCGTTGGTAAAGCCGCCCAGCGCCGTCGCCGGTACATAATCCGCCGCATCCAGCCTGGAAAAATGCATGTTCTCAAGATAGGACAGACCGACCTGCGGCGTCAGTTCTTCATAGAGCTTCCACGCAATGGTATTGATTGATTTTTCGACTGCGGTGCGCACCGTCACATTTCCAAGGTAGGTACCGTTCGCATTTTTCGGTCCGTCTTCCACCGGTTCATCCACAACAATGCTCTCCGGCGTATAATTCCGCTCGAACGACGGCGTGTATACCGTGAGCGGCTTAATCGCACTTCCCGGCTGACGGTAGCTCTGGTAGGCGCGGTTTAACGTGTATCCGTCAAAATCCTGCTCCCTGCCGCCCACCATCGCGCGCACGTAGCCGTTATCGTTGTCAATGCAGACTGCCGCCCCCTGCAGATCATAAACACCCTCGTCATTTTTCTCCGTAAAACCGGATAAGGTATCGTCAACTGCCGCCTGCAGTTCCTCCTGAAGCTGCAGGTCAAAGGACGTATAAATCTGATAGCCCTCCGTGTACAGCTGCTTCTGGCACTCGCTGTAGGATTCGCTGTAAGCCTGCTCGTATGCCTCCCTCTCGTCCTCCGTTGCAAACTGATATCGGAACACAAACCCTTCCTGCTCCATCAGAGCACGGGTCGCACAGTAATAGGCGTACGTTTCCACGTAATTATTTTTTTCCATCGCCTCCGGCCGCTTTAAGGTAATGTTCTCCGCTACCGCCGCCGCATATGCCATCTGTGTAATCTTGCCGTCATCCCGCATTTTGCCCAGAATCCGGTCGCGCCGCTCGACTGCATGATCCATATGGGTAACCGGATCATACACGGTAGGATTATTGGGAACCGCACATAAAAATGCGATCTGCGAGAGATCCAGCTCCCCGACCTCACTGTCAAAATAGCCTCTGCCTGCCGCCCCGATTCCATAATAGCCGTTGCCATAGTAAATATTATTCAGATAGAATTCCAGAATCTGATCCTTGGTATATTTTTTCTCCAGATTCTGTGCGATAAAAATCTCTTCCACCTTGCGCTGCCAGGTTTTTTCCTGCGTCAGAAATACATTTCTGGCAAGCTGCATTGTAATCGTGCTTCCCCCCTGCGTGATCTTCCGGTTTTCAAGCAGTGATTTTGCCGCGCGCACAAGCGCTCTGAAATCCACGCCTCTGTGCTGGTAAAAACGCTGATCCTCCATACAGACCACCGCATCGATCACGGGCTGCGGTATCTCGTCGCGCTTTAGATAGCAGGATGCTCCCTGGTCGTTGAGCCTGGATATCACACTGCCGTCAGCCGCATACACAACGCTTGTGCGGTACCTCCGGAACGTCTCCTCCGTCGAATTCCGTACCAGACTGTCCGCTTCCTTGCGGATGCTGCTCACCTCTGAGGCATATCCGCCAAGGACATAGTAGCCCAGCCCGCCGAGCACCAGCAGGGAAAGGACAAACTGTACTTTGACAAATATCCAGAATCCCCGATATTTTTTCTTCTTTTTCTTTGCAGCCACCGTATTCCTCCCTGCCCTTTTCTCGCGTGTCACGCTGTGCCGTCCTGCCCCTCTTTTCATACAACGTAAACGGTACTATAACTCTATCATGTGATATGCGATTCCCAGTTCCTCCAACAGCTTCTGCTCCCGTCTCTGGCAGGTAAACAGGATCGTCTGCGTCCCGTCCGCCGCCAGCAGCCGCAGCGTCTGCCGCAGACGGTCATCGTCATACATTGCAAAGGTTTCATCCAGAAGCAGCGGCAGCGGTTCTTCCTGTGTCACAATGCTTCCGACTGCCATGCGGAACGCAAAATAGAACTGTTCCAGCGTTCCTCTGCTGAGCGCCTCCGGCAAAACCTCTCTTCCTTCCGTCTGCACGCGGAGCTTTCCCGTTTCATCCACTTCCGCCAGATCGTATTTTCCCTCTGTAATCGCAGAGACATATCTGGATACCACACTGTTGATCTCATCTCTCCGCTCGTCCCCGTATTCCCTTGACAGGCGGATGATCTCATTTTTTGCCATCTCGACGGCATCAAGTTCCAGCTGGAGTTCTCTCTCCCGTGCGCCCGCTCCGCTGCATGCTTCCAGCTGTTCTGCCAGATTGCATCGTCTCGTTTCCTTCTCCGCGAGTGTTTCCTCCAACCCTGCAAGCAGGCGTCTGCTCTGCTTTTCCGACTCCGCAAGCCGGATGCGCACCGCGTTCTCCGCTGCCGCGCTCTCTGGCGCCTCCGCCGTCTCCTTCCCATTTTCTCCTGCACGCGCCTGCCCCGCGCTCCTATGGCGCAGTATGCCTGCCACTCCGATGCCGAGCAGAATGGCAAGGACGCCTTCCGCCGCCACAAACAGCTCCGGCGCATAACCCACGCGGTGATGCCACCATGCATTTCCTGCCAGTCCCACTGCTGCCGCCAGTCCCAGAAAAAGGCTTCTCACAGGAAAACCGTTTCCGTCAGTTCTCCTTTCCCTGTCTGGCGCAGTCCCCGCATTTTCCGCAGTTCGGGCATCTTCCGGTCGCTGTCCGTCCCTCACCTGCGGGTGCATCCTGGCATACGCCCGCATATCCGCTGCCGCCTCCTCGATCTGCCCACGAAGCCTGCCGCAGTCCTCCTCGAGCATGCGCCGCTCCACAGTAAGCTGCTGCAGCTGTTGTTCCCGCTTCTCCTGTTCACTTTTGATCTGCGACTGCAGGCTTCTCTTTTTCTGCTCCAGTTTTTCCACCGCACGCGTCACGCGGATTCCCGCATTGCCCCCGTCCGACATATCGGAAAGATACTCTGCCAGAAGTCCGGTCAACTCTGCTCCCGTCACCGCCCGGCACTGCGGAATATCACAGGTGTTCTCATACGCCTCCCGGGTGACTCCGCCTAAAAGCATTCCAAGATCTCCGTACGCGACGGACAGTTCCTCCCCGTCCGCCAGATTGCAGAGGCGTGCTCTCGGTTCTTTATGGTAAAAATTGCGTTCCAGATAAAACGGTCTGCCTCCGACGCTAAACTGCAGCGCACCGCTGTAATACGACGGTGCATGCCACGGCTCATAGCGCAGATAGCCCTCCGTCCCCTTTGCCCGTCCCCGGCCTTTTTCCAGCCCGAACAGCATCGCGGTCAGAAACGCGTGCAGCGTCGTCTTACCGGCTTCGTTTTTTCCATATACAATGTTGATCCCCGGGGCAAAATCCACGGTTCTATCTGCCAGCTTTCCAAAGCGAAAAATTGCGGCTCTGTCAATCTGCATGTCTGTCCCATCCTTTGCTCTTTGTCATACTTCAGGCATTCCGTCAGCAGTCATAGCCGAGCAGCGCATTCACACCGTACTCCAGTGCCTTTGCGGTGCAGACGCCCGGTTCTTTTTTTCGCATACTGCGTATGTATTCCCCAAGTATCGAATCCGCGTGCTCCTCCAGCAGCTTCCCGTAATCGTAATCCGGCACCGTCTGGTCTGTAATATCCACAATCCGGTCGAGCTTCCCGATCTCCTGCACATCAAAGGAATACTCCGGATCTTTTTTCCCTTTGATATACAGACGGAAATACTGATACTCCGGTCTCTTCTCCAACAGCTCCTTTGCCCAGTCCCACAGCATACGGTCTGTCGTGTTCCGGTCTGCCTGATACGTCTCATGACAATATTCGCAGTGGCGCAGCGGGTAAAAATATATATCTGCCCCCGCTGCACCTAACGTTCCCATCCAGTATCCGTGCGGCCCGGTGTCGTTGCAGTCTGTCGGCTCCAGGCTTCCCGCCATTACCGCCTTGTGCGGCATGAGCCAGCCGCTCCTGTGAATGTGTCCCGCCGCAATATAATCAAATCCGTTCTGTAATATCCGCTCCGCCGAAAACGGAATATGGCGCTCATCGCCGCCATGCGCCAGCAGGATGTTGCGCCTGCTGCGGTTTACAGGGCGCAGTTCATCATACAATCTGTCGTGGATCTCCCTGTGCCAGTAGCTCAGTCCATATATGGTCGTGTTGTATTCCGGAAAATCAACTGCTTCCGCTTCCTCTTTCTTAAATACCGTCACGTTGTCCGGCCACAAATCCGAGAGGTAATACGACTTTTCCCTGAGATAATCATGATTGCCGGCAATCAAAAGGACCTGTGTGTCCGGAATCTCTCCAAAAAGGCGGCTGACCTCCCGCACCTCCTTTTTGAGCGGCTGTGCGTGGAAAAGATCCCCCGTCACAAACAGAAACTCCGGTTTTTCTCTTTTTGCCACCCCGATCACATCTGCAAAAGAGTCCCAGATCTGCCGCGCCCGCTGCTCACTCCACGGCTTTCCCTGATCCGGCTTTACCCCGAGATGTACGTCTGCGATATGTATAAATTTCAAACTGCATCTTCTCCGTTCTGCGTTAATTACCTCTATTGTACACTGTCGCGGCATGTTTCACAAGTTTATCCGGCATGTACCCTCTCCCAAAAATAACTGCCGGATTTCTGAAACCGGAATGGACGATGTTTTATGATGGAGATGTCAGAAAATACGAAGTTCCAGAATACAGCCGGCAGCGACATTCTGATCGCAAAATCCGGTATTTCTAACCATGCCGCGTCGAACATCCTCGATGATCTGTGTTTTTCCAAGTTTGGAACATTCCACGGGGGGTGTCCGCAATCCGCAGACAATTTTAGGACTTTTGTGTGTGCCCCTTCGTGGCACCACTGAACAAAACATAACCGCGCGAAGCCGCTGTCTGAGTTGTCATCTGCCCTGTTTTCAATAGCAGATGACAGCGAGTTCGGTTCGCGCGGTTTTATATTGTCTGTGAAGCGGTGCCACTAGGGGCACCAGAAAGTCCGCTCATTGTCTGCGGTTTGTCGGACACTCCCCGTGAACTGTCCAAACGTGGAAAGACACAGAATTCGATGTCCGACGCGGCACGGAAGAAATACTCGGATTTTACTCCAAAGAATGCCGCTGCCGACTGCATCTGGAACTTATCGTTTTCTCTCTCTCCATACAAAATATATGCCATTCTATGCTTCAGAAATCCGGCAGTTATTTTTCGTCTGAGGAGTCCAGCAGAAGTTTCATGCTGCCGTACATGCCGGCATCATTTCCCAGACGTGCCAGTTCAAACGGAATGTCCGCACCTGCCGGCAGTACATCGGGTCTGTAATACTTCTGTACGATACGCAGGATGATCTCTCCCGCCCCGGCGATTCCTCCACCGATCACAAAGACCTCTGGATCTATCACTTCCGCCACGGCTGCGAGCGCGCTTCCCAGCGCTTTTCCCAGAACCTCCACAGCATCCAGTGCCAGACGGTCGCCTCTCTTTGCCGCATCCAGAATCTGTTTTGCCGACAGTTCCGGCGTGTCGACGAGTATCGTGTAGGGATCCTTTTTCTCCAATAATTGTCTCGTTATGCGGATCAGTCCCTTTGCGGAAGCGTACTGCTCCACACACCCGTATTTTCCGCAGGCACACCGCTCAATCTCCTTGTGGAACACGGTCATATGCCCGATCTCGCCCGCGATTCCATGGGCGCCTGCAAGCACTTTCCCATTCAGGATGACCGCTCCGCCCACGCCTGTTCCAAGCGTTACCATTACCATATCGCGGTACCCCCTGCCGCCGCCCTGCCACAGTTCTCCGAGAGCCGCCGCATTTGCGTCGTTGCAGACACAGACCTTTTTCTGCAGGCGCATCTTTAACTGCTCCTGCACCGGACATGCCTCCCACCCCAGATTCACAGCGCCTCTGACAACTCCATCCCGCCCGGCAATTCCCGGTGTGTCAATGCCGACGCCTATGATCTGCTCATCCGCAAGCCCCCGCTCTCTCTGTCTGTGTTCCAGTGAGGCTGCCACATGTTCTATAATATGTTCTCCCTGTTCACTGGTATCCGTTGGAATCTCCCATTTTTCCATCAGTTTCCCGCTGTCTGTAAACAGACCAAGTTTGCAGCTCGTGCCCCCGACATCTACGCCAAAACCATACTTCTCCATGTTTTCCCCCTGTCCGCAGCATCTGATCGTCTTCTCCACCGTCAGACGCCGCCTTTTTTCTTTGTCCTCATTATAGGACAGATCCATACTGTGGAACAATTACACATCTTGGCTTTATTTTGCCATATTTGTTCTTCTCTGTATCTTTCCAATCTCCGTGCACCGTAATACAGTCTCATCTCCACTCACACGCTCGGCTGCTGTCACATCTCTCTCCGGGATACTGGTATTCTTATCCCCGTCTTGCGGTTACCTGATGTGGCTTGTGATGATTGTTCCAATCGTACGCAAAATAAATTTTCTCAGATCTGCTTCAGACATGTTGCCCACATCTATTCTGTCGCCGCTCATTTTTTCAAATTGAACCTCCCCACTGATCGAAATCACAAGGTTTATATCATGCTCACCATTATCAATCAAAAACTCATAGCCCCCTTCTTCCCCTGCTGCTTTTCCTGTCAGTTCCAGTATGGAATGCTCACCCTCCAAATCCTCTGCAAGCAATTCCAGATGCTGCATTCTGTATTCTCCTCCCTTGAACAGCAGGTGGAATGCCGTATCAGAATTTTCCGCCTCCGCAACAACCGCTGCCAGTTTATTCTGATACACGTAGACTTTTACATTGATATCCCCCATACTGCATGCTCTATCTCTGAGCTGCGAAAAGTCATCCCCCAGCTTCAGCTTCAATGCATCTGCTGCTCCACCATAATACGCATCGTATACCTCCTTCACTCCATCCATTACCTGCAGAAGTTCATCCTCTGTGACGGTAAATTCATACCCTTTACATTTTCTGACGCTGCCGTCCACTATGAATTCTTCTTTTTCTGCTTTTTTTATATCGAGCGTCTTGTACTCATCGTATATTACGGACAGGATCTCCTGCGCCGCTCTGTTCTGTTCTTCTTTCGAGGTAAGTTCACGAAGTGCCGCATCGATCGATGCAACCCCATCCGCTCCCAGAAGATCCACTATGTAGCCGTCTTTCTCTTCTTTGTAATTGTATACCAGCAGATTATCTGTAAGCATCGGGATGCTTGCGCAGAGCTGCTCATCATCCAGGTTTGCCAGAAAATCCAGATTCTCCCTACCGAAAAGTGAAATCGTTCCCCCTGCCTGCAGCTGTGTATCTTTGTATTTAAACGTTCCATCAAAGTCTTTTCCCCTGACAGCCCCTTTTACACCAATCGTATATTTTCCGGATGCTATAATATCTGCAACATTCCTATTCTCAACAACCGTGGGCAGATCTTTTATGGTATTTCTTGCTGCAAGCAGAATCCTGTTACTTCTGCTCAAAAATGCTCCGCTGCAAATTCCAATGATCAAAATAATTGCCGCCACAGCCACTGCGCCGATCGTCCATATGATTTTTTTCGGCACCTTCCTGCCAGACTCTCCATTTGCTTTGGTCATTTCCCCCATCGTCACGTCAGGTTTTTCGTTCATATGTTTCCACCTTTCTAACTTTCCATGAAACTCATTTGCTTTATGAGATTATCATGTCTCCCGGCTTCTTTCAAGGCATATGCCCAAAAAAGGCACCTGAAACACACTGTTTCAGATGCCTTTTTCCAGTTCTGTTCTACTGTTCCATCTGTCTGCCCAGAAAGCCTGCCGCCGCCGCGACAAGTTTGCTCTCTGTCTCTCCCATTTTCTCCCGTTCTTCCCGTGAGCAGAGGATCACTGCGCCAATGGCGTCCCCCTCACAGATAATCGTGCTGATTGCCTGCTGTCTGTACTCGCCGGCATCGTCCGCCGTCAGTTTTACAAATGTCTTTTCGTCGTCAGAAGCTACCAGACTTTTCCGCTCACCGATGATCTCCTCCAACTGTCCGCTGATGGGCTTGCCCTCAAAATCTCTCTTGCCACTGCCGGACGCCGCGACCACATGATCCCCGTCCGTGATCAGCACCAGATATCCCGTCGTGTGCGCCAGACTCTCGGCATATTCCCCGGCAAACTGGCTCAATTCTCCGATGGGCGAATATTTTTTTAAAATAATCTCTCCCTCACGGTCGGTAAATATCTCAAGCGGATCTCCCTCACGTATGCGGAGCGTTCTGCGGATTTCTTTGGGCACCACAATTCTGCCCAGATCATCTATTCTACGCACGATTCCCGTTGCTTTCATAAATTTTCCTCCAATGTTTTATTTTCGCAAGAGCGCTTTGTCTGTTTCCATCTCTGTGGATAAAGCCTCTCTTATTTGCTATATATTAGCTTGGGAGTTAGTATATGGGAAAACTGAAAATTTATTCGGGAAACTGTCCGTTACCCATTGCATTATTTCAAACATGATACTGCTGTTTTTATCAATTTATCTTTCATTCCTGTCGATCTGCAGATTTTTATAATATTGCATTGGAGTAACACCATACTCTTTCTTAAATGCCCTGAAAAAATGATTGTATCCGCCAAATCCTCCAAGTTCATAAGCCTCGCGGATACTTTTTCCCTGCTCTATATAGTGTCTGCACAGATCCAGTCTGCTCTTTACAATATATGAATGTGGCGTTTCGCCTGTCATCTTCTTGAATTCTCTCACAATATGATAGCGGCTTACATAAAACTCGTTTTCCAGGCGCTCCAATGATATATCTTCTGTCAGGTGTTCTCTTATATATATGAAAATATCATCCATTACAACATGCTTTTTCTTATTTAATTTTAGCTGTACGTCCTCCTTGACAGACGACCGCAACGCAAGTACCAGAAGCATTGTCAGCAGGCTTTTCTCATACAATGTGTGTGCAAATTTAGGAGATTCCTTAAGCATTGAATACAGCTTTTTGGAAATATTCTTTATAAGCATGGCAGATTCACTCTCAGAATGAACTGTCTTAACCTGAAAGGGAACGATATCAAATGCCTCGTCAAGTCTTGTATTTTCATCTGATAAGCTCTGCAATAACTCTGTTCCCACATAGAGCACATATAGTTCTAACGGATATTTGTTTTTTCGATATTCAATCTTCACTTTATTGCCAGGCTTAATAAATATTAAGTCCTCCATGGTACAGACCGCCTTTTCATTTTCCTGACGTAAATATCCCATACCACCTGTCACAAAAATAATTGTATGGTTTTTCTTCTGTCCAAAACTGCGCTGTCCGCTATCTTCTATTTTTATATATTCCATCTCATAACTCTGTTTTTTCATATGTTAATTTTGCACATTCCAGCATCCATATTTTTGTTCATTTTGTCAATTTATACAATACATCAATTTTCCATAGTTTGCAAGCAATTTTTGTATATGTTTATCTCTCTAATCCCCATATAATGAACATGTAGCTACCAAAACAACACAAAAACGAGAGGTATTTTATTATGAAAGAAACAAGACCATTTTCCATGAAGGACAAAATCGGTTACACTCTTGGCGATTTGGGATGTTGCTGTACAGAACAGTTCCGAGCCATGTATCTTGCTATTTTTTATACCCTGGTGCTGAAGGTCAACCCGGTGCACGTAGGAATCCTTATGCTTATCACAAAGCTTTGGGATGCCATAAACGATCCATTAATCGGTGCACTTGTTGACAGTCACCAGAACAAGGGCAAGGGTAAATTCATTCCGTGGATTAAATTCTTTGCTTTCCCAACCGCAGTCCTTTGTATCTTAGGCTTCGTCAACGTAAGCAATTTTGCTTATGGCGCCCGTATTGCTTACATGTTCATCACATATGTTGTATATGAAATTATGTACACATGTGTAAGCGTACCATTTGGAAGTCTTTCAAGTGTTATGACAGATGATGTAAACCAACGGACCGACCTTTCACGCTTCAGAAGTCTTGGCGGCACAATCTTTATGACCGTCATCGTTATTGCCGGTCCATTATTCTTATACAAAGACAACCAGCCTGTACCAAGCCACTTCCTTATTATGGCAGCCATCTGTGCTGTTGTTGGTTTGATCTGCCTTATGTTTACATCACACTGGTGCAAGGAGCGTATTATCACCGAGCCAGTTGCCAAAGAAAAAGAGAAGCTTAACTATTTAGACGTGCTGAAAGCCATCTCCAAAAACAAAGCTTTACTTGGTGTTATGTTATCCAGCTTTATCGGTATCGTTGGTGCCGGTATGGTAAACGGCTTAAATACCTACTTATTCCGTGACTATTTCGGAAATGTCGCCATTATGGCAGTTTCAGGCATGTTAAGCGTTATCTGGTCGCTTATCGCATTCATTGGGACAAAATTTGTTGCAAAGAAATTTGGAAAGAAAGAATGGATTATGTATAGTGCAACTTTCTCAGTTGTTGTTTATGCTATTTTATTCTTTTTCCCTCTTGAGAACCCAATGCTCTTTATTATTATCAACGGAATCTGTTATCTTGGTGTCAGCGGTTTCCAGGTATTAGTCTGGGCCCTTGTAAATGACGCAATTGACTATCAGGAACTTCAGACCGGAAAACGTAACGAAGGTATCGTGTACTCTGCATATACATTTTTCCGTAAGCTTGCTAATGCCGTATCCGGAAGTATGAGCAGCTTTGCTCTTGCAATCGCAGGTTTTAACGTAAATGAGGCCGTTCAGAGCGAAGCATTCTCCGGACGTCTCTGGAAAACATATACCGGATTATATGTAGCCGGGTACTTATTAGCTGTACTTGTATTAAAGTTTGTATACCCTCTTACAAAAGAGAAAACAGCTGAAATGTTACAGAATTTATCAGACAAACGAAATGCTGCAAACGCAGAATAACTTCAGAAACCGAGGTATCTTGCATTGACAAAACAAGTTGAAATAACAAACCGCTCAGGTCATGTCTTACGCGGAATTGTAAATATTCCGGATGAAGGCTCGCGCTTCCCCGCCATCATTAACGTACACGGATTTACCGGAAATAAAAGCGGATACAAAAATATCTATACCCACACAGCCAGATTTCTGGCTGAAAACGGATTTGCCAGCGTCCGCTTTGATTTATACGGAAATGGCGAAAGCGACGGTGAGTTCGAGGACATGACATTCACCGGTATCTTACATGATATCGAAGATATTATAAACTGGACAAAACAGCAGGATTTTGCCAATCCTGATAAAATTATTTTATCAGGCCAGAGCATGGGCGGCTATGCAGCTGCCACTGCTGCGCCTATCGTTAATCCACATGCTCTCATACTCATGTGCCCGGGAGCCGGCATGTGGTTTGGATGTAAAGACCGCGCCGAGGCAATGGAAGCACAGGGAATCACAAAAGCAGATATAGAAGGGCTTTGCTTCCCTACTTCTTTTAACCATGATTTATATCAGTATGAACCGTTTTCATCCGCAGCGGGATATACAGGTGCTGTTCTTCTTATCAGAGGAACGGCAGACGATCTGGTAGATGATGCTACCTGTCATCGATATGAAGCACTCTATAATGGCAAATGCAGTTACAAAACAATTGAAGGCGCAAATCACAACTTTGCAAGCGGTTCTGCAAGAGCTGAATTAGACAGGCTCATATTAGAGTTTTTAACACCATTGAAATAAGATAATCACTTTGAAAGGATGTGTGCACAATGAAATTATTAGAGCCCATTAAAGTTGGAAACATTGAATTTAAAAACCGTATTATGTTTCCCCCACTTACAACAGGATACGAAGAAAAAGATGGATCTATCGGCGAACAGAGTTTTCGTTTCTATGAGCGCCTTGCAAAAGGTGGTGTTGGATACATTGTCATTGGAGACGTTGCTCCTCTTTCAACATTCTCTCCTACACCAAAACTTTACTCTCCTCAACAGGCAGAAGGCTTCCAGCGGCTTGCCGATGCATGTCATAAATACGGTGCAAAGCTTGGAATCCAGCTGTTCCATCCAGACTATAACGTCGCAGCTTTAAACGAAATGTTTCACCAGGGAAAAATGCAGGAGGCAAGAGCCAAACTTCACCATGATATGCAGCACTTTGTAAATGAAGTAACTGCGGAAGAACTGGATGAAATTATTAAGCACATGGAAAATTGTGCTGTTTTAGCCCACAAAGCAGGCGTTGACTGTATCGAAGTACATGGAGACCGCCTTGTCGGATCGCTCTGCTCTCCTATTTTAAATCACAGAACAGATGAATATGGCGGAGACCTTGCAAACCGTACACGTTTCGCCTTAACTCTTGTACGGCGTTTAAAAGCAATTGTCCCAGATATGGTTATCGACTACAAGCTTCCAATCGTAACTCCTCTTGGAGATAACGGCTTTCGGGGAAAAGGTGGTCTTCCACTTGATGAGGCCTGCATTTTTGCAAAAGAATTAGAAGCTGCCGGTGTTGACACATTGCATGTCGCGCAGGCTAACCACACCGGAAATATGGGGGATACCATTCCTGCTATGGGGACACAGCCATATGGTTTTATGGTTTCATACTCTAAAAAAATCAAGGAACTCGTTTCCATTCCCGTATCCGTGGTTGGTCGTATTGTAACACCAGAAGCTGCTGAAGCCGTTATTACAAATGGCTCTGCTGACATCGTTGCACTCGGGCGTTCACTGCTTACCGATCCTGATTTTGCAAACAAGTGTGCCGATGGACACTGCTGCGATGTCAGAACATGTATGATGTGTAATAAAGGATGTACAGACAATATCCAAAACCGTGCATTCCTAAGCTGTGTATTAAATGCCGAGAATGGTTATGAGACAAGCCGTCAGATTACTCCTGCAGTCACAGCAAAGCGAATTGCAATTATCGGTGCAGGAATTGCAGGACTTGAAGCAGCACGTGTCGCCGCTCTGAGAGGTCATCAGGTAACTATATTTGAAAAGTCACTCCAGATCGGTGGTCAGCTTCTTATTGCCAGCGTTCCACCCCGAAAAGAAGAAATGATGAGAAGCATTAACTACTATCTTAACGTGCTTCCCGAATTATCAGTGACATTCCGTCTGGGTCAGGAATTTACCGGAAAAGACTATGATTCGTTTGATGAAGTAATTGTTGCAACAGGTGCAACGAATGCAATCATTCCCGTTCCGGGCAAAGATCTTCCAACCGTTACAAGTGCATGGGATATTCTTGCTAAAAAAGAAATTGTATTCGGCAACGTATCTGTCATCGGCGGTGGTCTTGTAGGTGTTGAAACTGCGGAATACCTTGCTGCCCGCGGATGTAACGTTACAATTATTGAAATGATGGATCAGATTGCAAAGGAAGAAAGCAGCACGATTCTCCCAACTTTGATGAGTGAATTAGAGCATTCCAATGTCCAGATCCTTACCTCTGCAAAACTATCAGAGATCAATGACCATGCAGTTATTGTTGAGAAAACAGAAAATGAAAAAACCTCGGTCTTAGAGATCAGATCGGATTTCGTTGTAATGGCTGTTGGCGCAAGAAAGAATCTTCCGGATCTTTCGGCTTGTCCGCTCCCGCTTCATTATATTGGCGATTGTGCCGGAGAGCGTCCGAGCAATATCGATCATGCCATTAAATCAGCATATGATGCCGCATGTGAAATATAAAAGGTTTTTTCCCTATTCGTACCCAGCTATATATTCACATTCGCAGAATATCTGCAGACATGAAATTACGGGCGTGTCAGTTTCTGACACGCCCGCTTTCATTCTCATCTTATCATTTGTATTCTTGCCGCAGTCTTCCTACAACCGGAAATGCTCCATGCTGTCTGCAAGCACTTTCATGTCGCCCTCCAGCTTCTCGATCATTCCGCTGGAGCGCTCCACCGTTCCCTCCAGTTCGGTTGTCATACTGGAAGTCTCCTCCGTGGATGCCGCATTATCTGTCGCAAGATGCGTCAGCACCTCGATGCTCTGTGTAACTTTCTCACGCTCCTCATTCGCAGTGCGGATCATATCCGTCACCACGCGGATGGAATTCGTACACGCCTCCAGTGCTTTCTGCATATCCAGAAACATCTCGCTGGTATGATTCAGCGCCTCTACCTGCTGCTTCGACGCATCATTCATCTGTACCATAATGCCCATCGACTTCTCGGAATTCTCTGTCAGCTCTCCGATAATGTCGTTAATCTCATGTGCTGTATCTGCCGACTGTGTCGCAAGACTTCCGATCTCTTCCGCAACTACCGCAAATCCGCGTCCGGCTTCTCCCGCGCGCGCCGCCTCGATCGAAGCATTCAGTGAAAGCAGATTCGTCTGATCTGCGATCTCACTGATCAGCGTCGCCGCCTTGCTGATCTTATTGACGGATGCATTGGTACTCTCCGTCTGTGTATACATCGACTCGATATCCGCCTCTGTCTTATTGTTCGTATCGATCAATTCACGAAGCTTAGCGAGCGACTTATTGGAATACTCCTGCATCTGATTGGCATTGCCGACCAGTTCTTCCATCTCGCTGGAGATCTTCTCGATGCCTTCCGCGATCGTCATGATACCGTTGGACGCTTCCGTCGTGGATCCTGCCTGCGTCGTGCTGTTTTCCGCAATTTCATTGACGGCAACCGCAACGTTTCCGATGGACTCCTGCATCGAGGAGAAATTACCAGTAAACGACTGCAGTGCATTCCGCAGATCTGTTGATGCCGTGCTGATGCTTCCTATCAGGGAAACAATCTGCTTCTGCGCGGCATTGAGTGCCTCTGCCGTGTCTCCCAGCTCGTTCTTCTCCCTTACGTTCACGGTCGTTGTCAGATCTCCGTCGGAAAGTCTGGATGCCAGCCCCTGGATCTCCACCAGCGGCTTGCAGAGCTTCGCCGCATAGATTCTCGCCCACACGAACGCCATCACAAGCATAACAGCCATCATTATCACTATCACAATGCAGAGAACCTCGAACTTCTGGTTGATGCGTCCTTCCACACCCGTCATCTCTACCTGCATGTCATCGACGTAGTTACCGGTGGAGACTGCCCATCCCCACGGTGCAAACAACTCGGAATATGCTACCTTCGGCGCAACCGTCACACCGTCCGCCTTCGTAAAGTAAAATTCATTGAATCCGCCTCCGTCGGCACTGTTACAGACCTTCATAATCTCCTGGATGATCATGACACCATTCTGATCCTCCAGATCGTAGCGGTTATTTCCTTCCTGCTCCGCCAGAATCGGATGCATTACCAGATTGTAATCCGTATCATCAATCCAGAAATATCCGCTTCCGTCATCGCGGTAACGCATGGCGCGGACAATCTCCTTCGCTTCTGCTTTCGCTTCTTCCTCTGTCAGTTCCCCTGCCTGGCTCTTATCATATTCTGCCTGCAGCACAGCAATCACCGTCTGGACCTCAGACTTGATCTCTGTGTTGTAACCGGAATCCATCGCACTTTCATATTCCGTCAGCGCCATATTGGTCGTATTCCGGATACTGAAAATGGAAGTTGCCCCAAGCAACAGGGATGCCAGTAATACCAGCATCAGACAGGTCATCGTTAACGTATGTTTCACACTTCTTCTGTTCATACCATGCCGCCTTCCTTGTTGTGATTCCGCACAACTCTTCTGCGTTTCTCATTATTTTTATTGTACTTTATGTACAAAAATCATGCAATGGTACTTCCTTACTAAAAGTGAAACATTTCTCAACAGACCTACGCATTCAGGAAATCTCTGATCTCCTCCGGTTCGCGGACAAAATGATCTGCACCATGTTCTTTTAAGAACGCTTCCTCCCGGAATCCCCACAGGACGGAAATGCACGGCAGACCGGAATTTTTCGCTGTCATCACATCCACCTCGGAATCTCCGACATACACGGCGCCCTCCTTTGGCATGCCAAGCTCCTTTAATGCCGCATAGACCGTATCCGGCGCCGGTTTTTTCGCCACTCCGGCACTCTCGCCGATTGCCACTTTCACAATTCCCTCAAAATAAATCTCCGCCAGTTCCTTCACCGCAGAATCCGGCTTGTTCGACACGATCGCAAGCGCATATCCGTCCGCCTTCAGTTCCCGGAGCAGATCAATCACTCCGTCATAGGCTTTTGTATTGTCATTGCAGTGAATATCATAATACTCCCGGAAAATCGCAAGCGTCTGCTCAAAGACTTCCGGTGCCGTTCCCTCCGGAACCGCCAGCTCGATCAGGCGCGCCACACCGTTTCCGACAAACCGGCGCACATCATCCAGTGTGCGCTCCGGCATATTCATCCTGCGCAGCGCATAGTTTGTCGCTTTTGTCAGATCCTCCAGTGTATACAAAAGTGTTCCATCCAGATCAAAAATGACTGTCTCGTATTTCTTCATTCTCCCACTCCTCTTCGCCTCACGTGTGCATTACGCGCATTGCATGTCGTTCTGCATGTCTGCGCATCTCTTATTTTACGCTGACTTCTCCCGCCAGTACCCGCTTGTAATCTTCGTAATTCTTCGCAAGCAGTGCCGGTGTGTCCAGTCCGTACGGACATTTGCTCTTGCATTTGTTACAGTGCAGGCAGCCCTCAATTTTTTTCATCTTCGCCTGCATCTCCGGCGTCAGCTGTGCCTCCGACGGCGCGCGGCGCAGCATCAGGGACATTCTCGCACAGTTGTTGATCTCAATTCCGGCAGGACATGGCATGCAGTAACCGCAGCCACGGCAGAATTCGCCCGAGAGTTCTTTTCTGTCATGCTCGATCACCGCTGCGATCTCCTCCGTCATGACCGGTGGATGTTCAATGTAGGAAATGAACTCGTCCAGTTCCCGCTCTCTCTGCACGCCCCAGATTGGCAGCACATTCTCATACTGTGCCTCAAACGCGTACGCTGCAGCCGAATTGTTGATCAATCCTCCCGAGAGCGCTTTCATTGCAATAAATCCCATTCCCGCCTGCTTACACTTCTCCACCAGCTCGATGTCCTTCTCTGTCGCCAGATAGCAGAACGGGAACTGAAGCGTCTCATAAAGTCCTGACTCGATCGCCTCATCTGCCACGGCAAGCCGGTGGTTCGTGATACCGATGTGGCGGATTTTTCCCTGTGCCTTCGCTTCCAGCATCGCCTCGTAAAGTCCGGTTCCGTCGCCCGGCTTCGGACAGAAGGATGGATTGTGGAACTGATAGATGTCAATGTAATCCGTGCGCAGATTGTGCAGGGAAATGCCAAGCTGCTCCCAGAATTCATCCGCATTGGCAGCCGCCGTCTTCGTCGCAATATAGACTTTTTCCCGCATGCCCTCAAACGCTTCGCCAAGCTTCTCCTCGCTGTCCGTGTAGAACCGCGCGGTATCAAAAAAAGTGATACCGGCATCATATGCCTTTCGCGCCAGCTTCACGGCGTCTTCCGTGCTGATCCGCTGGATCGGAAGTGCGCCAAACCCGTTCTTATTGACAGTAATCCCTGTTTTTCCAAGTGTCACTCTCTCCATTTCTTTCCTCCACATTCTTCTTACACACATTGTCCACTGCAAATCTGTATCTCTGTTGCTTTCCTGATACTACTCCAGATAAGGAAAGAATACTTCACTCTTTTCCTTTTTGTCAAACATGTTATTGTACTGCAAAATATTATAGTTCCGGATCCAGGCCGCCTCCTCGCCTGTCGCTTCCTCGATATGCAAAAATCCTCCGGCAGACTTGGAATAATAGCCTCTGGAATTGATTGCCGGAATCGTCTCCATCAGATCCGCCAGAAACTGATTGTACGCCGGAAGTTCTATTCCTGCCCGCTCCAGTGCCAGCGTCGAGAGATAATTGATGCTGGTGACCGGCAGTTCCACCTCCGTGCTCTCATAGTTCGTCCAGATAAAAAACGGTATCGTATACAGATCTTCCAGTTCATCCTCGGTCAGTCCCGAAAGTCCCTTGCCGTTTAAGTTCGGATAAAAGCTGGACGAAAGGCTCGGCTGGTGATCGCCGAAAAATACAATCTCCACCGGATCCTCCACATTTTGAAAATAGGAGATCAGATACTCCAACGCCGAATCGCTCTCGTGCACCAGAGAGAGATACTGATTGACGTCCGGATAGTTTAATCCCAGCAGGCGTACCTTCTCATCAAAATTATCGTACTTTTCCGTATAACCGCCATGGTTCTGCATGGAAATGCTCATGATGAACAGATCCTCATTCGCCGCACGGCTCTCATAGCGGTCAATGATTTTCTCATACAGTTCCCGGTCGGTAATATATTCCCGCAGAAGCTTCGTCTGGTCAAAATCGTCGATAAAATGTGTCTCATCAAACCCGAGATCCGGATACACTGCATTGCGGCTCCATCCGGTCTCATAGTACGGATGCATTGCCACACAGGTATAACCGTCGTTCTTTAAGTTGGACACAATCGAGGTCGGCGTCTTGGAAATATACTGCTGGTATACCACGGAACCGCTCGGCAGAAATGCCATGGAGTTCCCGGTCATAAACTCCCACTCCGAATTCGGCGTCTTCGCACCGAACACGGAAGACAGCGCATATCCGTGAATGGCATTCTCCTTCAGGGAGTGGAAATAAGGCGCCACATCAATATTCGTGGAAAAATCTCCCACCACCGAAAGATCCGCATACGACTCGCTCATGACCACGATAATGGTCGGCTTTTCTCCCGGATCAGCCGCCACATCCGCATATGCCGAGGCAGCGTCTTTCTCTCCCTGCTTCTTCCCGCCGCTATCACCGCCAGAATACTGCTCTTCCAGCGCTTTCACCGCCTCACTGGAATACCCGTCGGGCGCAGCGATAAAACAATCTCTTACACTCAGCACAAAATTCAGAATATATCCGTTGCGGTAGCTTCCTTTCTGCTCCCAGGTCTCTGTCACTATGTACTCCGTCTTATGACCGATATACACGCCGCTCAGCACGGCAAGAGAGATACAGATGATCGCCATCGGCACTCTCTTTTTAAAGGAAACGTGAAGCTTGCGGATCAGCGCCACATAGAGCGTGGAAATCAGAATCACATAGCCCGCCCGGTCATCCATCACGAACTCATAATTGCCCGCCACCGAAAGTCCGGTCTGGATGGATTTCAGGTCGCTGAAAATAAATTCGTTCCCGCGGAACAGATATACAAAATAGTTGATTCCCGCCAATGACACCAGAAAAATGTGGGAAATCATGCAGGTAAGTCCCGTATTATTGGTAAAAACCTGTACCGCCAGAAATACCACCAGACAGCACAAGATATTGAGCAGCATCTTCGGCTGTGTGATCTTGGCGCGAAGTTCTGCATCCAGCAGCAGATACTGCACATGATACGCCGTGAAAATACTGCTGGCGCCGATCATCAGTCCGGTCCAGACCCACGGGATCTTCTCTGACAGTTCCACCTCCAGACTCTTAAATAGGAAGTAGCACGCTCCGAATAGCGGCAGCGCCCACACCGAAAAGCCGATCTTCCAGAACAATACCGCGGCGAAGATCATCGCCACCGCAAGTCTGCCCAAATTACCCTTGTCAAAATATAATTTTATTTTCATATGTTTCCTTATTTACGCTTTCTTTACATATTTTTTGCATGCCAACGTTAATTTTATCATGACTTGTGCGTTTGTCAATTTCCCAAACCTTAAACTTTTCAAAAGAGGCGCAAAATGAGGCTCGCACACAGGGCGGAGAATAGATTGCCGGTCACAATAAAATGTAGGATGCAATAAAGTTCCAGATAGAAACAGTGCATAGGATATTCGTTGGAACAAAATGCGAGAATTTCTTCTCTGCCGCTTTTTATATCCAATTCCGTGTCTTTCCACGTTTTGACAATCCGCGGGATGTGTCCGACACGCCGCAGACAATGAGCGGACTTTTTAGTGTTCCTAACATCACCGCTTCACAGACAATATAAAACCGCGCGAACCGAAACTCGTTGGCATCTGCTATTGAAAGCATGGCAGATGCCGACTCAGACATCGGCTTCGCGCGGTTATGTTTTGTTCATTAGTGATGTAAGGAACACACAAAAGTCCTTAAATTGTCTGTCGGCCTGCGGACACACCCGCGGAGTGCTCAAAACTTGGAAAAACACGGATCATCACAGATGTAAAAAGCGGCAGAGTTAGAAATTCCGGATTTTGCGATCCGAATTCCTATGCACTGTTTCTATTCTGGAACGTTGCTGTACTTACTGTTGTCGTATCACTGTCAGTCTATTCTCCGCCCTGTGTACCAGCCTCATATCACAGCTGGCGCTATCGTTTGGCTTGTCCCGTTTTTTTGAGGTAGATGCGGCGTATGATGACCACAACCGCCCCCACCAGAAACGGGAATACAAAGGTGCCGAAGCGGTACAGAAGCGACGCGGAGCCTGCCAGTCCGGTTCCGACAATTCCGGAAAAGAGTGCAGTAAAGACGAACTCGGTAGAGCCGATTCCCGCCGGTGACGGAATGACTGCCGCAAGCATGACAGAAAGCGATGTGACCGCCATCGTCTGCGGGAGCGTAATCTCCCCCTGCCCCAGAAAGATCAGATACGGGATGGAATACCAGAATGCGAACTTGATGAGGTTCAATCCCACTGCACCCGCAACCAGCCGCTTCTCTCCCATCAGCTGTCTGGATGCATCCTCCAACATCTGGCACTGGTCATGAAGCATTGCTGCCTGCGGATCAAACCGCCCTTTCGTCTTTCCATTGAAGAAATCCACCACCCAAAGCAGCATGCGGTGAAACTGCCTGGAACAGCTGAACAGAATTAAAACCACGGTGATGATCAGCGTTACAAGATATCCCGCCAGCAGCAGCCACATATACTCCCCAAAATGTACCCGCATATAATTCCAGTTCAGTGCAAACAGAATCATTGAGAAAAACGCGATACTGATCTTATGAAACGCGTACTGCAGCATATACATTCCGAAGCTCTTGGAATACTCTATACCGTGCTCACCCAGATAGACAATCGCGGCAACCCCTGCTCCGCTGCCAAGTGTCGCCACGCGGTAAAAGGAGCACAAAAAGGCATTGGTAATACCCATGCCTAATGTGAATGCACGATTATATTGTTTTGCAAGCAGCGTGGTAATCACGCCCTCGACACAGTGATACACGACAGTCATTGCACAGATGCCTGCAATGACCGCCGATGTCGTTTTTTCTAATTGTTCTAAGATCGGTCCTGCTGAATCCCGGAATGTATAAACAATGATTCCGATGATGACAAGTACCAATGCCCATTTTAAGATCTGTTTTTTCGCCTTGCTGATAACGATCGCCCCTTATTTTTTCTTAAAGTTGGTGTAGCCCTTCTGCTGGTACGGATGCTCTGCCCACAGCTTATCTGCTGTCTCTTTCCACTGGCATGCATACTCCATACATTTTCCGCAAAGATGCTCTACCGGCTCCGCCTCCTCAACATCCGTTGAGTGTGCACCGCTCTCGTGTACCATCTTCTGGAGCAGCTCCGGATTCTCTAACATTGGACATGGACGAAGCATGTTCTCATTGAACGGCTGGCCGTCTCTGTATGCCATGAACAGCGGCTGCTGTAAACACTCTAACAGAGACTTCTCACGGATATTTGCTCCTGAATAGTGAATAAATACACACGGCTCAACATCACCCTTCGGGTTGATGTGGCAGTAGTTTCTTCCTCCGGCGATACATCCGCCAACATACTCTCCATCGTTCTGGAAGTCCATAACGAAGATCTCTTTACCGCCTGTAAATCCACGTACCTCACGGATTCTGTGGTAAATATATTCTCTCTGTTCTCTGGTCGGCATCAGTTCCGGTGAAGCCTTCATACCTACCGGCATCAGATGGAAGTACCATGCGAAACGGCTTCCGTGCTCGATCAGAAGATCAAAGAACTCATCCGATGTAACGGCATCCATGTTCTTGCTGGTGTAGCATACGCTGTTACCGAAGATCAGCCCGTTCTCATGAAGCAGATCCATTGCATGAAGAACCTTGTCAAATACACCTTCGCCGCGGCGGAAATCATTGGCCTCCTCAAATCCCTCAAGGCTGATGGATAAGGACAGGTTGCCGACACGCTTCATCTCGTCACAGAATGCCTGGTCTACGAGAGTTCCGTTTGTGTAGCAGTGAAATGCACACTCGTTGTGCTTCTCACAGAGCTTAATGATATCGTCTTTTCTGACTAACGGCTCACCACCGGTCATCATATAAAAGTAAATACCAAGCTCCTTACCCTGTGTCACGATATTGTCAAGCTCATCAAACGTAAGATTGAGCTTGTGTCCGTACTCAGCAGCCCAGCAGCCGGTGCAGCGCAGGTTACATGCACTGGTCGGATCCATTAAGATCAGCCACGGGATGTTACAGTTATGTACTTCCCTCATCTTACGAATCGTCTTCGTTCCCACAAATGCTGCCTGATATCCCAGATTTAATGCTGTCATCTTTGCTACATGGGGATCGGTCTCATCCAGAAGACGATTTACATAATGCATCCATTTATTGTCCGGATCCTGAATCATCTTTCTGGCTCCGTCATACGCTTCCTTACGGAAGTTATCGCCCATGAACTTTTCTGCAAGATCAACAATCTGAAGCAGGCCTTTTTCACGATCCTTATTCAGATGCTTCAATGCTGCATCAATCGCCACGCTGAATGCCTTTCTCTCTACTGACTGTGCTAAATTTGCCATCACTTAATCCTCCGTTTTCTTCCATACACACTAATTCTTTTCTAAGATGAAAGTATAAGGAATACTGCTCTTTTTTTACATATGCAATGCATTTTAAGTGTTGCCACCCGATATACATTTTCCTTGTTTTGTCTATCATCTTATGACAATCTGGCTGTTTTGATTATCGCCGAACTATATTATATAGTTTCCATTACTACGTGATAGTATAACACTCTTTTTTTGATTGTCAATCTATTTGTTTTATTACATTTTTCTTAAATCTTCCATTCCTCACTTAACACCTTCCTATAAAATGGTTATACTCATGATGAACGAAAGGAGGAATTCCCATGCCAGGTTTTGTTACACATTATCTGTTTGGCGAAGAAATCTATCACCAGTTAAAATGTAATTTCCAGAAAAAAAATCTGTTTTATAACCGCAGCGCTTATGCGTTCGGACTGCAGGGACCGGATCTGTTTTTCTATTATCTTCCGTCCTATGCCCTGCACCGCCACAATCTCGGTGCCCTCGCACACACCACGGAGCCGCGTGCCTTTTTTCACGGACTGCTGGAAAGTTACGGTCGTCTCTCGTCCGCTGCAGACCGGGGCATTGCCGAAGCCTACATCTCCGGTTTCCTGGGGCACTATCTGCTCGACACCACATGCCATCCCTATATCTATGCCATGACGCATTACCATGACAAGAAGGAGAAAAGCTATTTTTCCAGACATGCCTATCTCGAGACAGAGATCGACACCGAACTGCTTGCCAGAAAGCGCCACAAGACACCCTGTGAATTCCACGCCGCCGATACGATCCAGCTGACTTTTGCCCAGAAACGCGTGATTGCCGGGCTCCTGTACGATGCCTATCATTACGCATTCCCCGAACTTTCCATTCATCGCAGCACCATGTGGATGGGAATCATCTCGCTTCCGCTCGGCATGCGAATTCTTCACGATGAAACCGGACAAAAAAAGGTTCTTTTCCGGTTCATGGAGAAGCATTTTCTGGGATACCCGTTATTTTCCCCGTTGATACCGAGCGACACACTGTTTTTCCGCACGGATCCTTTTAACCTGAGGCATGCCTCCTGGAAGAATCCCTGGGATGCCACACGCGTCTCCACAGAAAGCTTTTTTGATCTGTACGAAAAAAGCAGTGCGCGCTGCCTTACCATGATGCGAAAGCTTCACACATTACTGCATACAGAACCAAAAAGTGAGCTGCAGAAACAGCTCACTCTGGAATTTCTAAAAGAATACGGCAATCTGTCCTTCCACAGCGGTCTGGATGCGCAGATTCCAAGCTGATGCGCCCCTAAATAGGCGCATTCTTTTACAGATGGAAAAATTCCCGGATCTGTCCCTCAATGATCTTCATCAGACGCGTGCGTGCCTCAATGCTTGCCCATGCGATATGCGGCGTAATCATCAGCTTATCACTGTCCTTGATCTCACGCAGCGGATTGTCTGCCCGCATCGGCTCCGCCGAGAGCACATCCAGTCCTGCTGCAGCGATCGTACCGCTCTTTAACGCCTCCGCGAGATCTTTCTCCACCACAATCGGTCCTCTTCCAAGATTCAGGAAAATCGCAGATTTTTTCATTTTTGCAAACGCTCCGGCGTTCATAAGCCCTTCCGTATTGGCATCCAGCGGCGCATGCACCGACACGATGTCCGACTCCGCGAGCAACGTATCAAAATCTACTCTCTCGTATCCCGGCTGATCGTGTTTTCCGGAGGTGGAATAGTAGAGCACCCGGCACCCGAACATGCCCGCAATGTCCGCCACTCTTCTGCCGATCGCGCCAAGGCCGATGACGCCCCATGTCTTCCCGCTCAGCTCATGAAACACATTGTCAAAATGTGTAAAGGAAACATCCCCCACATATTTTTCTGATTTTACATATTCATCATAATAATGTAACTTTTCCAGCAGATAGAACAATAATGCAAACGTATGCTGTGCCACTGTCTCCGTGGAATAGCCCGCCACGTTGCGCCATGCAATCCCACGCTGATCCAGATATTCCTTGTCGAGATTGTTGGTTCCCGTCGCCGTCACACATACCAGCTTTAAGTGCTCCGCCTCGCCGATGGACTGCTCGTTGATCACAACTTTGTTGAGAACAATCACATCCGCATCCCGGGTGCGTTCTCTTGCCTCCTCGGGTGTGGAAAATCCGTATTTTACAACCTCGCCCAGCGCGTCATAGCCGGACAGATCGATGTCATCACCGATCGTCTTTGCATCCAGAAATACGATCTTCATCGTTTGTTTCCTCTCTTTCTTATCCCAGATATGCACGCAGTTCCTGCATGCGCTTTTCTGTCAGTTCATAACCCTCGTCGTAAAGCCTCCGGAGCTTGATGACGTCCGTGGTCGTCCGTCCCACCCCATAGGTGGATTCCGGAGCGATGACGAAGATTTTTCCCTCCTGCTCGAGTTCCTGCAGTCTGGCCATACATTCATTGTAGCGCTCCGCCCGGGAATCCATGCTCTCCACAATCTTCGGATATTTTTTGTACAGCTTGTCCGTAAGGCGGACTGCCTTCTCCGTCTTCTTCACATATCCGCGCTCTCTTGTGAGCACCACGATGAGTCTGTCGCATCCCTCCGCCAGCGCGTGTTCATACGGGATGGAATCGGCAATCCCGCCATCCAGATAATAATGTCTGCCAAGCTTCACTGGCTGGAAAAGGATCGGCAGCGAACAACTCGCCACCAGCGTATCGCGCATGTCCCGTCCCCTCGGCACTTCGACATATTCGGCTTTTCCGGTATGAATGTTGGTCACTGCTGCCTCGACTTTTCCCGGATACGCTGCAAACGCGTCATAGTCAAACGGAATCAGTTCATTCGGCACTTCCTCAAACACGAACTTCGTATTAAAATATGCTTTCTCCTTCCGGTTAAAGAGATGCCGCATGCCCATATACCGCTTGTCCGCGATATAATTTTCCACAACCTCAATATTCCTGCCCTTCTGTCCCGACAGGTAGGATACACCGTATGCGATCCCGGCGGAGACGCCGATCAGATAATCCGGCATCAGCCCCTCCTTAAGAAACGCATCCATCACTCCGCAGGAGAACACCGTACGGTTGGCGCCTCCCTCAAATACCATTCCCAGCTTCATATTATTCTGCCTTTTGCTCTGTCTGCGGTGTCGTCGGAACCTGCGGCATCAGTCCGCTTTCGGTGACATACATGGTCACACCGCGGATCTCCTTTACCTTCACGATCGTTCCCGCCTCATATCTTTTTCCATCCTCGCTGGCTCTCGCCGTCCACTCCTGTCCCTTGTAGACCGCGGTACCGGTTCCTCTCTGATTGTCTACCGTCTCCGTCAGACATACGTTTTCACCGATTGCCTGCTCGTAGTTGGTCCGGATCAGATGCGGCTTTAAATACTTCACCGCCCACGGCCGGGTAAATGCCACCAGAATCAGGGAAACCACGAAAAATACGCCGATCTGCCAGCCCAGTCCCACGCCGCACAGGCACAGAATCAGGGAAATCAGCGCGCCCCCTGCGAACCAGATGGACGTCAGTCCTACCGTCGCAATCTCAACCACCACAAAAAGAATAATCAGACCTATCCAGATCATTGCTTCCATATGATATCCTCCTCTCATACATCCCAGTCGCCAGAATTCAGTAGTTTCTGTTCCCAGGCTGAATTCTTTGGAATTTAGTATAGCATATCCGTTTTTTGTTTTCTATGGTTAATTCTATGCCGCATTCTGCCGAAACATATTAGAGAATCTTTTTAAGGAGGAATCACTATGTCAAATACAGCGTATATCGGATCCGGCACCACCTTAAGTTCCAAATATTACCTGCGCAGTTTCTACCGTTCCAACCGGGAAGCCGGGACTTCCTCCAAACGCCGTGAATTCAGTGGCAACCAGCTCGCTCTCGCAGACGGCAGGGCGCTTCGTCAGGCAGTACGCCGGCTGACTTCCTCTGATTTTTCGGATGACCAGGACGCCAACACGCGCAACAGCGTGCTCGCCTATATTCAGACCTACAACAACATGCTTTCCTCTGCCGGCAGTTCCTCGGACCGTACCTTAGAGCGCAGTGCAAAACAGTTGAAAAATATCACAAGCGAATATTCTTCCGAACTCGATAAGATCGGCATTACCATCAATGATGACGGCACACTCACAAGCCGTACAACCTTATTTGAGAGTGCGGATCTCTCCAAGTTCAAGGAACTTTTTTCCGCTGATGCGGCTTACATGCAGCGCACCTCAACATATGCCAAACGGTTTGCAAGCCGCGGCGAGGCGCTCGTCGCTTCTGACAACAACCGGCTGATGCAGAAAAAAAATGCCGCTGCCACCGGTTCTTCCGCAGCAGACGGCACCACCACATCCGGTGCCACAGAGAGTCCGGATGACGCCACTGCCACCACCGCGGCACAGATCGTATCCCAGAGTCTGGATCTGGATACCCTCTTAAACACCGGCATCGGCAAAAATATTAACATTATTCTATAAATACTCCATCTTCACGGAGATGTCATTTCCGTTCACTTGCACCGTTGCATAGCTTCCGCACACCAGCGGCATCATCGGTGCGAGGTGTCCGATATCCACATCCATAATGACCGGCACCCCGTAATCTTTCAACAGATCCCACACCGCATGGTACTGATCCAGCCCCATCAGTTCCTGCCCGTAGACGGCAGGTCTTCCGATCAGAAAAGCTTTCACATGGGAAAACCAGCCGGCATGCTTCATCTGCCAGACCGCCCGCCGGATCGCCATCACATTAAGATCACAGGATTCCAGGAACCAGATCATACCGTCATTCTTATACTTTTCCACAAACCCGGTTGTTTTATCATAAGTTGTCCCCAGAAGATTCACCAGACAGTCCATACATCCGCCGATCAGGCGTCCCTGCACCGTAAGTGCCTCCGTCGGTTCCGGGAAAACATGCAAAATCCGCTGTTCCGTGACATGGTATGGCGCAAGCGGATGCTCAACGTCTTTTAGGCTTTCCTTTTCCCAGAGATCATATCCGTTTACCGTATGCTTCTGTCCGCGCAGAAGTGCATATGCATCCGAAAGACTCGGATGCCACGGCTCCATGCCGAACGCTGCCGCACACGGGCCGTAGATCGATGCGGTATCGCAGAGCGTCGCTAAAAGATATGTCATGTTTGTATTGTCGGAATATCCCATGTACCACTTGGGAGCAGCCGCCCGGATCTGTTCAAAATCCACCGCGTCCAGTGTCTCACACATCAGTTCCCCGCCACCGCAGGAGATCAGCACCTCATTCTTATCGCTGCAGTAATACTCTGTCAGTTCTCTGCCGCACGCCTCCGGCGTGTTACTGATCCCAATTCCGCAGTCGGCATAACAATTCGGTCCGAGATCCAGGGTATGTCCCATGTTTTTGAATTTTTTCTGTGCACTTAAAAATGCGGTGTGATACGGCTCGGTCGCACACCCGAAGGATGGCGCCACAAAACCGATCGTTCCATGTTCGGATAAATTTTTCGGATATCTCATCTGTATCTGTCTCCATTTTCTTTTATTTTCCACCGGCAGATCTATGGATTCTGCCGTCTCCACTCTGCTTCCCTTTTCTGTTCTTCCAGGGACGCCCGGTACCCCTGCATATTTTCCCGGATATACGCCAGGCTGATGGTTCCCGTTATCTGCTCCGCCGGATGATCCATCCACGGCTTCTGTTTTTCAGGCGGATAGATCGATGCGATCGTATTGCTTCCGATCCGCAGTCTCTGCCCCTCGAGCAATATCTCATTCGTCTCCACAGTGAGCGCAGCCTCCCACGCATCCCACGTGAGCATTCCCTGCGCAAGTACCGTTGTACCGCGAAGCAGGAAATACGAGACGCCCGTTTCCTTCGGCGTCACCTGCAGCATCTTTGGTTCCTCCGGTCTGTGCATAATTTTATCGAACAACCAGTCAAGCGGCTTTAAAATAAGAACCGTCAAGACCAGCGCCACACCGTAGGAGACATCACCGACCAGACCTCCCCAGCACGAAATCCAGACCGAAAATGCCGGTGTCTGCCTTCTTACCGCCAACAGATAAACAACCGTGGCGCAAAGCACAAACGCATCAATCAGGATCGTGGCAACGGCGAACGGCAGCAACAGTTTTTCTTTTTTTATGCCCCACGCGGCGTAACTGCTGCGCTCGTCCTCTGTATAGAGAATCGGCAGATGATAAGTCTCTGCGCCTGCAGCTTTGTATGAAATGTCTGTGTTGTCATAGCTTCCCATGTATATTTCTCCTTTTTTGCCTCATTCCTATCGCATTTTGTCTGCTACCGCTTCGGCTGATAGCGGATATCCGACACCGTATATACCGTAATAAATGCATGCGGGTCCTCACGGCTGATATAATTCATAAGTTTCTGATACTCCGCCTTGTCCACGATGGTGATGATTTCGTTCCGCTTCTGCATATTGTATGCACCGATCGACTCATAGATCGTCGCTCCACTGTGCAGATCCTCTATGATAAACTTGCGCAGTTCTTCTTCCTTTTCGGTGATGATGCAGACACGGCGCTTCATGTCATGGTCAAAAATAAAATGATCCAGCACAATGCCGTTAAAATAGGTTCCAAGGATACTGAGCACAACCGTCTTCTTGTCATAGACGAGTGCCGCCGAAAGCGCCACACACATGCCGGACAGCGACATGGCTTTTCCCAGTTCCATATGCAGATATTTGTTCATGATCTTTGCCACAATGTCCAGTCCGCCGGAAGACGCATTCCGGTTAAACAGAATGCTGAGTCCCACACTGACCACCAGAATATAGCACAGCACATCCAGCTCCTGGCTGCCGGTGAGCGATTCGTAATCCGGGAAGATTCTCTCAAAAATTCCCAGAAATACCGGCAGTGCCACACTGGTGTAAACCGTCTTCACGCCAAATTCCTTTCCGCAGGTAAAAAATCCAATGATTAAGAGCACAACATTTAAGATCATCGTGATCGCGGACAGCGGCAGCGGTATAAAGTTGGACAGCACGATTCCGAGACCGGAGATACTGCTGACGGATGCATGGCTCGGCACCAGAAAAAAGTATACGGCTGCGGCGATAATCGCCACGGCAGCCGTCAGGATTGCCGTCTCTTTCGCTAGTTCTGTGTATGTCATCTCTTTTTTCATCTGGTTTCCAACTGTCTCCTTTCAGCATCTGTAACAACGCTTCGACATGCTTCGTCTCCGCCGCAGTATATCTTTTCTCCGATCCGGATTGCTTTCGCGTCATTTCCGTGACCGATTTCCTGTGTCTTTGCGATCGGAAGCTTCGTTCCTGCCGCCTCCCTCACCATTGCAGTGATATCCGGACTGCACGCATGCGCCTCCATCGCCGTAAATGTTCCGAGCAAAATTCCTCCAACCTTCTCAAAAGCCCCCAGCTGCTTTAGCTGCGCCAGGTACGTCGCCATCTGCGGCACCTCACCGCCGTATGCTTCCAGCAGCAGAATCTTGTCCCAAAGATCCGGGAAATAACAGGTTCCCGCCAGCTTCAAAAAGCAGCGGATATTCCCGCCGACGACAGCGCCTTCCATCTTCTCCCCCTGCACAAAGCGAACCTGCGGTTCAAACAGCGCCGCACGGTTCTCAAATCTCCGTCGCTGCACCTCTTTTACCTCTCCCCAGACCATGTTCTTGACCTGATAGAGCACGCTGCTTTTCCCGGTCTGTGCATAGATGGCGTTGATGACCGTCGTCAGATCGCTGTAGCCCCAGAAAACCGCCCTGCTTCTTCGGATGGCGGCATAGTCCAGCCCGTCCAACACCTGATTAGCGAGATCTCCTCCGGAAATGTCATAGATCTCCTCCACCTCCGGGTCATTGAAGAAACGCATCAGTTCCGCGGCGCGCTCTGCTCCCGTACCTGAAAATGCGGCATTTTTTTCATAGATATAATTGCTCCATAAAACCTTGTGTCCCGTTTCCTCCAGATACCGTGCCAGTTCCTCGTTCTGGCTTCGATATTCTTCTTTCTGCCCGTTGGAACACGCCACAATTGCAACTGTTTTCATTGTTTTCTCCTCTGGTAGTAGCGCAGTGCTCGGCATACAAATCAGCTACGCTCCGGCAAATGTCCGGGCGCGGCACAATGACTTTCCCTTTTCCTGTAGCGCAGTGCTCGTCCGTGAAATCAAAGATTTCCCGGACTGACGGGCATTCGCCCTATCATCTTTTTGCGCTGCTTTCTGCGCATCCGAAGTTCCGCAGGAACTTCTAATATGAATCCGATAGGATTCATTA